>Ga0307414_10002167_pt1 | contig 10238 bp, 6 predicted proteins | sample DK1Ometagenome_FD_203804 | JGI IMG/M metagenome (GOLD analysis project Ga0307414, IMG submission 203804) | Maize rhizosphere microbial communities from greenhouse at UC Davis, California, United States - DK15-O-3 | ecosystem: Host-associated > Plants > Roots > Rhizosphere > Soil | place: USA...
AACATGCGAATCAACATTCCCGGATTCTGGTTCATGTCGTGGTACGACGTGTCGGTTGGTCCAAACCTCGCCGCTTTCAATCACGTCCGCAAGACTGCCTCACCTGAGATCGCGAACCAGCAGTATGTAGTGATCGCGCCGACGCTGCACTGTAGTTTCAAACGCGCGACCGAAAACACGATTGTCGGCGAGCGAAGCGTCGGCGATGCGCGTCTCAATTATGATGAACTCACGTACGCGTGGTTCGATCACTTCCTCAAAGGCGAGAACAACGGCATCCTCGAAAAGATGCCGCGCGTGCGGTACTACACGATGGGTCTGAACAAGTGGCAGACGTCTGACACGTGGCCGCCGCGTGGCGCACAGCCGTTGAGCTTCTTCCTCGCGAGCGGAGGTAAGGCCAACACTCTGAATGGCGACGGCGTGCTGGTCGAAGCAGCGCCCGGCGCTGATAAGCCTGACAGCTTTGAATACGATCCGATGAATCCGGTGCCTTCTTACGGCGGCAACGTGTGCTGCACTGGAAACGCGGTCACAGGCGGCGCCTTCGATCAGCGCAAGAACGAAGCGCGATCCGACGTGCTGGTCTACAGCACCGAGCCGTTGCGCGAGGGCGTTGAAGTAAGTGGTCCAATCGAGGTCACGCTTTATGTATCGTCTGATGCGAAGGACACGGACTTCACAGTGAAGCTGATCGACGTTTATCCTGACGGACGTGCGTACAATCTGGACGAGACGATTCAGCGTATGCGTTATCGCAATGGTTACGATAAGCCAAACGTCTGGATGGAGTCAGGCAAAGTCTACAAAGTCACCTTGCAGCCGATGACCACCAGCAATTACTTTGAAGCCGGTCATCGTATTCGGATCGAAATCTCAAGCAGCAATTTCCCGCGTTTCGACCGCAATCTGAACACTGGCGGTCGCAATTACGACGAAGCTAAAGGCGTTGTCGCTCGTAATGCAGTTCATCACTCGCAGCAATACCCGTCAGAGGTCAAGCTGACGGTTGTTCGCAAAGGCTCAGTAAGTTCCGTAACTCGTTAGACAGGAGCAAAACTAATGCGCGGTGGACTCGTCGGCGTTATCGTTGCCGTTGTGATCGCAGTGTGCGTTTTCATCTGGTTACAAAAGCGTAAGAGTTTATGAAGGCGGACTATTGACGTGAACAACACCATCAAACCCAAAGAGCTCACCATCCGCGGCCTGATCCTCGGCGCGCTCATTACGACGATCTTTACCGCAGCCAACGTCTATCTCGGTCTTAAGGTTGGTCTCACTTTCGCCTCGTCGATCCCGGCAGCGGTGATCTCGATGGCGATTCTGAGCGTCGTGAAGGATTCGTCCATTCTCGAAAACAACATCGTTCAGACTGTCGCGTCGGCAGCCGGCACGCTCTCGGCCATCATCTTCGTGTTGCCGGGACTCGTGATCGTCGGCTGGTGGACCGGGTTTCCGTTCTGGCAATCGTTTCTTATCTGCCTGAGCGGTGGCGTGCTTGGTGTGTTGTTTACGATTCCTCTTCGTCGCGCGCTCGTAACAAACTCCGACCTTCCCTACCCCGAAGGTGTTGCCGCCGCTGAAGTGTTGAAGGTTGGCTCGGGCACGCGCGGTGAAACCAAAGACGAAACCGGCGAAGCGCGCGAAGGCCTCATCGCCGTGATCCTCGGTTCAGTAGCTTCAGCCGGACTCGCCATCCTAACTGCAACACGCATCGCCGCGGCTTCGGTGACCGGCTTCTTTCGTCTCGGCGCAGCTGCTTCAAGCGGTTACGACATCGCGTTTTCGCTCGCGCTCGTCGGCGCCGGACACCTGGTCGGATTATCAGTCGGCATGGCTATGCTCACCGGCCTCATCATCGCATGGGCCATCGCAGTGCCGATATTGACTTCGCAACAGCCTGCTGCCGAAGGCGTCACACTCGCTGCGCATACGCTGGGTATCTGGCGCACACAAGTTCGCTTCATCGGCGCGGGCGCGATCGCGATCGCTGCAATCTACACGCTCGCTCGGCTTGCTAAACCAGTCGTCGGCGGACTCGTAACCACACTCGCCGCTTCACGCGCGACAGACACCCGCGACGATCGCGATCGAGATCTGTCGCCCACCTGGATCATAATACTCACGGCGGCATGTCTTCTCGTCGCAGGTTGGCTCGCATTCACATTTGCCCGCTCGACTGTGCTCGCGCCAAACGCGTTGACACTCACGATCATCGCTGTGCCTTTTGTTCTACTCGGCGGATTTCTCATTGCCGGCATCTGCGGTTACATGGCCGGACTCATCGGCGCCTCGAACAGTCCGATTTCCGGTGTCGGCATCCTCTCGATCGTGCTGTGCGCGTCAGTGCTCATCCTCGCTGTCGCACCAACAGCAGGAACGCGACCGGCGCTCGTCGCGTTTGCACTCTTCATCACTGCAATCGTCTTCGCCTGCGCAACGATCTCCAACGACAATCTGCAAGACTTGAAAACCGGTCAACTCGTCGGCGCCTCACCAATGCGACAACAGATCGCACTAATTGTCGGCGTCGCAGCAGGCGCTTCAGTGATCCCGTTTGTGCTTAACCTGCTGGCGAAGGCCTACGGCTTCGCAGGCGCTGCGAACGTTGGCGTGCTCGATCCGGAACATCCCTTACCCGCGCCACAGGCAACGCTGATCTCTGCCTTAGCCCAGGGCGTCATTGGCGGGAACCTGCAATGGAAGATGCTCGGTATCGGCGCGCTCGTCGGTGTCGGTCTCATTCTGCTCGACACACTTCTCGGTGCAATGAACAAACTGCGCATCCCGCCGCTGGCGGTCGGCATTGGTATCTACCTGCCGATGTCGGCGACGTTTGCAGTCGTCGTCGGCGCCGTGATCTCTTACTGGTACGACGGCGTGGCTCGTCGTTCACGAAATCCTGAACGCACGGAACGGCTGGGCACGCTCGTCGCTTCCGGTTTGATCGTCGGAGAGAGTCTCTGGGGTGTGATCAATGCCGGTTTGATCGTCGGCTTGTCCAACGACGCGCCGATTGGCCTGGTCGCGGAAGACTTTCCTGCTGCTCCGTGGCTGGGCGTGCTGTGCTTTGTGGGCATACTTATCTTGTTGTATTCGTGGATGGTGCGCCGTTCGCGCGCCGCGCAGTGAGCTCACAAAAATGGCACAAAGGTTTTCCATGTGCGTCTAATCAAACAGAGTTCTTGTTTCGAAGGAGCACATCTTTGCGAAAGAAATTTCTACCACTCCTGATCCTCATCGTCGTCGCGCTCTGCCCAGTTTACGTTCGCGCTCAGCAGAAAGACGCTGCCGAAGCGGAGTTACGTGAAAAGGCCTACAGCCTGTTGGAATCACTAGCCGGTCAGATTGGGACGATGCAGTCTTCGGAAAATCGCGCACGGGTGGCGTCTAACATCGCCGGCTCGATTTGGACTCACAATGAGACGCGCGCACGTGAGTTGATTGCATTGGTCCAGCAGGACATCAATGCGGGATTGCAGATTTCGGAGCTTGAGGACCGCGAGGATTTTGAGACGCTCATGGTTTTCCTGAGATTGCGGACAGATACTATCAATCGGATCGTGAAGCACGATCCCGAACTGGCGTATGAATTCTTCAAGGCGACCGAACTCAGCCCCGACTCAAAGTTAAGCGAGTACGCTAAAGCAAACGAACATGCTCTTGAAATTGAATTGGCAAAGCAGGTAGCCGCCAACAGCCCGGAGCTGGCGCTTCAAATCGCTCGTAAGTCGTTGGCTCGTGGTTTCTCAGATGATCTGCGAAAAATCTTCAGGCAGTTGAACCGGAAACACAAAGAGCAAGCGACCGCCCTCTATAAGAGCATTGTTCAAAAGATAGGCGAGGCCGATTTGAAGAAAGATTGGAACGCCAGATATTTTGCGCAGACCTTCGCCACCACGATCACGCCGCCCCAGATCGATGAAGCAAATTTTTCCGAACTGATAAACGTGTTCGTAAGAGTGGCTAATGCTAATGGTTGTAACAGGAAAATGAGTCAGGATGAAGAGGGCGCAGAAGGTTGCTCTGCACTCAGCCCGTTAATAACCATCATTGCAAAATTCAATCCCTCGCGCGCGGTGAAACTGGAACAATGGAAAATCGACGATCGGTATACCTATTGGCAATCTCCACCGTATTTCGAAGTGGAAGACGTCGCCACCGACGGTTCGATAGACGATGTTCTTGCCCTCTCGGCAAAGTATCCGCACATGGAAGGTGAAATTCGGTGGAGAGCATTTCGGAAGGCCGAAGAGGACGGCAATTTCGAGAGGGCGCGAAAGATTGCGGTCGAGACCGACAGTAAATTCGATCAACAAAAACGAATGCTGGCCGAACTGGACTCTGTTCAAGGTCAAACTACATTCGATGATGAAAAACTCGCGGAGCTGCAGAAGAGACTTGGCGAAATTAAGAGAACTGAGGAACAAGCTATAATACTTGCCTCGGTCGCAAATCAGCTTGGCGAGAAGGATCGAAAAACCGCGATCAAGTTACTGAATCAAGCGAGTCAACTGGCCGACACGATAAAACCCGGCAGGGAGCAAATTGGGGCGCAGATGGGTCTGGCGATGGTCTATTGTTACCACAAGAGTGATCGTGGCTTGGCGATTATGCAGTCGTTGGTGCCGAAATTAAATGAGCTGGTTGAGGCTTCAGCAAAACTGGATGGAATTGAAAGACGATATCTTCGCGACGGTGAGTGGAGCATGACAGGCGAAGGAAGTCTCAGCACTATCCTAACCGCACTAGCTCACAACGCCGGTTACTTTGCTCGCTGCGATTTTGATCGTGCGGTTAGCATGGCATCCCAGTTCGAACGACCTGAGATACGGATCATGGCCCAATTGAAACTGGCCCAGGGTATCCTGGCTGGTCCACCAAAGCCTTTGCCTTTCAGATACGTGGAGCTTCAGCACTGACGAGCTGAGTTGCTTACCGCCCAGAATTTAGGCGAAAGATATCGCTTCGCTTTTGTAAACACATTGTCCAACACCTATCTCGACCTGAGCCTGAAAGACATCTTTATTAAGGCGAAAGGAATTTATCCCGCTTGGAGCATTCAATTCTAGAATACCTGTGATCCAGCCTTGAGTTGAGCGTTGACTTTTCAGGACTCACAACGTTAGATCATTACTGACATTTAGCTCCACAATCGATATTTGCTTTATCCTTTCTTCTAGCCTCAAACCCGGTATTTGATTTGAAACAAACACTTGTATCAATGCCGCAGAATCTCGCACAAACCTCAGAAGCTCACTACAAGGAGTTCTCTCATGCTAAGACGACTGAAAGCCTCATTAGCGATCATAATCGGACTTGCCCAGCTATTACCTCTGCTCAGTTGCACCAAGTCGCGTTCGACTGACGTTGTACCAGGTCTGCCGGGTAAAGTGACCGGATGGGTTGCATATCAGCTTCCGCTGATTCCGATAAAGTTTGTGTTTGATAGCGACGGCAACCTGAGCATAAAAGCAGAAGCTAGTATTCCAACACCGTTGGGAACGGTCTCTTTTGGAGCCGGCTACACTCCAACGCTTGTGGCGGAGCGTTATTGGAGTGAGGCGACGACGGCCGTGCCAACACCCGTCGGCGATCTGGACGTCATTATCAGAGATACTGTCAAGAACGAAGGCCGAGTCTATTCAATTTCAGCAAACGATCAAGGACTGGTCGCTGTAGTCGATGGGACCCTTAATTTACTTATAAAACACCGTCAGATCATCATCACGATTACCGGCGGCGAAATTACCACCGATATTACGGGAGGCCAGGTTAGCAGTTTGGGGATACTCCCGGCGCCGGTGTTGGGAGACTTTGTTTTGGATGAAGCTCCTATCAGTCGACATGCAGGTTCTCTTCCTGCGAAACTTTCCAACTGTCAGAACCCATCACAATCACTGATTTCGTTTCCAGGCATTGACTCAGATCCATCCGAAGTTCCTGTTAATAGCAATGTGGAATGGGAACTTGAGGGCACACAGAGCAAAGGCACAGGGACGTATTTCAATGGTGGAAAGCTCCCTATTGAAACGGATTTAGCCCCATTATTAGATGAGCATCAATCCACACAGCATGAATCTTCGGCGCGTATCAGGTGGACAGTTCCACTTGAAGCGAACAGTGAAGCAGATTGTCTGCTTAAGTGGTGGGAGGTTTGGCGGACAGGGCACATAGATGTCTTCGTGCTCGAACGAAAGGTAGCAACGATTAGAATCAGTTACTTCGACAACGTAAACTACAGTTACGAGATTACGTCAAAGAGAAACTGTGCTGTTGTGAGGGCCGCGCCTCCACCGGTTAGTGGTCCAAGTGGTGAATTGTCACCACCACCGGAAAGGACAGCTCCACCCTCCTTTCCGATGAACGGCCTAATAAGTTCAGCGCAGAGGGGAAGCAAAAGCGACATCGAGTCGTGGTTAAGTCGCGGTGCTCCCGTAAACGGCATTGATGCAAAAGGTCAAACTGCGCTCATGGCCGCTGCGGAAAACGGACACAGCGACGCGGCGAAACTACTACTCGAACGTGGTGCTAATGTTAATGCCCGAGATAATCGAGGTCGAGTTGCACTCATGGAGGCCGTTGCCGCCGGTCATGACGATACTGTAAAGCTTTTGCTTCGTTGGAATGCAGACGTGAACGCCGTCGATGCATCTGGCATGACGTCTCTCGGTGAGTCGCGCCGGAGAAACTACACTCAAATTACACATCTTCTTCAGAATGCAGGAGCATGGCGATAAGACTCGGTCCGCAAGTAATAAGCGTTGACTTTTCGCGCGTGGCGCGTTAGATCATCGCCGACCTTTTTTATTCCACCACCCGAACGAGGCTTACGATGACCACCTCTCGTCGTGACTTTATGAAGTCGGCCGGGGTAGCGGCCGGTGCGCTGTCTCTGTCTTCCCTGCCCGAATGGATTAGCAGCGTTACTGCCGCGGAAGAGACGGCCGCAAACGGCATCGACAAAAACGCGCTTGCCGATGTGGCGTTGAGCACCGCAAAGCGGCTTGGCGTCACTTACGCCGACATTCGCATCAATCGTTATCGCAACGAATCGATAGGAACGCGCGAACAGCAGGTGCAGAACGTTTCGCGCGGACAGAACTTCGGCTTCGGAGTGCGCGTGCTTTACAAAGGCACGTGGGGCTTCGCGTCGAGCCGCAGCGTCACGCCCGCCGACGTCCGCCGCATAACTCAACAAGCAGTCGGGATCGCTCGCGCTAATTCAGTCTATCAACGCAAACGCATCTCCCTCGTACCGGTAGAGAAGGTCGTCACGAGCTGGAAGAGCGCCTTCGAAAAAGATCCGTTCGAAGTCTCGATTGACGACAAGATCCAGTTTCTGTTGTCGCTAAATGAATCGGCGATGAAGACGCAGGGCGTGAACTTCGTCAACTCTTTCATGAGCTTTGTCAACGAACAGAAGTTTTATGCATCGACTGACGGCTCGCGCATCGAGCAGTACATCGTTCGCGCCAATCCGAGTTTCACTGTTACTGCGGTGAACCGGGCCAACGGCGATTTTCAATCGCGCAGCGCGCTCGGTGGACCACAGACCATGGGTTACGAATACATCGAGAAGTACGACTGGAAACGAGAAGCGCAACAGGCCGGCGAAGAGGCCGTGATGAAACTGAAAGCCAAAGCGATCGATCCAGGCAAATACGATCTCGTACTCCATCCATCGCATCTCTGGTTGACGATCCACGAATCAGTGGGCCATCCGACGGAACTCGATCGTTCGCTTTGGATGGAGGCAAACTATGCCGGCACCAGTTTTCTCACGCCTGACAAGATCGGAAAACTACAGTTTGCATCGAAGATCATGAACTTTGTCGCTGACAGAACTCAGCCCGCGGGTCTGGCGACTGTTGGTTACGATGACGAAGGCGTTCCCGCACAGCGCTGGCATTTGATCAAAGACGGCGTGTTCGTCGATTGGCAAACGACGCGTGATCTCGCGGCCATGACGGGCCAGAAGAAATCGTACGGATGCAACCACGGCGATAGTTGGGGCAGCATCTCCTTCCCGCGCATGCCAAACGTCTCGCTTCAGCCTGGACCGGACAACAAGTCGCTTGACGATCTGATCGCAGGTGTCGAGAAAGGTATTTTGATCTACGGCGACGGCAGTTACTCGATCGATCAGCAGCGTTACAACTTCCAGTTTGGCGGCCAGGTGTTCTGGGAGATCAAGAATGGCAAGCGCGGCGAGATGCTGCGCGATGTTGCTTATCAATCGCGGACCACTGACTTCTGGAACTCCTGCGACGCTCTCGGCGGACAAGCGACTTACGAACTTGGCGGCACCTTCAGCGATGGTAAGGGCGAGCCGGGACAGTCGAATGCCGTGAGTCACGGTTGTCCGGTTGCACGGTTCCGCCAGGTAAATGTTCTCAACACTGCTCGAAAGTAACGGAGACCCGAGATGCTGCTCACTGAAAAAGAAGCGCGTGCGATTTGTGAAAAGCTGTTGAGTTACGTCAAAGCTGACGACGCGAGTGTAGGTGTCAGCGGTGAAAACTACAGTCATCTTCGCTTTGCATCCAACGCGTTCACTACGAGTGGCGCGCGTGAGAATGTCAGTGTCGGAGTGACGGTTTGGATTGATAAGAAACGTGGCGCAGCTTCTACCAACGAGATCGACGACGATTCACTCAAAGCGACCGTCGCTCTCGCCGAGCAACTGGCGCGCATCTCGCCCGTGGATCGCGAATACATGCCAACGCTAGGGCAGCAAACCTATAAACCGAGCCGCGCTTACGTCGAAGCCACTTCAAACATCTCGCTCACCGCGCGCGCCAAAACGATCAATGACGTCATCACAGCTTGCGAAAAGGCAAAAGTGATCGGCGCGGGCTTTCATCAGGCGCGAGGCACCGCGGGTGCATTTGCGACGAAGAATGGCAATTTCCTTTACGAGCGATCAAGTCTGGTGAGTTTGGCAACTACGGCCAGAACACCTGACGGCACCAGCTCCGGATACTTTTTACGCAATCACTTCGATGTTGCGAAACTCGACACCGCGCGCGTTGCCAGCGAAGCGATTCGCAAAGCGCTCGATGCTCGTAATCCGCGCGTTCTTGAACCCGGCGTTTACCCTGCGATACTCGAGCCACAGGCAGTTGCAGACCTGCTCGGATTCTTCGCCTTTAGCTTCGACGCTCGCAGTGCTGAAGAAGGGCGCAGTCCGTTCTCTGCGCCGGGCGGCAAGACAAAACTCGGCGAGAAGATCTGCGACGAACGCATCAACATCTACAGCGATCCGTGGCATCCGGAACTGCCCGGTTCGCAGTCAGCGCAGGCAGGATTGCCGGCGCAGAAGATCTATCTCGTGCGCAATGGTGTGCTGGAAAATCTCACCTACACACGTTTTTGGGCGAAACAAAAAGGCAAAGAACCAACGCCTGGTCCAGTCAACAGCATTATTGAAAGTTCTCAACCACCGGCCAGTCTTGACGACATGATAAAGTCTATGGACCGCGGCTTACTGCTCGGTCGCTTCTGGTACATTCGCGGCGTCGATCCGCGGACTGCATTGCAAACTGGTCTCACACGCGATGGCATCTGGTATATCGAGAACGGCAAGATTCAGTATCCCGTCAAAAACTTCCGCTTCAACCAGAGCATTATTCAACTGCTCGCACCCGGCAACGTCGATATGATTGGCAAGCCGGAAAGAGTCGGCAACTCAGAAGGTCAGGGCGGCAATGCCGCACTGCTGCCGGCGTTGAAAGTCAAAGAGTTTCACTTCTCTTCGCAATCCGAAGCTGTTTAAGAACTGCTCCCTAAAACGCTCTACAACTTTAATTTGTCTAATTCCCTACTCGAAAGGAAAATCAATGCCAATTCAAGTAATCGTCAGTCAACAAGGACCATTACCGATAACCGTCAATTTCAAAGCACTGAGCGACGCGCCAGTGACCCTGGAGGTAAACGGTTCGGTTTGGACGCAGACCGCAAATAATATGATCGGAATTCAGGTTGCGATTGATGGCGGCGCAGTCGGAAAGGCGCAACTCTTTTCAAACGGCTCGACCACACACCGGGCAGTCGTCCCCGCATACGTTCCGCTTCAGCTTGCCTTCGGGCAACACTCAATAACGCTCAGTGCGCTACCGGGCACCTCAACCGTGTCCGATCAAAATGACTTCTACACCGCGGTGCTTCATTATTGAGGCCATTGGTCGTCGTCGAAATGATTTGTAGGGGCGGCCCTCCGTGGCCGCCCGTCTTCG
>Ga0307414_10002168_pt1 | contig 10237 bp, 6 predicted proteins | sample DK1Ometagenome_FD_203804 | JGI IMG/M metagenome (GOLD analysis project Ga0307414, IMG submission 203804) | Maize rhizosphere microbial communities from greenhouse at UC Davis, California, United States - DK15-O-3 | ecosystem: Host-associated > Plants > Roots > Rhizosphere > Soil | place: USA...
GCGAAATGCGTTTTGCGGCAACGATGAAGCGCTTGATGCAGCGATTGCAATCGGCGAGTGCGCCGCGCAACGAGACTATTCTCGTCACGACAGCGCGCGGCGCGACGGTGTTGCACCTGAACGAGATTGACTGGATCGAAGCAGCCGGAAACTATTCACAACTGTGGGTAGGCACGCGGAGTTATTTTCTGCGTGAGTCACTTCAGTTGCTGGAGAAGCGAATACACCAGAACGGATTCATTCGCGTTCACCGCCGCGCGCTGGTTCGACTCGATAGAGTACGTGAGTTGAGTCGCACGCGCGCGGGCGCTCCGGTCGCGGTCCTCTCGAGCGGCGTCCGCATCCCCGTCTCACGCCGCCGCAGCGCCTCCTTCGCCGCCGCGTTACGACAGCAGACAGCAATTGAACCGCAGATGAACGCGGATAAACGCTGATCCGATTCGCGGTCATTCGCGTTAATCCGTGGCGTTGTTCACAATTCTTAACAAATTTTTACGTCCACTTAACACACAACCGATCGAGTCCGTTTAGTATTCCGCTTTTCTAATGGCACAATGTGTCCGGAGACAATTTCTATGAAATCCGAGCACCCCTTCTCTTACCGTCTGGGAATCGTCCTGGCAATTTGTGGACTCTGCGCCACGATCCCAGGCTGTGTAAACAAAGCCCAGCCAAACTTCGAACGTCCCCCAGCTCCGGTTGTTGTCGCTACCGCAGTTTCACAAGACGTTTCTAACTACATGGACGCGCTCGGCAAGATCGTCGCGCGCGAGACCGTTCAAATTCAGCCACAGGTTTCCGGACGCATCACTCAGATTCACTTCACTGACGGCGCGAACGTCAGAAAAGGCCAACTGCTGTTCACGATCGATCCGCGACCATTCGAAGCGAATCTCAAACAAGCGCAGGCAAACCTCGCAAAAGATGTCGCCGCGAAGAAACAGGCTGAGGCGAATCTGGCGCGCGAGGTCGCACGCGAAAACTGGGGCCGCGCACAAGTCGAACGTTACCGCACACTCGTCGAGCAGGGCGTCGTCGCCAAAGAACAATACGAACAACTGCGCGCAGACTACGATACGTTAAAAGCCAACTCCGAAGCCGCGCGCGCAGCGGTGCATAGTGCTGACGAGACAGTCAAAGCCGACAACGCGGCGATCGAGACGTCGAAAGTCCAGCTCAGCTATTGTTACATCCATTCACCGATCGATGGGCGTGCCGGACAGCGTTTGGTCGATATCGGAAACGTCGTCAACCCGGGTGGTTTAGGCACCTCCGACTCGAACGCGGTTGCCAGTAACGCGCTGCTCGTGATCGAGCGTATCAATCCGATTTACGCCGACTTCACGATCTCGCAAAACAAACTGAGCCTGGTCCAGGATCAGATGCGCGCTGGCACGCTCAGCGCTGAAGTCCGGTTGCCCGACGCGCCGGGCGACGCCGTCTCAGGACAACTCACATTCATCGACAACTCTGTACAGACCGAAACCGGACAAGTGACTCTGCGCGCCACGCTTCCGAATCCCGATCAAAGATTCTGGCCCGGTCGCTTCGTAAACATTCGTCTCTTGTTGGGAACCATTCAGGGCGCGGTGCTCGTTCCCGCGTCTGCGCCACAGATGTCAGCGGCCGGTTCATACGTTTACGTCGTCAAGCCCGACTCTACCGCCGAACAGCGCACCGTGACGTTGGGCCAACGTCAGGGCGACTTGATCGTAGTCGAGAAAGGCGTCGCAGCCGGCGAAAGGGTCGTTATCAATGGTCAACTCGGTGTGACACCAAACGGCAAAGTTGCGATCGAGCAACCGCGTGAGGGAAATAATCCTGCGACAGCGGGCGGGGCGAAGTCATGAATCTGTCTGAACCATTCATCCGGCGGCCGGTAATGACGGCGGTGTTGACGCTCTCCGTGATCCTTTTCGGAGTGATGGCTTACCTCCAGCTTCCCGTAAACGATCTGCCGGCGGTCGATTATCCGGTGATTCAAGTGTCGGTCGGCTATCCCGGCGCGAGTCCCGACACGATCGCAAACAACATCGCCACGCCGCTCGAACGCCAGTTCATGCAGATCAACGGACTGGAGGTGGTGACTTCACAGAGCACACAAGGGTTCGCAAGTTTTACTCTTCAGTTTGCCCTCGAGAAGAATATCGACGCCGCAGCGACTGACGTGCAGACTGCGATCTCTCAGGCGATCAGCAGTCTGCCTGCGGATCTTCCATCGCCGCCAACTTATTCAAAGACGAATCCCAACGATCAGCCGCTCATGTATCTCGCAATGGTCAGCGACTCGGTCACGACCGGTCAGTTGTACGACTATGCGAGCACGCAGGTGGGCCAGCGTCTCAGTATTCTGCCCGGCGTGTCGCAGGTAAACGTTTACGGCACCAAATCGGCGATTCGCATCAAGGCTAATCCGTCGGCGATGTGGGCACGCGGCATTTCGATCGACGACCTGAATGCTGCCATTAAAAATGGAACGAGTTACGCCGGCGCGGGACAGTTGGACAGTTCTTCGCGCACTGCAATCCTGCGCCCTCAGGGGCAGCTCGAAACTGCCGAACAGTACGGCAACTTGATCGTCGGAGGTACCAACAACGCACCGATATACCTGCGCGACGTGGCCACGGTTAAAGATTCGGTCCAGGACGAACGCATAAACTTTCGCTTTTGGGTGCGTGGTTATCCTGTACCCTCCGCCACCGTGGTCCTGGCAGTGAGTCGCCGCGCCGGCGCTAACGCGGTTGAAGTGTCGAAGTCGATTCACGAGATCCTGCCGCAGATTGGAGCGCAATTGCCGGGCTCCATCCGTATCCTGCCGGTCTATGATCGCTCGTTAAGCATCGTCCACTCGGTCGCTGACGTACAGATGACACTAATCATCGCGTTTGTGCTGGTGGTGATGGTGATCTTTGCTTTCCTCGGTCGTGTGACAGACACGCTCATACCGGTGGTCGCGCTGCCGTTGTCGCTGCTGATCACGTTCATGGCGATGCGCGGTCTTGGATATAGCCTCGACAACCTTTCGTTGATGGCATTGACACTCGCCATCGGATTTCTCGTCGACGATGCGATCGTTTTTCTCGAGAACACTGTGCGTCGCATAGAGCGCGGCGAACCACCTTTCGAAGCGGCAATCAACAGTGCGAAAGAGATCAGCTTCACGATTGTGTCGATGACGATCTCGCTGGCGGCTGTATTCATTCCCCTCGTGTTCATGTCGGGCTTGGTGGGGAGAATATTTCGTGAGTTTGCGATCACGATCGTCATCGCGATCCTGGCTTCAGGTTTAGTGTCACTGACACTGACACCTTTGATGTGTGCACGGCTGTTGAAAGAACGTGGCCACGGGTTGAAGCTGTCGTGGATGGAACGTGTTATCGGTGGTGTCGAGAAGCGCGTGCTTGGTTTGTATGGTGGATCGCTGTGGTGGTTCCTGCGTCACCGGTGGATCTCGGCCATCATCTGGGTCGTCTGTTTGGCCGGTACGATCTGGCTCTTTATGTTGGTTCCAAAAAGCTTCCTGCCGCCGGGAGATAGTGGCGTTATTTTTGGCGCGTTCATCGCGCAGGAAGGTTCGTCGCCAAAACAGATGCGCGAGTACCAGGAGCGCGTCGATCAGATGTTGCAACAGGATCCGAATGTCATCAACGACTTCACGCTGACGGGCGCAACGGGCTTTCTTCCCTCAAACACAGGCATCACCTTTACCTATATTGGACCACCCGATAAGCGCAAACCCATTGAAGGCGTCAGCGCGGAATTGATGGGCAAGCTCAACACCATTCCGGGCATCATGACCTTCCTTCGACCCTGGCCAGTGCTGCAGATCAGCACGGGTGTTACAAATCAAACGCAGGGTCAATACGCGTTCACAGTTTCGGGCACCGATCCAAATCAGGTTTATGAAGTCGGGCAAAAGCTGCTCGCGAAACTCGGACCATCGCCTCTATTTCTAAGTGTTTCATCCGACCTCTACACCAACACACCGAACCTGAATATCGATATTCGCCGCGATCAGGCAAAGACGTATGGTGTCTCCGAAGCACGAATTCTGACGCTGCTGCGTAATGCGTACTCGCAAAACTATCTGTATCTGATCAAGCAGCCTGAGGATCAGTATCAGGTAATCCTCGAAATGGATGATTCGGTGCGCGAGAAGCCGGAGGATCTTTCTTTACTCTATATCAAGTCAGACAACGGCGCGCAGCTTGTGCCGCTCAGTGAGCTGGTCACGTGGAAAACGACTCTTGGGCCACAGTCAGTGCACCACTTCAACCAGTTCACGAGCATGACACTCTCGTTCAACCTGAAGCCGGGCGTCGCTCTTGGCGATGCGACAAATTTCATAAATGCGTCGGCGCGGGAAATAGTCCCGCAGGGCGTTCGTGCAGAACTGCAAGGTGAAGCGCTGACGTTTAGCAGGACCGTTACCAGTTTGACGATCCTGATGGCGCTCGCCGTTTTTGTGATGTACGTGATTCTCGCAATCCTGTACGAAAGCTACGTCCATCCGCTGACGGTGCTTTCGACTCTCCCGACCGCACTCGTTGGTGGTTTGTTGACGTTGATTGTCTTTGGACAGGAAGCGTCGTTGTATGCATTCGTCGGCATGTTTATGTTGATGGGTATCGTGAAGAAGAACGGCATCATGATCGTGGACTTCGCACGCCACCGTGTTGAAAATGGCGAGGCGGCAGAAAAGGCGATTCACGATGCGAGCATGGATCGTTTCCGTCCGATTCTGATGACGACGCTCGCGGCTGTGTTTGGCGCGGTGCCGATCGCGCTTGGTTATGGCGCAGATGGATCTTCGCGACGTCCGCTCGGGTTGGTTGTTGTTGGCGGACTGGTCGTTTCGCAGTTCATCACGCTCTACATCACACCGGTGATCTACCTGTATCTCGAAGAGTTTCAGGAGAAAGTTCTGGACCGCAGTTCGTTCTTCCGTTCACGTCGTTCGCAGAAGCCGGTGGTCAGTGAAACCTAGGAGAGTTTCACGCAAAGACGCAAAGGAAGACGCCAAGGCGCGCCTTTGCTAACTTTGCGCCTTTGCGTGAAAACTTGTAACGTCCCCGACGAATGATCGGGCATCTCGGCACCTTCGATGTAGAGAACTACGGAGATCTGCTTTACCCGATCGTCTTCGCCAAGCTCGTAAATCAACAGGTGCGCCACTACTCACTCCTCGCCGGTGTTGCTCCACATCAAGCAGGATTTGAAACCGAGTCGATTCGAAGTCTGTTCCAGAATGGACATGCAGCTCCGCGCACGCTCGTAATCGGTGGTGGCGATATCCTGCGCACTGACTGGGATTTCGTGGCGCGACATTACGGCAGAAGCTCGAGGCTTTCTGTAAAAAGACTGCGAGATGAGATCGGAACCGGCGGTGCGTTAGGCTACGCGCTTTCAAAGAACTTGCCACGTGTCGAACCCGGTCGTTTTTTCGCAAAGCGTTTTCGCGCACGCTGGATGGATTATCCCGCCGCTGGACCTTTTCTCCTCGATCCGAAGACGTTACCTGAGGAAACCGCTGTCGCTTACGTCTCTTGTGGTGTGCCGCACGAGTTCGCCGACGACCAGTTGGACCAGGTAAGGGAAACACTTGAGCACGCGAGTTTCATCGCTCTCCGCGACGAGCAATCGGCCGCGAAACTGGTAGCTGCCGGTGTCAATTGTGAGTTGCGAGTTGCACCGGATCTCACGGTCACGTTGAGCGATCAATTCGATCACAGCGTGTTGACCGGCCGTGGCCGCCGGATTCTCTCGCGGTTCGGCGTGCGTGAAGATCTTCCCGTGCTATGTTTTCAGAGCCAACCTTATCCTGGTTTTACCGAAGGCGACATACTGCGCGAGTTGAGGCGTTATAAGGAGCGACGGAACATTGAGGTTGTGGCGCTACCGCTGGGTTACTGTCACGGCGATCACGAGTTCTTACAGAGTCTGGCAAAACAGTCAGACGGAATTGTTAAGTACGCCGGTGTGCATTCCATCTTTGATATGCTCTCGATAATTGCCGCCAGCGACGTGTTTGTTGGAACCAGTCTTCATGGCAACGTGACCGCTTTCTCCTTTGGCATTCCACACGTGTTTGGACCACTTCCGGTTGCCAAAGCGGAAAGTTTTTTGAAGGTTGCGAAATTGCCGCTAGAGCTTAAGATGCGTTCGTGGACGCAGCTAAACGACAAAATCGACGAGGCGGTGATGCTGGGCCGCGATTTCTTTTTGACTAAGGCGAGCGAAGCAAAGGCGCGGACCTACCAGGTGGTAGATGAGATGATTTGCAGTATTAAGGTGAGATAGAACAAGTCAGAATAATGAATTTAGAAACCCAAAATAGAACAAGTCAGGAAGAGGACTTGTTCCATTCTAAGGATCAATGATCGATCTAACGCAATTCAAACAACAGAAGTTGTCGTCCGAGCCTTATCGATGGGCTTTGGTGGATCAGCTTTTCTCGCCGGCTGACGCCAAAGCGTTGGTCGAAACTTTCCCTCGCGATCATTTTAAGACGGTAAAGGGTTACGACGGCGAAAAGGGATATGAGTATCAGGCGCGATCTCTCGTACACATGGGCGCAGACCAACCCACGCAAGCTCAGTCGCTGAGTATTGTTTGGCGACGCTTGGCGGAAGAGTTGTTATCGCCCGCTTACCGCGACGCTATATCGCAGTTCACCGGAGTAGACCTTTCCACTTTACCGCTGGAAGCCAATGTTTTTCACTACGGTCGCAGTGCCTGGCTTGGACCGCACGTCGATCTCGAAGACAAGATCGTCACGCACGTTCTGTATTTCAACGACTCGTGGAACGAGCAGGACGGCGGCTGTTTGACGATCCTGGGTTCAGGCGACATGGCCCACGTTGTAAAAACCATTCCACCGGTGATTGGCAACTCCGCCGTCCTCGTGCGTTCGAAAAATTCATGGCACGCAGTCACGCGCGTCGTTGAAACATGCCGGATTTCCAGGCGCTCAGTCGCGATTACTTTCTACCGGCCCGGATCGCCAAGCACGATGTGGCCTGCGGGTGACACGACAACACTTCACGACTACACCGGCGAACATTCAGCTTTGACAAGACAAATGCGCGATTGGTGGCGACGTATTCATGAGTTGAAATAGGCCCAGGGGTGATGACCATTTGGATGGGCCGTTCCGGTCTGGCCTGGTTTGGCAAGGCGTTCGTAAAAGTCAGTCAGTAGCGGTAAAACGGCGCGCGACGTGAAGAGCTTCTCATAACTGCGACGGGCGGCTAATCCCATCTTCCGGCGCAGTTCCGCATCGCCGGCCAGTTTAGACATTGCCTGGCCCAGGGCGCTTGCGTCGTTAGGCGGCACCAGAATGCCGACACTTTTATCGACCAGATCCGGAATGCCTCCGACTGCTGTGGCAATGATCGGTTTCTCGTGGGCCATCGCCTCGATTATCGCGTTTGGTGTGCCTTCAGTCAGTGACGGCAAAACAAACACGTCAATATCGCTCATGAATTTCTCACGCCCTTCGAGGGTATTGTAGACGCCGGCAAACTCACACTTCGGTTCCAGCCGATAGTTGCGAAGCGCGGTAAGCATGTCCTTTCGTTGTGACCCTTCGCCCGCGATCTTCAGCTCGACATTCGCATGTGCCTGGTGGGCAGTCCGGAAACCATCGATAAGTTGCATCGGTCCTTTCAGATACTCGAGGCGCGCCGCGAAGCCAAACCGAACAACTGATGACGTTCGCTCAGCATGATTAGTGCCGTTGCTGGCGTGAGAGATCAGCGGCAGCACATTCAGTGAAGAGATCTGTGGCAATGCACGACTGGTATGTTGCATGAGTCCGGGCGAGAGAACTGCCACGCGCGAGCAGAGTGGCAGAACCGTGACGAATCGTTCATAAACTTCCTCGAAACCGGGAGGATGGAACGGCAGTCCAACTTCCTGGTAAACGACGGGCACTCCACACGCATGCGCCGCCCGAATGAGCATCATTGCACCCTGATCGGGCGTCAAGACATGGACCACGTCAGGTTTTTCACGTCTCAGATACGCGCAACAACGCTTGTGGTAACGTTGCATCAGATCGAAAACCACGTTGCGTGATTTGGAACGGATAAGCGGGCCGGCAGGTGAGAAGGCTCGCATTGCACGCAGCGCGAGCTTACGTCCGGCCGCGAGTGAAGCCGTGAAGGCCGGCGAAGCAAGCGTCGTCAACGCCACGTTTGCATCGCGCAACCTCATGGCCAGTGAATCGTTTGCGGCAGGCGGATGAACAAGCAGCACCGCAGTTGAATGACCGGCGTGCTTCAGTTCAACTGCATACATAACGGCAATTTCGTCGGCGCCGCTGATTGGTCCGGCAAATGCCGTTTTACAGTAGACGATTTTCATTGAAAGATTTATTTGTGCTTATTCTTCTGTTCAGTAACGTCTTCAACGTCTTTCTACTGACGTCGACCGGATACATGAGCGCGCCTGCAAACGCCACGCGCGCAAAGCCGGGCAAATGCTTTGCTTTCAGATTCGAAGCCGCTTCCCAAACTAATTGCTGCGCTGCCGTTGATTTAAACTCGTGCTTCGCCTTGCGACGTTGAGCGGAGTTCGCAGCTAAGGCGCGCGGCAGACGCAGCCATTTGTCTTTATGAAGAGCGCGCGCCGTCTTATGCAGCTTCTCCCCTCGCGAAGTGAACTGGTGCGAAGATGGATTGGAGCGTCTCCAAATAGCGACCGGTTCGGCCACTGAGATTACGGGATACAATTCCGCTATGCGCACCCAGAGATCCCAATCCTCAATGCCGGGAATCTCGTCGTCGAGAAGACCTATGCGCGTCAGACAGGCGCGTCTGAAAACCACCGCCGGACAAGGTATGAAATTCCAGCGCATCAGTTCCCAGAACAGATCACCTTCGGGACAGTGTTCAGGATAAAAACCATCCGCCGGCTCTCCGTTATCGTCGCCATAAAATGCTCGTCCATAGATCATTCCCGCTTCAGGCTCGGAATCCAACCTGGCGAGTTGTTTGTCGAGCGAGCCCGGCAGTCGAATGTCGTCGTCATCCAGGAAACTGATGTATGGGGCTGTAGATGAAAGTAAGCCGGCGTTTCTTGCCGCTGCCGGCGCCAGTTGCCGCGATGTGCGCACGTAATGAATAACACCACGATCGGACAATGCCGCGCAAACATTTGTAGTTGCGTCGTCAGAGGCTACGTCAACGACGATGATCTCTACATCAGTGCCGGCGAGTTGCGCACTCTCGATTGCCCGGCACAGTAAACGACAGCGGTTTCTGGTCGGAATGATAATGCTGACCTTTGGCATCATCCGTTCAGACTTTTGCGTCGTTTAGTTTTCAAACTGCGCCAGAATACTCGTAAGTGCGTAGGACGTATGGCCCATGCAGGACTAAGGGTCAGCGCCGTCAACACGTTTGCAGCGGCGAAACGCAAAGCACCATCAGGCAACTCCTCGGCAGCGCGCCAACTCAGCGTGTCAGCAATGCGGCGTTTCGTGATTTTGCGTACAGCGCGACGTTGCGATGCCGTCGCCTCGCGCGCGCGCGGGAGTAATAAAAGTTTCGGCTGATGATTGCAAGCGCCTCGCATATGCTTCGCGAGCGAGGAAGAACCCTGCTTCGACGATGGCGTTGGGAGACGGTAAATACATACCGGAGCCGGATCAACCAAAACAGGCCGTTGCTCAGCGATGCGCACCCACATATCCCAATCGTCGATACCGGGGATACGACGATTGAAGAGGCCCACTTCCTGAAAGCATGACTTACGCACTACGACAGAGCTCGGTATCAGATGCACATTCAACTCGAGAATCTTCCAGAAAAGATCGCCGCGCTCAGCATGTACGACAGCCGTTTCTCCCGTTGGAATACATTCCTGATTCCCAAGCAACACACCTCCGGCCACGAACCCGGCTTCAGGCAAACTCTCGAATAAAGAGAGTTGATGATCCAGCGAGCCGGGCAGGCGAAGATCATCGTCGTCGAGGAACGCTATGAAATCGGCGCTGCTCTCCAGTAATCCGATATTCCTGGCGCCGGCAACGCCCTGGTTACGATCGAGACGGATGTACTTTATGCCTTGCAGTTGTGCGCATACGCGCGCAGTGCCATCCGTTGACGCATCATCCACTACAATCACTTCCACACCGGTGCCCGCCCCCAGCGCACTCTCAACAGCTCGCGGGAGCAAATGGGGACGATCGAAAGTAGGGATGATGACGCTGACTCTTGCCATTAAAATAATC
>Ga0307414_10002169_pt1 | contig 10237 bp, 7 predicted proteins | sample DK1Ometagenome_FD_203804 | JGI IMG/M metagenome (GOLD analysis project Ga0307414, IMG submission 203804) | Maize rhizosphere microbial communities from greenhouse at UC Davis, California, United States - DK15-O-3 | ecosystem: Host-associated > Plants > Roots > Rhizosphere > Soil | place: USA...
CGGCATGCTGTTTATGATGCTCTTCCTGCCCTTCGCCGGGGCGCTGTCCGACCGCGTCGGGCGCCGGGCGATGTGGCGCTGGTCGCTGATCGGTCTGCTGCTCGGCGTCGTGCCGCTCTATATGCTGATCGGCACCGGCTTCACCGGCGCGCTGATCGGCTTTATGGCGCTCGGCCTCCTCTACGTGCCGCAACTCGCGACGATCTCGGCGACCTTCCCGGCGATGTTCCCGACCGCGGTGCGCTTCGCGGGCTTCGCGATCGCCTATAATATCTCGACCTCGATCTTCGGCGGCACCGCGCCGATCGTCGGCAGCGGCCTGATCAGCCTGACCGGCGATGCCCTGATGCCCGCTTATTATATGATGCTCGCCTGCCTCGTCGGACTCGCCGCGCTGCGCTACATGCCCGAAACGGCGGGCCGTTCGCTGCGCGAAGATCCGTTCAGACGCGAAGATTGAACGGCGCGCAGCCAGACGATGCCGGCGGGAACACCGGCAAGCTAACGGGATGTGTTCGTTTTCCCGATACAAAAGCCGGCCCAGGTCCGCCCGATCGGCGGCAGCGGGTGGCGCGCGCGATGAAGCTGCCCGAATTGTCGAAGGGCGATCTTTCCGATCTCAAGCCGCACGGCTTCGACGACCGGACGCCGCTCTGGTTCTACATCCTTCGCGAGGCGCAGGTAACGCAGAAAGGAAAGCAGACGTGTCCGCGTGCAGAGATTTCGTGCGCCAGTTCAGTCACCGCCAACATCGTCTCAGAATTGATCCCTGAGCATTTCGCCGATCGAATTGTTGAAGTGACTGTCCATCGCCGTGCGCGCGCGCGCGGGATCGCGCGCCGCGATCGCCTCGGCCACCTCGCGGTGCAGCGCAAGCGTTTCGTCGCGCTCTTCGTGCGTGGTGCGTCCGGCCCAGGCGCGCGGGATAGCGACCGCCATCAACTGCTCGAACGAGCGTACGATCTGCAGGAACAGCGGATTGCCACTGGCCGCCGCGATCGTCTGGTGAAAGCGCGTGTCCGCCGCGGTCCGCGCCGCTTCGTCATGCTCGACCGATAGCCCGTGCGCGGCGGTCAGGATCGCGTGCGCCTGTTCCTCGCTACGGTGGATCGCGGCCAGTTCGGCCGTGCGCAGTTCGAGCGTCCGGCGCACCTCCCATACATCGGCGAGCGACACCTGCGCGGTGTTGACCGCATGGCCCATCGACGCCGCCATCACCGATCCGTCGATCGCAGCAACGCGCGGCTTGCGGCCGTTGCCGACGTCAACGAGGCGCAGCGCGGTGAGCGCCCCGAACGCCTCGCGCATCACCGGACGGCTGACGCCCAGCTCAGTCGCAAAGCTACCCTCGCCCGGAAGCGTGTCACCGACCTTCAGGTCGTGGATGCGGATATAATCGCGCACCGCATCGACCGCGCGGTCGACGAGCGAGCCGCGGCCGAGGTCGATCATCCCGCTCATGCCGCCACCCCCATCCGCCGCATCGCGGTTGGCGCCATGCCGAACCGACGCGAAAAGGCGCGGGTAAAGCTGGCGTTGTTGAGATAGCCGCAGCGATAGCCAATGCTCGCGACCGGCAGGTCGCTTGCCGCCAGCAACGTCCGTGCCTGCCGCAAGCGCCGCTCGCTCAACGCCTCGCCGACGCTGCAATGATAAAGTTCGCGAAAGCCGCGAGTCAGCTTGTCGCGATTGATCCCGCAACTGCGCGCAATATTGTCGATCGTCAGCTTTTCGTGCCAGCGGGTGTCGACGATTCGCCGCGCCGCCGCGATCCGCGAGATGTCGCCCTCGCTCAAACTTGGCTGACCTTCGACGGCGACTAAGCTGCCCGTCCGCAGCGCGGCGAAAAACTGGCAGAGCATCTCGATGCTCCGCGCCAGCCGCAGCGTATCGGCCGCGGCGGCGTCGCATTCGGGTGCGATGATCGATTGTCCCAACGCGCGCAGGTCCGACGGCAGGTACCAGCGCCCGCCAGGATCGGGCAAGTCGTCGAACAACCGGCGGCACGCCCCGCGCGACACCGCGAACACCAGCAGGTGCGCTTCGCTTTCCAGCTCGCGAAACGCCAGGGTGCGGACAACCGGCTCGCCGACATCGCCAAAGCCGATCAGCAGCGCGTCGGGCGGCAGCAGCAGGCGGTCGCACGCCCCGGGGCCGACGAAGGTCGTCATTTCAGGCGACACGATCACGCAATGCTTGCTCGGCATGGACGAAACTCCCTCGCCGCTCCCTATAAACCTATCTTACAGCTTCGGCAATAGCTGTATGATAGGTTCGGGCGCCCGGCGCATCGCGAGGAGGAACGCAAAGAAGGACAGCGCGCTGACGATCGCCCCGACCAGCGCAAGCGCCTCGGCCAGCATCGCCTCGCCGCCCATCAGGCCGCTCACCTGTGTCACGATCCACGGCGCCAGTCCAAAGCCGATCAAACCGGCGATCGCGATAAATACCCCGATGCACAGGCCGCGCAATTCATTGGGCAGCAGCACGGTGAGCGCGACCGACACGACCAGCCCGGTCACCGCGCCGCACATCGACATCACCCCCAGCGCAACGGCAAGGCCCGCCACGCTGGGCATCAGCGGAAACAAGGCGGCGGGCACCCCGATCCCGGCCGCGATGACCGCGCCCAGCAAAATCCCGCCACGCCGCCGGCTCTTTTGGCCCATATCGGCCGACAACCCACCGAGCACCGCCCCCGCGACACCCGTTCCGAACATCAATGCGCCGACCCAGCCCGCGAATTGCTGCGGCTGAAGCCCGAAATCGCGCGACAGCACCGGCGCGACCCAAACCGTCGCTGCGACATCGGCCATAACAACGGCGACCTGCCCGGCGAAGAGCGGACCGAGGAACGCCCGCCGCGACCACAGCTCCGCGGCGACAATGCGAAACGGCGCATTGGGGCTCGCCTCGACCTCGCGGCGTTCGGGTTCGCGGAGCAACAGCAAGGGCAACAGGCACATTGCACTGATCGCAGCGAGCAGGACATGCGTGCTCCGCCAAGGCGCCAGATCGGCGAGCCAGCCCGGGGCGCTAAAATCAGTCAGCAGCCCGAACAGCCAACCCGTGAGCGCGAAACCGAGCGCCACGCCCAACGCCTTGCCCAGATTGACGATCAGCATCGCGCGGCCGCGCTGCTCGGGTGCGCAAAAATCGGCGCACAGCGACAGCGCCGCGGTCAGCGATCCGGTCGAACCGATCCCAACCAGCATCCGCGCCGCGGTGAGCAGCCCCGCGCTAGGCGCAAAAGCGGTGAGCAACGTCCCGAGCGTCCACAGCAGTGCCAGCCCGATCGTCAGCCGCACCCGGTTGCGCCGGTCGACCAATATGCCGATCGGAATCGAAAACAGCACCATCGGCACCGCAGCGCCCAGCCCCTGGATCAGCGCCAGAGCATCGTCGGCGAGCCCCAGTTCGGCCTTCGCGCTTTCCTGAATCGTGCCAAAGCTGCCAAGCGCGGTGAAACCCATTGTCGCCACCAGCGCGAGCAGCAACAGCGGAACGAGCGTCGCGGGCGCGGTCAGCCGCGCGTTGGACGAAGCGAGCGGGTCAGCATGCGTCGCCATCACAGCGCGAAGATCTTGCCGGGGTTGAGCAAATTCTGCGGATCGAGCGCGCGCTTGATCATCCGCATCTGCTCGACCGCGTCGCCCAGCTCGGCGACCAGCCATTCCTGCTTGCCGATGCCGATGCCATGCTCGCCGGTGCACGTCCCGTCCATCGCCAGCGCGCGCTCGACGATCCGCGCGTTGATCGCCTCGACTTCCGCCATCTCTTCGGGCGCGTTCGGATCGATCGAGAAAATGACATGAAAATTGCCGTCGCCGACATGGCCCAAGATGGTAGCGGGAACCGATGACGTCTCCAGATCGACATGCGTTTGGGCGATACATTCGGCCAGGCGGCTGATCGGCACACACACGTCGGTCGCCCAGCCGATCGCCCCGGCGCGCATATTCACCGCGGCATAATAGGCCTCGTGCCGGGCGCGCCACAGCTTCGAGCGCTCCTCGGGCAGGTTGGACCAGTTGAACGCGCAGCCGCCGTTGCCTTCCGCCAGCGCCCTTACCGTTTCCACCTGCTCGGCGACATTCGGGGCGCTGCCGTGAAACTCGAAGAATAGCGTCGGCGCCTCGGGGTAATCGAGCTTCGACCAGCGGTTGACGGCGATCATTTGCTTGGAGTCGAGGATTTCGACGCGCGCCAGCGGCACCGCGCACTGGATCGATTGCACTACGGTATCGACCGCGCCGCCCAGCGTGTCAAAACTGCACACCGCCGCCGAAATCGTGTCGGGAACCGGGTGCAGGCGCAGCGTCACTTCGGTGATGATACCCAGCGTGCCTTCGGAGCCGACATACAGCCGGGTCAGGTCATAACCCGCCGCCGATTTACGCGCGCGGCGTGCCGTGCGGATCACCTTGCCTTGTGGCGTCACGATCTCAAGGCTGAGCACCGCGTCCTTCATCGTGCCATAACGCACCGCATTGGTGCCGGAGGCGCGAGTCGACGCCATGCCGCCGATCGTTGCATTGGCGCCGGGATCGATCGGGAAGAACAGCCCCTGATCGCGCAAATGGACATTCAATTCTTCGCGGCGCACGCCGGGCTGGACGACACAGTCGAAATCCTCGGCATTGACGGCGATGACCTGGTCCATCTGGCTCATATCGAGCGAGATGCCGCCGTTGATGGCGAGCGCATTGCCTTCGATCGACGTCCCCGCCCCGAATGGCACGATCGGGATATCGGCCGCCGAACACAGCTTTACCAGCGCGACGACATCGTCGGTCGAGTGAGCAAAGACGACGGCGTCGGGCAGCACGGGAGCGAAATGGGACTCGCTCGATCCATGCTGCCCGAGCACCGCTTCGCCCCGCTGGAAACGGTCCCCAAACCGCTCCTCCAGCGCCCCTATCAGGCTGGAGGGGAGCGGCCTGCGCTCCCCCGAATGCGCCGTCTCCGCCATGGTCAGAACTTCAGACTGGCGCGCACGCCGTAACGGCGGCGGTCGCCGGTGATGCCAAGGTCGGAGGGGGGCAGCCCGGCGAGGGCCAGCGTCGTCTGCTCAATATAGCTTTCGAAATATTCGGTGTTGAACAGGTTGTTCGCGAACAGCGCGACCTCCACCGGGCCGGTGCGATAGGCGATCGACGCGTTGGTCAGCCAATAGCTGTCGAGGAAGGTCGGCGTCGTCTCGTTGAGCGTTGCTGCCAGCCGCTTGCCCTTGCCGAACAACCCCGCGCTCAGCACGACTTCATCGTCGCCGCCCATTTCGATCCGGTAATCGGTCGAAATATTGGCCAGCCAGTCGGGCTGGAAGGTCAGCCGGTCTGACGACAGCTGGCGCCCGGTTGTGGCAACATAGGCGCTGTCGTCGGTGATCCGGGCGTGCATGTAGGTGAAACCGCCGCGCACCGTCCACGCGGGCACCGGCCGCACCATCGCTTCGAGTTCCACGCCATAGCTTTCGACGTCGCCGGTGTTGAGATCGACCGTGACCAGCCCGCCGCCCGCCGCCGGGGCGATCGAGTTGAGTCCGATGTAATTCTTGTAATCATTGTAGAAGACTGCGCCCGACAGCGTCAGGCCCGGGGTCGCATATTTCGCGCCTGCTTCATAAGTCCATGCCGAGTCCCCGCTATAGGTGCGCGTCGGCGCCGTCGGCGCGTTGAACCCGCCGCCGCGATAGCCGCGCGCGACCGACACATAGGTCATCAGGTCGGGGGTCCATTTGCGCGAGACCGTCAGCTTCGGCTGCCACTCGCTCGATTTGAGCTTCGCGATCGGGAGGATGGCGCCCGAAATCGTGCTGCGCGAAACCCGGTTCTCACGATCGTAGCGCAGCCCCAGCGCGACTTCCCAGTCGGAATTGGGTTTCCAGAACATGGTGCCGAACGCCGCGTAAGTGTCCGCGACATTCTTCGATACCGTATTTCGCACGATACTGATCGGACCGAGGACAGGATGAACGAGCGAGATCGTGTCGGTGACGTCCGCGCGGGTCGCCTCGTTGCTGTAGAAAACTCCGACGAGCGTCGAAATCTGATCGGTCCATTCGCTGTCGAGCCGCGTTTCGAGCGTCATCGTGCGCAGGCTGTCGCGGCCGACCGTGCGCACAATATTGGTAGGGCCGAAATCCCCGTCGCTGTCGGGGGCGAAGCTGTTGCGCATGTCATAGGCACCGATGACGCTGAGTTTCGACCCGCCGCCGAGATCGGCTTCGGCGCGCGCGTTGATGCCGCGATATTTATATGAAATTTCGTTCAGGGTATTGAACTGGACATCGCGGCTGTAATCCGTGGGCCCGCTTACGCGCGAATAGGGCGTGTTCACCCCATCGACCCAGTCATAATAGCCTTTGATCGTCAGCGAAAAGCCATCCGACGGCGCGAGGCGCAGCGTCGCGTTGATCGAATCGGTGTTGAAGCGATTGGCGTCCTTGTTGAGCAGCGTGTTGGTCAGGAAACCATCCTGCTGACGGTGCGAGGCGGCAATCCGGAACCCCAGCACATCGCCCGCGATCGGCCCGCTGACCGCGCCCGACACCAGCCAGCTGTTGTCGGGACCGGCATAGCTGCCATTCGCCCGCGCCTCGAACACATCGCTCGGCGCGCGGGTGATGACGTTGATCGCGCCGCCCAGCGTGTTCTTGCCATAGAGCGTACCCTGCGGGCCGCGCAGCACTTCGATGCGCTCGACATCGAGCAGCGGATTGTTGAGGTAGGCGGTATTCGGCTGGTAAATCCCGTCGATGAACAGGCCGACCCCCGGCTGCACCGATTGCACCAGCGTCACGCCGACGCCACGGATCGCAACAAAGGCACGGCCGCTGCCGTCGCTGTTGATGTTGAGCCCCGGCGACAGCACGGCGGCTTCGCGCACCGAATTGATCCCCCGCGCGGTCAGCGTGTCGCCATCGATCGCAGTCACCGCGATCGGCACATCGGACAATGTTTCGTCGCGTTTGCGTGCGGTCACGACAATGATGCCATCGTCCTCGGCTTCGGTCGCGGCAGGCTCGGCGGTATCCTGCGCATAGGCCGGCGCCGCGGCGAGCATCGTCGCCAGCACGGCGGTGGAAACGGCAAAATTCAGCTTGGTCATCAGACATCCCCAAAAACGGCGGTCTGAGCCGCCCGTGTCGAAACCTATCTGACAGCTTTGGGACCTATATGAAAGGTTGTCGACTGTGCCGATCGACAGACGAAGTTTGCCTGATGCCGGTAAGGACGGCACCAAAACCCGTCCGTGCCGAGCTTGTCGAAGCACCGTGATTCCGCGACGTCGAACAGAAAGAACGACCCTTCGACAAGCTCAGGGCGAACGGTGCCTAAGGATCGGATTCGCCCATTACCAGCAACTATACCCGCCATCAGCCAGCACCACGCTCCCGGTCATCAAACTCGCCATGTCCGACGCCAGGAAAAGGATCACCGCCGCAACCTCCTCGGGCTCGCCCAGCCGCGCCATCGGCGTCCCATCGATCCAGCGGCGATACATTTCGCCTTCCTTGTCGGCAAACGCGTTCAGCGGCGTCGCGATATAGGTCGGCGCGACCGCATTCACCCGCACGCCGCGCCCCGCCCATTCGGCGGCGAGGCTCTTGGTCAGCTGATGCACCGCCGCCTTCGACGCGTTGTAATAGCTTTGCGGCTGCGGCCGGTTGACGATGAAGCCGGACATCGACCCGACATTGACGATGCTCCCCCGCCCCGCCGCCAGCATGTGTCGCCCGAAAGCGCGCGCACACCAGAAGCTGCCGTTGAGGTTCACATCGAGCACATTCAGCCAATGCTCGTCGGCGACATTCTCGGCGGCGGTTTCGCTGCGCGCGATCCCTGCATTGTTGATCAGGATGTCGATCCGCCCATCGCGCGCCAGCATCGCCTCCGCCGCGGCGTCGACCGCGGCGCTGTCGGTTACATCGAGCGCTTCGGCAGAAACGGCATAGCCTTTGGCGCCGAGATCGGCGACCGCGCGGCCCAGCGCCCCGCCATCGCGGTCGGCGATCGTTACCTTCGCGCCCGCTTCGGCCAGCGCTTCGGCCGCCGCCAGCCCGATCCCCTGCGCGCCGCCCGTGACAAAGGCGGTGCGTCCATCGAGGCGCAGCATTTCCAGATACACCGGCCTATTCCGGTACGAAGGCGGCGGCGGGCATCACCGGTTCGTGGACCGCCTCACCCCGCGTCATCTGATACACCATTCGATCACCGTCGAACTCAGGCCAAGGCATCGATCCGCTGCGTGCGAAGCCCGCCCACAGGTCGTGGACATGCTCGGCCAGCGCCTGCGGCGGGTCCATCCCCGCCAGCCCGCGCGGCCCGCTGACGGTCGGCAGCGTCTTGAACACGAACGGCATCTCGATCCCATGGCACGCGCCCAGCTCGCCGTCGCACGCGGGCGAGCGCCAGTCGAATTCATACAGCCACGTCTTGCCCTGATGCGCCGCCGCATATTGCCGCGCGGGCCAGCGGAACACGAGGTCGGTCATCGCGCGCGTCATCGCCTCGCCCGGCCGCACGCCCTTTTGCTTATATCCATAGGCCATCAGCGCCGCCTTGGCCTGCGGATGCGAGCGACCGAGCAGCCAGCGTGCGAGCAGCCCCCCGATCTTTTTGCGCACCCCGGTCGGCACGAAATAGAGGTTCATCTCATCGGCATTGGTCCCGATGACAACTTCCACGTCGCGCCCGGCACCTTTGCGCAGCGCATCGACCGGCTTATCGGGCAGCACATCGTCGCCGTAAACCGGAATGAACCGGCTGATCCCATACACCGGCTCGCGCCCGCTTTTGTCCCGCAGATCAACCGACCACGGCTTCGCCACCTTCTCGATCGCATCCATCGCGGCGGTGTCCGAGACGCTACGAAAGCCGGCGACGTCGGGGGTGACCCGCAAGATTTTCGCGAGCTTTTTCACCAGCCGCTGGGCCACATCGATCTCGCGCACCATCGCCCCATGCCCGCTTTGAATGATCGCACGCGCAAACAGCCCCTCGGCCAACGGCGAGGCGACGAGGTCGGCAATCGCCATCGCACCCGCGCTCTCACCAAACACCGTCACATTGGCCCGATCGCCGCCGAACGCCGAGACGTTGCGCTGCACCCACGCCAGCGCGAACAGGATATCGCGCAGCCCCAGATTGGTCGGTGCCCCAGGCACTGGCAGAAAGCCGTCGATCCCCATGCGGTAGTTGATCGCGACGCAAACAGCGCCCGACGCAGCAAAAGCGGTGCCGTCATGCACCGTCGCATCCTTGCTGCCGGCGACAAAACCGCCGCCATGGATGAACAGCATAACCGGCGCTGCCACGGCTTCGCGCGGCGCCCAGATGTTGAGGCGCAGATAGTCGCCGTCGGTGCCATCGCTGCCATGCCCGACGAGCGGGGACGGGTCTATCGCGGGAAAGGGCTTGATCCGGTGCGGTGCCGCGGGTCCCGGATCGTCCATATCCCGTACGCCGTCCCAGCTGATCGGACGCTGCGGCAATTCAAAACGCTGCGGCGGAGCAGCGTAGGGGATACCAAGAAAACGAACGACCGAGCCGCGAATGCTGCCGCGGATGGAGCCGCTTTCGATTTGAACTGATCTGCTATCGCATAGGTTGTTCATGGCACCAGCGTATCATCGGCGTCGGTGCTGCGACTACAACCCCCGATATGCCCAGCGGATGAAGAAATGTGCCGGAGACCCCAACTCCACTAACCGCTCGCTAGCTGGCGGCCTGGAACGTTGGAAATCCAAAGCGGCCGTGTTTCTTATATCGATGCTTGTCCAGCGCGTCCTGGGGCAATCCTCATCGGCTAGGCGGAGACCCGAGCGCTGCCCGGTTTCGAGCGAAACTGCGAAATATGTTCGACATCATCGGCGGTGATGTCGGCGATGCGTATACGGCCCATCAGACTCATGTCGCGCTCGATCTCGGCACGGAAAATCGATAGCACGCGCGCCACGCCCGCTTCACCGGCCGCCGCCAGACCGTAGAGATAAGGCCGGCCGATAGAACAGCCGTCGGCGCCGAGCGCGATCGCCTTCAGCACGTCGGTGCCGCGGCGTATGCCTCCGTCGGCAATCAGTTGCGCATCATTCTGGATCCGGTCGCGGATCGCCGGGAGATAGTCGATCGGCGTTGCCGCGCTATCGAGCTGGCGACCGCCATGATTGGACACCATGATCGCATCGACCCCGCAGGCGACGGCGCCCGCACAATCCTCGGGCATCATCGCGCCA
>Ga0307414_10002171_pt1 | contig 10234 bp, 13 predicted proteins | sample DK1Ometagenome_FD_203804 | JGI IMG/M metagenome (GOLD analysis project Ga0307414, IMG submission 203804) | Maize rhizosphere microbial communities from greenhouse at UC Davis, California, United States - DK15-O-3 | ecosystem: Host-associated > Plants > Roots > Rhizosphere > Soil | place: USA...
TCCCCCGACAAGGATCGACGCCATGACCCGTGAAACCGCCATTTTCGCCGGAGGCTGCTTCTGGTGCACCGAAGCCGTGTTCCAGTCGCTCGAAGGCGTCGAGGGGGTCGAGAGCGGCTATATCGGAGGTCACGCCGCGAATCCGACCTACAAGCAGGTGTGCGGCGGCGACACCGGCCATGCCGAGGCGATCCGCATCAGCTTTGACCCTTCGGTCATTTCCTATGCCGACCTGCTCGACGTTTTTTTCGCGACGCACGATCCGACGCAGCTCAATCGCCAGGGCAATGACATCGGCACCCAGTACCGCAGCGCGATCTTCCCGCTCGACGCCGCGCAGGCCGACGCGGCGCGCGACGGGATCGAACGCGCCGCGGCCGACTGGCCCGCGCCGATCGTCACGACTATCGAAAGCGCGTCCGAATGGTATCTGGCAGAGGATTATCACCAAGCCTATTGGGATGGCGAAGGACAGCGTAACCCCTATTGCATGGCAGTCATCCCGCCGAAGCTGGCCAAATTGCGCAAAGGTTTCAGCGACCGTTTGCGTAGCGCATAAATGCCCCGCGACACCTGCGGCCGCCGTTGCCATATGGCCGCATGACGTCACTTTTCATTGACTTTCCAAGTATTTTGACTAGCGGACGCGCCTTCGCTGGGGCAGGATTGCCCTGAAACACAGTTGGGGGCGCAGCCAGGTGCTGGCATCACTGTTATTGATCGGCGCGTTGGTGACGACGCCGCAAATGTCGGTCCAGGCGGCAAGCCAGACGCTCGTCGAGGAAAGCGCCGGCGGGATGACGCGGGCGACCAACCGGATGATCGGCGGCATCGCGAGCTATGCTCGCTGGCCCGACGGGTCGCTCGCCGCCAATCGCCAGATGTGCGTCGTCGGGACGCCGCGCCTTGCGCCCCGCATGGCGCCGGACATGCCGGGCCGGGGTTCGATATCGGTCCGCCCGACGACCGCGGCTGGCGTTACCCCCGACTGCGACATATTGTTTCTCGGCCGGATGCCGGTCGCCGATCGGCGGCAATTGATCGCATGGGTGCGCGGTCGTGCGGTCCTGACGATCACCGACGATGACGCGGCCTGTATCTATGGCGCGATGTTCTGCTTGAGCAGCCACGCCGCGAGCCTCAGCTTCTCGGTCAATCTCGACGCGATCGGCCGCGGGCCGCTGCGGGTCGATCCGCGCGTTCTGCGCATCGGTTCCGGTCAGGGAGGGACATGATGAGCAAGCCCGACCTGCCGCGTCCCGCTCCACGCATCGGCGCGCGTACGACGCTGCAAAAACTGCTGTCGCGCTTCCATTTCGGGATCACGCTGTTCGCCGTCGCCTTGTCGGGGCTGACGATCCTGCTTGCCGGGGCGACGGCGCTGCGCGGCTATGCCGACCGCAACATGGAACTGGCGGCCCAATTGGGCGCCTATGGCGTCGAGCCGGCGCTGGTGTTCAACGATCCGGTCGCTGCGCGCGAAGGGCTCGAACCGCTCACGCGCATCCCCGGCATCGCGCGGCTGCGCGTGCTCAACGATGTCGGCCGGCCGGTGACCGAATGGACGTCGCCCACTGCCGATCCGGCGCCGGTACTCAGCCGTATCTTTTTCCCCCGCCCCTTCGCGGTGACGGTCGAGCGCAACGGATCGGCTATCGGGACGATCGAGGTCTGGGGCGACAGCTCGACGCTGATCGACTATGTCCGGCTCGGCCTGCTCGCCGGACTGACCTGCCTGCTGATCACCGCATTCGGCACGATTTTCCTGGCGCGTCGGTTCGAATATGAGCTGGTCAAGCCGCTCAATGAAATCGCGACCGTCGCGCATGACGTGCGGCTGCACCGCCGCTTCGACAAGCGGGTGCAGCCGCTCGGTATCGCCGAACTCGACCGGCTGGGCGGCGACGTCAATGCCCTGCTCGACGAATTGCAGGGCTGGCAAGGCCATATGGAAAACGAACACGCGATGCTCGCCCACCGCGCGTCGCACGACCCGCTGACCGCGATGCCGAACCGCGCCGCCTTCGATGAACAGCTCGCGCGGCGCATCGACGCCGCCGCGGCGCGCGGCGGCCGTTTTGCGCTGCTGTTCATCGACGCCGACAATTTCAAGGCGGTCAATGATAATTTCGGCCATGCCGCAGGCGACGCCGTGCTCGTCGCATTGTCGGCGTGCATCAAAGAAACGCTGCGCAAGGATGATTTCGCCGCCCGCATCGGCGGTGACGAATTCGTCGTCATCATCGACCCCTTCGACGCCGACGCGGTTGCCGACGATCTTGCCAGCCGGATCCGGGCCTGTGTATCGCAACCCATCACCTTGCCCGACGACCAGAATTATCGCGCATCGGTCAGCGTCGGGGTCGCGGTCTTTCCCGACAACGGCAGCAACGCGACCGCGCTGCTCACCGCCGCCGACGCCGCGATGTATGCGGACAAATTGGCCAACCGTTCACGATGACCAACGGAGAGACGCCGTGACTTACGCCTTCCCTCATCCTATCCGCCTGTTCGCGATCGCCCTTTTGACGGCGCTGCTCGCGGCGTGCCAGAGCGCGCCGGCCGCCAGCGGTTTCAGCGCGGCGCAGATCGCGACGCTGCGATCGGAGGGCTTCGTCGATACCGGGCTCGGCTGGGAACTGAACATGCCCGAACGGCTCCTCTTTCCCTCCGACCAGAGCAGCATCCCGGCCGATCAGCAAAAGCGGATCACCGATATCGCGGCCAAGCTCGTCTCGGTCGGGATCGCGACCGCGCGGGTCGAAGGGCACACCGATTCGACCGGAACATCGGCTTATAATCTCTGGTTGTCGCAGGCGCGCGCGGAGGCGGTCGCGACGCCGATGCAGGCGGGCGGAATGCGGTTTACCGCCGATCAGATCATCGGTCGCGGCGAAACCCTGCCCCTGTCGAGCAACACGACGCCCGAAGGGCGACAGGACAACCGGTGCGTGGTCGTGATCGTCACCCCGCAATAGGGCGGCGCACGCTGCGCCCCGCCCTTTCCTTGACGGGCGTTCGCCGCTAGGCCTTCGTCCATGAAACCGATCCGCAAAGCCGTCTTTCCCGTCGCCGGCCTCGGCACGCGCTTCCTGCCGGCGACCAAGGCGATCCCCAAGGAAATGCTTCCCGTCGTCGACCGGCCGCTGATCCAATATGCGGTCGACGAAGCGCGCGAAGCGGGGATCGAGCAGATGATCTTCGTCACCGGGCGCGGCAAGAGCGCGATCGAGGATCATTTCGACGTCGCCTTCGAACTCGAAAAGACGATGTCCGAACGCGGCAAGGACCTGTCGGTGCTCGAACCGACGCGGCTGGGTCCCGGCGCCTGCGCTTACGTCCGGCAGCAGGAGCCGCTCGGGCTGGGTCACGCGATCTGGTGCGCGCGCGACATCGTCGGCGACGAGCCTTTCGCGATCTTCCTGCCCGACGAATTCATGCACGGCTCGCCCGGCTGCATGAAGCAGATGGTCGACGCCTATGCCCGGGTCGGCGGCAATGTGATTTCGGTGCTAGAAGTGCCGCGCGAACGGGTGTCCTCCTATGGCGTGATCGCGCCGGGCGCGCGCGACGGCGCGCTCACCGAAGTCACCGGTCTCGTCGAAAAGCCGGCGGTCGATGCCGCGCCGTCGAACCTGATCATATCGGGCCGCTACATCCTTCAACCCGAAGTGATGCGCGTGCTCGAAGGCCAGGAGAAGGGCGCCGGCGGCGAAATCCAGCTCACCGACGCGATGGCGACGATGATCGGCAACCAGCCTTTCCACGCCGTCACCTTCGACGGCGCGCGTTACGATTGCGGATCGAAGGCGGGGTATATTCAGGCCAATCTGGCGGTTGCGCTCGAACGCCCCGATATGGCGGACGAGGTGCGCGCCTTTGCGATCGACCTGTTGAAGTAGCCCGGCGGAGGCGGCGGCCCCCGCCGGAGAGGCGATTATTCGCCCTCGATATTCGGCTTCGGGAAAGTATCCGCACCGAGCATCTTGTAGAGCAGCCCGCCGATCGCCCCGCCGATCAGCGGCGCGACCCAAAAGAGCCAGAGCTGCTGGAGCGCCAGCCCGCCGACGACGAGCGCCGGCCCGGTGCTGCGCGCGGGATTGACCGAGGTGTTCGTCACCGGGATCGAGATGAGGTGGATCAGCGTCAGCGCGAGGCCGATGGCAATCGGTGCGAAGCCGGCGGGCGCGCGGCCGTCGGTCGATCCCATGATGATCCACAGGAAGAAGGCGGTCAGCACGACCTCGATCAGCACGGCCGACCAGATGTCGTAGCCGCCCGGCGATCCCTCGCCGAAGCCGTTCGCGGCAAGGCCATTGGTCGCGAGGTCATAAACGGGACTGCCGCTCGCGATATAGAAGAGCAGGAATGCCGCGACGATCGCGCCGAGTACCTGCGCGAGGACATAAAGCGGAATGTCGCGCGCGTCGAAACGCCCGCCTGCCCACAGGCCGACGGTGACTGCGGGGTTGAGGTGACAGCCCGAAATATGGCCGATCGCATAGGCCATGGTCACGACGGTCAGACCGAAAGCGAGCGAAACGCCCAGCAATCCTATGCCGACATCGGGAAAGGCGGCGGCGAGAACCGCGCTGCCGCAGCCGCCGAAAACGAGCCAGAACGTGCCGATGAACTCGGCCAAACCCTTTTGGATATTCGTCATGATGACCCTCCTCCCCGCCGGCGGCCTCTGACGCCCCCGGCGCGGGTGTCATCCTATCAGCGTTGCAAAATCGGGCAAGCGCTTGTTCGAACATGCGGAATCAGGCGGCGGCAACCGCCTCGACGAAGTACTGCGCGCGCTGGTGCAGCGACTGCGCGGCCTCGGTGAGTCCCGCCGATAGCCGGCCGAGCGTCTGCGCGCCATCGCCCACCGCCGTCGCGCCATGGCCGATCTCGCGAACGCGCGCATCGATTTCACGCCCCGCGAACACGGCTTGCTCGACATAGCTCGCGATCGTCAGCGTCGTCGCGCTCTGGCCGTCGACCGCGCGGTCGATCGCATCGGAAAAGCCGTTGTTGGCGTCGATCGCCCGCTCGACCTCGTCGAACCCCGCGGCAACCTGCCCGACGATGTCACGAATCCGGTCGATATACTGGGTGATGTCGCCCGCGGCGCCGCGCGTCTGGCTGGCGAGCGTCTTCACTTCGGAGGCGACCACGGCGAAGCCGCGACCGGCATCGCCCGCGCGCGCGGCCTCGATCCCGGCGTTGAGCGCGAGCATATTGGTGCGGCTCGCCATGTCGATGATCAGCGCGAGCATCTGCTCGATCGACTGACTCGCCGCTTTCAGCGCCGTGGCGCGTTCGCTGGCCTGCCTGATCTTGCCGTGCGCTTCGCCGCGAACGGCGCGGGCGCGCGACCCGTCATCGACGATCTTCGTCATCGTCGCGGCGAGCGCATGGCCGCGGTCGCCAAGGTCCTGGAGCCCGGCCAGCGTCTGCGCCGTCGCCCCGGCGACGGTCACCGCGTCGCGGCCCGTCTGCTGCGCGCGTTCGGACAGCGCGCCGGCAACGGCTTCGACCTTTTTCGCCACCTCGGAAAGCGTGGCGGTGAGCGCGGCGATGTCCTGCTGAAACTGCCGTCCGGCGTCGTCGATGTGCGCCGCGCGCGCGGCGCGCTCCTGCGCCAGCTCGACCTCGCGCAGCATCGCGAGCCTGGCGAGTTGGCCGCTGTCGAGCGTCTCGACGAACCGCCCCGCGCGCGTCAGAATCAATTCCTGTTGCCCCGGCGACCGCGCGACGATCCGTAAAAGATCGGCCGTCGATCGCGCGACGTCGGCGGTCGCGCACGGCTCGACCATCGAGGCGATCGACCCGCCGATCGTCGGGTTCTGCATCAGCGAAAACCAGAAGGGACAGAAAAGCAGTTCGCGCACGCGCTGTTCGCGGATGATACCGAGCGGGCGGTTCTCCTCATCGACCACCGCCAGCGCGCGCAATTGCGGATCGCGGCGGAACAGGTCGATCACCTCGGCCATATGCGCGCCGGCGCCGATCGCGGACGCGTGGCCCGACGTCGGCGTAAAACCATGTCCGATGGCGTTCATTCGATCCTCTTCAAGCTGCGACGCGGGTTCGCGCCCCGACTAAAGCCAGAGAGTAAATAGCAATTTAACCATTTATTTCAGTGATGTGACACATGATCGGGCCGCGTCGTCGCCCTGTCGCAATATTCTGTTCAGATCGCGGCCATTATGCGATGGGGCGCCTGATCGGCAGGAGAATGAAATGCGCGCTTTCGTCATCGCGGCCTTGGCCGCCCCCCTGCTCGCCGGCTGCGTCAGCGCGGTAAAGACGGTGGTGACCGCGCCGGTCAAAGCCGTCGGTCAGGTCGCGGACTGGTCGACCACCAGCCAGGACGAATCCGACCGCAATCGCGGCCGCGAATTGCGCAAGCGCGAGGAGCGCGTCGGCAAGCTGTCGCGCCAGCGCGACAAGGCCGCCGAAAAATGCCGCGACGGCAGCGAGGAGCAATGCCGGCGCGCCGAAGTGCTCGAGCATGAGATCGAAGCCGAGATGGCTGCGCCGCGCTGAATCGACTGCGGCACCTTTGCCGTCAGACGAAGATAATCAACGCACCCGCCGTCCCGTCCATACCACACGGCCAACGAGTTGAACCGCCGCCATCGGCAAATCGTCCCAGCTGCGATAATGCGGGTTGTCGCTGATCACCGAAATACGCCCCTGTCCTGGCGCGCGCGCGATCCGCTTCACCATCAGCACATCGTCCATGCGCAGCACGTAAATGCCGTCGCGCAGCCGCGCCGCGGCGTCGCCGCCGTCGACCAATATATCGTCGCCATCGTCGAGCGTCGGCGCCATCGAATCGCCTTCGACGCGAATGATGCTGAGCGCGCGCGGATCGGCGCCGAGGTCGCGCAGCCATTTGGGATCGAAGGCGACCTCGCCCTCGACCGGTTCGCCGTCGACGCTTGCCCCCGCGCCCGCCGATGCGCCGATAGCGAGCTTGGGCACGAGGATCATTCCCGGCCCGCGCACGCGCCCCGGGGCCGCGACGCGCTGCACCGGCCCGCCGAGCATCGCTTCCGACACCCCCAGATAGGCGGCGATGCGGGCGCGGTCCTGCTCGGCCAGCCGCCGCGGTGAACCGCGCTTGATATATTGCTGGATATAGGCGGGGTTGCGCCCGATCACCTGCGACAGACGCGCATAGTCGATGCCCTTGTCGGCCAAGAGGCGATCGAGCGCGGCGCGGGGGTCCTGAACAAAATCGGCCATGGGGTCGTGCGGGGCTGGTCCTTCCTATTTCGTCTTTAGCAAACGGATTTTTCCTAGACAAGTAGGAAATCGACGTTCAAATAGGAAATATCCTATTGGACGAGTCGTCCGATCATTGAGCGCGGTCAGGGAGAAGATGATGGAGCGCAGCCTGTTGCAACGGATCGAAGCCTTTTTGAAGGAATCGGCGATGCCGCCCAGCGTGTTCGGCCGGGCGGCATTGCACGACCCATGCTTCGTCAGCGACCTGCGCGGCGGTCGCCAACCGGGACGCGAGATAATAGGTCGTGCGGAACATTTCATGAACAAATGGCGCGCCGATCGCCGTGTCGGCGACGTCGCTCCATTGGGCGACCGTCGGACCCGTGCCTTCTGGCGCCGCGATGCGGGGAGCGAAGCATGATGCGCTGGTCCCCCGCCCTCCCGCCGCGCCCCGGCTGTCCGCATCGGCGGCTCCGCCACCTGCTGACGCGCGCGTTGCCGCAAGGCCTCACGCCCGGCGCTTCGACCTTCCGGCCCTGGGCGAGCGCAAGCTTCGTCGGGGCGCGCCACATCTTTCCCTGCACATTGGTGGCGGGAGACGCGACCGCGACGCGGCGCGCATTACAGGAAGAGCTCGGTGCGGCCGAATGGACGCTACCCGGACATATCGTTGCCGATGTCGTGGTGGAATGCGGCGTCGAACCGCTAAACCTACGGATCGAGATATTGACGGTCGAGGATTAACCGACCGATTGGCGCGTCATCCGTTGCAGGGTGGAAAGCGCGGCTTCGAGCGCGAAGTCGACCTCGGGCTCGGCTTTGGCCGCGACGCTCGGCGCCACCGGGATCGCCGCCTTTGCGATCGCGTCCTGACGCCGGCGCGTCAGCCCCGCTTCGAACCGCGCGACCATCGCGCCGAGCGATTTGTCGGCAGGATCGGGCAAGGGCGACGACGAGGTCATCTCGGCGGGTTGCAACCAGGGCGCGTCGCCGCCGAAATCCTCTTCGGGGGCCAGCTCGGCCAGCATGAGTTCTTCTTCGGGGTCTGCCTGGGCTTCGACCGCCGCCGCCCCAAGCCACGGATCGAATTCGGCGGGTTCATAAACGCTCGCTGCTCCCACCGCGCCGAGCCCGCCCGCGGGCAGATCGCGGCCCGCGCGGATCGGCGGCCGCGGGGGATCGTCGGGGTGCAGGTCGACGCGGCGGCGCGTCAGCACGGGCTCGTCATCGTCCGCTTCTTCGGAAGCGCGGCGGAAAGGATTGCGCAGCGACGTCAGCCCGGCGGCTTCCGGTCTTGCGATCAGCAGCGCGACGAGCCCGGCGATCGCGGCGGCAACCGCCGACATGCCGAGCGCAAGCGCGAGCCGTCCGCCATTGCCGATCGGCGGGACGAACAGGTCGGAAAGGCGATCGAGGTAAAGATTCCAGCTGATCGCGGCGACCCATGAAAAGGGCATCAGCGCGGCGAACAGGAAGGTCAGCGCCGCGGCGCCGATCACCGCCGGGATCGCGGGCTGAAGCGCGCGCAGCAGCGCGGTCGCTATGGCCTTGACCCGGTTTTCGCTCGCTTCTTCCATATCGTCCCAAATCCATCGGCCCGCCGGGCCATCCTGACTGTCCATCGAGCGGATCGCGCTCAAGCGCCGCGCAGCAATCGCTGGTAAACCGGTTCGTAACGTAAAATGTTTGACGACCAGTTACGATGGCTTTCGACAAAAATACGTGCAGTCCGCCGGCGTTCAGGCCACATCACCCGGTTTTCGAGCAAGCCGTCGAGCGCATCGGCAATCGCGGCCGGATCGTCGGGCGCGAACAATGTCCCCGTCGCGCCGTCCTCGATCAGCTCGCGGTGGCCGCCGACGTCGGACGCCGCGACCAGCTTGCCCTGCGCCATCGCTTCGAGCGGTTTCAGCGGCGTGACGAGGTCGGTCAGCCGCATCTTCTTGCGCGGATAGGCGAGAATGTCGATCAGCGAATAATATCGCTCGACCTGGCTGTGGGGAACCCGGCCGACGAAATGGATCTGCGCCGCGGCGGGCGAAGCCGCCGCCTGCGTTTTGAGCGCGGCCTCCATCGGCCCGCCGCCGACGAGCAGCAGCCGCGCCTTCGGTTGCGTTGCGACGAGCGCGGGCATCGCCGCGATCAGGTCGTCGATCCCTTCATAATCGTAGAAGCTGCCGATATAGCCGATCACGACGTCGCCCGCGGCTAGCCCCAATGTTTCGCCCAGCGCATCGTCACGCGGCGGCGGGTCGCCGAACAGGTCGAGGTCGACGCCGTTGGGCGACACGATGATTTTGCCCGCATCGATGCCGCGCGCGATTAGGTCGCCGCGCAGCCCTTCGCAGATCACCGCGACCGCATCGGCCGATTTGACCGCATGGGTTTCGAGCGCTTTGGTCAGCCGATAGCGCAGGCTGCCCTCGCGCCCGGTGCCGTTGCCGACCGCGGCATCCTCCCAAAAGGCGCGGATTTCATAGATGACCGGGATGCCGAGCCTCTTGCCGACGCGCAGCGCCGCGAGGCCGTCGAGCACCGGCGAATGCGCGTGGAGCAGGTCGGGTTTCCAGTCCCCCACCAGCGCCTCGATCCGCTGTGCCAAGGCACCGATTTCGCGCCATTCGCGGATCGGCGCGCGCGCTGGCGCGATCGGCGGGGTGCGGTAAAAGGTCAGCCCGTCGACCGTTTCGCCATCCTCCCCCGGCTCGGGGTGGCGCACGCCGGTGACGCCCGCGACCTCCCACTCCTTTGCCGCCTGCGCCTTCATCAATGCGCGCGTGCGAAAGGTGTAGCCGCTGTGCGCGGGCAGGCTATGGTCGAGGACGTGCAATATGCGTGTCATAGGCCAGTGCACTGACATACAAGCCTTAACGCGGCGTCAACCCCAATAGCCTAGGCGGCATCCTATATGGTCGACAATTTTTCCATTGGCCTGACGCACCTGCTGATGGCGATCGCGCTTTGGCGCCTGCTCCATCGCGACGATCTCGACCGCGAAGTGAGCCCGCGG
>Ga0307414_10002172_pt1 | contig 10234 bp, 4 predicted proteins | sample DK1Ometagenome_FD_203804 | JGI IMG/M metagenome (GOLD analysis project Ga0307414, IMG submission 203804) | Maize rhizosphere microbial communities from greenhouse at UC Davis, California, United States - DK15-O-3 | ecosystem: Host-associated > Plants > Roots > Rhizosphere > Soil | place: USA...
AACATTAGACAAAATGACTAATAGGTATTTTTATAGACAAAGATGTTCTTTTGATATTTCAAATTGCGTTAGCTTAAAAAATTGTAATTTTAGCAAAGGAGATTATATGACAAATATAGTCGACCCTTACATAGGTATTTTAACCCATTCTGAATTAGGATCTAATGGCATATATTACTACGTAGACTCTAACGATGGATTTTCTAAAAGTATAGAAAATATTGAAATATTTTTATATACTAGTTATCTTATGTATATAAATAATAAAACATCTTTAACAATTAATAAAAAAATAAAAAATTACCTAAAAAACAAAATTGTAGAAAATCCAATTTATATTTCAAATAATTTACTTGATAAATTACAATATAACTTTGAGGATAGTCAATTTTATTTTGAAAAAGAAAATTTAATTAGTAAATCAAAAATAGTTGACAGAATTTGAAATGAAGAGATTGAATCGCCTGTTTATCAGAAATATAATAAAACACGTAACATGTTTTTTTTAGAAGATAAAAATAATACATTAATTATAAATGACGACTACAACAATAACAAAAGTCTAAGACGAATCAATTGATACGTTAAAGAGATTAAATATGCAGAATTATTATTTAATCAGTCAGTTTTTAACAATAATTGTATTTGAAACTACGTTGTCATATTCAATTTTTTACAAACCATAACCTACTTGTGTATTTTAGTACAAAATTTATCAAATATACATTTATTTTTATTTATAATTTTTAATACAAACAAAATACATATACACGAAAATATGTTAATTAAAATTTTAATTAAGTTATTACATAACATAAGTACATTAATAGACAAATAGAATTTTATAGAAAACCTAACATATTACTTTTTATGATTAAATATCTCAAATAACTTTTTAAACTTTAAGTATTTATTATTTTTAAATAACTATTTTATAAAAACATCCTATATCAACAATACTTTTGTTGTTTTATCTGATCCCAAATTAAAAAATAGCTATAACATTACTTTTTATAAAAAATACCTGAAGATTATATCATAAATATGTTTATCTATACATTATTTAAGTTTTTGCATAGAATTATATTTACATAATTTTATAGTCACTTTTATTATTTATAAAAACATATTGTTTTCAGATCATATTGTAGAATTTGTATCAATAACTCAACTATTAACTCGTTTTAAAGTTGAGATAAACTTTTTTTAATAATTTTTATATTTTATTAAAAAACAGTTACCAAATTATAGATAATATATTGATTTGCAATTTATATAAATTTAATAATTATCTTTTTAATGTTTTATTATATTGCACAAAAATAAATTATATTATATATATAATATTTAAATTTTTATGTATGGATAATTTATTATTTGATCATGCGAACACCTCGGAGATTTAAAAAATTCATTTTTTATAATAATTTTTATTATTCCTATACTGAAAAATTATACAATAAAATTATGTATGTCGATTTTAAAGTAATTTGAATAGGAGATTATTAAACATATTCGAAAATTTAATTAATCAATATATATTTAAACTCAACACAATAATTTAGTATCAAATTATATATTAAAAAAATTATTTATGTATTTCTATTTACTTTAATGTAAATTAATTTTTGCATTATTATATATTTCATTTATATCAAAAAATATTTTAAAAATAAAATAAAATTGCTTAATATAAAATCATAATAAAAATCTAAATTATTTTCTGGCATATATAATATTTTTATAAACTGCTTATATTTTTAATTATAAAACTATTAAAGTTAATTTAACTGTAAATTACACATTGTCATATCGTGATATTTTATATAATTTAAAATATATAATATTAATAACTTTATATTTTGACAATTTTTTTAAAAACATTAAAAATAGAAATAACAAAAACAAAAAATTATAAAAATAAATACGAAAAGGATTGGCAAAATTATAAAAAATTTAAAGGTGAAATAATTAAAAGTTTAGATTTAAAAATAATGCAATATGTAGAAAGATGAGATGACGAATTTGAAAATCAAAAATATTTTACAACATATCAATTTAGTATATATTCGTATTTTGCATTTATGATCTTACCTCTTTTTTACCCCCACCACGCATCAGATATACAAGAAATAATATTTTTGGGATATTTCGATGATGAAATTCGAGACGAGTTGAAAGGTACAGAAGTGTATGAACTTATGGAATCGGATTGATTAAATTACTTTGATTATACCGATGAGTACGGAGATTAATAAGCAAAATTTCTTTATATCGTTACGTCTTTTGATATTAAAATATAAATTGTAAAGTTGTCAAAAATTCGAAATAATTAGTATTATTATTCAAAAACTTTTTAAATAATCTTGCTACTCTTCGTTTATTTTTTTAATAAAAATTATCACTAAATAAAAATGACAAACAAACAAACAAATTCCATTAACTAGAACGTACAAACAGCAATAGAATATTGTTGAAAATATAATATATATATAAATTTATTTTTTAATTTTTATTTAATTTCATAATTATATATAAAAAATATAAATATTCAAACATTAAAGTGTTTAGAAAATAATCCTATGGGGATTTATATTTACTAAATATTCATCACAATCAAACCAGAGTGTAACGATTAAACACGCACAGTGGAATAAATTTAGTAAATAGACAAAATACTAACGTATACAAATATTGAATAAAATTATTTATAAATAGTATTTTTATAAATTAACTTATTGCAATTTGTAAGTAAACAAAACTATTTAATTATCAAAATTGCCCAAAGACTATTCTATATTTTACTAATAATATCAAGCCTAGCTATAATAATAAATTGAGAAGGTTTATTATCGCAAAATTCAAATAAAATTATTGACGGATTCTATCTAATAATAGCAAGCCATATTTCAGTGCGTATTTTTGACGATCAAAATACACTAGATACGCATAAATGGGGATATGTCGATGAGTATGATGACTTATCGATTTATAGCGAACCCCAAGATTCATCCGTACCATATATCACAATGCACAATACCTTTAGCGATATTTATTCCGAATCATTGTGCAGTGAATCAAATTCAAGAATTACGACCGACAAGTTAGACATTATATCTCAAAAATACCCATTTGAAGAAAATGAAATTCTCGAACTGATGGAATATTACAAAAACAATCCTGAATATTTTTATTTGGACTCAGAATATGAAGAATATGATTATTCGATGGCATGAGAAGAAGTTAAACTAAAATAAAAATTTGTATCAATTAAATAATTAAAAAATAACTGTTGTAATGTGAATTTTCGAATTTAATTATTTAAATATTTTCTATTTGATTTATAACTATACCCAATCTGATAATTATTAATAAAATCAAAACCTCAATATTGGAAAGAAGTACCGAGCAATGTACTCAAAAGCATATTTTTTACAAAGTATACGCGTTTATTTTCATCAACTCCCTTTTAAAATATAAATTAGATTTTAAAAAAAATTTATTTTATTTAAATAATTCTATATCTTTACTTAAGTATAAAAACAATAGTTGGTTATTGTTTGAAATCTTTACAAAAAATAAAAAAATTAACAATAAAGAAGATATATACTCTCTAAACTACTTTAAACATATAAAAATTGGATTCGGCCATTTAACTTGATATTGATTATTTAAAAATATAAGAAATAGGCGTCTTTTTTTAAACTATAAACAGTTTAAAAATATATCGATAAGAAGTAATTTTTTTCAATATGAATTATCGATCAGTAGATTTGAGAAAATATACAATACTTGGTTATATAATTTAAATACATTCAATAATGGAATAAAAAAATTATTTTTATCTAAACAATTTGTAATCCATAACAAATTTTACTTCCTAATAAAAAAATTAAAATTTAAAAAATGACGATTAGAACCAAAATGCGACCTAATTTGAAATCCAAAATCATCCAAAAAAATATATAAAAATATCCCATTTATTAAAAAATATATTAGAAAAAGAAAAAATTACTCTAAAAAATACGCATTATCGTTAATTAAATTCAAAAAACAAAACATCGTATTTGATAGAAAACTACACATGAATAAACGCTTTGGATTTTTAAAAAAAAATTACTCTAATTTAATATATAGTTTAGAAAAAATCAAAAATAAAATTAAAAAAAATAATTGAAAAATAAAATTATCTAAAATTAAATACTTTAATGATCTATCATCTTTATTAAATAGGGTTAACTTACTCAAATCGAGTAGGTTTGTTAGGTTGCCCAACGTTAAGAATTTTTTTTCAATAAAAAATAACCAAAATCAAAAAAATTTGTATACACAATTTATATATCCAAAAAATTCTATTGAATTCTCAGAACCTACTAGTTTTGAAGTAACATATCCAAACAAAAAGAATACTATAAATTACGAACGAAATACTAAAAAAAACAAAACACCTTTTAATAAAATTTCGAATGGTTACTTAATTTTAAAAAGATTAAAAAACAAATTTAAAAAAATTAATAAATTTAAAAAAGAATGTGATATAAAATATAAAGTCAAAATAAAAAGTAAACAAATGCTAACCAATAAGAAAATTTTAAAAAAAAATATATTATATAAAAATAAGGTTAATTATATTTCTTTAAATATTAATTCAAATAAATTGAAAATATTTCATAGTTTTGGTTTACATAAAATTAAGTATAAAAATAAAAAAATTAATAATAATAAAAAAATATATTATTGTTTTTGATTAAGATTAAAAAAAAGTATAAAAAACTCGGTTAACACCTATATGCAGTATGTGGATAATTTAAGATTTAAATTAAATATCGTTAGATTTAATCAATTTTTAATTAATATTTTAATTAAAATATCATTACCTTTCGATTCATATACTTTGCACAGAATTTCAGGTATTTCTTTGTTTTTAAAAAAAAAACATAAATGAATAGAAAAATTAAATAATCGTAATCAATTAAATCTAAAATTTATAAATAAACGTATTAAAATATCAAAAAAAATAAAAAATTTTTTAATGAAAAAAAAAATCAAAAAAAATAAAAAAATACATAAATTTAAAAAATTAAACAAATACTTATCTGTTGAAAAAAAAATCGAAAAAAATAAAAAAATATTTCTAAAAAAGATCTTATTTCTTCGAAAACAACAAATTAGTTGAAAAAAATTTAGAAAAAAAAAATCTTTAGAAAATGCCCTTTGATTAAAAAAAAAACAAGCAAAAACAAATGAATTTGCAAACAAATTCAAAAAAAAATATATTCAAACACGTGTATTTTGTACTACAGGAATGTTAACTCCTGTAATAGCAATAGGTGGACCTCTAATAGTGCTTAAGGGTTCGGTTATCTTAAAGTATCATCACAAAATTTCTATGTGAACAGGAAAAAAGAATTATAATTATTTATCTAAAAAAACATTATCTAATAAAAAACGTATTTTTATGTACAACATTTTTAAAAAAAAAATTATGACAAATCAGTTTTTTAATAGCAAAATTAGAATTTGAAAAAATTTTACTAAATTATTAAATCATTCAAAAAGACTACACTATTTACAAACTTTACAATTTAAAAAGTTGTTTACTTCCGTACAACAAAAAAGATATAAAAAATATTTTAAAAATTTATATAAAATTAAAGTAAAAAAAAATATAAATAAAAAACTTCAACTCTTTCAAAAAAAAAAAATAAATAAATTTGTAAATTGACTTTTTTGTAAAAAATCCCTTAGAAAATTAAAAAAAAAGATAAATAAAAGACGTATTAAAAAATCTGAATTTCTTAAAAAAAAATTTTTAAAAATAAAAAAATCGAATTGACGGTATATAATGAGGAAAAAACAAAAGTATACACGGTGTTTTTTGTTTAAACTTAACAAATCTTTTATAACCAGAACTACACTTAAACAATTCACCTACTTAACAAGTCTAAGAGATAGGAGTATTCTAACACAAACATATAAACATAACAAAACAAAAGATATAATTTTTAAAAATAACAATATTTCTATAAAAACAGTATTAACTCACAATACACTGTTTATTAAACCCCGAATTCGATCATTTTTGTCTATTGAAAGAAAGTACAAAAAAAAAAAATGATATCGTAAATATAAATTCAAAAAAAATAAACTAAGAAGATTAAAAAATAGACATAAATTATGGAATTTAAAGTATAGGATTAAATTAAAACTATTTAATAGATTTATATATAAAATCAATTTAAAAAAAAATACATGATTAAAATTAAAATACAAAAATTTATTTTATAAAAATAAAAATCGATTAATATATAAAAAAAAATATACTAAATATTTAACATATTTTATTTTTAGAAATTGACGACATAAAAGAAAAGTATGGAAAGGAAAACAAAGCAAACAAGTTCGATTATTTAGTAAGTTAATGAGAAAAAATGATAGCAATACTGATTTTAATGTTACATTGAATAATTTATATTTAAAATCTAAAAATCAACTTAAAATCCACAATCAAATAGTTAAAAAATACCAATTAATTAAAAATAAAAAACAACTAAATAAATATCTAAGTAAATTTTATTTAAAGAATAATTACCTAAAAATGATATCTATTTTAACTCTCAAAAATAATTATATAAAAAAATATATCTGTCCTTTAAAAAATTATACAGATGTTTCAATTATTAATAAATTTGAAAATAATTGTTTTTTGGATGTTTCTAAAAACAAAACTATTTTGTTTAATTATCTTTATTCAGAAGAAAATTTATATTACCTAAAAAAAAAAACCACCTTAAATATAAACATATTACGTTTAGTTAAATTCAAATCAATTTTTATGAACGTTCCGGCGGTCTACCATTTTCTTCAAAATATGCAATATTCTAAATCTAAAAAATACATCAAAATCAACATTAAAAAAGTAAAAAATCTCAATTTCAGAAATTCATCAAAAGTTAAATATAGAAGATACAAAAGTTGTTTAAACAGACTCTCTTTCAACGACATTCAATTTATGGGTATAAAAAATAACTTTTATACTTGTTTTTGATTTAAAAAAAAGCTTTTATTTTTTAGAAAAAAATTACATATGTATAATAAGTATAAAAAGAATAAATTATTATATAAAAAAGTTATAATTAAATTAAAAGTATCTTATAATGAAGAAACAAACCCAAAACCATGCCCCACATTAAAATATAACCCACTGCATAAACGAACTATAAAAAAATATTACAAATTAAATAAAAAATATAAATATATTAAAAAGATATTAAAAAAAAAAACACACCGTAAAGTTGTATTCAAAGCAGCAAAGGTTAAACGTTTCAGAAAAATTATTTTAAAAAATAAATCGCAACTCAAAAAAAAGATTATTTTTAAAAAAAAATTTAAAAAATTAAAAAAAAAATGACTTTTAAAAATCAAAAAATCAAAAAATGTAATAGGAAATAATAAATCTCTTAAGTATTTAAGTCATAAATTTATTAAATTTTTAATAATCAAAAAACGCTTAAAAAATATAAAAGGAAACGGAATAATAAGCCGACAACCAAGCTTAGGATTTTACTTATATTTTTATTGATATAGGATTTCTAATTTTTATAAAAAAAATTTAAAAAAATTTAAAAAAATAATGCAATTACCTTGGACACCAAATTACATATTTTGAAAAACAAAATTATTTAACTCAAAAGCAACTCACGTGTACGAAAAAAGAAAATTTCGACAATTTGCCAAACGACAATATCCATATATATGATATAAAGTTAAGCATAGAAAATTTCCATTAAAAAGAAGAAAAAAGGATTGAGCCTTGGATATGAACAAAGCATACGTAACTATTTACAATACCAATATTAAAAAATTAACTTTTTTTGACAGTTCGATAGTTTATTTCAAATATTTAAGTTCTGGGTGCAAATCAAAATTATATTTTACACAAAAGCAATTTACTGATAAAATAGTACAACAAATTATTGATAGTGAATACTATTCTCACCCTACCTACCCTCCAACACAAAGTCAATCTCGAGACTATCTTTTTTATAAAACTAAATTTCCATTTAAAAAAATATTAAAAAAAATATTCAGAACTAGTCAATTAGGGTACATTTTTTATTCAAGTTCAGTAAGTCATTTTAAACACACAATCAATAAAAGAGTAAATTCAGTAAGTCAATTATTTTTACACAAAACTTATTTACGTGAAAATTGTTATAATTTAAAAAATATGATATCAAGTGAAAATTTTTTTTTATATCAATTCAGCAAAAAATTAAAATTGTATGCTAAGTATTCTAGGGTTTTTTTTGAAAAATTAACTATTACAAATAAAAAAAATAAAAATTTAAGCCCCCACTTATATAAAAATATGTCAAATAGCGGTCGATTATATCGAATAGCGTCATTAAGTTTCGGGCATATACAGGCTTTAAGTAACAATAAGTTATATAATTATCACTCGTATCTTGACGATAGTCAATTATTTTATAAAAATATCAATTATATTGATATATATTCCTATAAAACAAAAATTAACCTATTTAATAGAAATATCAATAATTACTCGAGTTATAGAATAAAAAGAATTCAAATTAGTAAATATCTAGAAATTTATTATGGTGTCACTTTAAGTGAAAACATGAAAAATAATTATCGTAAAGTTGCAAAAAATAACAAAATTATACAATTAACTAAATACAATAGAATTGATAAAAATATATACATTAGTGATAGGATAGTAAATTTTTTAAATAAAAAAAATGTTCATAATGTTTTTGTAAATTCGATACCTAATTATATCAAAAAAAATCTATGAATAATGAATAGCGTAGAAATAAGCATAAATAAATTAAAAGAATATCATACAAATTTATAATGAATAATAAAATAAATTTAAATTCTCAAGTATCAGGAAGAATATTAAGTATTGCTGACGGTATAGCTATTGTATCTGGAATGGGAGGAGTTATGTCAGGTGAAGTTGTAATTTTTAATGAGAATGGATCAAAAGTACAAGGTTTAGTTTTAACTCTTGCACAAAATTACGTATGTGTTGTTATTTTAGGGAAAAGTACAAATCTAACAACACAAGCTTCGGTATTTAGAACAGGGACAGTTATTAGTTTTCCAATTGGTTTTAATTTAATTGGTTGTGTAGTTGATAGTTTGGGATTACGAATAGATGGGGGTATTCCTTTAAATAACACAAGATTTAGACATTTAGAAATGAAAGCACCTGGTATTGGAGCAAGAAGTCCTGTAAATGAGCCACTTTTAACAGGAATATTAGGAATAGACTCTTTAATTCCTATTGGTAGGGGACAAAGAGAATTAATAATAGGTGATAGACAAACAGGAAAAACATCAGTTGCTGTCGATGCTATAATCAACCAAAGAAATATAATTAACGATAAACAAGTATTTTGTATATATGTTGCAATTGGTCAAAAGAGATCAAGCGTTATTCATTTAGCAAAAAGATTAAAAAAAGAAGGTGCAATGTTTTTTACTACAATAGTAGCAGCAACAGCATCGGACACGGCTGCTATGAGATATTTAGCGCCATATGCTGGATGTACTTTAGGTGAATTCTTTAGGGACAGAGGTTTTGATTCTCTAATTGTTTATGATGACTTAACTAAACATGCTGATGCGTATAGAGAAATGTCACTTTTATTAAGACGATCACCTTCTAGAGAAGCTTATCCATCAGATGTATTTTATGCTCATTCGAGATTATTAGAACGTGCAGCTAAATTAAATAAAGCATACGGTTTTGGATCACTAACTGCGTTGCCAATTATTGAAACTCAAGCTGGGGATGTTTCAGCATACATCCCTACAAACGTAATTTCGATTACAGATGGTCAGATATACTTGGAATCGGTGTTAGTTACAAGAGGAATTTTACCTGCAATAAATTTTGGTTTATCGGTAAGTAGGGTAGGTACAAGAGCACAGTTTAAGGCTGTTCGTGAGGTATCTAAAAGTATAAAATTAGATTTAGCACAATTCAGAGAACTGGAAACAGTTGCTAGAGTATCAAGTGATTTAGATGAAACATCTAAAGCTACAATCGATAGGGGGGTTAGATTAGTTGAAATTTTAAAACAACCAAGATTTAAACCAATGGCTATTGAAACTCAAATTCTATTAATATTTGGAGCACAGAGTGGTTTTTTTGATGAATTAGATTTAGAAACAGTTAAAGGTGTAAAAGAATATGTTATTA
>Ga0307414_10002174_pt1 | contig 10230 bp, 7 predicted proteins | sample DK1Ometagenome_FD_203804 | JGI IMG/M metagenome (GOLD analysis project Ga0307414, IMG submission 203804) | Maize rhizosphere microbial communities from greenhouse at UC Davis, California, United States - DK15-O-3 | ecosystem: Host-associated > Plants > Roots > Rhizosphere > Soil | place: USA...
CCACTTTTTGTAGGTGACAATGCCGGTAATCAGCGACGCCAGCAGAATGAAGGAAAGCGAGCTGACGAGCGGAATGCCCACCTTCGTTGGCAGCATCAGGTGGCGATGCACTTGCCGCAGGAAGCGGTGCACATTGGCCCAACCCTGCGTGCCGGTAACGTCCGCCGTCCACGGATCGACATGGATGCGGCGCGGCGCGCCCTTGCCGACCTCGACCCATGCCTCCACAGCGAACCACGGATCAATCGGGGCATAAAGCGCCTGCAACCGGCCCGCTGGCTCAGCCCGCGCCGCCGCCGCAGCAATGGCGCCCCAGCTGGCGACCGGCTGATCCTGCACGCTCACCCGCATCGCGGGCGTGACCAGCCAGTCAATCTCATGCGCAAACACGGCAAGCGTTCCGGTGGCCAGAATGAAGGCCATCAGAATGGAGAGCTTGAGCCCCGCCCAGCTATGAACCCGCCACCAGAGCGAGCGCCCCTTTCCCACTCCGTTGGCTTGCCGCTTGCTCGCCATCCTCAGAAGGAGAAGCGCAATTCGGCCAGGAAGGTGCGCGGCTCGCCGGGGAAGTGACCGCTCGATGCCGAGAAGCCGGAAGCCGCATAAACCTTGTCGAAGATATTATCGACGCGCAGGAAGAGCTTGGCGAAGCCGAGATTCTTCGTCACCGACGCATCGAAGATGGTGTATGGCTTCACCGTCTGGCCCGAGAGGCTGATGCGGCTGGAGACATGCTCGCCACCAAAGGCGACCGCCGCATCAATCACCGGCACCTGATAGCGGGTCCAGAACCCAACCTTATGCTTGGGCGCGTTGGCGAAACGGTTGCCCACGGCATTGGTGATCGCCTGCCCGGCTGCGGTGCCGGTAATCTTCGCATCATTATAGCCATAATTGACCAGCAGCACCCAGTCGGGTGTGATGTCGGCAGCTAGATCGATCTCAAAGCCCTTACTGGTCACTTCGCCAATGGGGGCGAGCTGATCGATGCCGTTGACAGGCGGCAAAGACGGGTCTGCCTGCAATATGTTCCGGCGAACGATACGATAGACCGCGACATTGGTTTGAATGCGCCCATCAAGAAGCTGCGTCTTGACGCCACCCTCAACCTGCGTGCCCGTCACAGGCGAAAACGGCCCGCCAGCATTGGCATCCTGACTGGATGCAGACTGAGGCTCGAAGCTTTGCGACCAGCTTGCATAGAGCGACACATCCTTGCGCGGCTTGAAGATCGCACCACCCCGGAAGGTCACATCGCTATCGGAGTAGTTCGCCCGTGCTGAAACGGTGCTGCCCACACTGGTCGTCACGCCATCATCAAACTTGTCATAGCGCACACCACCCACCAGCATCAGCGCATCGGTGATGCTGATCTGATCCTGCAGATAGGCGCCTTTGCGCTTGGTCTGCGTATCCGTACGCGTAAAGTTCAGCAGCGCGGCGCGCGCCGGGTCAGTGCGAGACGTGCCATAGACGGGATTGCTGAGGCTCAGCGGTGTCACACCTGCGCGCAGGATGCGCGAATCCAATATGTTATTCTCATCATACCAGTCCGCGCCCGCCTGGAACTTATGCTCCATGCCCGCAATATCGACACGCGCCGTCATATTGGCCATGAAAGACAAGCCATCCACATCGCGGATCTGATCGCGAAACTCGCGCAAGACCAGATCGCGATTGGCCGAGCTGAGCCCCCGAGGCTCATGATATTGCTGCGTTTCCGTCGACTCAAAATAGCGCGCGCCGATGTCGAACGTCACGCGCTCGCCAATGGCTGTCTCATATCGCGCCTGATAGGCCTTGGAGCGCAGGTTGAGGAAATCGGTGGGCTCGTTGGCGTTCCAGCGAATGTCGGTCAGGAAATTGCCGTCATCATCGGTCAGCACGCCGCGCAGGCGATTGGCTTGCAGCTCATTGTCGTAAATCGTGGCCTGCAACGTCAGCTTGCCGCCCTCATTTGTCTTGATGGAGATGCCCGCATCACCAATGCGGGACTTGTTCTGCGTGTTGATGCGATAGGGATCGAGCGATTCAAAGAAGCCGCCGAGCCGATAAGTGACGATACCATCGCTGTCGATTGGCCCAGTCGCCTCAGCCGAAATGCCATAGCGATCATAATTGCCAGCGGTGACGGTCATGCGCATCGAGCGCTTGTCCGATGGCCGCTTCGACACATAATTGATGATGCCGCCCGGCGAACCCGGGCCGAAAAAGAGCCCGGATGGCCCCTTAAGCACTTCTACCCGCTCGATATTGAACAGTTCCGGCACGGAGAAGCCGATGAACGGGTTGCCGCGCTGCCCATCATAAAAGGATTGATCCTGCCGGAACCCACGGAAGGTCACGCCCGCATAGCTGAAAAAGCTCACGCCCGAAATATTGCGATAAATATCCGTCGCATCCCGCGCGCCCTGATCGGCGATCAGCTCAGAATTGATGACCTGAATCGCCTGCGGGATGTTCATCGGATCTTCAGCAGCCTTGCCCACCGTCGTCGTTTCCGCGCGATAAAGCCGCTGCGCACGTCCGGTGACGATAATCTCTTCATTGCTGCCCTCTGCTTCCGGGAGCAGGCTCTCATCGACCTGAGCGAAAACCGGCGCGCTGGCGAAAGAAACCGACGCAAGCAGCATGATACGAAAAATAGACACGAAACCCCCAGAGCAATCAATAATGCGACTGATTTGCAGCTAGTTTCGACGCGGCGATCTTGCAAGCATTTATTGCAAGTCATTCGCGATTAGGACGGGTTCGCGCAGACTATTGCGCATTTGGGTCAACATGCCTATCGGGTGCAAATTACAGGGCCTGCCGAGCCCACCCCCTCCGCCGACTATGGCTGCGGAAAGAACAAGCAGAGATATGACCTTCGAGAAACTCCCCGCGCTTCTGTCTGAAGCGCTCGCAGCGCGTGGTTATACCGCGCCAACGTCCGTGCAAGCATCCGTGTTGGAGGCAGAGCGTCGAGACCTGATCGTTTCAGCGCAGACGGGCTCGGGCAAGACCGTGGCCTTCGGCATGGCGCTGGCTTATGAATTGCTGGACGAGAACGGCATTGCGCGCAAATCCGATGTGCCGCTGGCGCTCGTCGTCGCGCCGACCCGTGAGCTTGCCTTGCAGGTGAGCCGCGAGCTGGCCTGGCTCTATGAAGCCACCGGCGCCCGCGTCGCCACCTGCGTTGGCGGCATGAACCCCTCGCAAGAGCGTCGTGCGCTTCAGCAAGGCCCGCAGATCGTCGTCGGCACGCCGGGTCGTCTGCGCGATCATCTTGAGCGCGGCGCGCTCGAACTGCGCGGCCTTGCGGCTGTCGTGCTCGATGAAGCCGATGAAATGCTCGACATGGGCTTCCGTGAAGATTTGGAAGAACTGCTCGACGCGACGCCGGAAAATCGCCGCACCTTGCTCTTCTCGGCAACGATGCCCAAGCCCATCGTCGCGCTGGCCCGCCGCTACCAGAAGGATGCGCTGCGCATCTCCACGGTCGAGGAAAATCGCGGTCATGGCGATATCAGCTATCAGGCCGTCACCGTCGCGCCATCGGACATCGAGCATGCCGTGGTGAACCTGCTGCGCTTTCATGAGGCGGAAACGGCGATGCTGTTCTGCGCCACGCGCGATAATGTGCGCCACTTGCACGCAAGCCTCACCGAGCGCGGCTTTGCCGTGGTCGCCCTCTCAGGCGAGCATAGCCAGAATGAGCGCAACTATGCGCTGCAGGCCCTGCGTGATCAGCGCGCCCGCGTGTGCGTCGCGACGGACGTTGCCGCACGCGGTATCGATCTGCCCAGCCTGTCGCTCGTCGTGCATGTGGAAATTCCACGTGATGCCGAAACGCTGCAGCATCGCTCGGGCCGCACCGGTCGCGCGGGCCGCAAGGGCACGGCGATCCTGCTCGTGCCTTATCCCCGTCGCAAGCGCGTGGAATCCATGCTGCGTGGCGCCCGGATCGAAGCGCAGTGGATCCAGCCACCATCGGCTGCGGACATTCGCAAGGCCGATAGCGAGCGCCTTCTCGAAAAGCTGCTAGCTCCCGTCGAGACCGACGACGAAGATCGCGCGCTGGCCGCCCGTCTGCTCGCCGAGCGCACGCCGGAAGATATTGCCGCAACGCTCGTCCGCACCCACCGCGCCATGATGCCGCAGCCAGAGGAGCTCGTCTCCTCATCAGCTGGCCCCGCAGCGCCTGCTGGGCCACGTCCGGGCTTCGAGGGCAGCGCATGGTTCCGCGTGAATGTCGGCCGCAACCAGAATGCCGATGCGCGCTGGATTCTGCCGCTGCTGTGCCGTCGTGGTCATGTGAGCCGTGGCGAGATTGGCGCGATCCGCATTGCGGCATCTGAAACGATGTTCGAAGTGCAGCAGGCCTCGGCCGCCCGCTTCCTCGCCGCCGTGCAGCGCACTGCGCACGAAGGCGATGAGGGCGTCGAGATCATCGCATCCGACGGCGGCCCGCGCGACACGCAACGGGAAAACCGCCGCAATGATGGTCCGCCATCCAGCCCGCGTCCGCCAAAGCTTCACCTTGCGCAGCCCCGTCGCGAGGGCAGCGGTCCGCCACGTCGCGCCGATAATGGCGGCGCGCGCCGGCCCGATGGCGCTGGCCCGCGTGGCCCTGGCGGTTTTGGCGGCAAGAAGCCCGGCTGGACGAAGAAGCCACCAAAGCGCTGATCCATGCGGATTCTCGTGGATGCCGATGCCTGTCCGGTGAAGGAGGAGATCTACAAGGTCGCCTATCGCCATGAGGTGCCGGTCACCATCGTCAGCAACAGCCCGATCCGGGTGCCCGATCATCCGCTGATCGATCGTGTCGTGGTGAGCGACGCGTTCGATGCGGCGGATGACTGGATTGTTGAGCATGCCGCCACTGGCACGGTGTGCATCACAACGGACATCTTGCTGGCCGATCGCTGCCTGAAGGCAGGCGCAGTCGTCATCGGCCCCACCGGCAAGCCGTTCACGGAGAATAGCATCGGCGCTGCGATTGCGACCCGCGCGATCATGGCGGATTTGCGCGCAGGCGTGGAGAATACCGGCGGCCCTGCCCCCTTCTCCAAGGCGGATCGCTCGCGTTTCCTCTCGGCACTGGATGAAGCCCTCGTGCGTTTGCGGCGAATGGGCTAAGGAGGCGGCTATGGCAGAGCGATTTGAACGGCACCGGCAACCTTGGACTCAGGACGAGATCCAGAAGCTCCACACGCTGGCGAAGAAGGGCATGGCGCTCAAGGCGATCGCCAAGGCGCTGACGCGCAGCGAAGAATCCACGAAGGATCGCGCGAAAGCTGATGGGCTGACGATCGCCAAGTTGCGCTAAGTCCGCTTATCGCGGCCCCTCTTGCATTCCGGCGCCGCTCAGATACCATGCGCCGATTGCGACTTTGGCCTGCAAGATCAAGATGTTCGTGAGTCACCCGTGAGGCCCAACGTCATTCCATGAGAGGACGGACCCATGCGCTTTTCATCCCTGACCCGCCGAGACTGCCTGCAATTGAGCGCGATGGCCGCCGCCACGCTCGCCCTCGCCCGCTTCGCCCCAGCCTTCGCGGCTGAGACGCCCGCGCTCAAGCCTATCACGAAGCGAATTCCTTCCACCGGTGAGCAAATCCCGGTCATTGGCCTCGGCACCAATCAATATAGCGTCGAAACGCCCGAAGAGATGGCGCAGCTTCAGCAAGTGCTCGAAACGATGCGCGCCCAGGGCGGCAAGGTCATCGACACGGCGCGCGGCTATGGCCGATCCGAGGAAGTGATTGGCGAACTGCTCGCGAAAATGGGCAAGCGCAGCGACTTCTTCATCTCCACCAAGACCAGCATCCGCGGCGATTTCGGTGATCCGAATAGCGATGTGCAGAAGGCCTTCGACCGGCTGAAGGTGGACAAGATCGACCTGATGCTCATCCACAATCTGCATGGGCTCGATACGCTCATCCCCGCGCTCATCAAGGCCAAGGAAGCCGGACGCGTGCGCTATATCGGCATGAGCACATCAATGGATTCGCAATATGAAGCCCAGATGGCGGCGATGCGGAAATATCCGCTCGATGTGATCCAGGTGGATTATTCCATCGCCAACCGCACCGCCGCCGATGCGATCATTCCGCTGGCGCAGGAGCGCAAGATGGGCGTGATGGTCAACATGCCCTTCGGCGGACGACGCGATGCGCAGACAACCACCTTTGGCCGTGTCGCTGACAAGCCCCTACCTGCCTGGGCAAAGGATATTGACGCGACAAGCTGGGCGCAGATCTTCCTGAAATATGTGGTCTCCCACCCCGGCGTGGCCGTCGCGATTCCGGGCACGACACGCGCGCGGCACATCATCGATAATCAGGGTGCTGGCCGCGGCCGCTTGCCCGATGCTGCCATGCGCAAGGAGATGGAGCGCTACTGGGATACGCTTTAAGCGCATCCCCGTGCCTCGTCAGGCGCGCATCATCTGGTAGACAGCCTGTAAACTCTCATCGGTGTTCACCAGCATCGACCAGCCCTCGGCGTGCTGCCGCTCCAGCAATTTCCCGGTCTCGCGATAACCCTTGGCGAGCGGATAACGCTCATGCGCGTCCAGCCACAGGCGGAACAGCAAGCGCTCTCGTCCCGGCACATTTTTGAAGCCGGTGCGCGAGTGCATCACGCGGAAATTATGCCAGAAGATCATCTCGCCCGGCTGGAGGGTGAATGACACCATATGTTCGGGCCGCATCGCCACACGCGAGAGATAACGCAGCGCCTCGATCAGCTTGGGTGGCACCGGCTCGCCACGGATGGCGGCAGCCTGCGGAATATAGATGATATAATTGTAAATCGCGACATGGCCGTCAATCACCGAGAAGGTCGGCACCTTATAGTCTGTGACGGTCTCCATGCTGGTCGGGTAATAATAGCCCTCCAGCAGCGGCTCCAGCAGATCGGGCCGCTCCTGCCGCATCGCCTCATACACCGCAGCCGCGCTCACCATGCCACTCACACCGCCTGTCTCGGAGGCGACCACCGAAGCGAGGCTTAATATCTCATGATAATCGGTGTGCGGCCCAAGCTCGGTATCGTTGAGATAGCCGCGCCGCTCCGGGTTCGGCTCCTTGCGCACCATGCCGATGCGGTCATGCCGTGCGCTCTGCTCGACCGCCCGGCCAAGATGCGTCCCAAGGCCGAAATGCAGCCGCTTGAACTGCTCCTCATCATAGCGGCTCATGTCCACGCCGGTCAGCAGCACGGCGCCGCGACCGGCCACGATGTCATAATTCACCGCCGCCATCAGGCTCGCAATCTCCGGCGCGCCAAAATCATCCTGCGTCACAGCATCGGCCTCGCGGCCTTCCGTGGCGCGCACGGCGGCATCGATTGCGTCGAGCGTCGCCGCGCTCATGCGCCGCGTCAGGCCTTCCGCCCCGCCGCCTGCTGAGGATGTCCACGCCCCCGAGGGCTGCCCAAGCTTGGTCACGCCGCGCTCAATCACAGTATCGATATCCGCCATTCGTCCGTCTTTCTTTATAATCTCAACCAGCCACGGCGTCGGCCGACGCGGGCTGAGCCGATTGGTCCGGCTGATCATTCAGGAACACGCCCTGACGGCGAAGCTCCTTCTGCAAAGTCCGCACATCGAGCGCACGGGGCTGCACCCCAGCACTCACGGAGAGCGCAGCCGCAGCGCCCGCCGCTTGGCCCGTCAGCCAGCACTGCGGAATCTCCCGCATGAAGCCGTGGGAATTGGCATCGCAACTGATATGCTTGCCGCCCGCCAGCAACCCATCCAGCTTGCGCGGCACCAATGCCCCATAAGGCACGGATATTACCGGATATTTGGTCGAGACCGAGGGACTGACGCCAATCTCATCGGGCAAGGTCAGCCCGTCCGCCCATTGGCTGCGCAGCACCTTGCCCACGCCCGCGAGCCTGCGCGTATGCCGCACGCCAAGCTGCGATGCGCTCTGGAGCATATAGGCATTCTCGAAGCCCGGCGCATTCTGCAGGAAGAACTCCCAATGCGTCTCCATGAAGCGGTGCGAGCGAATTTCCAGCTCGGTCTGGTCGTCCACATCCAGCGCGGAAAGGCCGGACTGACGTGGCCCGAGGAACAAAGCGATATCATTGCGCCATGACACATAAGGCGGCTGGAAGAAGCCAAGCCGCTCGCGACCAAGCTTTGCAAATTCAGCATATTGCTCGGGCTCATTGCCACGGAATGCGAGCCAGCGATCCATATCCACGCCGCCCAGCATGAAGGCCGTGTTGGCGCTGTGATGCACATCGCCTTCCTCGATATCGGTATCGAACTCGGCGCCTGCACGCGCGAAAATGTCGCCATCGCCAGTGGTGTCCACCACCACCTTGGCCCGCAGCGCCTGCCGCCCGGCCTTGGATTCAAACACCACCCCTTCCACCTTGCCATCGGCCACCATCGGCACCGCAGCCCAGCTATGGAAGACGAGGCGCACGCCCGCCGCGAGCAGCATTTCCTGGCTGATCAGCTTCAACCGCTCTGGATCAAGAGTAGGCGACCAGCAGACAACACCATGAAAAGCCGCAGTGCGCTGCCCCCAATAGCTTGCCTTGCGCGGATCGCGTGACCCCCAGTCGGCGCGCGCTGGGCCAGCAAGGCCCGCCTTTGGCAGCCGGTCCAGCACATCATTGGCAAAGCCCTGAATCACCTGCCGCCCGGTCCAGTCGGTCATGCGGTCGATCCAGATAACGAGACCACCCGTCGAGAGCCCACCCAGGTGATTATAGCGCTCCATCAACACCACATCCGCGCCCGCCTGTGCCGCCGCCCATGCCGCAGCCGTGCCCGAGGGGCCACCGCCGACAACCAGCACGTCGCAATCATGATAGACAGGAATTTCGCGCGCAGGCTCAAGCCAGGTGCCCGTGCCGTTTGCCGGGGGCAGCTGGCGCTTCCCCGTTTCGAACACATCCGATGCCAGGAAACGATCCTCGGATTGGCGGACCTCCCGGATTTTCGGAGCCTGCTCTTCTGCCATCAATCACCCTCTCAACGCTTCGACTTGCCACACGACTCTGACGCTATATAGAAAGCATACTAATCATTAGATCAAGTGTAGCTATTTCTGTAGCCAAATGCACGAGGCCGCTGATATGCCCTCAGCCAGGGCAGCAAAAGCCTGAACGGAGAGGAGTTTTCTGCAAATGACGAGGGCAGCGCGGACCATCGATCTGGCGACTCTGCTTGATGGCAGGAAGCTCACACCCTTCAATTATACCCTCATCATCCTCTCCTGGCTCGTGACCCTGTTCGACGGGCTGGACATGATGATGATGTCCTTCACCGCGCCTTATATGCAGGATGAGCTTGGCCTCAACGATGTGCAACTCGGCAATGCCTTTTCCGCTGGCACGCTCGGCATGATCGCAGGCGGCCTCTTCTTCACTTATGTGGGGGACAGGATCGGCCGCCGCCCCACGATCATCATGTGTACATTTGCCTTTGGCATCCTCACCTTCCTCACCGGTTTCGCCACCAATTATCATGCTCTGTTGACGTTGCGCTTCCTCGATGGCCTTGCCATTGGCGGCGCACTGCCGCTGGCATGGGCGCTCAATGTCGAGTTCGTGCCGCCCAAGGTACGCGGCACCGTCATCGCCTTCATCATGATGGGCTTCAGCATCGGCAGTGCGACTGCAGCCCCCCTCACCAACTGGATCGCGCCGATCCACGGCTGGGAAGGCGTTTATTTCGCGGGCGGCATCGGCTCTGTCGTTTGCGCCATCGCGATTGCCATCTTCCTGCCGGAATCGCCGCGCTTTCTGGTGAGCAAAGGCATCAAGCCCGAGCTTGTCTGCAAAACCCTCAAGCGCCTGGATTCCACGATCGACGTGCAGCCGGACGACACATTCGTGCTGGCCGATGAGGTCAAGCAGACGCGCAATTTCCGCGCGAGCGATTTGTTCGTGGGCAATCTCAAGCTGCTCACGCCGATCATCTGGATCGGCTATGGCGCCAGCGCGCTCGGCATCTTTTTCAAATCCGCATTTGGTCCGGTGGTGCTGGAGCGCATGGACGTGGCGCGCGAGACCGCAGCCAATGTTTCCGCAATGGGCGCGCTGCTCGGCGCTATCGCTGGCGTGGTCATCATGCGCCTGTCATCGCGCTTCGGCCTGAAATTCGCGGCAAGCTGCACCCTGCTCATCGTGCCAATGGCTGTCGCAATCGGCATGGAATGGATCCCGCGCGAGGCGCTTCTGCCGATGATCGTGCTGCAAAGCATGCTGGTTGGCGGC
>Ga0307414_10002175_pt1 | contig 10229 bp, 9 predicted proteins | sample DK1Ometagenome_FD_203804 | JGI IMG/M metagenome (GOLD analysis project Ga0307414, IMG submission 203804) | Maize rhizosphere microbial communities from greenhouse at UC Davis, California, United States - DK15-O-3 | ecosystem: Host-associated > Plants > Roots > Rhizosphere > Soil | place: USA...
TCGTCCGGCTTTGCGAAATTGGTGCAAAGCAAACGGGGCGAACGGCACAAGGCCTCGCCCCGAATGAGCGCGCCTATACAGATTCGCGGCGAGAACGCAAGGTTTCTTCGTCCTTCTCCCGCAAGGCGAGAAGGGGTCAGGGTAGCTTTTCCAGCAATTCGCGCCCGAATTCGGTGAGCGTGTCGTCGCGCGCGCCGAGGATCAGGATGCGATCGCCGGGCTTCGCTTCATCGAGGATCGCTGCGCCGCAGTTGGCGCGCGTCGTCAGATGGACGGCGTCGGCCCCCCCCGCGACGATGTCGGCGACCAGCGCTTCGCTGCCGATACTACGGTCGACGGTGCCGCCGAAATAGACGGGGTCGCATACGAAGAGTTTATCTTCGGGCCGCATGCCCGCGGCAAAGCTGGCCGCGAGTTCCTTGCCCATCTGGCGCAGCGGGCCATAGCCGTGGGGCTGGAAGAAGAGCAGGGCGCGTCCCGGCAGTTCGGCCACGGCGCCGAGCGTCGCGGCGACCTTGTCGGGATTGTGCGCGAAATCGTCGATCACGGTGACGTCGCCAGCCTGGCCGAGCACTTCGTAGCGGCGCGCAAGGCCCGCGAAATCCGCCAGCGCCTCGACCGCCTGCGCGATGGTCACGCCCGCCGCCTCTGCCGCCGCGATCGCGGCGAGCGCGTTGGCGGCATTGTGGCGGCCGGGCATCCGCAGCTTCACCCGATAGGCGGTGCCGCCCGAATGGACCGCGAAGCGGCACCCATCGGGCAGCGCCTCGAAATCGCTGCCGCGCACCGTCGCCGTGTCGGCGAAGCCGAAGGTGACGACATTGTGCCCCGACAAGAGCGGCGCGGACTCGCTGTCGTCGGCATTGATCACCGCAACGCGCGCTTTCTCGACGAAATCGCCGAACAGCTGGTGAAGTTCGGCGAGGCTCTTGTGGTCGAGGCTGATGTTGGTGACCACCGCGACATCGGGCGCATATAGCGCGATCGACCCGTCGCTTTCGTCGACCTCGCTCACATAGATGTCCGCGTCGCCGACGAGCGCGCTGGCGAAAGGCATGTCCGCACCCGAAAAATTACGCATCACCGCGCCGTTCATCACGGTCGGCTTCTTTCCCGCGCTGGCGAGGATCCAGCCGATCATTCCGGTCACGGTCGACTTGCCGCTCGTTCCCCCGACGCCGATCGCCTTGTCCGCTGCGTTGAACAGCGCCGCATTCAGGTCGGCGCGCGTCATGCGCGGGAGGCCGAGCGCATCGGCCGCAGCGACATCGGGCACGCTGTCCTCGATCGCCGCCGACGCGACGAGAATCTGTCCATCCTTCGGCCCGCTGCCGTCCTGCGGATAAAAGGCAATGCCCTGGCCTTCGAGCCAGGCGAATTTGTCGGGCGTCCGGCCCTGGTCGCGGCTGCGATCCGACCCCGAGACCGCCGCGCCGCGCGCCGCGACGATCATTGCGAGCGGCAACATGCCCGACCCGCCGATGCCGCAGAAGAAATAGGATTTGTTTTCCGACATGGCGGCGCGATATGGGCTTGGCTCAAATTTGGCAAGGCAGGGCAGGGGACAGGATTTGCGTATCGGCATCGTCGCTCCTTCGACCCCCATCCTCCCCGATGATGCGGAGGCGGTGCGCGCGCTCGCCAGCCTAGGCTATCCCGACGTCGAGCTCATATTCGACCCGCAATGCTTCGCGACGCACGGCCATTTCGCGGGCGAGGACGGGCACCGCTTCGCCGCGCTCGTCGAAATGGCGAACCGGCCCGATATCGACGCGGTGTGGTTCGCGCGCGGCGGTTACGGCGCGTGCCGGATCGCCGGGGAAGCGGTCGCCGCGATGACCGATGCGGCGCGGAGCAAGGCGTTTCTTGGCTATTCGGATCAGGGCAATCTGCTCGGCGCGCTCTATCGCGACGGCTTCGACCATGTCGCGCACGGGCCGATGGTCGCCGATATCCGCCGCGAAGGCGGCGACGCCGCCGTTCTGCGCGCGCTCGACTGGCTCGTCGCGCGCGATCCTGCGGCGTGCGAGCCCGGGCTCGAACATGGTGCGCGCCACGCCGCGTTCAACCTGATGACATTGTCGATGCTGCTCGGCACCCCGCTAGAACCCGATCTGTCGGGGCATGTCCTGCTTGTCGAGGAGGTCAGCGAATATCTCTACGCCCTCGACCGCGCCTTTTTCCATGTTGCGACCTATCTCGCGCCGCGCGGGCTCGCGGGGCTGCGGCTCGGGCGCGTCAGCGACGTGCCCGAAAACGACCGTCCCTTCGGCATGGAGGCCGATGAAATCGCCCGCGACTGGTGCGCGCGGTGCAATATCCCCTGGCTCGGCCGGGCCGACATCGGCCACGACGCCGCGAACAAGGTCGTGCCCTTCGGCTTGCATCGCGCGGGGTGAGGGAATAGGCGCGGCCCAATTCAAAATCACGCTAGGGGACGCAATATGCGCGCATTCATCTTTCCGGGTCAGGGCAGCCAGTCGGTCGGTATGGGCAAGGCGCTCGCCGACGCTTCGGCCATCGCGCGCGAGGTGTTTCAGGAGGTCGACGACGCACTCGGCCAGCATCTTTTCAAGCTGATGAGCGACGGTCCCGAGGACCAGCTGACCCTCACTGAAAATGCCCAGCCCGCGATCATGGCGAATGCGATTGCAACGCTGCGTGTGCTCGAAAAGGAAGGTGGCGTGACGCTCGCCGCCAAGGCCGATTATGTCGCGGGTCACAGCCTCGGCGAATATAGCGCGCTTTGTGCCGCGGGGACGTTCGACCTTGCGACCACGGCGCGGCTTTTGAAGACGCGCGGGCAAGCGATGCAGGCGGCGGTGCCCGTCGGCGTCGGCGCGATGGCGGCGCTGCTCGGCGCCGATATCGACACCGCTCAAAAGCTCGCCGATGCCGCCGCCGAGGGCGAGGTTTGCACCGTCGCCAACGACAACGACCCGTCGCAGGTCGTGATCTCGGGCCACAAGGGCGCGGTCGAACGCGCAGTCGCGCTGGTCAAGGATTATGGCATCAAGCGCGGCGTGCTGTTGCCCGTCTCCGCACCCTTCCATTGCCCGTTGATGCAGCCCGCGGCCGACGCGATGGCCGAGGCGCTCGGCGCCAACCCGCCCAAGCCGCCGCTGGTGCCGGTGGTGGCGAATGTCACCGCGAGCCCGGTGAGCGATGGCGACCAGATCCGCGATTTGCTGGTCCAGCAGGTCACCGACCGCGTCCGCTGGCGCGAAAGCGTCGTTTCGATGGAAGATATCGGGGTCACGCAGTTCGTCGAATTCGGCGGCAAGGTCCTCTCGCCGATGGTCAAGCGCAGCGCGAGTGGAGAGGTCGAGACGGTCAGCGTGATTTCGATGGACGACATCGAAGCGCTGCTCAAAACGCTCTAAGATTCAGATTTCAGGAGAATAAGATGTTCGATCTCACCGGCATGACCGCCCTCGTCACCGGCGCCTCGGGCGGCATCGGTTCTGCCATCGCGCAGGCGCTTGCCGCGCAGGGCGCACGGCTCGCGGTGTCGGGTTCCAACGCCGACAAGCTGAGCGCCTTTCGCGATACCCTCGGCGGCGACCATGTCGCGCTGCCGTGCAACCTCGGCGATGCCGCCGCGGTCGATGCGCTCGTGCCCTCGGCGGTCGAGGCGCTCGGGCAGCTCGATATCCTCGTCAACAACGCCGGCGTCACGCGCGACAATCTGATCATGCGGATGAAGGACGAGGAGTGGATGGACGTCATCCGCATCAACCTCGAGGCCAATTTCCGCCTCGCGCGCGCCGCCGCGAAACCGATGATGAAGGCGCGTTTCGGCCGCATCATTTCGATCACCAGCGTCGTCGGCGCGACCGGCAATCCGGGGCAGGCCAATTATGCCGCGTCGAAGGCGGGCGTCACCGGCATGACCAAGGCGCTGGCGCAGGAACTGGCGAGCCGCGGCATCACCGCGAACTGCGTCGCGCCCGGCTTCATCGCGACCGCGATGACCGACGATTTGCCGGACGCGCAGAAAGAAGCGCTCAACCAGCGCATCCCGGCGGGCCGGATGGGAGAGGGCAGCGATATCGCCGCCGCGGTCGTCTATCTCGCGTCGAAGGAAGCGGGCTACGTCACCGGGCAGACGTTGCATGTGAACGGCGGCATGGCCATGCTGTCCTGAGGGGCGATCCCGCCGGACGGAAAGACGAGTCGATGATGAAGACCTGGATGGCGGGCGCCGCGCTGGCGTTTGCGACACTCCCCGCTGTGGTCGCGGCGCAGGAAGGCGAAAAGCTCGACTGCGTCGTCGCTTCGGTGCCGGGCGACATGAGGGAGTCGATCGGCGAGTCGATGGCGGGCAGCGGCGACGATGCGTCGCGCGAAGCATTGTTCAAGAATCTGGCGACGGTTGTCGACAGCTGCGTCACGGCTCACGGCATCACGGCCGAGCAAAAGGGTCATTATTTCGACTATAGCCTTGCGCGCATCGCGCGCGAATGGCTGGCGGCGGATATCGGAAAGCTCAACCTGTCGCCCGCGGTCGTCGACAAGGCGCTCGACTTCGGGCCGAACGGGGCGAATCCCGACCTGTCGACCGACATGACCGAAGAGCAGATCATGAAGATCGTTCAGGCCTATATCGAAGCCGACGTCGATATCGAAAAGGTCGACGGTGCGGCATGGGAGAAGGTCGGCGCCTACGCCGCGGCGACCTCGATCTACTGGAACAAGCGCAAGCAGATCGCGCCCTGACAGCGAAGGGGCCGGGTCCGGTTCAACCGGACCCGGCCCTCGGGACGAGCGGAGAGAGGGGTCAGAAGCTCGCCCGGGCCGTCAGGCGGAAATCGCGGCCCGCCAGCGGCACATAATCCTTGGTAAAGCTTGCGTGGCGGCGCGCCTCGACATCGAAAATATTATTCGCCGACAGGCTGAGCGTCAGATTCTTCGTGTCGGGAAGCGGACGCCAGCTTAGCGAGGCGTTGACCAAGGTGAAGCCGTCGGTCGGCGTCTCGAACTGCGCAACGCGCGTCTGGTCGTCGGTCCATTCGACTTCGACGCGCGCATCGACGCGTTCGCCCTGCGCCTCGAGCCCGCCCAATACGCGCAGCGGCGGGATGCGCGGCACATTGCGGTCGAGCCCCGCGTTCTTGATCTTCGCGCGCGTCATGTCGGCGGTGACGTCGCCGATGATGTTGAAGCCGCCGATCTGCGCCAATCGTGCGCTCGCCTCGGCCTCGAAGCCATAGACGCGCGCGTCGCGCTGGAAATATTGGAAGACGGGCAACTCATCCTCTTCGGCGCCAGTCGCCGCCGAATAGATGAAATTGTCGAACCAGTTCGAATAGCCGGTGAGGCTGAGGTTGAAGGCGTCCGACTTGAACTTGAACGAAGCTTCGGCCCCCCAGTTGGATTCGCGCTTCAAATTCGGGTCGCCGAGCTCGAAGCTCTGCGTCGCGATATGCGGGCCGTTCGACAGCAATTCCTCGGCCGACGGCGCACGCACCGCGCGCGATACCGAAACACCGAACTTCGCGCCGTCGAATATGTCATAGGTCGCGCCAAGCGCACCCGAGAAGCTGTCGAAGTCGCGCTCGAAGCCCAGCGTCTGCGCGCGCACATTGGTCTTTTCATAGCGCGCCGCGGCTTCGAGCCCCAGCGGGCCCATCGTATATTCCTGCAGCGTGAAGAGCGCGAACTGGTCGGTCAGGTTGCGCGGGACAAAGGCTTCGGCGCCGATCGCGTTGAAATCGCGGTGGCTGTACTGCACACCGCTCGCGCCGCGCCAGCCGCCGCGGTCGTTCTGCGCCAGCTCGACCCGGCCTTCGATGCCCTGGTTGGTGAAGACGGTGCCGACTTCGTCGCCCTCGAACTCGGTGTGCTTGTAATCGGCAAAGCCCGCGCGGATGCGCAGCTTGTCGAAAAAGCCGTCGCCCAGCTCGACTTCGCCGCGCAGGTCGGCGCGCCATTGCTTCATGCCGATGGTGACCGGGCCTTCGCCGTGGTCGTGGCCGCCTTCTTCCTCCTCGCCTTCATGCTCGTGCGCGGTGTTCGGGCGATCGGGCACGCCATAATTAGTGTCGAAATAGCCGATCGAAATGCCGAGCTGCCCGCCGTCGTTGATCAGCGACAGGCCGCCGCCCGCGGTCCAGGTCTCGCTTTGGGTGTTGTCGACCTTGCCGCGCTTGCCCGCCTGTTCGGTCAGCTCCGCCGCTTCGTCGGCATGGCCTTCCTCGAGTTCATGTTCGGCAAGGTGGAGCAGGTCGCCGCGAATATCGGGGGCATAGACATAGCCGCCCGAACGCACATCGCCCGTCTTGCGCCAGCTGCCGTCGAGATGCGCGACGATCTGGGGGCTCAGCGCGACGTCGATCGAACTGCCGATGTTGCGGTCGTTGGCTGCGGTCGCATAGCCGCCGATGGCATCGACATGGACGTGGTCGGCGGGCACCTTCCTCGGAATCCGGCGGTCGAACAGGTTGACCGCGCCGCCGATCGCCTGACTGCCGAACAGCAGCACCGCGGGGCCGCGCAGGATTTCGATGCGCTCGACGGTCAGCGGGTCGATGGTGACCGCATGGTCGGCGGAGGTGTTCGACGCGTCGATCGATCCGATACCGTCGGTCAGAACCTTGACGCGCTCGCCCGAAAAGCCGCGGAGGACGGGACGCGATGCGCCGGGGGAGAAGCTCGTCGCCGAAACGCCCGGCTGGCGGGTCAGCGTGTCTCCGATCTGGCCGCGAATGTCGCGCGCCAGCTCGTCGCCCTCGAGCACCGAGACGTTGCCGAGGATGTCGAGGCTGCGGACATAGGGCGCGGTGACGATGATCGGGTCGCCGGTATGAACATCGTCATCGCTGCCGGCGGTGGCGCGATCCTGCGCGAAAGCGGGCGCGGCGAGGAAAAGGGCAAGGGAAAAACCGGCGGAACAAAGCAAACGCATGGAGGGAGAGTCCTGTTGTTATTGCGACCTGATGGCGGGGCAGTAATGATATACTGTCACAAAAACAAGCCCCGGAGCCCCGCTTGATTGCTGTTCGTCGGCCCTCGATCCCCGTTGGTCGACAAAGGCGCGTCTTCGGCGCGGCAAGCGAAGCTGTCTTGCGGGGCGCGGGGCGGCGTCCTAGATCATGCGCCATGACCATAGCCAAAACCAGCTTGGACCTGATCGGGAACACCCCGCTCGTCCTGCTCAAGGGCCCCAGCGAAGCGACCGGCTGCGAAATCTGGGGAAAATGCGAATATGCCAACCCCGGCGGTTCGGTGAAGGACCGCGCCGCGCTCTATATCGTGCGCGATGCTGAAGCGAACGGCAGCCTTCGCCCCGGCGGCACGATCGTCGAGGGAACGGCGGGCAATACCGGCATCGGGCTCGCGCTTGTCGCCAATGCGCTCGGCTACAGGACGATCATCGTCATGCCCGACAATCAGAGCGCCGAGAAAATGGCGACGATCCGCGCATTGGGCGCCGAACTCGTGCTCGTCCCGCCCGCGCCCTTCGCCAATCCCGGCCATTTCGTCCACACCTCGCGCCGCATCGCCGAGGAAACCGACAATGCGATCTGGGCCAACCAGTTCGACAATATCGCCAACCGAAAGGCGCATATCTTCGGCACGGCAGAGGAAATCTGGGAACAGATGGACGGCCGCATCGACGGGTTCACCTGTGCGGCGGGAACCGGCGGCACGATCGCGGGGACCGGGCTGGGGCTGAAAGCGAAGAGCGCCGACATCACCATCGCGCTGACCGATCCGCACGGCGCCGGACTCTATAATTATTACCAGTGCGGCGAGTTGAAGCCCGAAGGATCGAGCGTCGCCGAAGGCATCGGCCAGAACCGCATCACCGCCAATCTGGAAGGCGCGCCGATCGACACGCAGTTCCGCATTTCGGATGCGGAGGGACTCGCCATCGTCCGCCGCCTGCTCGACGAGGAGGGGCTGTGCCTCGGCCTGTCGTCGGGGATCAACGTCGCCGGCGCGATGGCGCTCGCGCGGCAGCTCGGGCCGGGCAAGCGCATCGCGACCATCCTCTGCGACAGCGGGTTCCGTTATCTCTCGACGCTCTACAACCCCGAATGGCTGGCGAGCAAGGGACTGGAGGCAGCAGCATGAGCGTGCGGATCGACAGTCCCTCGGCACCCAAGACGCAAGCCGTGCCGCCGTCGCCGACGGCGCCGGTCAACGACACGATGCGGCGGCTGCAGATCGGCATTGCGGGGGTGCTCACCGTTCTGCTGCTCGTCGGCATGGCGGGGCTCATCGGCGAGCGCGCCCGCGAGCGGGCCGAAGGGGAGGTCGCAGCTACGACCGAAGTCAAGATGCCGGGTGAAGAGCCCGCCAGCGGCGCCCCGCTGGAGGAGCTTGGCGTCCAGCCGGTGTCGCCATCGTCGTCGAAAGACGAAAATGCCGCCACCGACGTGAAGGTCCCGCAGGCGATACCGCCCGCCTCGTCGGTGCCCGACCTCGAACCCGACCCCGAACTCCAGCGCGCGCGCCAGTCGAAACAGTGATCGCGCCATCGCGCAGGCCGTTGCTGCGCGCCTTCGCCACCGCCATCGCGATCGTCGCGCTGGCGTGGGTCGCGGGCGGGCAGGCGCTGCTCGGGCGCATCGATCCCGCGCTCGCCGTTCCGCTGCTCCCGCTCCCCCTGATGCTGCTCGCATGGTGGCAGCGCCGCGAGCCGGCCGCGACCCGTTGGTTTACGATATTGTTGGCGCTCGTCCTCCTCGCCGCGGCGCAGGCGCTGCTTGGCTTCATCCTTGCCGGATCGGCGGCTTCGCCGCAGCTCCTCCTGACCATGGCCGCGGGCGGCCTCGCCGCGTGGCTCTCGGGACTGCTCGCGGGCTGGCGTGCGCGTTTCGGGGCTTTGCCCTGGCTAGCCGCGCTGCTGCTCGTCGCCGGCTGGTTCGGGGCGGCACATGGACTGCTCGCCGCCCTCTATCGCCCGGCCGCCGCAGCGGCGGACGCCCCCGCCCTCACCATGCTCACCGGCCTGCCGCTGCGCTGGTCGGGCGGCGGCGACATCGGGGCGATGATTGCGGAGGGAATGAATGACGATCCGGCGCTCGCGCGGCTGGCCGCGGCCGGTCCCGTGTCGCTCGTCGACAGCCTCGCCGACCATGTGCCCCCTCCCGGTGGCGCGCTGCTGCTCGCGCATCCCCGCGCGCTCGCGCCGCAGGAACTGGTCGCGATCGACGCCTTCGTGCGCGGCGGCGGCCGCGCGGTCGTCCTCGCCGATGCGCTGTCGGGCTGGCCCGCGCGCCACCCGCTGGGCGATCCGCGCAATCCGCCCGTGACGAGCCTACTGACGCCGCTCCTCGATCATTGGGGCATCACGCTCGCGGCGCCTGCCGCCGCCGAGGGGCCTTCATTGCCCGTTGACGTTGACGGCTTGCGTCTCCGTCTGTTCAGCTCCGGCCGCTTCGATCGCCTCCCTCCGCAATGCCAGGCCTTCGCCGGCCGGCGCGTCGCCCGCTGCCCGATAGGGAAGGGCGAGGCCTGGCTGGCCGGCGACGCCGACCTGCTCTTCGCTCCGCTCTGGCGCCCGCTCGTCCCCGGCGCCGATCATTTGCGGCGGGCCGACACGATGGAATGGCTCGCGGCGCGCCTGTGGCCCGGCGCCGGTGACGGTGTGCTCCGTCCGCTCTGGATTCGCGCTCGCGCCGCCTGAGTCGGCTTTTTTACCCTAAATCGCCCCGATCGAAGTCGTCCTGCGGTGCCGTTCGCGCGCCGTAGGACCGGTATTTACCCAATTCGGAGCGCTTTTTGCGGCCAATTGGGGCTAGATTCCCTATTTCACCCTAAATTACCCCTTTTCACCCCGATCTATAATTGATACTCACGAAATCGGAGAGGGGCATTCTCCACTCGAGCCGAACCAGCTGGAATCACGCGATTCCGGGGCCGGGGAAGTTTTGCCCGGTGGCGCGGATACGGGGGCAGAGCGATGGCGATTGTGACGCCCGGCCAGTATGCGGGTACCAACTTCGCCGCGATCGATGGCAAGGGGCGCATCGCCGTCCCCTCACAGTTCCGCAACAATGTGCCCCTCAATGCGGACGGTCAGCGCGTACTCTGGGTAGGTTTTCACGAAAAACTGCCGTGCCTCGTCGCCTATGGGCAGGATCAGTATGACCGGCTGAACGGCGAGATCGAACGCGACCGCGAAACCGCGCGGCTGCGCAACCTCGACTTCGACGAGGACAGCGAGTTCAAGAAGCGCTTCAGCTATACCGAGCCGTACACGCTCGACGACAGCGGCC
>Ga0307414_10002176_pt1 | contig 10225 bp, 6 predicted proteins | sample DK1Ometagenome_FD_203804 | JGI IMG/M metagenome (GOLD analysis project Ga0307414, IMG submission 203804) | Maize rhizosphere microbial communities from greenhouse at UC Davis, California, United States - DK15-O-3 | ecosystem: Host-associated > Plants > Roots > Rhizosphere > Soil | place: USA...
AGTGGACTATCCCGGCTTTAATGGTGGCGACCGCAGCTCGATCATGCTCCCAACTGTCCAGACCAATTTAATGAAAGTATTAAAATCATCCGGTAAGCCAGTAGTGTTTGTCATGATGACCGGAAGCGCAATCGCTATCCCCTGGGAATCAGCCCAGGTTCCTGCGATCCTCAATGCCTGGTACGGCGGACAGGCAGCTGGTACTGCCGTCGCGGATGTCCTGTTTGGCGATTATAACCCTGCAGGCCGTTTACCCGTAACCTTTTATAAAAGTGACCAGGACCTTGCTGCTTTTAACGATTATAGCATGGACAACCGGACGTACAGGTACTTCAAAGGCAAACCGCTGTATGGGTTTGGATATGGGCTGAGTTATACATCGTTCAAATACGACCAAATTAGCCTGCCGAATGCCATTTCAAAGGGAAAATCCGTAACTGTGAGGGTAAGAATCACAAACACAGGTAAAATGGATGGCGAAGAAGTTGCACAGCTTTACCTTGTTCATCAGAATAAATCCATAAAGACGGCACTAAAATCTTTAAAAGGATTTCAGCGCATCAGTCTGAAAGCCGGAGCGCATCAGATCATCAAGTTTAAGCTATCTCCTAAAGACCTTTCATTTATCGATCCTAATGGGACTGCTAAACAACTCAAGGGCAAAATTGAATTTAGCATTGGAGGAAGTCAGCCGGATGAAAGCAATAAAACCAGCGGTAACATCATAAAGAAGCACTTATCAATTATTTAAAAAGCAGGTCAGGTAAAAGAAATCAAGCATGAAGTGGATAAAAACAACCCTCGTAACTGTTATTTTTATAAAAGTTTTTTGCTTATCAGCGAAAGCTGACGACGGTCATCAGCTCTGGCTAAAAAAACAAAATCCTTTTCCCGTAAATATCATTTGCGCTAAAAAATCTCCCGTACTGGACATTGCAATAAAAGAACTAAAAGATGGTTGGAATGGTACTCCTGATGCCACAGTAACCCTTCAGCTAAAACCTGTTAAATCAATCAAAGACGATGGCTTTCTGCTGGAAAACTCCAGAGTGAGTGCCAATTCAGAATTGGGAATCCTCTATGGAGTTTACGAGTTATTGCGCCGACAGGCTACAGGACAAACTGTTAATCATATCTTATCCAATCCTTCTTACAGGCAGCGCATCCTTAACCATTGGGACAATTTAAATGGGACAGTGGAACGGGGATATGCAGGTCACTCCATCTTCTGGAGAAATGAAAAAGATTCCCTGACCATCACTCCAGGAGACAAGACCTTATGGAATGAATATGCAAGGGCAAATGCATCCATTGGGATCAATGGCACCGTATTGAACAATGTGAATGCATCGCCGTTGATCTTAACTGCCGGCTATCTGAAAAAGGTGAAGATCATTGCCGATGTACTACGCCCCTATGGGGTTAAAACTTATTTATCCGTTAATTTTTCTTCCCCGGTAAAAATTGGCGGACTCAAAACTGCAGACCCCCTGGATCCCGATGTAAAAAGATGGTGGAAGGAAAAAATACAGGAGATCTACAAATTGATTCCTGATTTTGGGGGCTTTTTAGTCAAAGCTAACAGCGAAGGGCAACCTGGGCCTCAGGATTTTGGCCGTACTCATGTCGATGGTGCAAACATGATGGCAGATGCCTTAAAACCCTACCATGGAATTGTCATGTGGCGGGCCTTTGTCTACAGCCCCTCAGACCAGGACCGCGTAATGCAGGCTTATTCAGAATTCCTGCCTTTTGACGGACAGTTCCGGGAAAATGTAATTATTCAGGTAAAAAATGGCCCTTTGGATTTTCAGCCCCGGGAACCATTCAGTCCGCTTTTTGGAGGTATGAAAAAAACAGCGGTCATGCCTGAACTTCAAATCACTCAGGAATACCTGGGGCGCTCCATACATTTGGTTTACCTCTCCCCCATGTGGGAAGAATGCCTGAAAAGCGATACCTATCAAAAAGGCCCGGGAAGCACTGTAGCGAAATATACTGATGGAAGCATGCAGTATCAAAAATATACGGCTATCGCAGGGGTAGCAAATATTGGATTGGACACCAACTGGTGTGGCCATCATTTTGCACAATCCAATTGGTATGCCTTTGGCCGTCTGGCCTGGAACAATAACAGGTCCAGCGCAGATATCGCCGAAGAATGGCTGAAACTAACCTTTCATGAAAGCAAGTCTGAATTTATCAATCCGGTCAAATCCATGATGATGAACAGCCGGGAAGCAGCTGTGAACTATATGATGCCTCTGGGTCTCCACCATATTTTTGCCGAAGGGCATCACTATGGTCCTTCCCCATGGTTTTCTGATCAAAAGCTGAGGGCAGACTGGACTTCTGTCTACTACCACAAAGCAGATGCGAAGGGAATTGGCTTTAACCGCTCAGCCACAGGGAGCAATGCGGTAAGTCAATACCATGAACCTTTCTCAACGCAGCTCAATAACATAGAAACCTGTCCGGAAATTTATTTGCTATGGTTCCATCACCTCCCCTGGGATTACAAAATGAAGAGCGGGCGCATCCTCTGGGATGAATTATGTTACCACTATAATCAAGGGCTAAACCAGGTTCGGGAATTTCAAAAAACATGGGATCTTGTTCAACCTTATGTCGATCCGCAACGTTTTTCAGAGGTACAAAGTAAATTAAGGCGACAATGCCGGGATGCACAGTTATGGAAAGATGCCTGTCTGCTTTATTTCCAGCAATTCAGCCAGCGTCCGATTCCCTTTGAAATTGAAAGACCGGTGCATGACCTGAAATATTTAATCAATACCCCAGCGGCAGACATCCGTCATTAGTTCTCCAGTACTTAACCAAATATATACCCTATCATAAATGAAATCAAGTCAAAGATTAAAAGTAGCAATTGTAACCGGTGGTGGTTCGGGGATAGGTTTAGCTATCGCAGAAGAATTTATCGCTCAGCAGATTTACACGATCATTATAGGCCGTGACAAATTAAAGCTCCGGGAGGCAAAAGAGCAGCTGGGTGACCTTTGTGAAACCATTGCTTTTGATTTAGCTGAACTTGAAAATATTCCTAAGCTCATACAAGGAATCATCACCAAACACAAACAGATTGACATATTGGTAAATAATGCCGGCATCAATATGAAAAAGGAATTTTGCGAGGTTACAGACGCCGACTTTTTGCAGATAATACAGACCAATGTGCTGTCGGTTTTCAGCATGTCGAGAGAAGTGGTGAAAACCATGCTTCCTTATGGATCCGGCTGTATCATTAACATCAGTTCCATGGCCGCACAGTATGGAATACCAAAGGTAATCGCCTATACTGCCGCAAAGAGTGCAATAGAAGGCATGACCAAAGCCATGGCTGTTGAACTTTCCCCTAAAGGAATCCGGATTAATGCTATTGCCCCAGGCTTTATTCATAGCAATATGTCGGCTAAAGCCCTGGATGCAGATCCGGAGCGTAAGGCGAAGGTCTATTCCAGGACTCCAATGGGACATCTGGGCGAGCCAAAGGACATCGGGGCAGCGGCTTTTTTTCTCGCCTCAGATGCAGCAAAATATGTGACGGGGGTAATCATGCCTGTTGATGGCGGAAATTCCATAGGTTTTTAAAATAAACAGACAGTTAGTTTATGGAACAAACAATGCGCTGGTTCGGTCCAAACGATCCGGTCAGCTTACAGGATATCAGACAGGCAGGCTGCTCCGGAGTCGTTACCGCATTACACCATATCCCTATCGGAGCGGTCTGGACGACTGATGAAATTGAGAAAAGAAAAAAGATTATTGAAGCTGCAGGCTTAACCTGGACAGTGGTGGAGAGCCTCCCTGTTCATGAGGACATTAAAAAGCAAACCGGAAATTATCAGCAGTTTATTGAGTACTATAAACTAAGCCTGAAAAATTTGTCGGACTGCGGGTTGAAAGTCGTCACCTATAATTTTATGCCGGTTCTGGATTGGATCAGGACTGATCTCGAGTACACACTAGATGATGGCAGCAAAGCTTTAAGGTTTGAAAAATCAGCATTTATCGCCTTTGATCTGTTCCTGCTTAAACGGCCTGATGCACGTCAGGATTACCAGTCCGGCGAAATTGATAAAGCGACTCAACGCTTTAACTCCATGACTGCGGGAGAAAAATCTACCTTATTTAAAACCGCTATGCTTGGCTTACCGGGAAGTGATGAACCATTTACACCTGAGGAGATTTTAACGGCTTTAAAGACTTACAATGGAATAGACAATAAGAAATTAAAAGCACACCTCTTTCTTTTTCTAAATGAGATCAGTCCCATAGCCGCTTCCCTTGGAATAAATCTGGCGATACATCCTGACGACCCACCCTATTCTGTTCTTGGTTTACCCAGGATAGTGAGCACTGAACAAGACCTGAAGGAGATTTTCGACGCTGTTCCCTCTGTAGCTAACGGCCTGTGTTTCTGTACAGGTTCATTGGGATCAAGGCCAGAAAATGATTTAGCAGGTATGGTTAAAAGATTGGGTGACCGCATTCACTTTCTTCACCTGAGGAGTACCCAACGTGATGAGGAGGGGAACTTTTATGAAGCAAACCATTTGGAAGGCGATGCAAATATGTACGAGGTGGTAAAAGAGGTGATTCTGCTCAGCAGAACTAAGCAGATCTCTATTCCTATGCGGCCGGATCACGGGCATCAAATGTTAGATGACCTGAAGAAGAGTACTTATCCCGGATATTCTGCGATAGGAAGGTTAAAAGGGCTCGCCGAATTACGGGGACTGGAAATGGGAATCTCCTGTTCATTTGCGGAAACAGGAGTTCAGCAAAAACAAGATTCATAAATTTTAACAACAGAACGATGATCAGGAAGCTGTTTTTTTTACTATCTATCAGTGGCTTAACCACCTTTTGCGCGATTGCCGGCATCAAACCTTTTATTTCTAAAACGCAGGTTCCAGGCAGCTTTTGTATCGCTGATCAACAAAAAAAAGCACCGCTCATCCTAAGTGAAAACGAATGGCCCGGTGTCATCAGGGCCGCCAGAGACTTACAGGACGACATCAGAAAGATAACAGGTAAAACACCTGAGTTGAACATGGATAAAATTGCACCTATGGCGATCATCATCGGTACGATCGGCAAGAGCAAAATTATTGATCAGTTGATAAAAACCAATAAAATCGATGTCACAGAAATTTCTGGCAATTGGGAAAGCACCTTAATTGAAGTGGTAAAAAATCCAGTTCCCGGAGTGGACAGCGCCCTTGTTATTGCTGGCAGTGATAAGCGTGGAACCATATATGGGATATATGAACTTTCTTACCAGATTGGCGTTTCTCCCTGGTATTACTGGGCCGATGTCCCGGTACAAAAAAGCAATACACTCTATGCCATTTCCGGCCGGCATGTCAATGCTTCGCCGGCGGTAAAGTACCGGGGTATATTTTTAAACGATGAGGCACCGGCACTATCTGGCTGGTCAAAAAAGGAATTTGGAGGGTTTAACCACAAATTCTATGAGAAAGTATTTGAATTGATCCTTCGTTTAAAAGGCAATTACCTATGGCCTGCCATGTGGGGCAATGCTTTTAATGATGATGACCGGTTGAACCCTGTTTTGGCTGATGAATATGGAATAGTGATCGGAACATCACACCACGAGCCCTTAACCCGTGCGCACGACGAATGGAGAAGGTACAAGGGCAGCAAATGGAATTACGACCTCAACCCTTTACAGTTGAAGGAATTCTGGGAAAGCGGACTGCGTCGTGTGGCCGATAAGGAACAGGTGATCACGGTAGGAATGCGGGGCGATGGCGATGAACCGATGACAGAAGGAACAGCTACGGCATTACTGGAGAAGATTGTAAAAGACCAGCGGGAAATCATTGAAAAAGTGACCGGCAAACCGGCAGCTCAAACCCCACAATTATGGGCATTATACAAAGAAGTACAGGAATACTATGATAAAGGAATGCGTGTCCCTGACGACATCACACTTTTACTCTGCGACGACAACTGGGGTAACATCAGAAGACTCCCTACTTTAAACGATCCGGCCAGAAAAGGTGGTTACGGAATCTATTATCATTTTGATTATGTAGGCGGACCAAGAAACTATAAATGGATCAATACAAATCCAATACAGAAGGTTTGGGAACAGATGAATCTGGCCTATAACTACAATGCAAACCAGATATGGATTGTAAATGTCGGGGATTTAAAGCCCATGGAATTTCCTATAGAATTTTTTCTTGATTATGCCTGGGCCCCGGAGGCCATTCCGGCAGCGAAATTGAAATCTTATACCGTTGACTGGTGCATTAAACAATTTGGGCCGGCATATGCCGAACAAACTGCCGATATTTTAGATAATTACGCCAAATATAATGGAAGGATAAAACCAGAGCTGCTAAATGAAAATACCTATAGCCTGGTGAATTATAATGAATTTGAAAATGTAGTAAATGACTATAAAAGCCTGGAAAGCAAAGCGAGATTTATTTACAGCAAAATCCCGGAACAACAAAGGGATGCGTATTATCAATTGATCGTGCATCCTGTGGAAGCCAGTGCCAACCTCTATGAACTTTATTATACGGTAGCAAAAAACAAGCTTTATTCGAAGCAAGGGCGCATACTGACCAATTCTCTGGCAGCCAAAGCCGACTCTTTATTTAAGCGGGATGCCGCAATCAGCCATTTTTATAATAAAATATTAGCCGGTGGCAAATGGGACCACATGATGGATCAAACCCATATCGGCTACACCAACTGGCAGCAACCTGAGCAAAATGCTATGCCTAAAACTTATAAAATTGAGCATACAACATCAAAATTAGGCCTTACCATGGAAGGTACAGATAACAGCTGGACTGATAAAAGCCATGTCAATGAAAATTTTCCGCTGATGGATAACCTCAGCAACCAAAGCCATTACATTGAACTCTTCAACACCGGAACGGGACTGCTGAGCTATGAAATCAAGGCTCCGAACTATATCTTAACAACCCAGAGGAAAGCTTCCATTGAAACAGAAAAACGAATTAAGATCAGTATAGACTGGGCAAAAGCACCTTTGGGGGATAAGACAGCGCTGATTACTGTAAAGGGGAGTGATGGCAGTGCCATTACATTTAACCTCCGAACTAAGAATCTCAGGTTAACCGAGCAACATGAGGCCAATTTATTTGTTCCGCAAAATGGATATATCTCGATCGAAGCCTCAAATTACGCCAAAGCAGTTAACAGCAATCTGGTGTCCTGGAAAAATATTCCAAACTATGGAAAAACATTAAGTGGGGTGATGCCTGTCCCGGTAACTGCCCCCGTGCAACATCCGGATAAAGACAGCGCACATTTAGCATACGATGTCTATTTAGACAGTGCCGGCACTTACACCTTAAACACCTTTATATCCCCTACTATAGATTTCAGCAATACCGACGGCTTGAAGTTCGCCGTTTCTGTGGATGACTTGCCGGTAAAAGTGGTGAATGTCCATTCTGATTACCGTACTGAAGGGGCATGGGCAAGATCGGTTACCAATTCCATTAAGGTCTTTAAAACACCATTAAGCTTCGATAAAGCAGGAAAACATACCATAAAATACTGGATGATAAACCCCGGAATCGTGTTACAGAAACTGGTACTTGACCTGGGTGGTTTAAAACCTGGTTTTCTGGGACCGCCTGAAACACCGCGCATCAATTAAAATAATGAACCAATAGATAACCTAAAATAAAATTATGAACAGATTAAAACAGCGTGCCGCCCTGGCAATTACGATAGCAATGTTCGCGACCAGCGCGTGCCAGCAAAGCAGGGAAGCCTCAAAATTCCTTTCCGAACCACTGATCTCAAAAATTTATACTGCAGACCCATCTGCACATATCTTTGATGGAAAAATATACATCTACCCTTCTCATGACATTGACGCAGGAACTCCGGAGAACGATGAAGGTGCCCATTTCGACATGCGCGACTATCACATTTTAAGCATGGACAGCGTGAATGGAAAAGTAACTGACCATGGTGTGGCTTTAAGTATAAAAGATATTCCCTGGGCAGGCAGGCAACTTTGGGCGCCTGATGCGGCATTTAAAAATGGCGTTTACTACTTATATTTCCCCGTAAAGGATAAACAGGATGTTTTCAGAATGGGGGTGGCTACCTCTACAAAACCTGAAGGGCCATTTAAAGCAGAACCTAAACCAATTGAAGGAAGCTATAGCATAGACCCGGCAGTATTTTCTGATACTGATGGCAATAGCTATATGTATTTTGGCGGAATCTGGGGAGGCCAGCTCCAGCGCTGGAACGACGGAAAATATGATCCCAATGGTTCGAAAACTGATTCAGGAAAAGAGAATGAGCCGGCTTTGGCTCCTAAAGTAGCAAAGATGAGCGCCGACATGTTAAGCTTTGACGGTCCGGTAAAAGATGTGGTGATCCTGGATAAGGAGGGAAAGCCGCTGTTAACCAAAGATCATGACAGAAGATTTTTTGAAGCTGCCTGGATGCATAAATACAATGGCAAATATTATTTTAGCTATTCAACCGGCGACACACATTATCTGGCTTATGCAATTGGTGATAATCCTTATGGCCCTTTTACCTACCAGGGAACATTTATGGATCCGGTTCAGGGATGGACTACCCATCATTCTATCGTAGAGCAGAAAGGGAAATGGTATGTTTTCTACCATGACACGCAGTTATCCAATAAAACACACTTGAGAAACGTGAAAGTAACAGAACTAAAACACAATTCAGACGGAACCATCAGTTTGATAAAACCAATCTTAAAGTAGGCTATAAATTTGAGGACTGCCGTTTGATAATGGTAGGTTCCAAAACCAGGTGACGGATGTCATCATAAGGATGGTTCTTTTTAATCATCTGTAAAAACAGTTCAGCACACCCCCGGCCCATTAAATTGGGATGTTGATCCACCGTTGATAGCGCAGGCGAAATGTAAGCTGAAAAAGCCTCGTTTGAAAAGCCAATAAGCCCTATCTTCGGTGGGATCTCATTTACTTCTTTCAGCTTTTTAAGCGCACCTAATGCGGTATAATCATCTGCTGCAATAATCGCTTCAGGAATGGTTTCCGCCCTTAGTAATTTAGCTGCCCCATACCTCCCATCTTTTATAGAAAGACCACCGAAAACAATATGGTCCGGATCAATGGGTAGTTGATTGACTTTCATCGCTTCCCTATATCCTTCCAAACGGTCTGTGAAAGTTTTGATGGGCTGGACCGTAGTGATAAAAGCAATTTTTTTGTAGCCCTGATCGATGAGGTGTTGTGTCGCAAGAAAACCTGCGTTAAAATCATTGAGGGTTACAGTGGGTACTTTTAGCTTGGTGCTGATCCTGTCGAAAAGGACCAAAGGTTTCTGCTGTGCAATGATGCCCTGAAAATGCGATATGTCGTCCTCAGTCCCCAATGATAAAGAGGCGATAATCCCATCCACCTGGGCTTCAAGCAAAGTTTTAACCCCTTTAATTTCATTCTCTACCAACTCATTCGACTGATAAAGTATAATGCGGTAGCCACTGTCTTTTAGTCCTTCCTCAATGCTGTGGATAACAGAGGCAAAAAAATGCGACTGTACACTTGGGACAATTACCCCGACAATAAATGTTTTACCTGATTTGAGTGCAGATGCAAGTCTGTTAGGACTATAATTGAGTTTTTTTGCTGTTTCGACCACCAGGCGTCTTGTGTTTTCACTAATGGCAGGGAAGCCGTTAAGTGCTCTGGATACGGTAGAAACAGTGATATTAAGCGCTTTCGCGATGTCATAAATTGTAGTATTCTTCTTCAAAATCTGTAGCCGCTATATTAATACATAAATAAAAAAACCGTTGCCTGAAAAATTAAAATGCTTCAGACAACGGATCAGAATTATTTACCAAAACACACTGTAAAGTGCCACTATAAGACCAACTACGATTAAGGCCCCAACCGCAAAAGCGGTTGAAGTTTTGAACATCGTCGCATCAATTTCAAGTCCTTTAGGATCTTCCGCCCCTTTGTTTTCCAGCAGACTGATGATCATCATACCGATGATACAGAAAACGAACACAATGCCCATTCTGTCTATAAATGGAATTTCATAAATACCTGCTGAATTTTTAACCGCAAAGCCTACTTCCGATAACCAGGAAAGATCGGTCATACCTGGTAAAAATTTAAGCAGCAGGGAAAGGCCGAAACCACCTATTGTTGCGAAAAGCGCT
>Ga0307414_10002177_pt1 | contig 10218 bp, 6 predicted proteins | sample DK1Ometagenome_FD_203804 | JGI IMG/M metagenome (GOLD analysis project Ga0307414, IMG submission 203804) | Maize rhizosphere microbial communities from greenhouse at UC Davis, California, United States - DK15-O-3 | ecosystem: Host-associated > Plants > Roots > Rhizosphere > Soil | place: USA...
CGGAGCCGGGATACTCGCTGAGGGCGTGGATGCGGAGCCTGCCGTTCGAACCTGCAATCGCCGTGCCGGTGATGGTGAATTCGCCGCCCGTCGGATGGACCCCGCTTCCGCTGATCTGAAAGAGGTGCGGCAGCTCGCCCGAAGTGATCTGATAAGTCTCGGGGATCCTGGTTTTTGCCACGAGGGCGAGACCTGTCCAGGAACCGCTTAGATCTTGGGTGGCTCTTTCCGGAGTTCCTTTGAACCTGAAGTTGCCATTGGTCGCCGAAATCCGGCCTGCAATCTTCTTCGCGGTCACCTTCCCGCTGATCGATCCGGTCACGTCCTGGCCGTCGATCGATTCGGTGTAGGTCCCGCTGAGCCGCCCCTTTTCATCGACTCCCCAGGTGCCGGAAAGGGTGAAAATGCCATTTGAGCTCCGGCTGATGCCATAGGCGGTAAATTCCATGTCCTCCTCGAAGGTGACATAGGCCGTTCCCTGGTCGGCTCCGGCCAGATTGACCTCCCAAGTACCGACCGGGGAAGGGGTAGCCGCAGCGGCGGCCATCTTGAAAAGCAGGAGCGCTGCCGAGACGAGCAGGGGGAATTTCATAACGGGGGGGTAGGTGGGAACGGCCGAAGAATACCTTCAGCCCCCGTAATTTCAAGGTGCTCGCGGTACGCGATCGCGTAAGGGTTCAAGGACCAGCTACCCGCCCATCCGGCCTCACCTCGGTTTCGATCCCTTCCGCGAGCTCCCTCGCCTCCGCTTCCAGCGGTGCCTCGAAATAGCCGTTGGTGAGACATTCCAGCAGATACCGCTTCATGAAAGGCCCGATGCCGCCGAGCCGCTGGTACTGGGCCACGTGGACGAGTTCGTGCCGCAGCACGCGCGAGTGACCTTCCAGAATGTAGATTCCGCGGCCGAGAGTCATCCCGGCGGGCGAGAAGACCGGCAGGCCCCAGCTCTCGGCCAGCTTCAATAGCGGTTGCGGGACCGGTGCCGGAATCGGATTTACCTCCAGAACGCGGACCCCTTCCGGGTCCTCGATTTCCAGTTCCGCTGCAAACCCGAGCACATCCGCTTCCAGCGGTTTGCCCTCGGCCAGGATGCGCCTTTCCTGATCCTGCGCCCATCGCGCGGTGGCCGGAGCGATGCCGGACGCCAGCGTGAGCGCGAGACCGAGAGGCAGGATCATGCAAATTGTTCGGTTAGGACGGCCTTCCCGTAGTCACGGTTCATCCGCGCGATATGATCGACGCTGATTTCCTTCGGGCAAGCGGCTTCGCACTCGTAGTGGTTCGTACAATTTCCGAAACCTTCCGCGTCCATTTGCCTCACCATCGACAGGGCGCGCTTTTCTCGCTCCGGCTGGCCTTGCGGCAGGTGGCCCAGATGGGAAACCTTGGCGGCGGTGAAAAGCATGGCGCTGGCGTTCGGACAGGCGGCCACGCAGGCCCCGCAGCCGATACAGGCCGCGGCGTCGAAGGCGGAGTCCGCCTCGTCCTTCGGGATCGGGATTGCGTTCGCATCCACGGCGGAGCCGGTGCGTACGTCGATGTAGCCGCCGGCGGCGATGATGCGGTCCAGGGCGTTCCGGTCCACGATCAGATCCCGGATCACGGGGAAGGCACGCGCGCGGAAGGGCTCGATCCAGATCGTATCCCCTTCGCGGAATTTCCGCATGTGCACCTGGCAGGTGGTGGTGCCGCGTTCCTTGCCATGGGGCACGCCGTTGATCGTCAGCGAGCAGGTGCCGCAAATGCCCTCGCGGCAATCGTGGTCGAAGTGGATCGGCTCGCCGCCCTCGCCGATGATCCGCTCGTTGACAATATCGAGCATCTCCAGGAACGAGGCCTCCTCCGGAATGCCCGGGGCAGGGTAGGTTTCGATGCGGCCTTTGTCGTTCGGGCCGTTCTGACGCCAGACCTTCAGCGTGAGGTTCATGATCGGGGAAAAGGCTTGCCCGGGCGGATGCCGCCGGGCCACGCGCCGGAAGGTAGATTGTCGGTGGCCGGGTGCTAGTCGAAAAAGCCGGTTTACCTGCGCGATCCATCGGAATTCTTCCTGCCGCGCATGAAGCGGGCTTTTCCCCTGGCCCCGGCACGTGCTCCTTGCCCTGCGTCGCCCGGCCTGCCATGACGCCTCCCCGATGATCGAGACGATCGACCTCATCCTGCCCCTCGAAGCCTCCGAGGACGAAGCCGCGTGGAAAGCCGCCGCGGCGGAACACCTCGGGGTGCCCCTCTCCCGCGTGACGGGCGTGCGCCTGCTGAAGCATTCGCTCGATGCCCGGCAGCGGACGGTAAAGGTCCAGTTGCGGTTGGAGGTCGGCGTGGACGAGCCCCTGTCCGCGGAACTGCAGCCGGAGTGGTCCTCGCCCGCTCTACCTCTTCACCCGCGCACCGTGCTAATTGTCGGCTGCGGACCTGCCGGCATGTTTGCGGCCCTTCGCTGCCTGGAGTTGGGCTTGAAGCCGATCATTCTCGAACGGGGGAAAGATGCTTCCGCCCGCCGTTTCGATCTGGCCCCGATCCTGCGGCAGGGCACGGTTATCGAAGACTCGAATTACTGTTTCGGGGAAGGCGGTGCGGGCACCTTCTCCGATGGCAAGCTCTACACGCGTGCCACGAAACGCGGCCCCGTCGCCCGGGTCTATGAAATCCTTGTCGCGCACGGCGCTCCCCGGCGCATCCTCACGGATGCTCACCCGCACATCGGCTCGAATCTATTGCCGAATGTGGTGAAGGCGATGCGCGCCTCGATCCTTGCCGGGGGCGGGGAGGTCCGCTTCCAAGCCAAGGTGGTGGACTTTCTTATTGATGGCGGCCGTCTCCACGGCGTGGTCACGGCGGATGGGGAGGAGATCACCGGCGACGCCGTGATCCTCGCCACCGGCCATAGCGCGCGGGACATCTACCGGCTGCTTGCGGAAAAGAAGATCTTGCTGGAGCGGAAGCCCTTCGCGGTCGGCGTACGCATCGAGCACCCGCAAGCCTTCATCGATGCCTCGCAGTATCATCTGCGGAAGGACGAGCCGCGCGCGGATCTCCTCCCCGCCGCCCGCTATGCGGTGGCCACGAAAATCGGGGACCGCGGCGTGCATTCCTTCTGCATGTGTCCCGGCGGGTTCATCGTGCCGGCCTCCACGGAGAACGACGAGGTGGTGGTGAACGGGATGAGCCTCGCCCGGCGGGATTCCCCCTTCGCAAACTCCGGACTCGTCGTCACCGTAGAGCCCGAGGACACCGATTCCTTTTCAGCCTCCCACGGGGTGCTTTCGGGCATCGCTTACCAGAAGGCACTGGAGGTCGCCGCGAAAAAGGCGGGCGGGGGCGGCCAGGTCGCTCCCGGTCAGCGGGTGACCGACTTCATGGCCGGGAGGATCTCGGCCGATCTCCCGAAGACCAGCTATTTCCCCGGAGGCAATCCCGCTCCCCTGCACGAGATCCTGCCAAAAGGAATCGTGGACCGCATGCGCAGCGGCCTGAAGCTCTTCGACCGGAAGATCCGCGGCTACGCGGGAAAGGAGGCTCTTCTATTAGGCTTTGAAACCCGCACCAGTTCGCCCGTGCGCATCCCGCGGCGGGACGAAACCTTGGAGCACCCGGAAATCCGGGGTCTCTTCCCGTGCGGTGAAGGCGCCGGCTACGCGGGAGGCATCGTCAGCGCCGCGCTCGATGGCATGCGGGTGGCGGAGGCAGTGGCGGGGTGACCCTCCGCATCTATCAGGATCTGAAAGCGCCGGGTCCGGAATGTTAGATCGCTGTCAGTGCATGGCTCCGGCCTTGGACAGAAAGTCCGGCGGCCATGACCTAACATTGTGCCCCGGCGTGTCCTTCGGCGGGAACTTTGTCCCGACGTGGCTCTGCCGGGGGTCCTTGGCTCGCGCTGATGGGCGGCGAATTGGAAATCAGCAGCTAACGACAGCCCCGGGGGGCGGGCCTTCGTCCTTGTCGGAAGCGTCACCCGAAAGCTCCGCAAAAAAACGAGAAATTCTGAAACAAGAATCCCGTCGGCGGCGTTTTATAGGTGTAAGGCATCTGCGGAAGACGCACCGCAATTGATAACAGATCTTGTCTCGGAGTTCGCTCCTGGCAGGTGGCCCGGCCGGTGGTTCTTTAGGTTTTTGGGTTTTTCCTAAGGAATACCGGTCGGGCTTCTTTTTTGCCCATATGTGGGGAGAAAAACGGAGCGGGAGGGAAGTCCCGCTTTCCGGGGAAAGGAAGGCCCGCTGGGTTTCGTCGGGGGGAACGAGCAGCGGGCTACCTTCCGGGGAGATTTTCGCGAGCTTTTCCGGCGGTGCGGCGGCGTCGCTTCCAGATCAGAATGGCCGATTTTGCCCCGTTTGAAAATCACGCTATCGCGTGCCGCGGTAAACCCGTAGCTAGGGTACGGGCGGGGGACGACGACTCTCCGGCAAGTCCCGGGACTGCTCCCCTTTACAAACCGGGTGCCCTCTGGCATCCCTCCGCGGCCATATGTCCGATTTGCCAAAAGCCTACGAACCCCAAGCGGTTGAAGCCAAATGGTATGCCGCTTGGATCGAGGGGAAATGTTTCGAGGCGGACCCGTCCTCGGAGAAGCCCGCGTACTCCATTGTCATTCCGCCGCCTAATGTCACCGGCATCCTGCATCTCGGACACGTTCTCAATAATACCATCCAAGACATTCTCGCCCGCCGCGCCCGCCAGGAGGGGAAGGAAGTGCTCTGGCTCCCCGGCACGGACCACGCCGGCATCGCCACCCAGGCGAAGGTGGAGCGCGAACTGCGCGAGAACGAAAAGCTCACCCGTCGCGATCTCGGCCGGGACGAGTTCCTGAAGCGCGTCTGGGCTTTCAAGGACAAGCACGGCGACATCATCATCAACCAGCTCAAGCGCCTCGGCTGCTCGTGCGATTGGTCTCGGGAGCGCTTTACGATGGACGAGGCCTACACGAAGTGGGTCAGCCATGTTTTCGTCGAGCTTTTCAAGGAAGGCCTGATCTACCGCGGCAAGCGGATCGTGAATTGGTGCCCCGTGTCCCTGACCGCCCTCTCCGATGAAGAGGTGATCATGACCCCACAGCGCTCGAAGCTCTACTTCATGAAGTACGAGCTCACGGATGCACCGGGAGAGTTCCTGGAAATTTCCACCACCCGGCCGGAAACCTTGATGGGTGACGTGGCCGTGGCCGTGAATCCGAAAGACCCGCGCTTCGCGAAATACGTCGGGCGTTCGGTCTATCGTCCCTTCCCTCATGCGGCGATCCCGGTGATCGCGGACGACCACGTGGACATCGAATTCGGCACCGGCGCGCTGAAGATCACCCCCGCGCACGACAAGGCCGACTTCGAGATCGGCCTCCGTCACAACCTGGAGATCATCGACGTCCTCACGCCGGACGCGCATATCCATTGCCCCGCAGTGCCGGAGTTGCACGGCCTGGACCGCTTCGTCGCGCGGAAGAAGGCGGCCGCGAAGCTGGAGGAGATGGGCTTGCTCCTCAAGGTGGAGGAGTATGAGAACAACGTCGGCTTCTCCGAGCGGGCAGGCGTGCCGATCGAGCCGCGCATCTCGATGCAGTGGTTCCTCAAGTATCCCTGTGTAAAGGAAGCTGCCGGCGCGGTGGCGAGCGGAGAGATCCGGTTCCGCCCCGAGCGCTGGGCGAAGACCTACGCCCACTGGATGGAGAATCTGCAGGACTGGTGCATCAGCCGCCAGCTCTGGTGGGGCCACCAGATCCCGGTGTGGTATCGCAAGGATAAGCTCGACGCGCTCAAGAGTGCGGAGTCGCTCGACATGCAGGATTTTCAGTCCGGCGACATCCACGTGGGTATCGATGCTCCCGCCGATGGCGACAATTGGGTGCGGGACGAGGACGTGATGGACACCTGGTTCAGCTCCTGGCTCTGGCCCTTCGCGACCATGGCGGATGTCGGCGAGGAGACGCCGACCTTGAGGAAATTCTACCCGACCACGGATCTCGTGACCGGCCCGGACATCATCTTCTTCTGGGTGGCGCGGATGATCATGGCGGGTTTCCGTTTTGAAGGCGGGCTGCCTTTCAAGAACGTCTATTTCACTTCGATCATCCGGGACCTCCAGGGCCGGAAGATGTCGAAATCGTTGGGCAATTCGCCGGACCCGGTGGATCTCATGGAGAAATACGGAGCGGACGGCCTGCGTTTCGGTCTCATGCGCATCGCCCCGGTGGGTGCCGATGTCCGCTTCGACGAGGCCTCCGTGGAAGAGGGCCGGAACTTCGCCAACAAGCTCTATAATGCCTGCCGCTTCCGCCAGATGGGCGGAAGCATTGAATCCTCCGATCCCGGTGACGGGGAAGGGGAGGACATCGTCGGGATGGCAAACTGCTTCCACATCGATATCCTCGCGAAACTGGATGAATTGTCGGCCGATCTGGTCCGGATCTACGGCGAGTATCGGTTCGGCGAAATCGCTCAGCGTCTCTACGAATTCCTGTGGAGCGAGTTCTGCGACAAGTTCCTGGAAGCAGTGAAGGGCGACCTGCGGGAGACCGCGACGCCGGAAGCCCGCGCGGTCACGCTGTCGGTCTTCGATACGGTGATGAGCCGCTTCCTTCAATTGCTGCATCCCTATATGCCGCATCTGACGGAGGAGCTTTCGCTCAATATGGGCTACGTCGATGAAGGCGGGTTTCTCATGCAAGCGGAGCTGCCCGAGGAGCCGGTGCTCGCCGGGCTCGCCGCGGAGGAGATCGCCGCCGAGCAATCCAAGGCGGCTGCCATTTATGAAACCGCCGGGCGTCTCCGGAATCTCAAGGCCGAGTACAACGTCGCGACACGCCGCGATGTGCGTCTGGTGGTGAAAGGTGCGGCCGACTGGCTGGCGGAGGAGAAGCAAGTGCTGGCTCTTTTGGCCGGTGCGAAGGAAATCGAGCTGGACTCGTCGTACGATGCTCCCAAAGGCACGCCCGTCTCCCTGACACCGGTGGGCGAAGTCTATCTTCCTTTGGAGGGCCTCATCGACGTGGCGGCCGAGAAAACCCGCCTCGCCCGGGAGATTGCAAAGATCGAACAGGAGGTGGTGCGCAGCGAATCCAAACTCGGCAACGAGAGCTTCGTGGCGCGCGCGCCCGCCGAGGTGGTGGAGCAGGAAAAGGCCCGCCTCGGAGAGTGGCACGGCAAGCTGGCCCAACTCCGGGAGATGTTGGAAGGCCTCGGATGATGCCTTGCAAGCCAAGCGCCAGTTCATAAAGTCGCGAATTCGTACGGGGGATGTCGGATCTAACTAATATCGAGGGCGTCGGTCCGCTTGAGGAGGAATTGCTTCAAGCCACCGGTTGGACCGACGTGCAGTCCTTGGCCAAGGCGGATGTGGACGTGCTGACGCGGGAGCTCGCCGCGGCCAATACGATGCTCAAGATCATGCCGCGCACGCCCGGGCGGCCGAAGGTCGAACGCTGGGTGAGTGCCGCGATCCGCCTTCTCGATCCCGGCGCGGTGCCGGTCGGCAAGAAAACTGCGGTGGTGACGGCGGCTGCCGAAACCGGGGAGGCCATTGCTCCCGGTAGAACCACGCGCCGCCGGAGCGCCAAAGCCGTTTCCCCGGCAGAGCCGGTGGCGGCATCGGCCGCGGCGGTTGCCGGGGACCCGCTGCAAACGGCGGGCGAGGACAGGGCCGCGGAAGCCGGTCTCGTGAACTACGAAGCCGAGCAGGAGGTTCAGGAAATGCTGGCCGCGGCTCCCCTCGCCATTCCGATTCCGGCCCGAACGCTGGCTGAGAGGGGAATCGGCCCTTCGGAGATCGCGGTGGCTGCGCTCCTGAACCGCGCGTCGGGAGATCTCGAGGTCCGGGTGACGGTGGAGAAGCCGGTGCCAAAGGATATTCCCGAAGCTCCGGCGGGAGGCCGCCGGACGATGACGGCACCCGTTTCGGTCGAGGTTTCCGATTCGGGACCTGCTCCGGGTCGCCGGGGCATCGATGCCTCGAAGGTCCGCACCATCGAGGAGGTGCAGGGCGATGCTCCGCCGGTGCGCGCCTCTTCAAGCAAGGCGGGCATGCAGGACGACCGGATCGCCCTGCTGCGGTCCCCCCTCCCGGAGACGAACAAGGGCCGGAAGCCCGGCTCCCGCTTCTACATCCGCGGCGTGCTGCACGACCAACCTCTGAAGGTGTGGTTCGGCGGTCTCTTCGCGGTCCTACTCCAGCTTTCCGTGCCGCTTGCGGTGATCGCCGCCCCTCTGCTGATCCTCTCGAACGAGAAACAGGAGAGCTTCCAGTGGGTGCCGAAATGGATCATCGCCTTCCCCATCTCCCTGCCGGTGCTGGGGCTTCTCTACATTCTCGTGAGCGCCCGCGCGAAGTGCCGGGTTTGCGCCCAGCGGCTCTATGTGCCGAAGCATTGCCTGAAGAACCGCAAGGCCCACCATCTGCCCCTGCTGGGTCACATCGGTGCCCTGGCGCTGCACGTGATGACCTTCAAGTGGTTCAACTGCACCTTCTGCGGCACTTCCATCCGCATCAAGAAGTAGCACCGCGGCTCGCGCCGCGGCGTTCACCCCTCCATCGTAGCGGCGCTGACCACCGCCAGCGCGTGATCGTCCGGTGTGCGGAAGCAGCGTTCCCGCCCTGAGCCGGGCGCGCGGACGATCCAGCAGGAGCCGCCGTTGTCGCGGTTGACGAAAACCATGCCGCCGCGCTCCAGCACGTCGATGCGTGCGCGCTTGCCCTGCGGGGTGACCCAGAAAAGCTCGACGATCTCGTGGAGGGCGTTCGCCACTACCACCGTGTGGGGCTCTCCTTCGCGGTCTTCGTCAGGGCTGGAAGCCACGGACCCGACCGGCAGCCACTCCACCGTCGAACGCTCGGATACCTGGCAAAGTTCCGCCAGTTCTGCATCGCTCAGGGCGGCTTGGTTCCAAGCTTTGCGGAACTGCAGCGGCGTCCAGCCGAAGGCCTTGTTGAAGGAGCGGATGAACTGCTCGCGGCTGTTGAACCCGGAAGCGCGCGCCACATCCATCACCGATTGGCCGCTGCGCATCAGCAGCGCTCGGGCGAGCGTGAGGCGGTGCATCGTGAGGTGCTCGGCGAAACCGGCTCCCGTGGTTTCCTTCAGGATCCGGATGAGCTGGCGCGGGCTCTTGTTGAAGCGCTTGGCGGCATCTCCCAGCTTCACGGATTTCTCCAGATTCGGGCGCAGCCATTCGTGGAGCTGGGTAACCAATTGGTCCTTTTTCGGGGAGCGCTTGGCACCCCGGTCGGGGCCGGCCGCCGCCGCCGCCGCTTCGCGGGTGAGCGCGGCCAAGCGCATGGCAGCCGCCACGATCACGAGATCCCGCGACCATTTCTCACCGGCTTGGCCCTGATGGGCGGATTGCGCCTCTCCCGTGAGTTCGCCGATCTGCTGGTAGATCACCGGATCCACCGCTCCCACCACCATCGGCTCGCGCCCCGGTAGCTTCAGCCGGATGGTTCCGAGACCCGGCTCGATGGCCAGGAGCTGCCCGTTTCCGCTCGAAACGCGGCCTTCCTGCTCCGGCCAAAAAGAGACTTTTACGGGCCCCAGGCCGTTCTCCCAGCGGTAGATGAAAGCGGGCCCGTTGAGGGTGATGGAGCCGTTCACCGCGGGCTCCACCGGAACCGCTTTCCACGCTTGAAGCTCGGCCCATTGGGGCCCGGCGGCGTCAAGGACGGTGAGGATATCGTGATCGGAACTGCTGGACATGTTCTAAGACTCCGCTGTTGGGAACTGCAAAAAGATGACTCAATGAGACTCAGCAGTTCCGAAACCGATGGCAACCGCCGGGAGGGACATTTTTTCAGAACGTCCGCCGTTTGACAGGTCAAACCGTCATCCCTCCGTGTCCTGCGCGCCGCTGGCGGCGGGACTGCCACCGCTCATTCCGATGCCGGGGATTACGCGGCGAACCAGCTTTTTGAGGCCGCTTTCGCCCGCTTCCAGTTCCAATTCGGCCTGCCGCATCGCCTTCTCCCAAGCCGGTGCAAAGCCCGGTGCTTGTTCCCGCATCAGGCGGACGGCGTTTTCGGTCATCTGGGCGTGCCGCAGCTCCGCCTTGCCCGGTTTGGATTGCAGAGAAGCCAGGCTCACGCGGAGATTCTCGTTCTGGCGCTTCTGCTCCTCGAGTTCGCGCTGCAGAGTGTCGTTGCCTTGGGCGTTGATCTTGAGCTGGGTGTTCAGGTGCCCCTGCAGCTCCCTCAGCTCGCTCTCGAGTTTGCGGATGTCCTTGGCCAGCCGGCGCCGGGCGGAAAAGC
>Ga0307414_10002178_pt1 | contig 10217 bp, 6 predicted proteins | sample DK1Ometagenome_FD_203804 | JGI IMG/M metagenome (GOLD analysis project Ga0307414, IMG submission 203804) | Maize rhizosphere microbial communities from greenhouse at UC Davis, California, United States - DK15-O-3 | ecosystem: Host-associated > Plants > Roots > Rhizosphere > Soil | place: USA...
TCGAGGTCGGTGCCGGGTTCGAAAGTCACGGTGATCTGCGCGGCGCCCTGCGTCGAGCTGCTCTGGATATAGAGCATATTCTCGACGCCGTTGATCTCCTGCTCCAGCGTCGAGGCGACCGTTTCGGCGATCGTTTCGGACGAGGCGCCGGGATAGGCGGCGGTGATGCTGATCGTCGGCGGCGCGATCTCCGGATATTGGGCGAGCGGAAGCTGCGGATAGGCGAAGGCGCCGATCAGCGTGATGAAGATCGCGATGACCGCCGCGAAGATCGGGCGGTCGACGAAGAAGCGGCTGATATTCACTTGCTGTTCGCCCCGCCCTTCGCGGCGGGCGCGGCCTTGGCCGTCAGCACCTTGCCGTCAGCCGCGATCGTCCCGGCCTGCACCTTGGCGGGCTGGCCCGGCCGCGCGCGCTGGAGGCCGCCGACGATGATGCGGTCCTTCGCGGTGACGCCGGTCTTGATCACGCGCAGCCCGTCGACGACGGGGCCGAGGGTGACCGGGCGCGCCTGCACCACATCCTTGGGGCCGATGACGTAAACGACGCGGCGCGCACCATCGGTGACGATCGCGGTATCGGGCAGCAGGAAGGCCGGACGCGGCGCCGAGGCGGCGAGCTGGAGCTGGCCGAACAGGCCGGGGCGCAGCTTGCCGTCGGGGTTTTGGACGACCGCGCGCACGGCGATCGTGCCCGATCCGTTCGACAGCGCATTGTCGACGAAATCGATGCGGCCGTTGATGGCATAATCGTCGGCGCCCTGCAGCTTGATGCGCACCGGGGCGTTCTGCAGCGTGTCGCCGCGCCGCTCATAGTCGAGCAGGCTGGCTTCGGAACCCTGGAAGCTGAAATGGATGGGGCTGGTCGACACGATGGTGGTCAGGATCGTCTGGTCGGCGATCACCGAATTGCCCGGATCGACCAGGCGTTGCGACACGCGGCCCGAAATCGGCGCGACGACGCGGGTAAAGCCGACGTTGAGCGCCGAGGCGCGAATCGCGGCATTGGCGGCGGCGACATCGGCCTCGCCGGTGCGGACGGCGGAGCGGCGCTGCTCGACTTCTTCCTGGCTCGCGGCCTGCGATGCGGCGAGCGTCGTCGACCGCGCGAGTTCGGTGCGGGCGTTGGCAAGCGTCGCCTGCGCGCGGGCAAGCTGGGCGCGGGCCTGGTCGAGCGCGGCCTGGCTCGGGCGCGCGTCGATGGTGAACAGCAACTGCCCGGCGCGGACATATTGGCCGTCGGTGAAATGGGCGCGCTGCAGATAGCCCGAGGCGCGCGGCCGGACCTCGACGCTGTCGACGGCTTCGAAGCGGCCGACATAATCGTCCCATTCGGTCACGTCGCGCACCAGCGGCGCGGCGGCGGTCACGGGGAGCTGGGGCGGGCCGCCCTGGGCGTCGTCAGCACCCGAACAGGCGGCGAGCGTCAGCGACAGCAGAATCGAAAGCGCGATGGGAAAGCGCAAGGTCATAGCGTGTATCTTTTCTTTTTTCAGGGCGGTCCGGCATCGCGCGACAGGGAGGGGGGAGGTGCCACGCGATGCCAGACTTTGCCGCCTAATCTGGGTTAGCGATTAAGTCAACAGGTGTTGATTTATTTCTCAGCCGCGATAATAGGGCGCCATGGAGAGAGAAATCATCGTCAAGAAACGTGACGCGGTCGCGACGCGCGCCGCGATCCTTGCGGCGGCGCGCCAGCGTTTCCTCCGCGAAAGCTACGGCAGCGTCGGCCTGCGCGATATCGCGGGCGACGCGAAGGTCGATGTCGCGCTGATCAGCCGCTATTTCGGCGGCAAGGAGGGGCTGTTCCGCGAAGTCGTCGCCGACGAGGAGAAGCCGAAGATCTTTTTCGAGCCGAAAAGCATCGACGAGCTCCCCGGTTTTCTGGCGCAGCTTGTCGTCGATGACGCCGACGAGGACCTCGAAAAGCGGATGGAGATGTTCATCATCATGCTCCGTTCGGCCTCCTCGCCGCAGGCCGGTGCGATCATCCGTGAGTTCGTCCATCGCGATGTCCTCGCCCCGCTCACCGAACTCATCGGCGGCGAACAGGGTGAACTGCGCGCGAATATGCTGCTCGCGATCCTGATGGGGGTCGGGGTGCTGCGTTCGATCATGATGGTCGACGGCTTCGCGGACGAGGAAGACGAGGAAGCCGTGATCGCCGAATGCGCCGAGCGCTTCCGCAGCCTGTTCGCGGCGGCGCTGACCTGCTGAATATTCCACGACAAGCATCAATGAAAATCCCGCGATTTGGGCAGGATGCGGACATCGCGCGGATGCCCGTGGCGAAGCCCGCGCGGTTGCTGCGGATGCACGACCTCGTCGGCACGACATAGCTCGGGCTCGAAGGACCGGTCGCTGCCCAGCGTGTCGAGCAGCGCGGTGCGATCGACGATACGGTTCGCCATCAGATGAACGACCCCCTCCCTGCTCCGCTGAACCTCGCCCGCGACCTCCATCAGCCGCGACGCCATGACGGCACGGCGATAGCGCTCGAACTGGCGCGCCCAGAGCAGGACATTGACGATCCCGCCCTCATCCTCGAGCGTGATGAAGATCGCATTGCCCTTGCCGGGGCGCTGGCGGATCAGCACCACTCCGGCTGTGCGGACCAGCGCGCCATTCTTTGCCGCGCCGACCAGGAGGCAGCTCAAAACCCCTTCGCCGTCGAGACGCTGCCGCAGAAACGCCATCGGATGGCCTTTGAGCGACAGCCGCGTCGTCTGGTAATCGGTCAGCACATGTTCGACGAGCGGGGTGGGGGGCAGTGCGGCGTCCGCCTCGTTGCCGAGCTCGTTCGCTTCGGCGGCGCCGAACAAGGGCAGCACCCCCTGCCGCACCCGCCGCGCATCCCACAAGGCGGGGCGGCGCTCGAGTCCCATCGAATGACACGCATCGGCCTCGGCGAGCAGCCGTAGCGCACGCGATGGCAGGCCCGCGCGTCGCGCGAGTTCTTCGACGCTGGCAAACGGCGTCGTGCGGGCGTCGGTGATCTGCTCCGACCACGCCTCGCGAAATCCGTCGACCTGCCGAAAGCCGAGCCTGAGCGCGAGGCTGCCATCATCGCGCCGTTCGAGGCTGTTGTCCCAGGTGCTGAAATTGACATCGACCGCGCGCACCTCGACCCCATGCTCGCGCGCATCGCGGACGAGCTGGGCGGGGGCGTAGAAACCCATCGGCTGGGCGTTCAAAATCCCGCAGGCGAAGACCGCGGGGTGGTGGCATTTCAGCCAGGACGAGACATAGACGAGCTTGGCGAAAGACTGGGCATGGCTTTCGGGAAAGCCATAGCTGCCGAAACCCTCGATCTGCTTGAAGCAGCGCGCAGCGAAGTCCGGCTCATAACCGCGGCGGACCATGCCCCCGATCATCTTTTCCTTATATTGGTGGATCGTCCCGGCATTGCGGAAGGTCGCCATCGCACGCCGCAGGCCGTTGGCTTCGTCCGGCGTGAATTCGGCGGCGACGATGGCGAGTTTCATCGCCTGTTCCTGAAACAGGGGAACGCCGCACGTCCTGCGAAGCAGATTATACAGTTCCTTGGGGTCGTGCGGCGGCGCAGGCGACGGATAGTCCACCGCTTCTTCGCCGCTGCGGCGCTTCAGATAGGGGTGGACCATATCGCCCTCGATCGGCCCCGGCCGGACGATCGCGACCTGGATGACGAGGTCGTAAAATTCGCGTGGCCGCAGGCGGGGCAGCATGTTGATCTGCGCGCGGCTCTCGACCTGGAATACCCCGATGCTGTCGCCCTCGCACAGCATGTCGTAAACGACCGGGTCTTCGGTCGGGACCGATTTGAGATCATGATCGCCCAGATCGTGCAGCCGCATCAGGTCGAAGCATTTGCGGATGCAGGTCAGCATGCCGAGAGCGAGCACATCGACCTTCATCAGCTTGAGTTCGTCGATATCGTCTTTGTCCCATTCGATGAAGGTGCGGTCTTCCATCGCGGCATTGTGGATCGGCACCGTCTCGTCGAGCCGGTCTTCGGTCAGCACATAGCCGCCGACATGCTGCGACAGGTGGCGCGGAAAGGTCAGCAGCTGCGAAACCATCCATTGCAGCCGCGCGATATCGTCCTGTTCGGGGTCGAGGCCGGCTTCGACAAAACGTTCGATGGGCATCTCGCCGCCCCAGCTGCCCCAGGTCGTGTCGGCGAGCCGCTGCGTCACATCCTCGCTGAGTCCCAGCGCCTTGCCGACCTCGCGCACCGCGCTGCGCGGGCGGTAATGAATCACCGTCGCGGCGATGCCCGCGCGCCGACGCGTGTAGCGACGATAGACATATTGCATCACCTCCTCGCGCCGCTCATGCTCGAAATCGACGTCGATGTCGGGCGGCTCGCGCCGTTCTTCGGACAGGAAGCGGGTGAAGAGCAGGTTGTTGGCGATCGGATCGATCGAGGTGATTTCGAGCAGGTAGCAGACGAGCGAATTGGCCGCCGATCCGCGGCCCTGGCAGAGAATGGGCGGCGCCTGCGTGCGGGCGAAGTTGACGATATCGTGGACGGTCAGGAAATAGCAGGCGAAGTTGCATTTGCCGATGAGAGTCAGTTCCTCATCGAGCACCTCCTGCCAGCGTCGGGGCAAGCCATCGGGATGCAGCTTGTTGGCGGCCTGCTTCACCATATGTTCGAGCCAGCTTTGCGGCTCCCACCCCTCGGGGACCGGCTCGTGCGGATATTCATATGTAAGGTCGCGGAGCGAAAAGGTGATGCGATCCAATATCCGGATGCTCTCGCCGACCGCCTCGGGACAGCTGCGGAAGAGGCGGCGCATTTCGTGGGGCGATTTCAGATGGCGTTCGCCATTGGCGCCGAGCAGGCGGCCGGCATCGTTCAGGGTCTTGCCCTCGCGAATGCAGGTGACGACATCGTGGAGCGGCCGTTGCTCGCGCGTCGCATAAAGCGCATCGTTGGTCGCGAGCAGCGGAATGCCGATGCGGCCGGCCAAAGCCTCCAACCGGGCGAGGCGTCGCCGATCCGCGCCGCCCTGCGACATCGTCGCGCCGAGCCATAAGGACCCCGGCGCGCGCCTCGCGAGGCGGCGCAGCAGAAATTCATCCTTCTCCGTCCCCATCGCGATCAGCAGCATATCCTCGCAATGGATCAGCAGATCCTTGAACTTGAGTATGCAGCTGCCCTTTTCGGCGCGGCGATTGCCGATGGTGAGCATGCGGGTCAGGCGGCCCCAGCCGTGGCGCGTGGTCGGATAGGCGATGATGTCGGGGGTGCCGTCGTCGAACACCAGCCGGGCGCCGACGACGATCTTGAGCGGCGGAAGTTCGACCCCCTCCTCGGCGGCCTCCTCGCCCAGCTTGCGCAATCCGGTCAGCGCCCGCACCACCCCGGCGACGCTGTTGCGATCGGCGATGCCGATGCCGGGCATGCCGAGCGCGATCGCCTCGGCGACCATATCGATGGCGTGCGAGGCGCCGCGCAGGAAGCTGTAGTTGGTCGCCGCGACCAGCTCGGCAAAGGCGGGTGTCTCGCTCATGCGAACACCCCGTGGATATACCAGCGCGGGTCGGGCTTTTCGTCGTAGAGGCCGTGACGGAACAGCCAGAGGCGGCGGCCCTGGACATCCTCGACGCGGTAATAGTCGCGGGTCAGCCCGGCGTTGTCGCGGCGACGCCACCATTCGGCGGCGATGCGTTCGGGGCCTTCGTAGCGGCGCACCGCATGCGCCTGCCGTCGCCAGCGGAACTGGTGCGGCGGACCGTCGGGAACCTCGGCGATCACCTCGATCGGCTGCGGCGGGTCGAACAGGTGGAAGGGCCGCGTCGGTGGCTCGCCGGGCTCGGGCCTCTCCCATGGCAGCGGCGGCGGCGCGTCGATTGCGGGCAGCGCGAGCTGCGCCTGTTCGGGGATATGGGTGTCGGCGGCGATCAGCCGCCGGACGCGCCCGCGCCCGAGCCGCGTCGTCATCCGGTCGACGAGTTCGTCCATCTTCGCATCGCGCACCGCGCCGCCTTCGAGCTTCAATTGCGTCGCGCCCATCGCTTCGAGGCGCGGCACCGCGAGGCGGATCATGTCGAAACCGAAGCCGGGGTCGAGCGGGTCGGCGAGGCTGTCCATCCGCTCGGCGAAGAGGCGCATGACGAGCGCGGTGTCGCGCGTCGGGTGGCCGGTCTCGATCTCGATGCTGCGCGCGAGGCCGTCGCTGCGAAAGAAGGTCGCGCGGAAATGACGTCCGCCCTTGCCGCGCTCGCGCATTTGGGCGGCGGCTTCGTCGAGGAGTTCGGTCAGCACCTTTGTCGCATGCGCCGTGCTACCGAGCGGCTCGGCAAAGCGGCGTTCGGTCGCGACGGGGGGCGGGGCGATGCGCGGGGCGAGCGGACTCGGCGCGTCGCCGAGGATGCGGCGCAGCGCGCTCGCCGCCTCGGCGCCGAAGCGCGCGGCGATATTCGCCATCGGGCGGCTCGCGAGGTCGCCGATCGTCTTGAGTCCCGCGCGCACCAGCGCGGTCGTCGCCTCGGCTTCGAGTTCGAGCGCGGCGACGGGCAGGCGGCGCACCGCCTGATCCTCGTCGGGGGCGGGGCGCGTCTGGTAGCGCGCGAGCGCGCGCGCCGCATCGGCGGTCGGGCCGAGCGCGACGCGCACGCTCATCCCGAGCCGCGACAGGCGCATCTCCAGATCGTCGATCAGCCCCGCCTCGCCGCCGAACAGATGCTCGGCCCCGGCGATGTCGAGGATCAGCCCGTCGGGGGCATCGATCGCCACCAAGGGCGTATAGCGGTTGCAGCCGAGCGCGAGCCGGTCGAGCCAGGCGGTGTCGGCGACCGGGTCGTGGGCGATGACCAGCAGGTCGGGCACCCGCGCGCGCGCGTCGGCGAGCGGCATGCCGGGGGTGAGTCCGGCCGCCTGCGCGGCGCGGTCGACGCTCGCGAGGCGGAGCGCGCCGCGTATTTTCTCGGCGAAGACGAGCGGGGCGTCAGGCGGCCGCGGCGCCGTGCGGCAAAGCCGCTCGGCGGGCAGCCAGGGGAAGAACAGTGCCAGATAGCGCCGCCTCGTTCGCATTTGGCCCGAAGGCATGTTCGTCATGGTTCCATTCCATTTGCCAGCGCCCGCCCGCGGCGCCGCCGCGCCGGCGCAGCAGTTCGAGATCGAAGGCGGGCGCCCCCGGCGCATTGGCTTCGAGTGCGCGCGACGGTGCGGCGGCGACGCTCCAGCGCGTTTCGGCGACGCTCGGGCTTGGCGTGGCGGCGAGGCGCAGCATCAGCAGCGTCGTTCCCGCATCGCGGGCGCCGAGCGCGAGGCGCCGCCCCGCGGTAAGGTCGAGCGCGCGCCATGCCCCCCAGCTTTCGACGATCACTGCCGCCGACCCGGCGCAGCGGATCGCGTCATTGGCGCAGGCGAGCAGCAGTTTCGGATCGGGCGCTTCGATCAGCAGCAGCCGGTCGGGGTCGCCGCCAAGCTCGGCGATGCCGGGCGCATAGATATGCCCGCCGCGCCGCGCGGCGTCGGCGGTGCGCAGCCAGACCAGGGGTGCCGCCCCCGGGGTGCGTAATGCCATCAATGCGGCAAAGGCGGCGGCGCTGGTCGCATCGAGCGCGTCGGCGGCGAAGAATTCATGCACGCGGCCCGTCGCGAGCCCGCCGCTGAGCGCGGCGTCGAAGTCCGCATGACCGCTCGCGAGCCGTCCCGCGATTGGCCCACGCGGTTCGGCCTCGCCGGTGATCCGGGCGAGACGCCGACGCAGGCCGGCGATAGAAGAGTGCGACTCGTGGGGCATAATGTTCCTTATTTGTTCTAGTAGCGCTTTCCAGGCTGCGCTTGTCAAGGCGAGTCAGGGTTTGTGATTTCCATCGTCATTGCGAGGAGCCGAAGGCGACGCGGCAATCCAGGGGTGCGTAAACCGCTCTGAATTGCTTCGCTTCGCTCGCAATGACGAAAGAGGCTAATCCGGAACGAACAACCCCCGGCTCTCGCGCACCTCGCCATCGAGCCAGTCGATGAAGGCGCGGATGCGTGGTTGCGGGGCGACGTCGCGGTGGAGCGCGAGCCAGAAGGCGCGCGCGATCACCTGCTCGGGTCGCACCCGCACCAGCGCCGGGTCGTTCGCGGCGAGGAAGCAAGGCAAAACCCCGACCCCGGCGCCGCCCGCGATCATCCGCCTTTGCGCGAGAATGCTCGACGAGCGCACCCCGGCGCGCAGCCCCGGCTCGATCTCGCCCAGATAGTCGAGTTCGGGGGCGTAGAGGATGTCGGGGACATAGCCGATCACCGGCACCCCGGCGCGCGACAGCGGCGTCGCGGCGACCGCCGCCTGCCAGTCGGTGCGGTCGGCGGGGGCATAGAGGCCGAGGCTGTAGTCCGACAATTTGCGCGTGATCAGTGGGCCTTTTCGCGGCCGCGCGAGCAGCACCGCCATATCGGCCTCGCGCCGCGAGGGGTTGAGAAACCCCGACGAGGCGACGAGGTCGATCTCGAGCTCGGGATGCGCGGCGACGAAGCCCGCCAGCCGCGGCGCGATGAAATTGCCCCCGAACCCTTCGGACACGCTGATCCGCAATTGCCCCGACAGCGCCGCGCCGCCGTCACCCGCCGAGCGGATGCGCGCCGCCGCCGCCGCCATCGCCTCGGCATGCGGGACGAGCGCGCGGCCGGCCGCCGTAAGCAGGAAGCCGCCCGGCGCGCGTTCGAACAGGGTCTGTTGCAAAGCGGCCTCGAGCGCGCTCAGCTGCCGGCTGACCGTCGTCGCATCGACCTGTAGCGCCGCCCCGGCGCGTGCGAGGGTGCCATGCTGCGCGACGGTCAGGAAATATTGCAGCTTATCCCAGTCCATGACCTGCAAATATGCAGCAACGCCCTGCAAGTCTATCCCTTGCAATCGCGGCGCACCTGGTCTGTGGAAGGCGCAACATTTTTGGGAGACAGACCATGCGACAGATCGACCATCTTATCGTCGGCGGCGCCGGTGGCAGCAGCCGCCGCAGCCCGATCTTCGACCCCAACAACGGCAATGTGCAGGCCGAGGTCGCCTTGGGCGACGCGGCGCTGCTCGACAAGGCGGTCGCCGCGGCGAAGGCCGCGCAGCCCGGCTGGGCGGCGACCAACCCGCAGCGCCGCGCGCGCGTGATGTTCGAGTTCAAGCGCCTCGTCGAAGCGAACATGGACGAACTCGCGCACCTCCTGTCGAGCGAGCATGGCAAGGTGATCGCCGATTCGAAGGGCGACATCCAGCGCGGGCTCGAGGTCATCGAATTCTGCTGCGGCATCCCGCATGTGCTGAAGGGCGAATATACGCAGGGCGCGGGTCCGGGCATCGACGTCTATTCGATGCGCCAGCCGATCGGCATCGGCGCGGGCATCACCCCGTTCAACTTCCCCGCGATGATCCCGCTGTGGATGTCGGGCGTCGCGATCGCGACGGGCAACGCCTTCCTCATCAAGCCGAGCGAGCGCGATCCGTCGGTTCCCGTCCGCCTCGCCGAACTCTTCCTCGAAGCCGGCCTTCCCGAGGGCATTTGCCAGGTCGTTCATGGCGACAAGGAAATGGTCGACGCGATCCTCGACCATCCCGATATCGGCGCGGTCAGCTTCGTCGGCTCGTCGGACATCGCGCATTATGTCTACAACCGCGGCGTCGCGAACGGTAAGCGTGTGCAGGCGATGGGCGGCGCCAAGAACCATGGTATCGTCATGCCCGACGCCGACCTCGATCAGGTCGTCAATGATTTGACCGGCGCGGCCTTCGGCTCGGCGGGCGAACGCTGCATGGCGCTGCCGGTCGTCGTCCCCGTCGGCGAAGACACCGCCAATCGCCTGCGCGAGAAACTGATCCCCGCGATCGCGGCGCTGCGCGTCGGCGTGTCGACCGATGCCGAGGCGCATTACGGCCCGGTGGTGACGCAGGCGCACAAGGAAAAGGTCGAAGGCTGGATCCAGAAATGCGCCGACGAAGGCGCCGAACTCGTCGTCGACGGCCGCGGCTTCTCGCTTCAGGGCCACGAAAAGGGCTTCTTCATCGGCCCGACTTTGTTCGACCATGTCACTCCCGACATGGAATCGTACAAGGAAGAAATCTTCGGGCCGGTGCTCCAGATCGTGCGCGCGCCCGACTTCGAGACCGCGCTCGAATTGCCCTCGAAGCACCAGTACGGCAACGGCGTCGCGATCTTCACGCGCAATGGCCACGCCGCGCGCGAATTCGCGGCGCGCGTCAATGTCGGCATGGTCGGCATCAACGTGCCGATCCCGGTTCCCGTCGC
>Ga0307414_10002179_pt1 | contig 10215 bp, 11 predicted proteins | sample DK1Ometagenome_FD_203804 | JGI IMG/M metagenome (GOLD analysis project Ga0307414, IMG submission 203804) | Maize rhizosphere microbial communities from greenhouse at UC Davis, California, United States - DK15-O-3 | ecosystem: Host-associated > Plants > Roots > Rhizosphere > Soil | place: USA...
ACTTTATGGTAACGCAGCTTTGTTAGATTTAAAGCTTTATCATCTTCCGGTGTTCCGATGCTTACACCAAGTGCAGTAAACATATTCTTGATCTCGTCGTTCTCGTAGATCTTATGCTCCATCGCTTTTTCCACATTCAGAATCTTACCTTTTAAAGGAAGAATCGCCTGGAAATTACGGTCCCTGCCTTGTTTGGCAGTTCCACCCGCGGAGTCTCCCTCCACCAGGTATATCTCACATTTTTCCGGATCACTGTCAGAACAATCGGCAAGCTTACCTGGAAGGCCTGAACCACCCATTACACTCTTCCGTTGAACCATCTCACGAGCCTTACGGGCTGCAGCACGTGCTGTAGCAGCAAGGATCACTTTATTTACGATCAGCTTCGCCTCTCTTGGGTATTCTTCCAGATAGTTACTTAACGCTTCACCAACGGCCACATCAACTGCACCCATTACCTCGGAGTTACCCAACTTTGTTTTCGTCTGACCTTCAAACTGTGGTTCCTGTACTTTTACAGAAATAACAGCAGTTAAGCCTTCTCTAAAGTCATCACCAGTAATCTCAAATTTTACATTTTTAAGCAATCCTGATTTATCAGCATAAGCTTTCAATGTTCTGGTCAAACCTCTTCTGAAACCTGCAATATGCGTACCTCCCTCATGGGTATTAATGTTATTCACATAAGAGTGTACATTTTCTGCATAGCTATCGTTGTATTGTAAAGCAAGCTCTACAGGAATTCCGTTTTTTATTCCTTCTACATAAATCGGTTCTGCAATCAGTGAAGGACGACCTCCATCTAAAAACTGAACAAACTCTTTTAATCCACCTTCTGAATGGAAAAGTTCCGAAATCGGGTTTCCTTCATCATCCAGCTCGCGCTCATCAGTAAGGGTTAACTTGATTCCTTTGTTCAGGAAAGACAATTCTCTCAACCTGCCAGCTAAAGTGTCGTAACGGTACTCTGTCGTTTGCGTAAAGATTTCCGGATCCGGAGTAAACGTAATTACCGTTCCTCTTTTATCCGTTTCTCCTACAACTTTCACATCATACTGAGGCTTCCCTTTTTCGTATTCCTGCTCCCATCGTTGTCCTTCACGGTGAACTTCGGCTTTCAAATGAGTTGATAATGCGTTCACGCAACTTACCCCCACACCATGCAGACCACCAGAAACCTTATAAGTATCTTTATCAAATTTACCCCCAGCGTGTAATACCGTCATTACAATTTCCAGAGCTGACTTTTGCTCCTTCTGCATAATCCCCGTAGGAATACCACGCCCGTTATCTTCAACCCTGATCGAGTTGTCTTTAAGAATATTTACATATATCGTGTCAGCATGACCTGCCAACGCCTCATCTATAGAGTTATCTACTACTTCGTAAACTAAATGATGTAATCCTTTTACTCCGGTGTCTCCTATATACATCGAAGGGCGCTTACGCACCGCTTCTAAACCTTCTAATACCTGTATATTATCTGCCGAATAATTTGACTTTGGATCCTTTTCTTCGCTCATATTTTTAATAAAACAATTAGACTCAAAGATAACCATTTTAGGGCAATTAACCGCAAATGTGGATAACTATCTACCCGTAAAAGGCCCAAAAAACATGCTAAAAATCATAGTTCTTTAGGATACTAATTTTGAAATTTTATATTTGTTGAAATTTATCCGCCAAAAATGGAAGGGGCATCCTAAAAAACAAGTCTTAAACAGGCTGGAAGGATGATGGGAACCAAAAATTAAAATAAAATATCAATTATAATCATTAGATGAAAAGATCAACATTAAAACTTGGCAGCATTGCTACTGCAGTTGCATTAGTTTCCGTAATGGCTTCTTGCCAAAACAAAGAAAACACCAGTGCACCTGCTACAAAATCTGAGTCAGCTACGGTGACTAGCGCAGAGAAAATCGTCTATGTGAATTCTGATTCCCTGTTAACAAAATATCAGTATTTCAAAGACTTAAAAACGAAACTTGACGCGAAGTCAAAAACTGCACAGACAGATCTTGCTTCTAAACAACAGGCATTCCAACGTGAAGTAGCACAATATCAGCAACAACAAAATACATTACCTGCTGATCAACGTGCTTCTACAGAAGAAAGACTTGCCCGTAAACAACAGGAATTACAAGCTTATTCTCAAAATGCAGGCGCAGCCCTTCAAAATGAGCAAGCTACAGAGAATGAAAAATTATATGATAAAGTTGCACAATACCTGAAAACTTATGCAAAAGGAAAAGGTTTCAAAATGGTGTTGACTTACTCCAAAGGAAACAGTGCGATTCTTTTTGCTGATGAGTCTTTAGACGTAACAAGCGAAGTAATCGTAGGGTTAAACGAAGCTTATAAAGCAGACAAAAAATAGTTCTTCCTGCTAAGAATTTAAATGCCCTGATCATTCGGGGCATTTTTTTTGCGCTATGAAATCAAGATTATGCTACAATAGCATAGCAACAACGAGTAAAACACAATTATGCCAGTTAAAAAGAACAATCCACACGAGAAATTCATGAACCTTGCCATCAGTCTTTCTGAAAAGAATGTAACCGAAGGTCTTGGTGGTCCTTTTGGAGCAGTCGTCGTAAAAGACGGCAAAATTATAGCCAAAAGTGGCAATAAGGTAACCACAACAAATGATCCGACTGCCCACGCAGAAGTTTCTGCGATTCGTTTGGCCTGTAAAAAACTAAAGACATTTGACCTTAGTGGGTGCGTGGTCTATACCAGTTGTGAGCCTTGCCCGATGTGTCTAAGCGCCATTTATTGGGCAAGAATTGAAACCATCTACTATGCCAACACCAAGGTAGACGCAGCAAACATTGGCTTCGATGATAAGTTCATTTATGATGAAATTGAAAAACCAATGGCAAAACGTACCTTACCTATCCACCAGATGATGAGAAAAGAAGCACAACAGGCATTCCAGCTCTGGGAACAATCTTCAATGAAAATAGACTATTAAAAAAATGGACAAGTATCAGGAAAACATCAGGATAGAACTGGAGTTCTGGAAAAGGGAAATGATGGAGAAACCTTCCTTTCTGAACAAAATGACAAACAATATCCAGAAGAAAATCAACAGTTACATTCCTGAGAAAGTCCATACCGCAATTACTGTGACCATTAAGAAAATGGTCCAGGCCGTGCTTTATGGTTCCACCTATACGACTTCAATGCTACCTGCATTAGAAATGAGCCTCTTACATAAAGAGGCCCTGGCCAAACAAAAAATGGACAACTATTGTAAAACCGGAGCTGCAGAAGGAGGAATTACCGGTGCAGGTGGATTTCTCATGAGCATGGCTGATTTTCCGGTATTGATCGGCATAAAGATGAAAATGCTTTTTGAAATTGCCGCACTTTATGGCTTCGATGTTAAAGACTATAGGGAACGTTTATACATTCTATACATCTTCCAGCTTGCATTTTCCAGTCAACACGGACGCACGAAAGTCTTTATGCATATGGAAAACTGGGATCAGAAACTTCATATCCTTCCTGAAAATTCCGAAAACTTCGACTGGAAGACTTTTCAGCAGGAATACAGAGATTATATTGACCTCGCCAAAATGGCACAGCTCCTTCCCGTTGTCGGAGCTGCTGTAGGTGCTGTTGCCAATTATCAATTGATAAAAAAACTGGGCAAAACTGCGATGCAGGCCTACCGAATGAGGCTCATCGATTAAACCTGATTTTATTCCTCTTCTTTAAAAAGATCGTCAGTAAGGGCATCGGTCTCCCGGCGGTCTTTCTTTGTTGGCCTTCCTGTTCCACGGTCCCTCTTCAATGTCGGGGCATGAAACATGCTTTTGAAGCCATAAGTTTCCTCCTCCGGAGTAATGTCCTTATACTTCGTCACGGCAATTTTCGCCTCTACCCTATTGTATAAAAGTTCCACCACTTCAATCACTTTCTTCTCAATTCCTTTGGACACCTGGTACACATCCCCTGGCTTTACTACCGCCGAAGCTTTCAGATTCTGACCATTAAATTTAATCCGACCGGCCTTACAAGCCTCTGTCGCCAAGCTCCTGGTCTTAAATAATCTGATCGCCCATAAGTACTTATCTATCCTTAATTTTTCCTGCTCTGCCATAAAAAATCAAAAATACATTATAGAAAACAATGGTCTATACATAAAATTGATTTATTTTGTCAAAAAATAACTTACAACATGATAGCACAATTAAAAAAGTTAGTAGAAGCCGCTTGGGAAGACAGAACTTTATTAGAATATAGTGAATATTGCGAAGCAATAGAAACGGTGATTATGCAGTTAGATAAAGGTGAAATGCGCGTTGCTGAGCCTGTACTTAACTCATGGGGAGTGAATGAGTGGATTAAAAAGGCAGTTATCCTTTATTTTCCAATCAGAGAGATGAAAGAAATTGAAGTTGGTCCTTTTGTATTTCATGATAAAATGAAATTGAAAACCAATTATAAAGAATTAGGCGTAAGGGTTGTTCCTCATGGTATCGCACGTTATGGCGCTTATTTGGCTAAAGGTGTAATTATGATGCCTTCTTATGTAAACATAGGTGCTTATGTAGACGAAGGTACAATGGTAGATACCTGGGCTACTGTAGGTTCATGCGCACAAATCGGAAAACATGTTCACTTAAGTGGTGGTGTAGGTATTGGTGGCGTTCTGGAACCAATTCAGGCTGCCCCGGTAATCATCGAAGACAACTGTTTTCTTGGTTCAAGAGCGATCGTTGTAGAAGGTGTACGTGTAGAAAGAGAAGCTGTTCTTGGTGCAAACGTGGTATTAACTGCCTCTACAAAAATCATTGATGTAACCGGAAGCACGCCAATAGAATATAAAGGAATCGTCCCTGCACGTTCTGTGGTAATTCCAGGTAGCTATGCGAAGAAATTCCCTGCCGGAGAATTCCAGGTTCCATGTGCATTGATCATCGGTCAACGTAAAGAATCAACGGATAAAAAGACTTCACTTAATGATGCATTAAGAGAAAACAATGTAGCAGTATAATATAATGAAGATTGGTTTTGACGGAAAAAGAGCAACAAACAACTTAACAGGACTGGGAAATTACAGCAGATCATTAATTGCCCAGCTTGCTGAATTTTTCCCTCAAAACCAATACTTTGTATACAGCCCAAAAATAAAAGAACATGCACAGATCAGGCATTTCTTAACAGCCAAGGGCATTGAGTCCAGACTTCCTGATCAACCTGGATTATTCTGGAGAACTTCCGGAATAAAAAAACAGCTGCTAAAAGATAATATCGATTTGTTTCATGGCCTAAGTCATGAAATTCCACTCCAGATCCAAAATTCCGGCATCCGTAGTATCGTCACCATTCATGACCTAATCTTTTTAAAGTTCCCTCAGTATTTCGGGCGGATCGACCGGTTTATCTATAAACTGAAAGCCTATTACGCCTGCAGGCATGCCGACAAGATCGTCGCCATCAGTGAATGTACAAAAAGAGACATCATCGAATTTTTCCATACTGACCCTGATAAGATCGAGGTCATTTATCAAAGCTGCGACGATAGTTTCAAATTTCCTTCATCAGCACAAATACAACAGGAAGTACGGATTAAACATAATTTACCGTCCAAATACATCCTGAATGTCGGAACAATAGAAACGAGAAAAAACCTGCTAACCCTCATTAAAGCACTACCACAGATCCATCCGGATTATCAACTGGTAGTGGTAGGGAAACAGACCGCCTATGCAGATTCTGTTCATCAGGAGATCGCAAACCTGGGTTTAAAAGACAAGGTTCATTTTCTTCAGAACGTTCCCTTTGATGAACTCCCTTCCATCTACCAGATGGCCGGTTCATTTGTATACCCATCCCTTTATGAAGGTTTTGGAATCCCAATTATAGAAGCGCTTTATTCTAATATTCCGGTAATCGCTGCGACGGGTTCCTGCCTGGAAGAAGCAGGTGGAGAAAATAGCCTGTACGTCTCCCCATTTGACCATGTTGCTTTATCAGCTGCCATCAACAAAGTATTGAATGATCCTACCCTTGCCGAACAAATGAAAACAAGGGGACTGGAATACGTTCAAAAATTTAATACCCGGGTCATCGCCGGAGACCTGATGAAAGTTTACACCCAGGTGCTTTCCAGTCACCAGAAATAACTTTTTTATGCTTAGAACAGAAATTGAAAAGGCCCTTAACGTTTTAAAAGATGGAGGGGTTATCCTTTATCCGACTGATACCGTATGGGGATTAGGTTGCGATGCGACCAACGAGGCTGCAGCAGCCAGAATAAATGCGATTAAAGAACGTAGCGCAGATAAAAGTTTCATTATCCTCCTGGACAACGATTCCAAGCTACAAAGTTATGTGACAGAAATCCCTGATGTAGCTTACGATCTGATCGAGTATGCAGAAAATCCACTGACCATCATATTTTCAGGAGCAAAAAATCTGGCCAAAAATGTCATCAATGAAGATGGTAGTGTAGGCATCAGAATTGTGAAACACGATTTCTGTCAGCAGCTCATCCAAAGGTTCAGAAAGCCCATTACGTCTACCTCTGCTAATAAATCAGGATCTCCCTCTCCCCTTATTTTCGATGAAATTGATGAAGAAATTAAAGCTGCTGTAGATTACATAGTCGATTGGGAACAAGAGCTTCAAAGCCCTAAAAAACCATCTACCATAATGAAATTAGCACCGGGAGGGCAATTTTCCTTCATTAGAAAGTAAGTTTTATTACTTTTGTAACTCATTAATGGAAAAACATTTACAACAGTCAGTATTTAAAGTCCTTGCCGATATAGCTCAAACACATCAGATTGAAGCATACGTGATAGGTGGATATGTGCGCGATATTTTCTTAGAAAGACCTTCCAAAGACATTGATATTGTGATATTGGGAAATGGTATTGAATTCGCTGAACTCGCCGGTAAAGCACTAAAAACCAAGGTTGCAGTATTCAAAAACTTTGGCACTGCCATGTTAAAAACCAGAGATCTGGAGATCGAGTTTGTGGGCGCAAGAAAAGAATCTTACCGCTCAGATTCCCGGAAACCGATTGTAGAAAATGGCACCATCAAAGATGACCAGTTGAGAAGGGATTTCACCATCAATGCCCTGGCCATCTCCCTGAATAAAGAAAATTACGGACAACTGGTAGACCCTTTTGGTGGCACCACAGACCTGGAAAATAAACTCATCAAAACACCTCTTGATCCTGAAATCACCTTTTCAGACGATCCTTTGAGAATGATGAGGGCCATTCGCTTTGCTACCCAACTGGGTTTCAACATCGACGAAAGTGCCGTCAATGCCATTAAGAAACAGAAAGAAAGGATTTCCATTGTTTCTAAAGAGCGCGTTACCGATGAACTCAACAAGATCATTCTTTCAAAAATCCCTTCCATTGGCTTTAAGTATCTATTTGATACCGGTCTTTTACACCTCATCTTTCCACAAATGGCCAACCTTTATGGGGTGGACTTTATCAATGGAAAGGGGCACAAAGACAATTTTTATCATACTTTACAGGTATTGGACAATATTTGTCTCGCTACTGACGATCTTTGGCTTCGTTGGGCGGCCATTCTTCATGACATCGCCAAACCGGCAACAAAACGTTTTGAAGAAGGACATGGCTGGACCTTTCATGGACATGAAGACAAAGGAGCACGAATGGTGCCTCAAATCTTTAACCAGTTGAAACTTCCCCTGAACGAGAAAATGAAACTCGTGCAAAAGCTGGTACAGCTTCACCTTCGTCCGATTGTATTGGCGCAGGAAGTGGTTACAGACTCTGCAGTAAGAAGGCTTTTGTTTGATGCGGGAGAAGACATTGAAAGCCTCATGATGCTCTGCAATGCAGATGTAACGACCAAAAACGAGTACAAAGTAAAGAAATACCGCAATAATTTTGAGCTGGTAAAACAGAAACTCAAAGATGTAGAGGAACGTGATAAAATCAGAAACTGGCAACCTCCAATTACCGGCAATGACATCATGGAGGTATTTGGTCTGGGGGCAGGAAAAGAAGTAGGTCTGATTAAAAACGCGATCCGGGAAGCAATTCTCGAAGGTGACATAAAAAACACCTACGAGGAAGCGTTACAGTTTATGCTGGAGAAAGCAAAGGAATTTGGGCTCCTACCTGTAAAGCAATAATACAGCCCTAAGGCAGGAACACAAATTATAGATAATATTTTTTAATTTTATAGCTAGAAAAAAAGCTCAGATGGCAATTTATAGATTTAGAATAAGTTTTGAAGATTTCGATGAAGTAGTTAGGGAAATCGATATAAAATCAAACCAGACATTTGAAGATTTACATCGCGCGGTACATCGCTCAACAGGATATTCTGCTGAAAAATCTTCTTCCTTTTATGTGAGTACCGATCACTGGATCAAAGGAGATGAAATTGCTTACCTGCCTACCCAACGTAAAACGGATAGAGGGGTTACTTTAATGGAAAAAGCAAAATTGAGTAGTTTTATCGAAGATCCGCATCAGAAATTTTACTATATCTACAACTTTGACCGCCCTTTCGACTTTCACGTAGAACTGATCAAAATCATTCTGGAAACTGATCCTAAGCTCGAATACCCTGTCCTGGTTAAAAGTACCGGAGAAGCGCCTAAAATCATCGACAAAGACAATTTTGGTGCGGTAGCAGTATCTTCAAATGCGGAGTCAACTGAATTTGACTTCCTGAATGAGATGGACTTTGTTCCTGAAGATACAGAAGAAATTGAAGCCATGGGAGGAAGAGGAATCAATACAGAAGAAAAAACGATTGATGATGATGCCGAAGAAGATGGAGATGATGCAGACGAATTCGGAAGTGACGACAGCTACGAAGACGAAGAATACGACAGCAAAGAAGACTATTAGTGCCCGGATATGGCATTAGATAAAACCTTAATTGTAATTGTCGGCCCTACCGGAATAGGAAAGACTGCACTGGCCATCGCATTGGCCAGACACTTTTCTACAGAGATCATTTCGGCAGATTCCCGTCAGTTCTTTAAGGAGATGGAAATAGGAACGGCAAAACCTTCCCCGGAAGAGTTGGCAGCGGCCCATCATCATTTTATCGATTCCCACAGTATTGAAACACTTTTCAGTACCGGCGACTTTGAAATACAAGCCCTCCAGCTCATGGAGGAGCTTTTTAAAAAACAGGATCTGCTGATTATGGTCGGCGGATCCGGTTTATATATCGATGCAGTTTGCAATGGACTGGATAACCTTCCGGATACTGACCTGAACATCCGCGAACAACTCAAAGAACAGTTGGAAAAAGAGGGTATTGAATCCATCAAAGAACAATTGAAAACCCATGATCCAGAGTATTATGAAAAGGTAGATCAGGCCAATCCGCAACGAATGGTCAGAGGTCTGGAATTCTTCCTTTCTACCGGCGAAAAACTCTCTTCTTACCAAACCAACAGTAAGAAACAACGTCCGTTCAACATCATCAAAATAGGCTTAAATATGGACCGTACGGCCCTGTATCAGCAAATTAACCTTAGGGTAGATAAAATGATGGAAGCAGGTCTTCTTGAGGAAGTAAAAGGGCTTCAGAATTACCGGAAATACAATGCCCTGAATACGGTCGGTTATTCCGAATTATTCGATTACCTGGATGGCAACATCACACTGGAAACAGCAGTAGATAAGATCAAACAAAATACAAGACGTTTTGCCAAACGCCAGCTCACCTGGTTTAGAAGGGATGACAGCACTACCTGGTTTACACCGACTGAAAGCAAAGCAGTCATCCTTCATATTGATAAAATCTTAAATTCTTAGGCCTGAGCTGTTGGTCCGCCAAAGTTCATCGGAAATCCCGGAGGCTCTTCCTGTGTTTTAATTCTTCCGTGTGCAGCTTCATATTTTTCCAGGTTGTCCTGCATCGCCACCATTAGTCTTTTGGCATGCTCAGGAGTCAGGATAATCCTCGACTTCACTCTTGCTTTAGGTACTCCAGGCATTACCCTGATGAAATCCAGAACAAATTCTGTGTTAGAATGTGTAATAATAGCAAGGTTTGAAAAGATCCCTTCTGCAACTTCTTCAGAAAGTTCAATGTTTAGCTGGTTATCGTTGTGCTGTTCTTCCATAACACAAAACTACCGCTTTAAAATCATTACATCCAAAAAAAAATCCCCCAACTTTAACAGAAGGGGGATCTTTCAAAAGATATTTAAATATTAAGCATCTACTTCTTCTT
>Ga0307414_10002180_pt1 | contig 10213 bp, 8 predicted proteins | sample DK1Ometagenome_FD_203804 | JGI IMG/M metagenome (GOLD analysis project Ga0307414, IMG submission 203804) | Maize rhizosphere microbial communities from greenhouse at UC Davis, California, United States - DK15-O-3 | ecosystem: Host-associated > Plants > Roots > Rhizosphere > Soil | place: USA...
TGACGATCAACGGCGCGACGCTGGCGCTGCAGCTGCGCGACGGCGCGCTGAGCCTGCCGCTGACGCCGGGCGAACAGCGCATCCAGATCCGTTGGCGCGAGCCCCAGGGCATGGGCACTTGGTGGCGCCACGACGGCCTGACCCTGGGCCTGCCCGGCGTCAACGACACGCTGCAGCTCAAGGTGCCGCAGGACCGCATCGTGCTCGCCGTCGGCGGGCCGCTGATCGGCCCGGCGGTGCTGATCTGGGGCGTGCTCGTCGTCGTGCTGGTGCTGGCCTGGTTCGCGCCCCGGCTCTTCGCTCAGGGCCAGCCCGGCGCGATGGGCCGGCCGGCCTGGTTGGTCCTCGCCTTGGGCGTGGCGCCGGTGTCGATGTGGGCGCTGGCGGTGCTGGCCGGCTGGTTCGGCATGCTGGAGGCGCGGTGCCGCTGGGGCGGCCGCGGCCGGCGCTGGCTGCGCATTGCCGTGCAACTGGGGCTGGTGCTGTGGACGCTGTTCGCCATTGGCGCGCTGCTGGACGTGCTGCACACCGGCCTGCTGGGCTACCCGGACCTGCTGATCGCCGGGCCGGGTTCGAGCAGCCATCTGCTGAGCTGGACGAGCGACCGCTTCACCGAGCGCACCGCCAGCGCCTGGGTCTTGAGCGCGCCGACCTGGCTCTATCGCGTGCTGATGCTCGGCTGGGCGCTGTGGCTGGCGGCATCGCTACTGAAGTGGGTGACGTGGGCGTGGCGCTGCTTCAGCGAGGGTGGGGCCTGGCCGGAGAAGGTGGTGGTGGTGAAGCCGGAGGAAGAATCGGCACGGCGTTGAAGCGGCCGAGGCGGTGCGGCCGGTCGCTTCAGCTGATGGCACGGTTCTTTCACGGAGCTGCGATGGAATGCCGACCTGTTGCGGTGTCTTCAACAGGTTGCCCGTCAATGCGGCTGGCATCATCGACGCCTCGCGGGAACGGCTTGCGCGCGGCCAGAGATGTGACGACGCGCCGCTTTTGTCCGAAATTTGATGACCGTTTCGCCCGTCAACTTTTGGAGAAAGTGTTTATGAGTCAAGCACTTGCGTCGCCCAACCAAGGAAGTGTTGGGCGCAGATCCTGCCTAAGCGGCAGCGGCTGTCTCCCGAGAACACGTTGGGCCTCATGAAGCACGTTCACCTCGCACTGAATGCGTTCCTCATTGCATGCGCGGTCATGGTCGCCTGCGTTTCCGCCTTTCTGCTCTTTGAGCGGCAACTAGGCCCGGTGTTTGCGTTTTGGCCTGGCTTCGCCGCCAAGTGGGTGCTCGAGCAGTTGGGCGGGTCAATGCCAAATCGAGCGTTGCTGTGGATTACGCTTGTTTTCTGGTGGGCGGTCTGCTGGTCAGCGCTATTGGTTCGGCGAAAGGCTCGGACGCGCAAAGCCCAACCCTTCGCTCCAGCGGACGGCTTCGCCGTCCGCTGAGCTCGCACGTTGAACAGCAGCAATGCGGCAAGGCACAGTTGTCATCGGTATAGGAATTCTGGTTGCTCTCAACGGCTGCAATGCCGGCTGCGGCAACGAGATCGCGTCAACCATTGAATCCCCTCGGGGCGGTCACGTCGCAGTGATCTTCAACCGAAACTGCGGCGCGACGACTGGCTTCAGTACGCAACTCTCGGTTCTGGCGAAAGGTGACGCAGTGCCCAAAGAAGCGGGGAATGCTTTCGTTGCCGATGGCTCGCTGGCGTTAAGAGTTCGTTGGGTTTCGGAGTCCGAGCTTGTAGTCGCCGGCTTTCAAGGCGCAAAGATCTTCAAACAAGAGAAGCTCGCAAACGGAGTCGCGGTCTCGTATGAATGAAACGCTGCTGTTCAACCCTACGCTCAGCGGACGGCTTCGCCCCCCCTTCACTGACTGCACTCCACGCGATCGCCGCAATCCGGCGACCATTCCCCGCCCATTGCAGTCCGGCGGGCGGAGTCCGGAAACGATCCGCCTACCGCCTCGACCTCAACCGATGGATCTCTTCAAGCAGGTCCACCACCAGCGCCGCCAGCTCCTGGTTCGCATCGAAGTCCTGCTCGATGGCCAGCAGGCGGCGGGCGCGATGCAGTTGGGGGCTGGCGAAGCGGCGGTTGTCGCCCTCGCCGCTGCAGCAGGCCAGCAGGCCCGCCTCCAGGCGCTGGCTCAGCCAGTCGGCGTTGACGCCGCAGGCGCAGGCCAGTTCGTCCAGCGTCAGCGTCTGGTCGTCGATGACGACGCCGACCAGCACGTCGTTCATGTCGTGCCTCCCCCGGCGCGCGGATGGAAGTCGCGGCCGACGGCGGCGGCCATGACTTCGTAGGCGGCGCGTGCGCCGGGCAGGGTGGACGGTGGCAGCTTCACCTCGACCTGCAGCACCATGTCGCCGGCCGGCTCGCCAGACTGGGCGGACAAGCCACGGCCTTTCAGGCGCAGGCGCTTGCCGTGCGGCGTGTCGGGCGGCACGGTGACGCTGACCTCGCCGGCCGGTGTCGTGGTGGTCACGTCGCCGCCCAGCGCGGCCTCCCAGGGCGCCAGTGGCAGCGGTTCGAGCACGTCGCGGCTTTGCTCGCGGGCGGTGTCCTTGAACTGGATCTCCAGGTAGAGGTCGCCCGCCGCGCCGCCGCCGCGCCCTGCCGAGCCCTGGCCGGCCAGGCGGATGTGCTGGCCGGCGCGCACGCCCTTGGGGATCTGCACCTGCAGGTTGCGCATGACGGCGGCCCGGCTGCCCTGGTCGTCGGGCGCCAGGCTGCGCACGCTGACCGAGCGCACCGCGCCGGCGATGGCGTCGGACGCGTCGATGACGAGCTTGACGTGCTCGTCGGCGCCACGCTCGGGCTTGGCATCGGCCGGCTCGGGCTTGGCCGCGCGCCCGAACATGCTGGTGAAGAAGTCGCTGAAGCCCTCGCCGCCGCCGCGCCCGGTGCTGGGCGCGCCTTCGTACTGGAAGCCCTGCTGCCAGTCGCCGGGCAGGCCAGGCTCGGCGGGTTTGCCGGCGCCGGCGGCAGCCTCGGCGGTGGCTTGCTGCAGCGTCCGGTGGCGGCGGTGCACGCCGTCGTAGGCGGCGCGGCGCTGGGTGTCGGACAGCACGTCGTAGGCCTCGTTGATGCGCGCCATGGACGCATGCGCATCGGCGGAGGGGTTCAGGTCGGGGTGGAGCAGCCGCGCATGGCGCCGGTAGGCCTGCTTGATGGCGGCCGCATCGGCGTCGGCAGCGACGCCCATGACCCGGTAGTAGTCCTCGAAGCGCATCGGCCCAGTATGGATTTGCGGCATGGCCAGGCTGTCGGACGGGGCCGCCTTGCGCAGCGGTCGCGCTCCTACGCGGCGGCGCCGCCGGCTGCTTCAAGCCTCGCCGAGGCGCTCGAACTCCGCGATCACCTGCGCGCCGAACAACAGCAGCGTGGCGGCGACCTCCAGGCTCAGCAGCACGGCGATGGCCGTGGTCAGCGAGCCGTAAACGGTGCCGATCTGCGACAGCGTGCCGAAGTACCAGACCAGCACGTGGCGGGACAGCTCCCACAGCAGCGCCGCGGCCAGCGCGCCGATCAGCGCCAGCGGCAGCGACGGCCGCCCGCCCGGCATGACCATGTAGACCGACGCGAGCACGAACACCTCGCCGGCAAAGCCGAGCAAATAGAGCATCACGCCCGACACGCCGTGCAGCGACCAGGTGTGCCCGAGGAATTCCACCTCCCGCTGGCCCAGCGCCTGGAAGCTGCCGGCCACCAGCGTCACCAGCAACAGGCCCACGCTCAGGCACAGGATGTAGAGGTAAGGGATCAGTGCCGAGACCAGGAAGTGCCGGCGGTTGTCCTTGCGGCGGTGGTGGAAGATGCCCTGCATCGCGCTCTCCAGCACCGAGAAGGCCAGCGAGCTGAAGAACAGCATGCTGGCCAGCAGCACCCAGCCCATCACCTCGCGGTGGGCAAGGAAGCGCGCCAGCTCGCTGACCACCGCGTCCGACTGGCCCGGCACGAGCCAGGCCAGGTAGCGCCCCACGGTCTGCAGCAGCTGGTCCTGCTGCACCCAGTGCGACAGCGCAATCACGCTGAGGATGAGAAGTGGCACGATGGACAGCAGCGCGTAGTAAGCCACCGCGCCGGCCAGCAGCAGGCCGTGGTTGGCGCGAAAAGACTTCAGCGTGTGCCACACGAACCCCCACGGGTCCTGCAGGAGCCGGGCGGTCTGGCGCGCGAACTGGCGGACGAGGAAGCGCATGAGAGCAGACTCGACAAAAGCGCCGGCCACGCCTGTCGGCCCACGCTGCAAGCCATTGTCAGCGGCAGCCGTGAGCGCGGCCGTCTTTCATTGCGGGCCAGCGCCGGGCCGCTCCCAAGCCGGCCCGCGGGCGATGTGCTTGCGGCTCAATGCCGCAAGCATCGCCGTCCCCCAGGAGGCTGAGGCAGGACCCATCGTGCCCAGTGAGCACGACGTGCCTGCCGAAGGGCTGCGGCGCAAGACGCAGCGCGGTCTGCAAGACCGACCAGACTCGCTCGCGTTCAGCGAAGCGAGGCTGGGCGAGGGGCCAACAGATCAACCGCCCTTGAGCTGCAGCTCGTAGTCGCGCAGCGAGCGCAGCAGCGCCTGCTGGCGCAGGCCCGGCTGCAGCTGGCGGGCCACCTGCTCGAAGCGGCCGATGTTGCCGGCGTTCAGGAACGGACCGATGTTCTCGGCGACCGACTGGGCGGCCTGCCAGCCGCCGGTGTGGACGAGACCGATGAACATGTCGTCATAGCCGGCGGACAGGCCCAGCTGCTGCCATTGCTGCAGCACCGGGTAGGCCTTGCCCAGCAGCACGGCGTCGTAGCTCCTGGCCAGCGCCGCGACGGCGGCGGCGGCGGTTTCTGGAGATGGCGGCAGCCTGGCGGCCAGCGCGAGTGCGGCCGCCTGCACATGGCCGTCGGGGAAGGCCAGCAGCTCGCGGGCCCAGGCGGCCTGCTCGGCGGGGCTGCCTTGCGCGGCGAGGCGGTCGACCTGCTGGAGCAGCTGGCCAACCACCTCGAAATGCTCGTCCAGGCCCTCACCGCGGCTGAGGCGGCAGGTGTTTGCGGCGTAGCACTGCGTCAGCGTGCGCAGGGCCTGGGCAGGCGGCGCCGTGCCCACTGACGCGACCGCGGCGGGCTCCGGGCCGGCTGCGCCGGCCGCGGTGCCCGAGGCGGGCGGCGCCGTCCAGCCGAGCGGCGAGGCGCTGGACGGCAGGCCCGGCGATGCCGGCCGGGCCGCCGCCACGCCGGCGGGCGCCGTGTCGCCGCGCTGGGCCCACCACAGGCCCGTCACCACGGCCGCCGCAGCGGCCAGGGCAAGCACCGCCTTCATCACCGGTCAGGGCTGCAGCGCCAGAAAGGCCGCAGCGGGCCAGCGGTTGGTGCGGCACCAGGCCGCATTGCCGGAGCGCGCCAGGCAGGCGTTGACCAGCGCCGTGCCGAAGGGGCCGTAGACGTCGGTCTCGGCGACGCCGTTGCGCGTGACCGCCTCCGTGCAATGGAAGCGGTGCGCCATGGAGCGCGCCGCGCCACGCGGGCAGTCGCCGTTGCCGCTGGCCGCGGCCGCGAGCGCCTTGCTCCAGATCGGCATCGCCACCGCCACGCCGTCGATGACGGTGGCGCGGTTGGCCGTGCAGACCGCGCCACCGCCGCCGTCCACGCAGGCCTGCTGGGCCGCGGCGGTGAACGGGCCGTAGGCCTGGCTGCCGCTCATGCACTGGCGTGCGTGGTGGTCGTAGCGCGTGCCGTTCGGGCAATGGGCATGCTTGGCCAGCGAGGGCGCCGTCGTCGGCACCGCCCAGTTGGCAAGCGTGGACACCGGGTAGAGGTTGCCGGCAAAGATCCAGCCCTCGCGCAGCACGCCGTCGCTGTGCACGTACTCCACGCGGTAGTAGAGGTTGTTGGCCGAGGCGGTGCCGAAGACCTCCTTGACCTGCACCGCGGTGCCCGCCGGAATGGCGACCAGCAGCGCGCCGCCCGGCGTGGCCCGCATGTTGAGGTTGGGCACGACCTTGACCCAGTCGCCGGCGTAGGCAATGGCGCCGGGGCCAGTGGGCGCCGCACCGACGGCCTTGGTGGCGTGCGTGGCGGCGTCGCCGGCGTCGATCCAGCCGTCCGTCAGCGCCCCGTTGAGGGCGGCGCGGATGCGGTACAGGCGCTTTTGCTGCTGCGCGCCGGCCGCGGCTGCCTGGCCCAGCACCATCCCGTCCGGCGCGGAGCGCAGGTCCAGCGGCTGGGTCGTCGAGATGGCGCTGGCCAGCGACTGCAGGCCCGGCACCTGGGCGCGGCAGAGCTGGTGGCGGTTGTGGTCGATGCGGGCATAACCGGCCGTCTGCGCGACATAGACCGGCGTGATGCTGCTGTCGTCGAAGCTGGCGCGGCCGGCCAGGCAGGCGGCGTCACGCACGTCGTCCACGCACTCCAGCGTGCTGCCGTTGAGCACGCAGGCGGCGGCACCGACCTGCAGCAGCTTGCCCGGCTCGACGCTGCCACCGGTGGGCACGGGGCATTGCGGGCCGTTGTCCATCAGGCAGTTCACGTCGATGGCGGCGGCCTTGGCCGTGTCGGCCACGTCGACCAGCCACAGGCGGTTGTCGTAGTTGTCGCGGTAGCCGTTGTCCTTGGCCACGTTGACGTCGGCTGCGTTCTGCCAGCGGCAGACCTTGGTCGGGCCGCCGTTGTAGGCGGACCAGGCCGAGCGGGCGCGGCTGCGCCAGTAGGCATCGATCTCCGCCGTCGTGCCGGTCGGCGTCGTCACGCCGCCCAGGCAGGCGTTGGGAGCGGCCTGCCACGCGTCGTAATAGATGTCGATCGCGTAGGTGAAGTTCTGCATCATGTTCCAGCCCTTGCCTTCCTGGAGCTGGACGAAGTGATAGCGGTCGTCGACCTGCATCATCCCGTGGCCGTGGCCGCTGTCGCCGCGCATCATCTTCAGCACATAGGGCTGGCCGGCGGACAGCTGCGCGTCGCGGTAGTGGGACCAGAAGGTCTCCTGGCGCAGCGTCGCGTAGGTGCCGCGCTGGAAGGCCTCCAGCTCGCGCGCCGACACGGCCGGCTTGCGCGACAGCAGGTAGCGCTGGCTGGCGTCGCGGATGACCGGGTACATGGCCTGCATGTAGCGCTTGCGCTCGTCGACGAGGCTGCTCGATGCGTCGCTGAAGATGACGCCGGTGTAGTTGCCGCGCACGAAGCTGTCCGGGCCGAAGGCCGAGGCGTCGCAGCCGGAGGGCGCGCGACCATGCGTCCAGGTGCCGCCGACCTTGTTGGTGCAGGCCCAGTCGTTGGGCGTGGGCGTGTAGGCGGCCTGGGCGCTGCCGGCCAGACCGAGGCAGACACTGAAGCACAGGGTGAAAAGGGCAAGCAGTCTCATGGCGGGCTCCTGGTCAGCGGGGGCGGCGACGGGTGACACCAGCGGCGGCGGCCAGGCCGGCGAGCATCAGCGCGACGCTGCCGGGCTCGGGCACGGCGGCCACGTCGCCGACGCGAACGGCCCAGGCCTGGCCGAGCGTGTCGCTGGACAGCTGGTCCTGCAGGCCCATGCCCATGAAGAAGGCCAGGCCCCAGCCCGGCTCGCTGGCCGTGCCGGTCCAGAACACCGGGCCGATGGCGTTGGTGGGGTCGACAAGTCCGGCGAAGTCGCCGGTCTGCGTCAGGCCCGCGGCGGTGTTGCCGAGGCTGACGTAGTACAGGTAGCCCAGCTCGGTGTTGAGCCCGGCGTTGTTCAGGCCGACGTCGGTCGAGCCGTCCTCGGTGTAGTCCAGCTGCAGCGCGATGCCGTTGACCGGCGCGACGGTGGGCAGCCGCCAGTCATCGACGCCGCCGAAGCTCAAGGCCTCGGCCCACAGCGCCGCATCGGCCTGCGTGCGCAGGCCGCCCAGGCCGGCGTCGGCCAGCCAGGTCAGGTTGGTCGCGGTGTCGTAGACCATGCCTCCCGCGCGCAGCTGGAGGTCGGCCTGCGCCGGCATGCCGCTCAACAGGCCCGTCAGGGCCAGGGCGGCTAATAGCGTCTTCTTGATCGGGGCTGTCATGGCAGGGGCGACGGCGTCGCGGAGCTGAGGCGGGTCGCATGGTCTGCAAACCGCCGTGCACGCGACATCGGGTTAGTCCGTGGCCGCGCTGCCAATTCGAGCGGCCGGCATAACCGCCGGGAATGCGCCTCGCCCGGCGCGAAGGCCGGCTTGCCTGGCGTCGGCGGGACAATCGGCCGCCCCGGCAAAACCTCCCCTTGTTTCGGGGGGTCAGACGTCCACCCCGCCCCTGCGCATGCCCGCCACCGACTGGTTCTCGCCCGCCCAACTCTTCGGTTATGTCGCCTTCGTGCTGGGCGTCGGCTGCTTCCTGCAGATCGACGACCGCCGCTTCAAGTGGTTCATGACGGGCGAGTGCCTGGCCTATGTCGTGCACTTCGCGCTGCTGGGCAATCCGACGGCGGTGGCCAGCTCGCTGATCTCGATGACGCGCTCGCTTCTGTCGCTGCGCACGCGATCAAAGTGGGTGGCGGTCGTGGTGGTCGCGGCCAACATCGGCTTCGGTCTGGCGATTGCGAAGCAGCCGTCGGACTGGCTGCCGCTGACGGCCTCGTGCCTGGGCACCATCGCGCTGTTCACGCTGCAAGGCATCCCGATGCGGCTGCTGATGCTGTGCGGCACGGGGCTGTGGATCGCCAACAACCTGATCGCCGGCTCCATAGGCGGCACGGCGCTGGAGGTGGTCGTCGCGGCGGTGAACCTGGTCACCATCGCCCGCATGGCGCGGGAAGCGCGCGAGGCCCGCGGGCCCGGCGCGGGGCCTTGAGGGTCAGCGGCCGCCCAGCGCCGCCTCCATCTTGGCGCGGTCGATGCGGCGCTCGAAACCGCTCATGGCCGCGCCCACTTCCGGGTTGGTCATCAGCTCCTTCATCGCCAGCTCGCCGAGCTTCTGGAACGCCGTCACGACGCCGGCGCTGCCCTCCTGCTGCGCGGCCTCACGGGCCTGGACGCGGCAGCGCTCGGTCAGCAGCACGGTCAGCAGCTGGGCCACGCCCTCGTCGGCGTCACCGCGCGTCGCGTCGGACACGTTGGACAGCGGCTTGATCTCGGGATGGGCCGACATCGCAACGAAGATCCAGCGCGCCAGGTCCTTGCGGTCCTTGCCGGTGGTGCTGTCGCCCAGGCAGACACCCAGCGCCTCGGCCTTGGGGCCGGCCTGCGCCGACAGGGGCAGGGTGGCGGCCAGGGACAGCAGGAGAGCAGGCAGAAGCGGCTTCATCGCAGGTGGGGCATGGGTTGAGGGCCGGCGATTGTGAACCGCGCGGCCCGCGCCGCACTCAGCGATTCGCGGAGTAATTCACCGGCAGCCAGTCATAGCCCTTGCCATCGGCGCGCAGCTTGCCGATGCCGGGGAAGCTGACGTGCGTGACAGCCACGTAGTAGCCATCCTTGGCGGCGGCTTCATAGGCCTTCTCGCGGGCCGGGGCGGCGGCCTTGGGGTCGCTGTCGAACTGGATGGTCACCGAGGGCTCGGGGAACTGCACCGCGGCCACGTGCATCAGGTCGCCCCAGAACATCATCTTCTGGCCCTTGCTCTCGGCGACGTAGTTGCTGTGGCCGGGCGTGTGGCCGTAGGCCGGGAAGGCCTTGACGCCGGGCACGATCTCGACGCCGCCGGGGCTGCCCTCGAAGGGCTTGAAGCGGCCGGTGTCCGAGAAGCCCTTGACCAGCGCCGCGATGGCCTGGGCCCCCGCGCCGCCCTTGGCGATCTGCTCGGGCGAGAGCCAGAAGTCGGCGTCGCGCTTGTCAAGGCGCAGCGTCGCGTTGGGGAAGACTGCGCTGGATGCGCCGCCGATGTGGTCGCCGTGCATGTGGGTGATGACGATCTCGTCAACCTGCTCGGGTGCGTAGCCGGCGGCCTTGAGGTTGGCCACCAGGCGGCCCAGCGTGGGGCCGAACAGGCTGGCAGCACCCGCGTCCACCAGCACGACCTTGGCACCGGTGTTGACGAGGTAGGCATTGACCGAGGTCTCCAGCGGCACGCCCAGGTAGGCGTGCTGCAAGGCCTTCAACGTCTTGGCCGCGGGCTGCTGCAGCAGTTGGTCGACGGGCAGGTCCAGGGTGCCGTCGTTCAGCGCTGTGATCTCGAAATCGCCGAGCGGCACGCGGTACCAGCCGGGCGCCTGGCCCTTGAGCTGCGGGCCGACGGCAAGGGCCGGGGCGGTGCAGGCCAGGGCAAGGACGGCGGCAGGAAGCAGGCGTTTGAGCATCGTGGTCTCCAGGGGGTG
>Ga0307414_10002181_pt1 | contig 10209 bp, 4 predicted proteins | sample DK1Ometagenome_FD_203804 | JGI IMG/M metagenome (GOLD analysis project Ga0307414, IMG submission 203804) | Maize rhizosphere microbial communities from greenhouse at UC Davis, California, United States - DK15-O-3 | ecosystem: Host-associated > Plants > Roots > Rhizosphere > Soil | place: USA...
GCGTGCTCGGCTTCTCGGTGGTGCCGGCGGTGTCGCTGCGCGCGCTCCGCGACCGGTTCAGCGCCCGGTCGACGGCGGAGGCGCTGCGGGCGGGGGCGGGTGACGAGCGAGGGACGGCGGCCGAGCCGCCTAACGGGCAGCCGGCGCGCGGGCCCGCGCCGCACCCGATGGCCGCGGCGCCCGCCGTGCAGGCGCACGAGCGGCGGGTCGCGGACCGGCGGGCGCTCGCCGGGGACGAGGGCGTGCTGGGACGCGGGGAACCGGCGCGCGGGGAAATGGTGGCGCCGCCGGCGGCGGGCGGCGGTAGCGTAGTAGTCGGGGGGGGGCCCCCGCGCGCCGAGGCCGGCGGGCCGCCGGGTGCGCCCGCGAAGGCCTACGTCGTGCGGGCCCTCGCGTCGTCGCTCGTGCGCGGCACCGAGGCCACCACGCGGGCGAACGCCGAGAAGGCGGCCGCGCGCCGCCGCGCCTTCGAGCCGCACGGGAGCCCGAGCGCGCAGAGCTCGGGGAGCGCTGCCGCGCCCTGGGCGGACCCGCACGCGGCCGACGACCACACCGAGCGGCGGAACCCGACCACCGCGCGCCGCGCCGCGGCCCCGGGCGCCGGCGACTCGATTCTCGAGCGCGCCGGCCTCGACCCCGCCGACCGCCGCGTGCGCGCCCTCGCCGAGGTGGTGGACGGGCTGCACCAGGTGCCGCGCCACCGCTCCATCCACGTCGGCGGCTTCGTGCTCACGCGCGAGCCGCTCTCGTCGGTCGTCCCCATCGAGCCCGCGTCGATGCCGGGGCGCACGGTGATCCAGTGGGAGAAGGACGACCTCGACCCGGTGGGGCTGGTGAAGATCGACCTCCTCGGGCTCGGCATGCTGACGCTGCTGCAGGACTGCCTGACGTACGTGCGCGAGACGCGCGGCGTCACCCTCGACCTCGGGCAGCTCGAGATGACCGACCAGGCGGTGTACGACGACCTGTGCGCCGCCGACACCATCGGCGTCTTCCAGGTGGAGAGCCGCGCGCAGCAGAACACGCTGCCCCGCCTCAAGCCGCGCTGCTTCTACGACCTGGTCGTCGAGGTCGCGCTCATCCGCCCCGGCCCCATCCAGGGGGACATGGTGCACCCCTACCTGCGGCGGCGCGCCGGGCTCGAGCCGGTCACCTACCCGCACCCGTCGCTCGAGCCGATTCTCAAGCGCACGTTAGGCGTGCCGCTCTTCCAGGAGCAGGGGATGCAGGTGGCCATCGCCTGCGCCGGCTTCACGCCCGGCGAGGCCGACAACCTGCGCCGCGCCATGGGGCACAAGCGCAGCCGGGAGCGGATGGCGGAGATCTGCGACCGGCTCGTGCGCGGGATGCGCGCGAACGGCATCCCCGAGGAGACGGCGCTCAGGATCTACAACCAGATCAACGCCTTCGCCGACTACGGCTTCCCCGAGTCGCACGCCGCGAGCTTCGCGCTGCTGGTGTACGCCTCGGCGTACCTCAGGCACTACTACGCCCCCGAGTTCACCGCCGCCCTCCTCAACGCCCAGCCGATGGGGTTCTACGCCCCCGGCACGATCGTCGAGGACGCCCGGCGCCACGGCGTGCGGGTGCTGCCGGTCGACCTGACGCGGAGTGGCTGGGACGCGACGCTGGAGAAGGGCGGCGCTCGGCGCTCGGCCGGGGGCTCTCTGAACGACAGCTCTCGACGCTCGGCTCTCGGCTCTCGGCTCTCGGCTCCGGCGGGAAGAGCCGGGCGTCAGGATGGACGTGCCCCGTGCCGAGCCGTTCCTAGCACCGCCGGAGCCGAGAGCCGAGAGCCCACGGCCGAGAGCTGCCCTTCCGAGAGATCCCCCTCCCCTCCCGCTCTCCGGCTCGGCCTGCGCTCCGTGCGCGGCCTCGGCGCCCGCGCCCGCGAGCGGCTGGAGGGGACGCTCCGGGACGGGCCGTTCACGAGCGTGGCGGACGTGGTGCGGCGCACCGGACTCGACCGTCGGGCGCTGCGCTACCTGGCCGAGGGCGGCGCCTTCGACGGGATGTTCGCCGAGGTGCCGAAGGCCGAGCGGCGGCGGCAGGCGCTGTGGGCGGTGCTCGCGGCGGTGCGCGGGGACGCCGGGCCGCTCGCCCCCGCCGGGCCCGCGAGCCGCCCCGCCCCGCTGCCGGCGATGGCCCCCTTCGAGCTCACGGAAGCCGACTACCGGATCACCGGGATCTCCCTCAACGGCCACCCGATGCGCCACCTGCGCGCGACCCTCGCCCCCAACGGCGTCCGCACCGCGCGCGACCTCCTGACGCGGGGGCGGGACGGCGAGCGGGTGGGCATGGCGGGGCTCGTCATCTGCCGCCAGCGCCCCGGTACGGCGCGCGGCTTCGTCTTCCTCTCGCTCGAGGACGAGACCGGGATCGTCAACGTGGTCGTCACCCCCACGCTCTTCGAGCGGGACGCGCTCGTGGTCTCGACCACGCCGCTGCTGCTGGTCCGCGGCACGCTGCAGGTGGAGGAGACGGTGGTCAACATCCGGGCGCACGGCTTCCGCGCCCTCGCCGCCCCGGTGGGGGCCGAGCACGCCGGGCGACACGATTTCCACTGATCTCCCGTAGGGGCTGCAATTCCCCCTTGACAGATCGAGGAGGTGCGAACATTTTCGCACTGTGCGAAAAGATTCGCACTGCCCCGCCCGACTTGGCGGAGCACCTCCGACCGGGACCGTCCATGCCGCAGCCGTCGCGCCCGGCGCTCACGCGCCGCGAGTCGCAGATCATGGAGAGCATCTACCGACGCGGCCGCGCCACCGCCGCCGAGGTGCTCGCCGACCTCCCCGACCCGCCGGGCTACTCCTCCGTCCGCAAGCTCCTCGAGATCCTGGAGGAGAAGGGCTACCTGCGGCACGAGCAGGACGGCCCGCGCTACGTCTACTCTCCCACCGTCCCCGCCGCCGACGCCCGCCGCTCGGCGCTCGAGCAGATGGTGCACACCTTCTTCGCCGGCTCCACCGAGCTGGCGGTCGCCGCGCTCCTCGAGATCTCCGGCCCCAAGCTGAGCGACGAGGAGCTGGACCGCATTGCCACACTCGCCGAGCAGGCGAAAAAGGAGGGTCGATGATCGCCGCACTCGTCGTCGCCACGGTCAAGGGAAGCGTGCTGCTCGTCGCGGCGCTCGTCGCCACGCGACTCCTGCGCACCCAGTCGGCGTCGCTCCGCCACGCCGTCTGGAGCGCCGCCATTCTCGGGCAGCTCGCCCTTCCCGCCCTCACCGTCCTGCTCCCGGCCTCCGTCGGCTGGACGGTGCCGACGGCCGGCGCGTTCGCGCCGCTGGCCGGCCTGACCGCCGCACCCACGGCGAACGTCCCCCCCGCCTCGGACGACGCGGCGCCTTCCGTAGCGCCCCTCTCCGACCTGCGCGACGACGAGCTGCTGACGGAGCGTGCGGCGCCGGATGCGCCGGCGACCGAGGCCCCGTCCGCGAGCATCGAGCGCGCGTCGGCCGCCGTGCCGGTCGCCGACGCCCAGCCCGCGTGGCTCACGCTCGGCGGCGCGCTCTGGATCGCCGGCGCCGCCGTGTTCCTGCTCCGCCTCGCGGTCGGGACGGCGAGCGTCACGCGCCTGGCGCGGCGCGCGCGGCGTGTCACCGAGGGGGCGTGGCTCTCGCTGTCGCAGCGCCTCGCCGGGGACATGGGGATCACGCGTCCCCTCGCCCTGCTTCGCGGCGACGGTCTGACGGTGCCGGTGACGTGGGGGGTGGTCTACCCGGCCGTGCTCCTCCCCGAGGAAGCCGACGAGTGGCCGGGCGAGCGGCGGCGGCTGGTGCTGCTGCACGAGCTGGCGCACGTGAAGCGCTTCGACGCGCTCACGCAGCTCGCCGCGCAGGTGGTGCTCGCGCTCTGCTGGTACAACCCACTGGTCTGGGTGGCGGTGAAGGCGATGCGCGCCGAGAGCGAGCGCGCCTGCGACGACTACGTGCTGCGCGGCGGCGCCGAGGCGTCCACCTACGTGCAGGAGCTGCTCACCATGGTGCGCGCCATGCGTCCGGCCACGCCGGCCTTCGCCTCGCTGGCGATGGCGCGGCCGACGGAGTTCGAGGGGCGGATGCTCGCGATCCTCGACGCCGGCGCGAGCCGCCGCGGCCTCGGCCGCCGGGCGGGGGTGCTCACGGCCGCCGCCGCGCTCTGCCTGATCGTGCCGCTCGCCGCCATGCGCCCGGCCGGCACGCCGCCCAGCGCCGCGATCATGAACGTCCCGGAGTTCCCGCTCGAGGAAGGCGCCGCAGACGCGGAGCGAACGACCGGGGGACGGCAGGGCGCTGCCGGCACCGCGCGACGCGACCCGGCGAGTGACGCCACGACGGCGTCGAGCTCCGCGAGCGAGTCGAGCAGCTGGAACAGTCAGCGCAGCGCCAACGCGCCCCGCAGCTCGAACGCCCAGAGCGCGCAGGAGCAGAGCACGCAGGAGCAGAACGAGAACACGGACGTGCAGGTCACCGTCTCGCAGCGCGTCGGCCAGCGGGTGCAGGTGGACGCCCGCGTCGAGGCCGAGGCCCGGCGGGCGGCGCGCGAGGTCGCACGCGAGATGGCGGCGCAGCGCGGCGGCGGGATCGCGACGCAGCTCGCCGTGCCGCCGCTCATCGGCGCGCTCGACGACGCCGACAGCCAGGTGCGTGCGGCGGCGGTCACGGCGCTCGGCAGCCTGGGCGACCCGCGCGCGGTGGAGGCGCTCGCCCGCGCCGTGCGCACGGACACCGACGCCCGCGTGCGGGAGATGGCGGCGCACTCGCTCGGGCAGCTCGAGGACGCGCGCGCCGTGCCGGCACTCTCGGCCGCGCTGCGCGAGGACCGCGACGCCGGCGTGCGCAACAAGGCGGCGTGGGCCCTCGGCCAGATCGAGGACGGCGCCGCGGTGGACGCGCTCGGCGTGGCGCTGCGCGACTCCAGCGCGGAAGTCCGACGTACCGCCGTCTGGGCCCTGGGCCAGATCGAGGACTCGCGCGCCGTGCCGCTGCTCACGCCGGTGCTGCGCAGCGAGGACGTGGAGTCGCGCAAGCAGGCCGCCTGGGCGCTCGGCCAGATCGAGAGTGCCACCGCCGTGGAGCCGCTGGCCGCGTCGACGAAGGACGAGAGCCCGCGCGTCCGCGAGATGGCGGTGTGGGCGCTCGGCCAGATCGAGGACGCGCGGGCGCTGCCGGCGCTGACGGCGGCGCTCCGCGACCCGGAGCTGAGCGTGCGTCGCAAGGCGGTGTGGGCGGTCGGTCAGCTCGACGGCGTCGAGCGCGCGCCCCAGGGCCTGATCGACGCCCTCAAGGACGCGGACCCGGAAGTGCGCAAGATGGCCGCGCACGCGCTCGGCGAGATCGAGGATCCCGCCGCGGTGCCGGGGATCGTGGCGCTGTCGCGCGACCAGAGCGCCGAGGTGCGGCGGATCGCCGCGCACGCGCTCTCCGAGATTCGCGGCCCGGCGGCGATGGAGGCACTCATCGCCATGCTCAAGGACGCGGACCCGGAGGTCCGGAAGATGGCCGCGCACGGCCTCGGTCAGGACCACTAGGAGGGCCGATGAGCCACGCTGAGGAGCGCGCCCGGCGCGCCCGACTGATGCCCGGCGCGGTGGCCTGCGGCGCGCTGCTCCTCGCGCTTTCGGCGCGCTACGGCGCCGGCGAAGTGCAGGCGGAGCCCGCGAAGCCCGCCGGGGCACCGCGCGCCGCGCCCACCGACACGGCGATGCTCGGCGTCTTCCTGGCGAGCGTCCGCGGCGCGAACCCGGTGCTCTGCGTGCTCGCGGCGCGGGCGGTGGACGGGCGCGGCGGCTGGAACGGCGACTTCGGCATCCCGCCCTTCGGTGACGAGCGGGTGCGGAACGTCGAGCGCGCGGTGGTGCACGGCGATCTCGACGCCACCGCGGTGCCGACGCTGCGCGCGGCGCTCGCCAGCGACGATGCCTGCACGCGCCGCGTGGCGGCGCCGCTGCTCGGCCGCGTGGACCACGCCAGCGCGCGCGAGGCGCTGCGGCAGGCGCTCCGCGACCCGAACGCGGCGGTGCGCGAAGGTGCGGCGCTCGGGCTCGGGTTCGCGAACGACCGGAGCGCGCTCTCCGGGCTCGTCGCGGCGCTCGGCGACGGCGAGGAGCGGGTGCGCGCGATGGCCGCGTGGGCGCTCGGGGAGCTCGAGCAGCGCGCCGCGGTTCCGCCCCTCGTCACCGCGCTCAAGGACCGGAGCGCCTTGGTCCGCGCGACCGCGGCGCGCGCGCTGGGCGAGCTGGAGGACCCCGCGGCCGTCGTGCCGCTCACGGCGGCGCTCGCCGGCGACGGCGACGTCGAGGTGCGACGCGCCGCCGCCTGGGCGCTGGGCGAGATTCCCTGACGCCCGGCGGGGCGCGGCCGACTCCCGTTTCCAACCCTTCGGCGGGTCAGGGTGTCGAACGCGTGTTGAAGCTGCTTGCCGTGCTCGCTCCCCCGTCCTCCATTTCGTGCAGGTGGCGTTCCATGCATCGACTTCCGCTCCTCTCCGCCGCCCTGCTCGTGCCGGCGCTCGCGCAGGCCCAGCGCGTCGCCTCGAGCGACACGCGCGCCGCCCCCCCGATGGCCACGGCCGCCACGGCCGGCGCGGTGCGCGCCTCGCAGGCGCCGGAGCTCGACGGCAAGACCACCGACCCCGCGTGGCTGGAGGCGCAGCGGATCGACCAGTTCCTGGAGTACGAGCCCAACGAGGGCGCGGAGACGCGCTTCAAGACGGAGGCCCGTGTCGTCTACGACGACCGCTACCTCTACGTGCTCGTGCGCATGTTCGACCCGGCGCCCGACAGCATCGTCTCGCTCCTCGGGCGGCGCGACGTGCGCGTGGCGTCGGAGCAGCTGAAGATCGTGATCGACTCGTACCACGACCGGCGCACGGCGTACCAGTTCGCGGTGAACCCGGCGGGCGTGAAGCGCGATTTCTACGTCTACAACGACACCGAGGAGGACCCGTCGTGGGACGCCGTGTGGGACGTGGCGACGGCGGTGGACTCGGCGGGGTGGGTGGCGGAGTTCCGGATCCCCTTCAGCCAGCTGCGCTTCGCCAACCGCCCCGAGCACACGTTCGGGCTCATGATCGTCCGCGACGTGCAGCGCACCGGGGCGCGCATCAGTTGGCCGCTCTACCATCGCAACCGGCAGGGGTACGTCTCGCAGTCGGGTGAGCTGAGCGGCATCCGCGGCATCCCCTCGCCGCGTCGCCTGGAGGTATTGCCGTACGCCGTCACGAAAAACGTCACGGAGCCGAGTGGGGACGGCTACAGCCACCCGCAGGAGTTCACCGCCGGCGCGGACGTGAAGTACGGCATCTCGTCGAACCTCACGGTGGACGCGACCGTGAACCCCGACTTCGGGCAGGTGGAGGCCGACCCCGCGGTGCTGAACCTGAGCGCCTTCGAGCAGTTCTTCGGGGAGCGGCGGCCGTTCTTCCTGGAGGGGACGGGGATCTTCAGCTTCAACACCCAGTGCGACGACATCGATTCGGGGTGCACCGGGCTCTTCTACTCGCGCCGCATCGGCCGCAGCCCGCAGCTGCTGGACGACTACGGGGACGCGACGTCGCCGACCGCCACGACCATCGCCGGGGCCGCGAAGGTCACCGGGCGACTCGGCAGCGGCCTCTCCGTGGGGCTGCTCGACGCGTACACGCTCCGCGAGCGCGGCGTCGAGGACCGCACCATCGAGCCGCCCACCAACTACGCCGTCGGCCGCCTGCAGCAGGACTTCAACGGCGGGAGCAGCGGCGTCGGCGTGATGCTGACGGCGGTCAACCGCTCGCTCGACGCCGGGACCGCGGACGTGCTCCGGCGGGAGGCCTACACCGGCGGCGTGGACCTGCGGCACCGCTTCCTCAAGAACAACTACGAGCTGCGCGGCTACCTCGCCGCGAGCAACGTGCGCGGCTCGGCGGACGCCATCGCGGCCACGCAGACGAGCGGCGTGCACCAGTTCGACCGTCCGGACGACGACGTCGAGTACGACCCGACGCGCACCGCGCTCACCGGCGCCGCGCAGCGCGTCTCGGTGAGCAAGTTCGGCGGCGACCTCACGCGCTTCCAGACCGTCTACCAGCGCTTCTCGCCGGGCTTCGAGACGAACGACGTCGGCTTCCAGGCGCGCGCCGACGAGCAGATGTTCCGCAACTGGTTCGCCCTGCAGTTCAACCGGCCGAACCTGTTCTACCGGATGGCGTTCTTCAACTTCAACACGTGGAATTTCTGGACGACGGAGGGGCTGCCGCTCAACACGCAGGTGAACACGAACTGGCACGTCCAGCTCAAGAACATGTGGTGGGTGCACAGCGGCGTGACGGCGTCGCGCATCACCGAGAGCTACGACGACCGCTCGGCGCGCGGCGGGCCCGCGGAGCGCCTCTCGCCGAGCAGCAACGCGTTCTTCGGCCTCGAGGGGGACAACCGGCGGCGCCTGACGCCCTTCGTGTTCGGCGGCTTCCACGGCGGCGACGCCGGCCACTCCCACGGCTGGTGGTTCGAGCCGAGCGTACAATTCCGCGCGTCGAGCCGCTTCTCCGGCTCGCTCGGCATCTACTACGAGGACCTGGTCAACGACAACCAGTGGCTGGACAACCCGGTGGACGACGCGGGCACCACGCACTACACGTTCGCGCGGCTGAGCCAGACCACCACCAGTCTGACGACGCGCCTCAATTTCACGGCGACGCCCAACCTGTCGCTGCAGGTGTACGCGCAGCCGTTCGTGTCCACGGGCGACTACGACGACTGGCGTGAGTTCGACCAGCCGCGGGCCAGCCAGTACGAGGCGCGCTACCGGCCCTACACGGCCGGCGGCGACCCGGGCGGCTTCAACTTCAAGCAGTTCCGCTCGAACACGGTGGTGCGGTGGGAGTACCGCCCCGGCTCCACGATCTTCTTCGTCTGGTCGCAGGGGCGCGACGAGTCCCTCGACGGCGCCTCGAGCTTCGAGCTCGGCCGCGACTCGCGCGACCTGATAGAGCTGCACCCGAACAACGTCTTCCTCATCAAGGCGAGCTACTGGTTCAACCCGTAGGCTCGGCCCCACGGCAGCGCGGAGCGGGACGGGGCGGCCGCCCGAACCGCCGGTCGCCGCGACCCGCTCCGCGCCCGATGCACCTTTGCCCTCGTCCGTAATGACGCCCCGCCGCGTGCTGCTCGCCCTGCTGTCCCCCCTCGGCGCAGTCGGCTGCGGCGGCGCTCCCGCTCGCGCCGCCGGCGACGCGGCGGCCGAACCGCGCCCGGGCGTCGTCACACGGCTCGACGGACGCACGCTCACGCATGACCAGGTGTCCGCGACCGTCGAGCGGCTGATGGCGGCGGGGCGCGTGCCGGGGCTCGCGCTCGCCATTCTCAACAGGGGCGAGATCGTCTTCCAGCGCGCCTTCGGCTACCGGGACGTCGAACGGCGGCTGCCGCTCACCGACACGACCGTGATGTACGCCGCGTCGTTCACCAAGTCGATGTTCGCGTACATGGTGATGCAGCTCGCCGAGGAGGGCGCGATCGACCTCGACCGCCCGGTCGAGGCGCACCTGCGCAAGCCTCTGCCGCAGTACCCCGGCTACGCCGACCTCGCGCGCGACGCCCGTTACCGGCGCATCACGCCGCGCATGCTGCTCAGTCACACGAGCGGCTTCCGCAACTGGCGCTTCTTCTCCCCCGCCGGCGCGCTCGACACCACCGGCACGCTCGACATCCACTTCGATCCCGGGACGCGCTACAGCTACTCCGGCGAGGGGATCCAGCTGCTCCAGCTCGTGGTCGAGGAGGTGACCGGCCGCTCGACGGCGGAGCTGATGCGGGAGCGCGTCTTCGACCGCTTCGGGATGGCGCGCACCAGCATGCTCTGGGAGCCGCGCTTCGCCGGCGACGTGGCGAACGGCTACGACGAGCAGGGGACGTCGCTCGGGCACCGGCAGCGCCGGTCGGTACGCGCCGCGGGCTCGGTGGACAGCGACCTCACCGACGTCGCCCGCTTCGCGCGCGGGGTGCTGCGAGGCGAGGGGCTGCGCCCGGAGACGCGCGCCGCGATGCTGTCGCCCCAGATCCGCATCAACTCCACGTTCCAGTTCCCCACGCCGCCCACGGACACGACGGACCGCGACGCCACGATCGGGCTCGCGTACGGGCTGGGGTGGGGACTGCTCGAGTCGCCGTACGGCCGCGCCTACTTCAAGGAAGGGCACGACGACGGCACGGAGAATTACATGATCGCCTTCGACGGCCCGAAGACGG
>Ga0307414_10002183_pt1 | contig 10207 bp, 10 predicted proteins | sample DK1Ometagenome_FD_203804 | JGI IMG/M metagenome (GOLD analysis project Ga0307414, IMG submission 203804) | Maize rhizosphere microbial communities from greenhouse at UC Davis, California, United States - DK15-O-3 | ecosystem: Host-associated > Plants > Roots > Rhizosphere > Soil | place: USA...
TGGTAGGCGGCGGCAACTTCTTCCGCGGCGCCGAACTGTCCCAGAGCGGCATGGACCGCTCGCGGGCAGACTACATGGGCATGCTCGGCACCGTCATGAACTGCCTCGCCCTGCAGGATTTCCTGGAGCAGGCGGGCGTGGAGACGCGCGTGCAGAGCGCCATCACCATGGGACAGGTTGCTGAGGCGTACATCCCGCGCCGCGCCATCCGCCACATGGAAAAGGGCCGCGTCGTCATCTTCGGCGCCGGTGCCGGCCTGCCGTACTTCTCCACGGACACCGTGGCCGCCCAGCGTGCCCTTGAAGTCCACGCGGATGTTGTCCTGATGGCCAAGAGCGGCGTCGACGCCGTGTACACCGCGGACCCCAAGAAGGATCCCACGGCCGAACGGCTGGAGACCCTGAGCTACGACGACGCCCTGCGGCGCGACATCCGTGTCATGGACCAGACGGCCATGACCATGTGCAAGGACAACGACCTGTCCATGGTGGTGTTCGGCATGGAAGGTGAAGGCAACGTCACCCGCGCCATCCGTGGAGAGAAGCTGGGCACCCTGGTCTCCGCCTAGCTCCGGCTAGGATGTTTTCAGGACAGTTCCGCTGCCGCCCCCGGGCGGTGGCGGAAGCAGCGACAGAGAACCACGCGTGCATGGAGCCGGCGCCCCGGACCGCACCAGAACCCCAGGAGAGACCGTGATCGAAGAAACCTTGCTCGAAGCCGAAGAGAAGATGGACAAGGCCGTAGAGGTTGCCAAGGAAGACTTCGCTTCCATCCGCACCGGCCGCGCCAACCCCGGCCTGTACAACAGGGTCCTGGTGGACTACTACGGCTCGCCCACACCCCTGCAGCAGCTCGCCTCGTTCGCCATCCCTGACGCCCGCACCATCCTGATCACCCCGTTCGACAAGACCGCACTGCGGGACATCGAACGCGCCCTGAGCGATTCCGAGGTAGGCGCCAACCCGTCCAACGACGGCAACGTCATCCGGATCACCATCCCGGAACTGACCAAGGAACGCCGCAAGGAATACGTCAAGATCGTCAAGACCAAGGGCGAGGACGCCAAGGTGTCCATCCGCAATATCCGCCGCAAGGCCAAGGAAGCTCTGGACCGCCTGGTCAAGGACGGCGAGGCCGGCGAAGACGAGGGCACCCGGGCCGAAAAGGAGCTGGACGGCCTGACCAAGGCCCACGTGGATGGCATCGATGAGCTGCTCAAGCGCAAGGAAGCAGAGCTGCTCGAAGTCTGATGGGCCAGGCAGATCAGGCCCCCGCACCACGGGCGCGCATACGGGGGAAGCAGCCCAGGAGCAACCCAACGCCCAAGGCCGGCCGGAACCTTCCGGCGGCCGTTGGGGTAGGCCTGGCCATGCTGCTCGCCGTGCTGGGCGGGCTGCTGTTCCTTCCGCTGGGTTTCGTGGCGGTCACCACCACGTTCGGAATCTTCGGTGTCTGGGAAATTTACCGTGCCCTGGAGGCCAACGGCACCAGGATGCCGATCGTTCCGGTAATGACCGGCACGGTGGCCATGCCGTTCGTGGCGTACTTTGGGGGCGTCGAAAGCCTGCTCTTCGCCATGCTCCTGAGCTCGGTGGCGGTGCTGCTCTGGAGATCCATCGACACCGCCGCAGGCTCGGTCAACAGCATTTTTGCCGGGGTCTTCACCCTCGGCTGGGTGCCGTTCTTCATCAGCTTCGCCGCGCTGCCGCTGCACGCCTCCGGGGGTGCGACCCCGCTGGGACTCTGGCCGGGCGGTGCCATTCCGGAAGGCGCCTGGCAAATCGCCGTCATGCTGCTGCTGGTGGTCTCCAATGACACGTTCGGGTACCTGGTGGGAGCATCGCTGGGCAAGCATCCCATGGCGCCCAAGATCAGCCCGAAGAAGTCCTGGGAAGGCTTTGCCGGATCAGTGGCCGGCGCCGTCCTGATCGGCGTCCTCGCCTGCCTCTTCATCCTGGACAAGCCCTGGTGGGTGGGCGTTGTCCTGGCCGTCGGCACCGTGGCCGCCTCCACAGCCGGCGACCTTGCCGAGTCCATGGTGAAACGCGAACTCGGCGTCAAGGACATGAGCAGCATCCTGCCCGGGCACGGCGGGGTCATGGACCGGCTGGACTCTATCGTCTTTGCGTCCCCGCTGGTCTACGTCCTCTACGGGTTCGTCACCGGAAGCTGGTAAACCCCCAGCTTCCGGGGAAGCCCCCGATTGCAGGGAAAGGACGCCCTCACAGGGCAGCATTATCCCGGCACCAATAGACTGGTGCCACAGCGCTACGGCTGAAGAGCATTGAAGGAACCAACAGTGGCATTGGATATTCATCGGCAGATCCCTGCGTCATTTGAGCGTGTGCAGCGCAGCGAATACGGGTACAACGCCAAGCAGGTGGACCAGTTCCTCCAGCGGGCACGGGTGTCGCTGGAGTCACCCCACGACGCCGCGCAGCCCATCAACAGCTCAGACGTACGGGCTGTGTCCTTCGATCCGGTCAAGGGCGGCTACTCCGCAGCCGTGGTGGATGCGGCCCTGGACCGGCTGGAAGATGCCTTCGCCCGCAGGGAGCGCGATGAACTGATTGCAGCCAGCGGCGAGGAAGCCTGGCTGCGCGAAATCGGCAAGCTTTCAGGAATCCTCCGCGGACGCCTCCACCGCCCGGACGGGGAACGTTTCCGCCGGCCTTCCAAGAACAAGGCCCGCAGCTACAACACCGCCGATGTGGACCGGCTCTGCCACGAACTTGTGGCCTACCTGGAACACGACAAGCCACTCAGCGTGGACAGCGTCCGCCGCGCCGTGTTCCGCCCGGAAACCGGACGCGACGGCTATGAAGAAGCCCAGGTGGACGCCTTCCTGGACCGTGTCATTGAACTGATGGCCGCCATCGATTAAGGCCGTGCCTCGGATGTTTCCTTAGCTGCCTGCAGTCAATCCACCTGCACCTATTCCGCCTGGACCTATTCCGCCTAGACCTATTCCGCCTGTACCTATTCCGCCTGCGGCGGGGTAGGGGAGAGCGGCGTGAACCGGCTCCAGATGTTCCGGTAGCTCCGGTATCCGTTCACTGCCGAGACGCCCAGGAACGACAGCCCGCACGCACCGCCCATCAGCAGTGCCGCAACCGTTCCGGCCCCCAGGAGGGTCAGCAGCAGCCCTGCCAGGATGGCAATCAGGGCCCCGTTCGCCATCGACATGAAAATCATGCTGCTGCCGGCCACGTGGCGGAAATTGCCGCGGTTGCCGAAGAAGTAGTAAGTCTGGACGGAACCGGCCTCGTCATCGTGATGGGCAGCCATCAGATACGGCGCCACGCCCGGATCCAGCTCGACGTAAGCTGCCCTGAGCCGGTTCATGGCGGTGACGTACATCAGGTCCTCATGGGCAACGTTCATGACCCGCAGCTGGGTCAGCAGCCCCATGGCCACGTCAATGAACAGCACCACCACCGCCAGCAGGACAAACGAATCCGAGAATCCGGTGGCCTGCCCCACCAGCGCGACGCTCACCAGGCCCGCCGAGGTGAAGGTCAGGAACATGCTGATCCTCGTCAGCACCTCACCCTGGGCCGTGCTTCGGGAAGCCAGCAGGCCCCAGTGCTCCGTGGCGAGCAGCTGCGCCCGCACGGACGGCGGAACCGGCTCCGCAGCCGGGGGTTCGTCCCGGGTGGACATGGCGTAATTGTCCACCCAATCAGCGTCCGGTTGCCAGCGGCCTTTCCGGGGTGTGCAGCCGGGTCATGACCCGGACCAGCGTCTTCGGCACCCGGCCTGCCGTGGCCCGGGACACCAGCACCATGACGGCGAAAGCCGTGGGAACGGACCAGGCCGCGGGCTGCGCAAGCCAGGCCGGTGTGCTCGCAGCCCCCGCCAGCGCGCCCGCGATCATGGCGCCGCCGCACAGCACCCCGCCGGTCACCATGCCCGCGATGGCTCCGGCATCGGTAAGTCCCCGCCACCAGATGCCCAGCAGGAGCACGGGGCAGACGGTTGACGCCGTGAAGGCGAACACCAGCCCCACACTGCCGGCCAGCGCCAGGGAGCCTGTCATCAGGGCGAAGCCAAGCGGCACGACGGCGGACACCACCGCTGCGAGGCGGAAGCCCCCCACGCCGGCGCCCAGGACGTCTTGGCTGATGACGCCGGCCAGGGACACCACCAGCCCGGACGTGGTGGACAGGAACGCTGCGAACGCGCCGGCCACCACCAGCGCCGAGAGCAGGTCTCCGGCGGGACCGCCGATGAGTTCACGGGGCAGCAGCAGGACCATGGCGTCAGGCTGACCCGAGCGCGCAAGGTCCGGCGCAAACATGCGGCCCACCAGGCCGTAGGCGGTGGGGAACAGGTAGAACACGGACAGCAGCCCCAGCACGATCAGGGTGGTGCGCCGCGCGGACTGCCCGTCCGGGTTGGTGTAGAACCTGACCAGGACGTGCGGCAGGCCCAGGGTCCCGAACAGCAGTGCAACGAGCAGCGAAACGTTGTTGTACCAGCCCGCGGGGGCAAGGCCGGTGGGGTTTTCTGATGGCGTGGCCAGGGGCGGTGTTCCGGTGCCGGCAAGCATGAAGATGATGAAGAGGATGGGTACCGCCAATGCGGTCAGCTTCAGCCAGTACTGGAACGCCTGGACGAACGTGATGGACCGCATTCCGCCCGCCACCACGGTCAGGCAGACCACCACCACCACCGCCACCGACCCCACCCATGACGGCAGCCCGGTGGTGATCCGGATGGTCAGGGCTGCCCCGTGCAGCTGCGGAACGATGTACAGCCAGCCCACCAGCACCACCACCAGGCTGGTGACTTTGCGGACCGCCCGGGAGTCCAGCCTGGCCTCGGTGAAGTCCGGAATGGTGTACGCCCCTGAACGCCGGAGGGGCGCAGCGACGAAGAGCAGCAGCATCAGGTACCCGGCCGTATAACCCACAGGGAACCACAGGGCGTCCGTCCCGGAGAGCAGCAACAGGCCGGCGACGCCCAGGAAGCTGGCGGCCGACAGGTACTCGCCGCCGATCGCGGACGCATTCCACCATGGCCGAACGGTCCGGGACGCCACAAAGAAATCGCCGGTGGTCCGAGAGATACGCAGGCCATAGAACCCGATGACCGCGGTGGCCACGGACACCACGGCGACGGCAGCGGCGGCAACCCCGGGATTCACGCCAGGCTCCGCTTCACCGCGTACCCGCGGGGATCACGGGTCACCGGCCAAGTCCCGGTAGCGGGCCTCGTTGCGGGCAGCCGTCCTGGTGTACAGCCAGGCGCTGAGGCCGATGACCGGGTAAATGCCCACGCCCAGCAGGATCCAGTCGAACGGGATGCCGGCAATCGTCGTGTCGGCCAGGCCGGGGACCACGGCCAGCAGTAGGGGAAAAGCGCTGAGGATTACCAGGAACCCGCCGGCCACCACCAGGGCCAGGCGCAGCTGCGACCGGATGAGGGACCGCACGAACACCTGGCCCACATCGGACTCCTGCGCCGCTTCGCGGGATTCCGTGACGGGGCGCGCGGCCGTGGCAGGGGCCGTTACCCGTACCCTGGTCATGCGTTCGGCCTGATCCGGTTTGCCTGCAGCCGCTCCCGCACGGTGGGCAGGTGCCGGCGGCTGATGGGCAGCCCGGCGCCTGCCACGGTGACCCGGGGGCCGTCTGCCGCAAGCTTCATGGAGGAGATGTGCTTCAGGGCCACCAGGTATGAGCGGTGCGTCCGAATGAATCCGGCATCGGCCCACTGCTGTTCCAGGTCCGCCAGCGGAACCCTGATCAGGTAGCTGGCGTCGGCGGTGTGAAGCCGCGCGTAGTCTCCCTGCGCCTGGACGTACGTGACGTCGTCGCGCCTGATCATCCTGGTGGTGCCGCCCTGGTCCACGGTGATCATCTCCGGTGCACCGCCGCCGTCGCGCAGTTCGCTGATCCGGCCCACGGAGCGTGCCAGCCGCTCGGCCCTGATGGGTTTGAGGAGGTAGTCGACGGCGGCCAGTTCAAAGGCGGCCAGGGCATGGTCCTCGTCAGCGGTCACGAAGACTACCGCAGGCGGATGGCTGCCGGCGGCAATGGCGCGGGCGATCTCCAGCCCCGAGACGGCAGGCATATGGATGTCCAGGAAGACCGCGTCCACCTGCGCGGACGCCAGGGCGCGGAGGGCTTCGCTGCCGGAGGTTGCCCGCAGGACCTTGCCGATCCGCTCGTCCCGGCCCAGCAGGAAGGCGAGTTCCTCCACGGCCGGCAGCTCATCATCAACGACGAGGACGTTAATCATGCTCCAAGGGTAGCTTTCCGTGGGCGCGCAGCAGGCCAGCACCGGGAATCAGGCATCGTGGCCGGGCTGCGACTTGGGCACCTTCATGGTGATGAGGGTCCCTTCGCCCGGGCCGGTTTCGATGACCAACCCGTGGGCGTCGCCGTACACCTGGCGGAGGCGGGCATCAACGTTCCGGAGGCCCACGTGCTCGCCGTCTATATGTCCCGCGAGCATCGACTGCAGCTGCTCCGGGTCCATCCCCACGCCGTCGTCCTCGATGGTCACCTGCGCGTAGGCGCCGGCGTCGTCGGCCCTGATGGTGATGTGCCCCGGCCCTTCCTTCGCTTCGAGGCCGTGCCGGACGGCGTTCTCCACCTGCGGCTGCAGGCTGAGGAACGGGATGACGGTACTGAGGACCTCCGGCGCCACCCGGAGGCTGACCTGCACGCGCTCGCCGAAGCGGGCCCGCTCCAGCAGCAGGTACCGGTCGATGCAGCGCAGTTCCTCGGCCAGAGTGGTGAAATCGCCGTGCCGGCGGAAGGAGTAGCGGGTGAAATCGGCGAACTCCACCACCAGTTCGCGTGCCCGGGCAGGATCGGTGTTGATGAAGGACGCGATGGCGTTGAGCGAGTTGTAAATGAAGTGCGGGCTGATCTGGGCGCGCAGTGCCCGCACCTCGGCCTCCATCAGCTGGGTCCGCGAGGCATCCAGCTCGGCCAGCTCCACCTGCACGGCCACCCAGTCCGCCACCTCGCCGGCGGCCCGCACCAGGCCGGACCCTGCCGAGGAAGCGAAGGCGGCGACGGCGCCCACCACGCGTGAGCCCGCCCGCACCGGTGCTATGACAGCCGCCAGGGGGCCGCCGGTCCCGTCCGGTCCCGGCGACAGTACGGCCGTCCGCCCGCTGGCCAGGACCTCAGCGGCCAGTTCCATCAGCCGCGGCCTCAGGTCCTCCGCCGCCCCGTCCCAGGCGAGCACACCCGAGGTATCCGTAATGGCCAGCGCGTCGCAGCCAAGCAGCGTCCGCAGGTGGCGGCTTGCCTTCGAAGCGCCGGCGGGATTGAGGCCGCGGCGCAGGTGCTGGCCTGCCTGCGAGGCCGCGTGCAAGGTGTGGTAGGTGGCGCGCTCGGCGTCCGTGCCCAGGTCGCGGAAGGAGCGGAGCACCTTCAGTCCCACGCCGACGACGACGGCGATGGCCATGGCAATCACGGCCACGGCCGCGGCGGTCAGGAGGGGGGAGTCCGGCATGGGCCCAGCGTATCCGCGGGTGCCGCTTGTCGCAGCATCCCGACCGTTGAGCGACCACAGCGCCGGAAGGGCTGGAAGTGGCTGCCGTGACGCAGCAGAGTGATTGCTGTCACACCAGCGGCGTTTCCTCATCCGGGCCTGCCGTCCAGTGTGCACCGGCATGTCTCAATGAGGAGGAACCATGGGTAACGATGCCCAAAGTCCGGACGCTGCGGCGTCCGTCGACTTTGAACAGGTCCAGTCGACCGAGCAGTTCCAGGAACTGCGCAAGCGCCACCGCAGCTTTGTTTTCCCCATGGCAGTGGCCTTCCTGCTGTGGTACTTCGCCTACGTCCTGCTCGCGGACTACGCGGTGGGGTTCATGTCCACCAAAGTCTGGGGAAACATCAACATCGGCCTGATCCTGGGCCTGCTCCAGTTCGTCTCCACCTTCGCGATCACCGGATGGTACGTCAGCTACTCCAACAGGAAGCTGGACCCTATCGCCTCTGAGATCCGGAACGAGATCGAGGGCCACGAATTCGACAAGCACGGCAACCGGGTGGGTGGAGCCAACAAATGATTACTATCGCAACCGCAGTGGACGTGGCCGCGCTTAAGGACACCACCCTGCTGAACATGGGCATCTTCGGCCTGTTCGTGGCCGTCACCATGGTGATCGTGTTCCGTGCCAGCCGGAACAACAAGACCGCCGCCGACTACTACGCAGCCGGACGCTCCTTCACGGGATCGCAGAACGGCACCGCCATCGCCGGTGACTACCTTTCCGCAGCCTCGTTCCTGGGCATCACCGGCGCCATCGCCATCAACGGGTATGACGGCTTCATGTACTCCATCGGGTTCCTGGTGGCCTGGCTGGTGGCGCTGCTCCTGGTGGCTGAACTGCTCCGCAACACCGGCAAGTTCACCATGGCCGACGTGCTGTCCTTCCGGCTCAAGCAGCGGCCCGTCCGCATCGCAGCAGCAATCTCCACCCTGGCGGTGTGCTTCTTCTACCTCCTGGCCCAGATGGCCGGTGCCGGCAGCCTGATCTCACTGCTGCTGGGCATCAGCGACTGGGGCGGACAGGCCCTGGTGATCATCGTCGTCGGCGCCCTCATGATCATGTACGTCCTGATTGGCGGCATGAAGGGGACCACGTGGGTCCAGATCATCAAAGCCATCCTGCTGATCGCCGGTGCCGCCGTCATGACCATGTGGGTCCTTGCCATCTACGGGTTCAACCTTTCGGCCCTGCTGGGCGGTGCCGTGGAAACGGCCAACAACCCCGCGGTCCTCAACCCGGGCCTGCAGTACGGCAAGAGCGAAACCTCCAAGCTGGACTTCATGTCACTCGGCCTCGCCCTGGTACTGGGCACTGCCGCCCTGCCGCACGTCCTGATGCGCTTCTACACGGTGCCTACCGCCAAGGAAGCCCGCAAGTCGGTGGTCTGGTCCATTTGGCTGATCGGCCTTTTCTACCTGTTCACCCTGGTCCTCGGCTACGGTGCTGCCGCGCTGGTGGGTGCCGACACCATCAAGTCCGCTCCGGGCGGCGTGAACGCGGCGGCTCCGCTGCTGGCGTTCTACCTCGGCGGCCCGCTGCTGCTGGGTTTCATCTCCGCCGTGGCGTTTGCCACCATCCTGGCAGTGGTGGCCGGGCTGACCATCACCGCCGCCGCCTCGTTCGCCCATGACATCTACGCCAACGTGATCGCCAAGGGCAAGGCGGACGCCGCAACGGAGGTCCGGGTGGCCCGCCGCACGGTGGTGGTGATCGGCGTCCTGGCCATCCTCGGCGGCATCCTGGCCAACGGCCAGAACGTGGCGTTCCTCGTGGCGCTGGCCTTCGCCGTGGCTGCCTCGGCCAACCTGCCCACCATCATCTACTCTCTGTTCTGGCGCAGGTTCACCACCCAGGGCGCCGTGTGGAGCATGTACGGCGGACTCGGTGCAGCCATCGTCCTGATCATCTTCTCGCCGGTGGTGTCCGGCGGGGCCACCTCGATGATCAAGGACGCGCACTTCGCCATCTTCCCGCTCAGCAACCCCGGCATTGTGTCCATCCCGCTGGCGTTCTTCCTGGGCTGGCTCGGTACGGTGCTCGACAAGAAGCGCGAAGACCCAGCCAAGCAGGCAGAAATGGAGGTCCGGTCCCTCACCGGTGTTGGAGCCGAGAAGGCAGTGGACCACTAACGCCGCACCCGGCAATGGGCATTCAAAAGGCCCCCGTCCACGTGGACTGTCCACGTGGGCGGGGGCCTTTTGGGTTGTGTTGCTAGGCGGCGGGGCGCAGCTTGATGTTCGTCATCTTCAGCTCGTCCGTGCCCTCGAACCGGTAGACCAGGTCAACCTTCTTGCCCTCGCAGGTGATGACTCCTCCCACGTCCGCCGACTTGACGCCGTTCTCGGTGGCGACGTTCATGCTGTTGTAGGCGGGCGTGCAGGTACCGTCCATTTTCAGGCTCTCGACGCCGGAGATGAAGGTCTCCTTGGACAGCTGCTCCTGCAGTGCCGGGTCCAGGTAGTCGTCGTACGCTTTGGAGCTGTCGCCGGCAATGACGAGCTTGGTGAAACCGTCAGCCAGGTCTTTGGCGTGGTTGGTGGCGCTGCCGGCAACGTTGACCAAAATGACGATTCCCAGCACTACGAGCAGCAGCACGCCGCCGATGGCCGTCAGGATGATCCACAGCCGGGGCCGCTTCCTTGCCGGCGGCTCTCCGCCCGGGAGGCCGAACGGACCTGTGCCCC
>Ga0307414_10002184_pt1 | contig 10204 bp, 11 predicted proteins | sample DK1Ometagenome_FD_203804 | JGI IMG/M metagenome (GOLD analysis project Ga0307414, IMG submission 203804) | Maize rhizosphere microbial communities from greenhouse at UC Davis, California, United States - DK15-O-3 | ecosystem: Host-associated > Plants > Roots > Rhizosphere > Soil | place: USA...
AGTGGGCGGACCAGCAACTGCAGGATCGGCAGGAAATCGAGCGCGTGCAGACGCAACGGTCGGTGAAGACGCCCTAGCAGCGGGTTTAGGTTCGCCATAACTTCGGGTAGCGCTGCTTCAGTTTCGCCAATTTCGGCCTGTCGTGGACCAGGATGTAAGGGTGCATCGGGTTCTTGCGCATGAAATCCTGATGGTAGAACTCGGCTACGTAGAACGGCCCGGTTTCGATGCGCGTGGCGATCGCATGCTTTTGCGCCCGCAACTGTGATATGAACGCCGCGGCGATCCGCCGTTGAGCGTCGTTCTGCGGGAAGATTGCCGATCGGTAGCTCGGACCGACGTCCGGACCCTGACGGTTCACCTGGGTCGGGTCGTGTGCGACGCTGAAATAGATGCGGAGCAGCTGCGTGTAGCTGATCCGCTTGGGATCGAAGCGAATTCTGATCGCTTCGGCGTGCTTCGTCCGTTCAGTGCTGACCTTCTCGTAGTTGGCCTCGTGCGCTGCGCCACCGGCATAGCCGGAGACGACGTCCTGCACGCCTTTGACGTGCTCGAACACCGCTTCCATCCCCCAGAAGCACCCGCCGGCGAGGACTGCCGTTTCCGTCGAGAGCCGGGGGGCGGAAGACGCTCCGGTCGCTGCAACCGCTGCGAGCGCCGCCAGCGCGAATCTTCCGATCGGTCTCTTCATCACGGTCTCCCTAACACGTTGGCTATACGCACCAGCGTGAGAGAGGGTTACATCCCCGCGCGCCATCAATCGTGATCGGGTGCGCCCAAGGGAAAATAGGATCGGTACGGGCGTCCTTCGTCGACCGCGCGGGCGACGACGGGGTGCGCCAGCAGTCGCGCGCGGTAGGCGGCGAGCCTTGGCCGGTCCGAGCCGATCTCCTGCACCCAATCGGCGTAGAACAGCGACGGTGCGGCCGCGCAGTCGGCGATCGTGAAACTGTCACCCACCGCCCACGGGCCTTCGCCGAGGTTTGCCTCGAGCCAGTCATAGGCCATCGCGAGCCGCTCCATCGCCTTCCGAACCCCATAGGGATCTCTCGATCCCTCCGGCCGGATCGCGTCGAACACCGGGGCGGACATGTTGTTCATCACGTAAAGGTCGAAGAATCGATCGAGGAAACGCGCTCGGCGCCCCTCCTCGCCATCCGGGATCCAGCGGTTCGGGCCCGGATGATGCGCCTGCAGATGCTCGATGATGCAGCTGGTTTCGACCACCGGCCGGCCAGCGTCGAGAAGCAGCGGAAACTGCTTGAAGGGCCAATGGCGTTCGAGCTCTTCCATGTTCTCCGGATGATCCTGTTCGAGCAGGCGATACTCGAACGGAGTCTCGTCCGCCCAAAGGGCGATCAGCACCTTCTGGCAGTAGGACGAGAAGGGATGCGCGAAGAGTTGCAGGCTCACCAACTGCCCTCCGCCATCGCTGCCTGCCGTGCCTTCTCGCGCTCGCTGCTCGTTTCCGGGCCAGCCCAGCCGTGCTCGACCTTGCCGGCCGGTTCGTAGGTCGCGATGACCGCGCCCGATCGGGTTATCTTGTTGCGCACCATTCGGAACGCTTTGGCGGGGGAGTCATTGCCGAACAGCCGCTTGCCCGCGCCCAGCGACACAGGAAATGTCATCAGCGTCAGCTCATCGAGCAATCCAGCTCCCATCAGCGCCGGATAGATCGTGCTGCTGCCCTGGATCAGCAGGTCGGGGCCTTCGCCGTCCCTGATTGTCCGAAGCTCTTCCAGGTTGCCCACCCGGTGACTGTTGGACCAGCCGAGTTCGGGCGTCCCGCGGGTGAGAACATATTTGTTCGCGCGCGTGAAAGCTTCGCCCATCGCGATCGCGGCAGCTTCTCCGTCATCCTTGCCGGTGCGGTCGAAGATCTCGCCAATTCCAGTCGTCTCGCCACCGACATAGGGCCAATAGGCGGCGAAAATATCGTAGGTGCGTCGTCCCAGAAGCAGATCATATTGATCGCCGAAGAACGCATCGATGGCCTCGCCTACGTCCTCGTCGAAAAACTGAGGCAGCCAACCGCCATGCTGAAAGCCCCCGGTCGGATCCTCGGACGGCCCGCCGGGGGCCTGCATCACGCCATCAAGCGAGACGAATGCGCTGCCGCGAATCCTACGCATTGACGGCTTCGCCGCGCAGCGCGGCTTCGATCTTCGCGACGTCGATCTTGCGCATCGTCATCATCGCTTCAAATGCGCGCTTGGCTGCCGCCTCGTCGGAACTGGTCGTGGCTTCCAGCAGGACGCGCGGCGTGATCTGCCAGGAGAAGCCCCACTTGTCCTTGCACCAGCCGCATTCGCTTTCCTGCCCGCCATTGCCGACGATGGCGCTCCAGTAGCGGTCGGTTTCCGCCTGATCCTCGGTAATGACCATGAAGCTGACCGCCTCGTTCGGCTTGAAATTGGGTCCGCCGTTCAACCCGACAAAGCTCTGTCCGAGAACTGTGAACTCGACGGTCAACTCGGTGCCTTCCGTTCCATCCGGATAGTCGGAAGGCGCCAGCATCGCCGTGCCCACTTTGCTGTCGGGAAAGACCGAAGCGTAGAACTCCGCCGCCTTGCGCGCCTCGCCTTGATCGAACCACAGGCAGGTCGTCAGTTTGTTCGCCATCGTGTCTCTCCTTATTTCTTGCGCGGCCCGACGAGCCCGAAAAACGCGCTCTGCGGATCGATTCCGTTGACGGAATATTCGCCGCCGGGGATTTCCTGGGGGCCGTTGATGACCTGTCCGCCGCCGGCCTTCACCGCTTCCGCAGCACGATCGATGTCGTCGACGCCGATGTAGAAGTTCCACATGGACCGCGGCATGTCGGGCATGGTCGGCATGACAGCGCCGATCATCGTGCCGTCCAGTTCAAAGAACTGGTATTTGCCCATCTCGCCCATATCCATGTCGCCGTTCTGCACCCAGCCGAAGTGGCGGGTGTAGAAGTCGACCGACTTGCTCGGGTCGCTACTCCACAGCTCGTTCCAGCGGACGTGCTGCGGTCGGTCGACCGAGAAGACGTCGCTGCTGGCGTTCGGATCGCTCTCCGGCGGGATCGGGTCCATGAGGTAGAAGGGCGCGCCTTCCGGCCCGGTGACCATGGCCAGGCGGCCGACGCCAGGCTGGTCCCACGGCTCCATCATCACTCCGCCGCCGTCGCTCTTGATCTCCTCGACCTTTGCATCGACGTCGTCGGTGTTGAGGTAGCCGAGCCAAACCGGCCGCGCGCCGCCCTCCCGCATCTTGTCGTCGAGCTCGAGCACGCCCCCCGCCATGCCGCCGTCCGACCGCTTGATCATGCGGTAGTTGACGCCCGGCGCGACCGGGTTCGGATCCACGTCCCAGCCGACCACGCTATCGTAGAAGCGCTTCGCGGCCGGGACGTCGTCGGTCATCAGCTCGTACCAGATGAAGCTGCCGAGCGGGTTAGGCACTGGCCAGTTCCGACTTGGCGCTATCGACGATCGGGTCGAACCCGCCCCAGAACATGCGCTGGCCGTTGAATGGCATTTCGCCGTCGGGCTTCATGCTTTCATCCGACATGATCTTGGCCCAGGCGGCGTCGCGCGCCTGCTTGTCGGGCCACTCGATGAAGCTGAAGACGATCGTCTCGCCGTCTTCCGCCTTTACCGCGCGATAGAAATCCGTGACCTTGCCGTGGCTTACGTCGTCGGCGATCGCTTCGACGATGCGATTGGCGCCATGCTCCTGGAACACCTTCGCCATTTTCGCCGCCATGTCGCGATAGGCCTCGCGATTGGCTTCCGGCACCGGCACCACGAAGCCGTCGGTGTAGCCACCGCGAGAGCCGCCTTCCTCGACGATTCCGTCGAAGCCGCCCATGATCATTCGCTTGCCGTCGAACGGCATGGTCTCGCCCATTTCCTTCATGCGCGGGTCGCTCATCATCCGCTCGTTCGCGGAATCCCGGGTCGCCTTGTCGGGATATTCGAACCAGGAGAAGACGACGTCCTCGTCCTCCGTGGCATCCACCGCCTTGCGGAAATCGGTGACCTTGCCGTCCGGCACATCGCTGGCCCAGGCCTCAACGTGGCGCAGCACGCCGAGATCGTGGAAGATCGGCGCGGCGCCCGCCGCATGCTTGCGATATTCCTCGCGGTTCGCTTTCGGCACCGGCACGACGAAACCTTCGTAGTAGGCCATCTTCATCCTCCCTTCGGATGGGCGAGGGGGCTCGCCCTTTTGATTACGCGTGAACTCAGGCCGGTTCAGCGACCGGCTTATTCTCGGCAAAGACAGAGAGTTGGTCGGATAAGGCGCGTTGGAACGCGGGTCGCGCTTCGGCGCGGGCGAGCAAAGCCGCTAGGTTTGGAGTCTTGCCGACAATGTCCGTGTGGCGGAGCTGCCGAAGCACCGCGACGACCATCATGTTGCCGATCGAAAAGCGGCCTTCGAACCACTCTTGGTCGCCAAGCGCCTCGGAAAGCAGTTTCAGCCGCGCCTCGATCTTCTCGACCACCTGCGGTCGACGTTCCTTCGTCCACTCCTGGCCGCGGTTGAAGATGTCGATGTTGATCAGCTCGAACAGCATCGGCTCGACGCTGTTCAGGGCAGCGATGAGCCAGGCGATTGCCCGCATCCGCGCGTTGAGGTCTCCCGGCAGCAGGCGCTCGTCCTGAAGGCCGAGGTGGATGAGGATCGCGCCGCTTTCGAACAAATGCACGTCGCCGTCCGTGAATGCGGGCACCTGCCCGAACGGCTGCTCGTGGAAGTAATCCGCCGGACGCGGGTTCATCGCGTCGAGCAGTCGGACCCGGTAGGGCCGCTCGATCTCCTCGAGCGCCCAGCGGATGCGCAGGTCGCGGACCAGCCCAGCGGCGAAGTCTGGAACCCAGCGGAAAGCCGTAACCTCTATCGAGGCTGTCGAATCGACCGGCATGGTGCGCTCCCCTTAACCGTTGTTAGCGTTGATCGGCAGTAGCGGATTCGACGGGGTGTGCCCCCGCTTCGGCCATTTGCGCGTCCATCCACATGGGCTCCCAATGGTGCCCGTCGGGATCCTCGAAGCTGCGGCCGTACATCATGCCGCCCATCTCCTGCTTCGGTCCGGGGTCGGCCTTGCCGCCGTTGCTGGCCGCGGCATCGACCAATTTGTCGACCTCGGCCGGGCTTTCACAGGAGATCGCGAGGAGCACCTGGCTGGTCTGGTGAGCGTCGGCGATCGGCTTGCTGATGAAACCCGCATAGAATGGCTTGGTGAGGAGCATCACGTTGATCGTATCCGACAGCACCATCATCGCCGCCGCCTCATTGCTGAACTTGGGCTCGTTGCGGGCGCCGAGCGCCTCGTAGAATCGTTTGGAGCGCTCCAGGTCCTCAACCGGCAGGTTCACGAAGATCAACCGCGACATCTTTCTCTCCCTTTGCGACTCGATTCGCTTGTCTTTTGACCCGTGAAGTCATAAATTGCAACCGAGTCGTTAGAAAAAGTAACTAGATGCGTCGAGACGAAGAGAAAAGGCGATATGAAGATGCCTGCGCAGCTGCGCACGGCATGGATCTCATCGGTGATCGGTGGGCGATGCCTGTCGTTCGCGAGCTTCTCCTCGGGCCGCGCCGCTTCGGCGACATCAAGGCGAGCCTCCGAGGGATCAGCGCAAATGTGCTGACGCAGCGGCTCGGCGACCTGGAGCAGGCGGGCCTGCTGACCAGGCGCAAGCTTCCGCCACCCGCATCGGTCCAGGTCTACGAGCTCACGCAATGGGGTTACGAATCCGCGCCCATCTTTCAGGCGATGGGGCGCTGGGCAGTCCGGTCGCCACGCCACGACCCGACGAAGCCGTTTTCCCCGGTGTCGCTGATGCTGTCCCTGCGGACGATGTTCAGCCCGCAGGCTGCCGGCGATTTCGCCGCGCGGATTCAGCTTCGGCTTGGCGAAGAGGCGTTCTTCTGGATTCGCGAAGGCCAAGACATCCGCATTGGCCGGGGCGAAATCGAACGGCCCGACCTCGTCCTTCGTGGAGAATCGGCGTCCGACATCGCGGCAGTGATGTACGGTGGAGCTCCCCCCGAATCGATCCTGGTCGAAGGAGATGCCGAGCTGTTGCGGCGCCTCCCGGAATTCTTCCCGATGCCGGCGAAGGCGAACGCTGGTCCCTAGAATGCATGAGCCGACTTATTGAGACGCTCGCCGCCTTGCCGTAAGGCCGCCCTGCAATGACCGAACTTTCCAACGTGAAGCCCGAGAGCCGCGGCGAGACCGTTCTCGCTGCGCCGGACAAGATGGTGAAGATCCGTGAGCTGTTCGGAATCGACAGCGACATGGAGATTCCGGCGTTCAGCGAGGCCGACGAGCGCGTTCCCGACCTCGACCCGGCCTACGTCTTCGATCCAGACACCACGCTCGCCATCTGCGCGGGCTTCGGAAAGAACCGCCGAGTGATGGTCCAGGGCTATCACGGCACCGGCAAGTCGACCCATATTGAGCAGGTCGCCGCCCGCCTGAACTGGCCGCTCATCCGCATCAACCTCGACGCGCACATCAGTCGCATCGACCTGATTGGCCGGGATGCGATCGTTCTTCGCGAAGGCCAGCAGGTCACCGAATTTCGCGAAGGCCTACTGCCCTGGGCGCTTCAGCACCCGGTTGCGCTGGTGTTCGACGAATATGATGCGGGCCGGCCGGACGTGATGTTCGTCATCCAGCGCGTCCTGGAGACGGAGGGCAAGCTCACGCTCCTCGACCAGAACCGAGTGATTCGCCCGAACCCCTTCTTCCGCCTGTTTGCGACGACGAACACGATCGGCCTCGGCGATACGACGGGCCTCTATCACGGCACGCAGGCGATCAATCAGGGCCAGATGGACCGCTGGAACATCGTCGCGACTCTGAATTACCTGCCGGCGGCAGTCGAAGCGCAGATCGTGCTCGCCAAGTCGGGCGAATATGACAATCCTGACGGCAAGTCGCAGGTCGACAAGATGATCAAGGTCGCGGACCTGTCGCGACAGGGCTTCATCAACGGCGACATCTCGACCGTCATGAGCCCGCGCACCGTCATCAGCTGGGCGCAGAACACGCTCATCTTCAACGACGTCGGCTTCGCCTTCCGAGTCACCTTCCTCAACAAGTGCGACGAGGCGGAGCGGCCGCTGATCGCCGAATATTACCAGCGCGTCTTCGGACAGGATCTTCCCGAAAGCGTGGCCTCGAAGGCCAGCTGAGGCCGGATGGCCGCGGATTTTCCTGTCCTATTGCATCGCGTCCGTGACAGACACGCGCAGATGATGCTGCGCATATCCGTCGCCGAAACCGTCGTTGTCACTGTGAACATTCGTGAACATTCGCGGTCGTGGAGCGGTGATGGCTGAGCCCATCGACCACTTTCGCAGGGCGCTCGCCGGCGCCGCGCGCGCGATCGCCCGCGATCCCGAGGTCGAAGTCGTCTTCGCCTCGGAAGCGGCCCCTGCGTCGGGCAAGACCGCACGCGTGCCGTCGCCGGGTCCAAACCTGCAGCGCAAGCTGGTTGCAGAAGCCCGTGGCGCCGCCGATTCGCTCGCCCTCCGCCTCCGACACCATGACGATCGGCTGCACGCGACCAGCGCGCCGCTCGACCCGGACGCGCGGGCGGTGTTCGACTCCCTGGAGACCGCGCGCGTCGAAGCGCTCGGCGCGAGGACGATGGCGGGCGTCCGGGACAATCTTGCCGAACTGACCGAGGCGAGGGTTCGCGTCGACGCTATCATCCGGGCCCGAACCGCCGAAGAGGTTCCGCTTTCGACGGCGATCGGCCTTCTCGCCCGCGAGCGGCTAACCGGCGACGCCCCGCCCGTCTCGGCTCGTCCGGGCCTCGATTTGGTCGCTTCTTGGATCGAGGAGAAGGCCGGCGTCGAGCTCGACGCCTTGGCGATGACCATCGACGATCAGGCGGCCTTCGCTAAAATTGCCCGCCGCCTGCTCGAAGATCTCGAGCTCGAATCTGCTCCCGAAGCGAGCGAGGAACCGCCGGAAGAGGGCGGTGACGATGAGGAGGGCGATCAGGGCGGAGCCGACGACGGCGAGGACGACACGGAAACCGGGCCCTCTTCGGGCGAAGCCGAGATGCGCGCCGAGCAGTCGGAGGAGGAAGGCGACGACGACAGCTCGCCGCAGGAAATGGACCTCGGCGAAGACGAGCTTTCCGACGGCGACGATGCGACGGACAGCGCGCTCAACGCATCCGCACGCCGCAATTGGGACCTTTCGCCGGAGACGGACTACAAGCCGTTCACGACTCGGTTCGACGAGATGGTCGAGGCCCATGACCTCTGCGACGAAGAGGAGCTGACTCGGCTCCGCGCTTATCTCGACCAGCAGATGGGCGGGCTCCACAATGTAGTGACAAAGCTCGCCAACCGGCTGCAGCGGCGGCTGATGGCGCAACAGGCGCGCAGCTGGGAATTCGACCAGGAAGAAGGCTTGCTCGACGCGGCGAGGCTGGCGCGGGTTGTCGTCAACCCGATGCAGTCGCTGAGCTACAAGGTCGAACAGGACACCGAGTTTCGGGATACAGTGGTCGGGCTGCTGATCGACAACAGCGGGTCGATGCGCGGCCGGCCAATCGCCATCGCCGCCATTTGCGCCGACATCATGACGCGGACGCTGGAACGGGTCGGGGTGGCCAGCGAAGTGCTGGGCTTCACGACGCGGGCTTGGAAAGGCGGCCAAAGCCGGGAACTGTGGCTCGCGGACGGACGGCCGCCGTCGCCGGGCAGGCTGAACGACCTTCGGCATATCGTCTACAAGCGTGCGGACGAGCCATATCGGCACGCCAAGCGCAGCCTTGGCCTGATGATGCGGGAGGGCCTGCTCAAGGAGAATATCGACGGCGAGGCGCTGCTCTGGGCGCACAATCGCCTGATCGCCCGGCCGGAAGAGCGGCGGATCCTCATGGTTATCTCCGACGGGGCGCCAGTCGATGATTCCACGGCTTCCGCCAACGGCGGCGCGTATCTGGAACGGCATCTGCGGCAGGTGATCGAGTGGATTGAGCGGCGCTCGACGGTCGAGCTCGCGGCGATCGGCATCGGCCACGACGTGACTCGCTATTACAGCCGAGCGGTGACGATCATGGATGCGGAACAGCTGGGCGGGGCGATGATCGAGCAGCTCGCCCGTCTCTTCGAGATTCCCTAGGCCGGAAACAAATTGGGCCCGGCGCAGCTACGCACGCCGGGCCCCCCTCGATACGCGACGCGAGGGAAGTTATGGTGACGAGGAAAAGGGGAAAACCGCGTCACTTGAAGAGCTTATGAGTGATTTGGGTTTCACCGAACCTGAACGGACCTCGCAGCCTAAGTTCAGGGAATGGGGCCGAGCGCAGGACAAATTGCTATTGCGAACAGTTCGCAATTAGTTATGTCCAGATCATGAGCCCCTCGATGATCCGCCTCCGCAGCGCATGGTTTCAGGTCCACAAATGGTTGGGCATCGTCCTCGCCGTCCTAATCATTCCCATCTCGCTGACAGGCTCGGCATTGGTCTGGCACGACTGGCTCGACGAGCAGGTCAATCCGCAGCGCTATCCGGCTGCAGGCGCGGCAGCACTGCCTCCCACGGCCTACGCCGCGGCTGCAGGAAGATTGATGGAGCCCGGCGAGCGGCTGGCGTCGATCAGCTTCCCGGATGAGGCAGGCAGCGTCCAGGCGACTTTGACCAAAGCAGCGCCGGGCGGCGGCCGTCCGCAGCGAACATGGGTCTTCATGGACCCGAAGAGCGCCGAGCCGATCGAACGGGCGAGCAGCAGCGAGGGCCTCGTCCGCGTTCTTCACGTGCTCCACGGCAATTTGATGGTTCCGGGCGTGGGCCGGCAGGTCGTCGGCTGGGTCGGGGTCGCGATGCTGATTTCGTCGCTGACGGGCATCTGGCTGTGGTGGCCAATCAAGGGCAGCTTCACGCACGGGCTGCGCTGGAGGCGCCGGCCCGACTTCAACTCGAACCTCCATCATACCGGCGGCTTTTGGGTCGCTCTGCCACTTGCGGCGCTCTCCCTGACCGGTGTGTGGATCTCATTCCCGTCCGTGTTCAATCAGTTCAATGGGCCTCAGGCTTCTTCCGGCGGACCGGGTGGTCCCGCACTGCCGCTTGCTCAGGCCAACCTTGAAGCCGATCAGGCGCTTGCTGCGGCCCAGCAGGTCGCGCCGGGCCATGTCGCCTCGCTGGCGTGGCCAACCGACAAGAAGGCCGAGTGGACGGTCATGGTGAAGG
>Ga0307414_10002185_pt1 | contig 10202 bp, 8 predicted proteins | sample DK1Ometagenome_FD_203804 | JGI IMG/M metagenome (GOLD analysis project Ga0307414, IMG submission 203804) | Maize rhizosphere microbial communities from greenhouse at UC Davis, California, United States - DK15-O-3 | ecosystem: Host-associated > Plants > Roots > Rhizosphere > Soil | place: USA...
AGTGAAACAAATATAGAAATTTTCCAGTAGTATTAAATTTCAAAATTTCAAAAAAATCAATTTTTTGCAACGAAAACGATGTAAGTTCACAAATAATTTGATTTATATTCTTTTATTTCAAAAAAAGTCTAAAAAAGTTAAATTTTCTAATTTGAAAAGTTTTGCTTATTCTAAAATTATTTTTTTAGATTATCAAATTGATAAGTAATCTTGCTTAAACCATCATAAAAGTTTCAAATTCAGCTGTCATCAGTAATTTTTGAAGGCAAAAAAGCTTCTCATTATTTTTAAATAAATGAGAAGTGGAGTAGAAGGTAACGCCTGATTTTGTGTTTCTAAAATAGCAGTAATGTGATATTCCTATTTTGATGTTGAAATAATAGCACTTAAGTATCTATAAGCTAATGCTTTTTTTGGGTGATAAGCTTTCTGATACGAGTTATTTATATTAAGTTTTCCAAACCAAACAAAGCAATTCTGTCGATGACTGGTAAAGTATTCAGTCCAAGTTGGGTTAAACTATATTCCACTCTGGGTGGAATTTCAGGAAATGCTTTTTTAGAAACGAATTTATGTTCTACCAAGAAATTTAATTCTTTTATCAGCATTTTTTCGCTAATACCCGGAATACTTCTTTTTAGCTCGCCATATCGTATGACTCTGTCGTTTATTTGAAATAGAATTAACAAAGTCCATTTACCGCTTAAAAGTTTTAATGACTTTTTTACCGGACAATTTTCATCTGATTGTAAAATTATTTTTTGACTTTTTTCCATAGTATATTCAATATATCTAACCTTTTAGTAAGTACCCAACTTATGTGTAAGTACTTGTACAAAGGTAATTATATATTTAATTTTGAAAGAAAAATAATTTAAAACAACTAAAATGACAGCAATAGAAGTAGTAGAAGGTTATTCAATAGCGCTTTCAAAAGGAGATATTCCTACAGCATTTTCATATTTCAGCCCGGATGCAAAATGGCACCAACCTGGAAACCATCAGTTTGCCGGAACAAAAACAGGACTTGATGCCATCGGAAAAATGCTTGGTGATATGATGGGAGCAACGCAAGGTTCGTTAGTTATCAAACCCACAGGAGCTTTAATGTCTAACGGAAATTTAGTTTCGTTTCCAGTGCATTTTAGTGGTAAAATTGGCAATAAAACAGTGGATATGAATGGTGTCGATTTGTTCGAAGTTGTGGATGGAAAAATTGTTCAGGTTTGGTTGTTTTCTGAAGATCAGCAAGCTGAAGATGAGTTTTGGAGTTAGTTTTTTATCATAGGAAATATAGTTACAAGTGAGAGTATTCTGTTGGAAGTACTCTCGCTTTATTTACAGAAAAACGGCCAACCAACTTTTAGTATATTTGTGTAAAAAAAATTGAGAACTCAGAAATTTCATAAAACAGAATGTGGGGTAGATTTCCTAATTAATGTTTTGCCTTTTGCTGATGTAAAAGAAAGCTATCTTAAAAAGGAAATCTATAATACCGATTATCTTGAGATCGTTTTTTTTAAAAAGGGGAGTGGTCATCTTGTTTTGAATCACGATAAAATAATCATCAGCGACAATAGTATTATATTTATTTCACCTTTTCAAAAACGAGAATGGAATCTGAATCCTGAAGGACTGGATTTTGTGGTTTTGGTTTTTCAGGAAGACTTTCTGAATGATTTTTTTTCTGATAAATTTTTTACTTATCGCCTGTTATATTTTTATCAATTAGAATATCCGCTCAGTATGCAAATTGATGAAGCACTTATCGAAAGATATTATGCGCTTCTTGCCGAAATAAAATCAGAATTGGTAAAAACAAGATTTGATAGTGTGCACATTATTCGTTCCTTAATTTATTATCTGCTTCAAAAACTCAACAGAGAATATTCAGAAAAACACCATTTAGCACTAGAGAAAAATCAGAATAATGAGGCTTTTCAGTTCAAGAAATTGATTGAAATTCATATCAAGGAAAAACAACGCATTAATGATTATACAGAACTCTTAAGAGTAAATCGCATTACGCTCAATAAAGCCGTAAAAGAACAATTTAATGTTACCGCTTCGCACTTGCTCAAACAACGATTGCTGGTAGAAATCAAAGATTATCTGCTTCATTCTAAACTTACCGTTGCCGAAATTGCTTTTCAGCTTAATTTTTCGGAACCCAACCATCTGATGCGCTTTTTTAAAAATCAAACTGGAATTACCACAACCGATTTTTTAAACGAATATCAAAATGGTATCAATCCATAATGTTTTGGTATTAAACAAAGAACAATGCTTTTTTAATTTTGCTTCATAATTATTACGAAAAATAAAATAAAATAAATATGAGTAAAAAAGCATTAATTATTATCGACATTCAGAATGATTATTTTGAAAATGGAGCCATTGAATTGGTAAACCCAATAGAAGCAAGTTTGAAAGCGCGTGCGGTGCTTGATTCCTTTCGTGAGAAGAATTTACCAATAGTACACATTCAGCATTTATCGGCTGATCCTGTTAATATGCCCATTTTTGTTCCGGGAACTTTCGGTTCAGAAATTCACGAAAATGTAAAACCGTTGGAAGGAGAGCAAGTAATTCAAAAATATTACCCAAACAGTTTTAGAGAAACAGCTCTTTTAGATTATTTAAAAGAAAACGACATAACAGAATTAGTAGTTACCGGAATGATGACGCATATGTGTGTAGATTCAACTACTAGAGCTGCAAAGGATTTAGGTTTTGAATGTACTGTTATTGGCGATGCCTGTGCTTCAAGAGATTTGGAAATTAATGGTAAAACGGTAAAATCAGAGGACGCACACAACGCATTTTTAAGTGCATTGACTTTCTTTTATGCTAAAGTTGAAAATACGGATGCGTTTTTATCGGCGTAAAATAACTTAAAAGAGAAAGAGCCAAGTTGGACTATTGTTTAACTTGGTTCTTTTTGTTTAGAGGTAGTGAATTCGCTTTTAAAAAATTCCGCCACTAATTACACAAACAAACACGAATTATATTTCGTTTTTCAATTACACGAATTCTTAAAAACAGATAAAAATTCGTGGCTAACTTTTTTAAAGCGAATGCCTCAGTTTAGATGCTTTTAAGTTTATTTTTAATAATATATTGAGACCTGAAATACAATAAAACGGATGAGGTTAAGAGTCCAAGTGTTAAACCGTACCAAATTCCTTTTACTTCAATATTAAGTTAAATTCCTAAAAAATAAGCCTCGGGTAAACCTATAACCCAATAGAATCAAAAAACTATTTTAATTGATTGTTCTGAAGACGATATTCTCCTGGTGTCAAACTCACTATCTGTTTAAATATTTTAGAAAAGTGGGGCAAATTAGAAAAACCCGTATCTAAGGCAATTTCCAGAAAACTCTTATTAGTTGTTGCGATAAGGTATTGGGCTCTTTCTATTTTTTTTTCGTGAATGTAATTTAAAGGTCTTTGTCCTGTATGAATTAGAAATTGTTTCGAAAAATAATCCTGATTTTGATTGACTCTTTGGGCTAATTCTGCCACGGTTAAATTTTCACTTAAGTGAAGCTGTACATAACTCATGGTGTCTAAAATTTTAGAAGGGGTACCTTGAGAGGTGGTTTGTTTAAAATGCGAAGTATTCATAAACCGGGAAATTAATAGTAATAATGTTCCTTGGTTTTCAAACTTTAGATGCGGTTTGAGTTCGTTATTAAGGGATTGGTATTCCTTATAATATGCTTCCTTTTCATAAACTTTTGGGTTATTCGACCGATTAATTCCTCTCCCGGGGTTGTTCTGAAGCATTTTTTTGATAAGAATAATGTCGGTTTCAGTAGCAGCTAATTTCATCACATTTCTATTTTGATTAAATAATGAAATTCCATCAGGAGATTCTTCAAAAAACTGGATGAAATATTGGCTCAAATATTCCTCGCAATTCAAATTGCAAATAGTAAAACTGGGTATAAGATATAAATAACCGGGTTCTAAAATTAATTTATCTGAACTGTTAGAAATAGTTCCTGTTCCATCGTCAATGTAATACAGTCGATAATAAGGGCTAATTACATTGTTGAAATTCCAGTTGTTATTAAGTTTCACATAATCAATGTGTAACAGCGAAAACGAATATTTGAAAGTGCTTTTTGACATAATATAGTAAAAGGATGAAAAAAAATCGTTTTTGAGTAATAAAAAATCGTTTTTGAATAATTAATTGCACAGGTGTGTATTCTACATTTGTTTCGTTGAATTACTACAAATTAAAGCAATAAAATAGCAATAATAAAATTTTACACCTAAATAGTTATGTAATATTTATTTTTTAAGATACTAAAAAATATTTACAATTAAATTCCAGCTGAATTTTTCAGCTGTAGTCATTGTTATGCAATTACGGTAATAACGGAAATGTATAACATTTCATTTAGTATAAAGTATACTTCTAACCATTTTTAATACATTTTTTTTAAACCTTAAAACCAAACTAATTATGACCAAAAAAATTTTAAAGAAAACAATATTTTATATGATATTGTTTATTGGGCTTTTTGCCAATGCTCAGGATGTTCCTGTAAAAGGAAAAGTTACTTCAGCAATTGATGGACAAACTATTCCTGGAGTAAATGTTACTGTTGATGGTACCAATAAATCTACCACGACTGATTTAGATGGTAATTTTACCATTAATGCTTCAAAGACAGACGTATTGACTTTTACTTTTTTAGGGTATATCACTGAAAAAGTAAATGTGATGGACAAAACGGTTTTTGCTATTTCTTTAAAAGAAGAATTAAGTCAATTACAGGAAGTTGTTGTTGTGGGTTACGGTACTCAAAAGAAAGTAAATTTAACGGGTTCTGTAAGTTCAATTTCAACTAAAGAAATAGAAAATCGTCCTATTACTCAGGCTTCACAAGCCTTATCAGGTTTAGCAAGTGGTGTAACAGTACAACAAGGTTCAGGACGCCCGGGGAATGATGGTGCTTCCATTCGTTTAAGAGGAATAGGTACTTTTTCAGGAGCAGGAAATGATCCTTTAGTTTTAATTGACGGACTTGCGAGCTCATTAAATGATGTTGATCCTAACAACATTAAAAGTATTTCGATATTAAAAGATGCGGCATCGGCTTCTATTTATGGAACTCGTGCAGCTAACGGAGTAATACTTATTGAAACTAAAAGAGGCAGAAAAGGAGAATTGACAGTATCTTATAATGGATATATTGGAACACAAAAAGTAACTGCGCTTCCGGATTTTGTTGATTCGGCAACTTATGCAACTTTGCGTAATGAAGCTAATGCAAATATGAACAGTGGTCCTTCTTACACGGATGCAGAAATTGAATTGTTTAAAAATCAATCTGATCCGGATAATTATCCAAATGTTCCGCATTTAAAAAATCTTTTAAAATCAGGTTCCGGATTACAAATGAATCATAATTTTAGTTTTACCGGAGGAGACGAAAAGAATTCTTATCTGTTTTCTTTAGGGTATCTTGATCAGGACGGAATAATAGCTGAAAACAATTATAAAAGATATAATTTTCAGTTGAATTTTGATAGCCAAATAAAGAAGAATTTAAAACTTACTGCAAATCTAAGCGGCTATTCTGCAAATACTGAAGAACCGCGTCACATAGGTGGGGATATGACAAACATGATGAATTTTGCAGTAAGACAAGGACCCATTTTTGCTGGAAAAAAATCAGATGGAACTTATGGTTATCAGGATAATTACAGTCCTCAGGCCTGGTTAGACAGTGAGTCTTTTACTAAGAGAAAAAATAAATTATTTTTAGGAGGAACTGAATTAGCCTGGGATTTTATGAAAAACTTTACGTTAAGTGGTAAAGTAGGATATCGTTATACTAATTATCGTGATAAAGAATTCCTTTCAGATCTTCAATTTGATGCTAATAAGTATGTAGGACCTAATAGCCTTAGAGTAAGTTCCGGTTTTGATAATACCATTACATTACAATCTCTTTTAAAATATGCAGTAAATGTTGATAAGCATAGTATAGCTGCTTTAGCAGGATTTTCTCAGGAAGAATTTCACTCTGAATTTGTTTCAGGTTATCGAGATGATTTTCCTAATAATCTATTGTATGAAATCAATGCTGGTTCATCAAGTAATATGCAGAATTCCGGTTCAGCTGGTGAGTGGGGGTTAAGATCTTATTTTGGCAGAATTAATTATTCATTCAACGATCGCTATTTGTTTGAAGTAAATGGTCGTTATGATGGAACATCAAGATTTATTACTGATGGCAGATGGGGCTTTTTTCCATCCGTATCAGCAGGATGGAAAGTATCTGAAGAGAATTTCTTAAAAGAGGTGAAATGGATAGATAATTTGAAATTCAGAGCATCCTGGGGACAACTTGGGAATCAAAATATAGGGAATTATCCCTATCAAAATGTTATTGATTTAGGTCAGAATTATACATTTGGCGGAAGCCTTGTTTCCGGAGCCAGATTATCAACATTATCGAATGCTAACATTAGCTGGGAAACTACTACAGTTACTGATTTAGGTTTGGATGTTAATTTATTTGGCGGAAAATTCAGTATGGTGTTTGATTATTTTGACAAAATCACTTCTGATATTTTAGATGTAGTAAGTGTTTCGGGTGTATTAGGACTTAATCCTTCTACTGTAAATGCAGGAGAAGTGAGAAACTCAGGTTTTGAAGTTTTATTGAATTATCAGGATAAAATAGGAGGTGCTAATTTTAGTGTATCCCCTAATTTTTCTTATACCAATAATAGAGTTACTAAATTATCAACTGGTTTAAATCAGGATATAAACAGAGGTTTATTTGTAGGGCATTCTGTAAATTCAACTTACGGTTATGTAGCTGATGGCTTATTTGTAGATGCTACTGATGTCGCTAATTATCCTACTCAACCCTATGCGGCTGAACCAGGATTTGTAAAATACAAAGACATTAGTGGTCCTGATGGTGTTCCTGATGGAAAAGTAGATGCTACTTATGATCGAAAAGTGATAGGTAGTTATTTTCCAAAATATTCTTTTGGAGCTAATTTACAGGCAGATTATAAAGGTTTTGATATTTCTGTTCTCTTACAAGGTTTAGCTGGTTTTAACAGACAAATTGGTGCTTATCAAGCCTATGCTTTTTACAATGGCGGACAGATACAACAGTGGCAGGCCGATAACAGATGGACAGAAGAAAATCCGGATCCTAATGCTGAATACATAAAATTAACGAGTCTTAATCAAGGAAGTGGTACTATCAGACCTTCTACATTTTGGGATAGAAATGCAAGTTTTTTAAGAATTAAGAATGTGCAAATAGGATATAATTTCCCAAAACCTTTATTGGATGCATTAAAAATCCAAAAATTAAGAATATATGTAACAGGTCAAAACCTTCATACATTTAATAGTTTCTACAAAGGATGGGATCCTGAAATGAGCCAGTCAACTGGTGATAATAGTCCTTTTTATCCTATCACAAGTGTATATACTTTAGGATTAAACTTAAATTTTTAGAGATACTAATTTGTTAAAAAATATAAAATTATGATTACTACTATTAAAAAATATCGAAACATTAGAAGCATGGCTCTAAAGTTTTGCCTATTTGTACTTGTTGTCTCAAATAGTGCCTGTTCGGATGATTTCTTTGATAAAAACCCGCTTGATAAAGTTTCTGATGCTACTTTTTGGAAATCAGAATCTGATGCAAAACTAGCGTTGGCAGGTTGTTACAACAATGGAGGGGCATGGAATGGAGAAGATTTTTGGACTGCCAGAGGAATTATTTATCTTGATTTTATGGCAGGTCTTGGTTCTGAAAAAGAATTGATTCCGGATCGTTTTACAGATGGAACATTAGATCCAACCAATGGTACTGTAAGAGCATATTGGAATAACTCGTATAGAAAAATTACTGCTTGTAATAATTTTTTAAGCAATATTGATGGAATTGCAATGGACGAAAATACTAAGGCAATAATGAAAAGTGAGATTAGAACCATAAGAGCGTATCAATATTTTAACTTAGCTTTTTTCTTTTCAGATGTACCATTCACTACAGAAGTTTTGACTGTTGGTGAAGCTAATACTATTCCGCGTACTCCTAAAACAGAAATTATGGATTTTGTGGAAAAAGAGTTACAGGAAAGTGCTGTAGTTTTACCACCTACAAGACCTGTTTCTGAAGATGGACGTATCACTTCGGGAGCTGCTTTGGCAATCTTAGGGCGCGTTCAAATGGCTAATAAAAAATGGGGACCGGCAGCTGTAACTTATAAAAAAATTATAGACAGTCAGGCTTATGCTTTAAATGCTAGTTTTAAAACGATGTTTAATGCGAATAATGAGATAAATAAAGAATTTATTCTTACCACTCAGTATCAGGAAGATGTGTATGGACATGTTCTTCCTCAGTATCTTTATCCGGAGATGTATGGCGGATGGCATCAATTTTCTCCTTACAATGAACTTGTGAAACAGTATGAATGTACAGATGGTTTAAGCATTGATAAATCTCCTTTATTTGATCCGGCAAATCCATATAACAATAGAGATCCAAGGTTAGATTATACCATTATGATTTCGGACAGAACGGTTTTTCAGGGTAAAACATTTGTGAGCAGACCTGATAGTAATTCTCCTGATAGATTTACCAGATACAACTGGAGTGGGTATTGCATTAATAAATTTATGGATCCTTCATTCAATGGTAATTTGATGAATTATGGAGGAAATTGGAGTATTATTCGTTATGCTGAAGTATTATTGAGCTATTTAGAGTCTAAATTAGAAGCAGGTGAAGCTATAAATCAGGCATTATTAGATGAAACAATTAATAAAGTGAGAGCAAGAGCAGATGTTAATATGCCAGCAATAACAACAACAAATCCTACCGAATTAAGAAATAAAATTAGAGTGGAGCGTGAAGTAGAATTCGCATTTGAAGGGATTCATTATTATGACATTTTGAGATGGGGTGTTGCTGCCGAAAAATTGAATCGCCAATTTACAGGTATGAAATTAACAAATGATCCGGCAAATTACACCGCTTTTAAGGTTGATCAAGATGGCTATTTGATGTATCAAAAAAGAAATTTTGTAAAAGGAACAAATGAATTATGGCCCATTCCTCAGGCAGAAAGAAATGTCAATACTAAATTAACTCAAAATACCGGATATCCTAATTAATTTTTTTCATTTCCTGTTTGAAAAAACAGGAAATGAATTTTTTTTAAGTCAAGAAAAAAATATCTTATTCCAGCGTTTTGTATTGGACAAGCAGTTAAGAATGGGAATAGTATTGTTATTCGAAAAAAATAAATTGACAACAAGAAGTTTAGTAATTTAGAATTTCAAGTTCTTTATCTGAATATTTTTTAATGAAAACGAAATGTATGGTTTCGAAAAAATTATGTTACGCTTGCGATTTAGTTGATAATCCAGAATTAATTGAACTCTATAAACGCTATCATTCTAGAGATAGCACCTGGCCTGAAATAACAAAAAGTATCAAAGATGCTGGGATTATTGATATGGAAATTTACCTTTTGGGTAATAGATTGTTTATGATTATGGAAGTAGATGATAGTTATACTCCGGAACGCAAACAAATGATGGATGCTGCCAATCCAAAAGTTCAGGAATGGGAAGAGTTGATGTGGCGATTTCAACAAGCACCTCCGGGAGCAAAAGAGGGTGAAAAATGGTTGCCGATGGAACAGATATATAAATTATAATAATCTTTTAAAAATAAACATTAAAAAAATAAAATATGAGAACAAAAATTTTATTCACGTTTTTATCACTACTGCAGTTCAGCGCTTATGCTCAGGACAAAAATCCTATGCCGGCGATACCTGCTCCCTTAGCTGTAAATAGTGTAACAATGGGAGATTTGGAAACATTTCCGGAAGTAAAGTTAGAACTACCTATTACAACAGGACCTTTTGAACCCACTTGGGAATCGATAGAGAAAAATTACCCTGGCGAGCCTGCATGGCTTCGTGAGGCTAAGTTTGGAATATGGGTTCATTTTGGACCACAAGCTGCCGGAGAAAGTGGAGATTGGTATGCCCGTAATCTTTATAAAACAGATAAAACAGCATATCAAAATCATATTAAAAAATATGGACATCCTTCGAAATCAGGATACAAAGAAGTTTTGCGTGATTGGAATCCAACAAAACTGGATCCGGAGAAACTTACAA
>Ga0307414_10002186_pt1 | contig 10202 bp, 5 predicted proteins | sample DK1Ometagenome_FD_203804 | JGI IMG/M metagenome (GOLD analysis project Ga0307414, IMG submission 203804) | Maize rhizosphere microbial communities from greenhouse at UC Davis, California, United States - DK15-O-3 | ecosystem: Host-associated > Plants > Roots > Rhizosphere > Soil | place: USA...
CGCTGGACTGGAAAATGTTTGCCCGTTCGGATCGTTATTACATCCGGGAATCGGAAATAGAAACCAATATCTCTGTCCGTCTCCTGATCGATGCGAGCGCTTCGATGAACCATCAGGATGGAGATTTTACTAAAATGGATTATGCCCGTTACCTCGCGGCTTCACTGGCCTACCTCGGAAATTTACAGGGTGACGCGATCGGATTATATGTGTTCCAATCCGGCGGAATATTCTCTATGCTCGCGAAACAGGATTTTCAGCACCTGGCAAGACTATTTTATCAGCTGGAACAGATTAAACCAGAAGGGATTTTTACCCGGCCAATCCATTATAAAGAGCTGTACTCGGGCGTGCAAAAGCGGGAGTTGCTGATTTTTATCACAGACCTTTATGAAACCAATAATGAGATTTTCACCCTGCTGGATACCCTGAATACGCTCCGACATGAAGTCGTAGTTTTTCATTTGATGTCCGGCAACGAAATCGACCTGGATTTTAAAGGCTATACTTCTTTTGAAGATCTGGAGAGCAAAAGAACCATCCAGATAGATCAGGAGAAAATAAGAAAAACGTATCAGCAAAAGCTGGAACAATACCTGGAAAGTACCCGGATGAAACTACTCGACCGGAGGATCTCTTACCGGATGATCAGAACCGACGAGCCTCTTGATCAGGCTTTGAGGGATTTTTTAAATCAAAGAAACAAATTAAAGGTTTAGCTGTGTCATTACTTTATCCCATCGGTTTATTTGCGCTTGCAGGATTGGTAATTCCCCTGATCATTCATTTATGGAATGTGAAGCAGGGGAAAACACTTAAAATCGGCAGCATTAGCCTATTGGGAGAAGCGGCTCCGCTAAGCTCCAGGAGTTACCGCATTGCAGACTGGCTGTTGCTCCTGTTAAGGTTGTTATTGATTATTTTGCTCGCCTTTCTACTGGCGGAACCTTATAGGAGGAGTGCTGCAGAAAAAGGCGATCAGAGAGGTTGGTTACTGATGGAGAAGAATACCTTTCCTTTGGTATACCGAACACAGAAAAAAAGCATAGACTCCCTTCTTAAAGCAGGTTACGAATTGCGCAAGTTTGAGGTCGGTTTTTCAAAAATAAACCTGAATGATACCTTAACAAAGGATAGTTTAAATAATACGGAAACAATCAGTTACCTCTCCTTACTAAGGCAGTTAAATGAACGCTTGCCAGCCGGTTTTCCGGTCACACTCTACGCTGATCAGCAATTGACAAAACTAACCGGAGCATTGCCGGAGGTTGATTTCAATTTGCAATGGAAAGAGATTAAAAAGGCAGATACGGTTCGCAATTGGATTGCTGTTTCAGCCCTTAAAACTTATGAGGCCAAATCCAGTCCATCCCTGACCAGTTATCGTAGCCTTGATACTGCCAAAGCGGCACCTTTGATTTCGGTTTTACTCTTTAAAGGGGCAAATACAGAAGACGGAAATTATGTGATGGCGGCATTAACTGCTATCGCTGATTTCACGAAACGAAGAATAGAGGTAAAGCAATGGAATGAGCAGTATAACAGTAAGTTAAAATACGACGTAGGTTTTTGGCTTTCCGATCAACCGGTGCCAAACCGTTTCTTTAAAAACATAAGCCAGGCTGGACGGCTATTCAGTTATGAAAACGGCAAAACGGTTGCAGTTCATTCCCTGATCGATCTGCAACCAGGAAAAACAGGCAATGATGCGATCGTTGAACTGAATAAAAGGATTGTCGCCCGGACTAACCTGGGAGAAAGCATTTGGAATGATGGTTTCGGCAGGCCGGTACTTTCATTAGAAAAAGAAAAATCTCCTGACCATTATCATTTTTACAGCAGACTGAAGCCACAATGGACCACCTTGGTTTGGAGCGAACAGTTTGTAAAAGCCCTGATGCCTATTGTTCTTGGAAATGAAGACGTTGGTCAGGATTTTGGCTTTGAAATACATCAGGAGGATCAGCGAAAGAGCATCAGCTTGCTGTCTCAAAAGCAGGCTTTAATTCCCGCTGCAACATTAAGAAAAGAAGGTGAAATAGTGCCATTAAACCGCTTCTTCTGGATGCTGGCATTCGCGATTTTCCTACTGGAAAGAATACTGTCTTTTAGCAACAAAAACAAGTTGGATCATGGTTGAACAGGAAGCAGGAAAAAGGATTTATAGCTGGAAAAGGCAATGGAGGATACTCAGGCTGTTACAGCTGATTGCCCTTAGCCTTGGTTTTTCTCTGCTGCTTTGTGCAGTGCTGGTCAATACGTTTCCTTTAGCGGATTGGGAAACCGTTATTTCTGTGTCCCTTTTTCTAATTGCATTTGTCATCTTTAACCTGATCCATCCTTTTTGGAAGATAGATGCGCCCGGCATCTCCAGGTATCTGGACAGACAATTTCCGGAATTGGAAGAGAGTACGGGAATTTTGTTGAGGCCGTCCAATGAATTATCGTTGCTGGAACGTTTACAGCAGCAGAAGATCAAAACTCTCCTTACCGAAATACAAACACCTGCAGCACCACTAAAGAAATTAGGATTGTCGGTATTGGTGATGGTCATTGGCTTTGGATTTAGCTTAATCATTACCCATTTAAAGCCTTTAGGGTATACTCCTGAAGCTTATTCCCAAAAAGACGATCATAATATCATAAAAGAACGTATCCCTGTTCAAATCGCTTCTTTTTCCCTAAAAATCAGTGCTCCGGCCTATACCGGTCTGCCGGAACGGAAACAACAACAGTTTTCAGTTAAAGCAGCAACTGGCTCCCTGCTCAAATGGGAGATCCGGACAAATGAACCGGTCAAAAAGCTGAAGCTTATTTTTAACGACCGGGAAGTAGCCAGTCTGCGTTCCAAAGATGGACTGGGGATAGAATGGAGCTTTTTAAAAACGATTCATCAGCCCGGCTTTTATCAGGTAGAACTGGATGGCAAGAAATCGGATCTTTACCAGCTGGAGCTGATTCCGGACCTGCCGGTTTCGATCCGGATTGTCCAACCTAAACCACATACCACGATAGACTTTGGACAGCCTCAACGCCTCAGCCTGATGCTTCATTTAAACGATGATTATGGCATCAAAGACGCCTCCATTTCTGCCACTATGGCGAGCGGAAAAGGGGAAGGGGTTAGCTTTACAGAAAAAAAGCTCCTTTTTGACAAAGGCTTTAACAACAGCAAATCGATGTCCCTCAGCAAAACTATAGACTTGAAGTCCCTGGGTATGAAACCGGGTGATGAGCTATATTTTTTTGTGAAGGCCCTGGACAATCATGGTCAGGCGAGCAGGTCGGATGTTTACTTCGTTTCTATTGTGGATACCGCAGAGCTCATGAGTATGGCGGGGATGACCAATGGAATTAACCTGGTCCCGGAGTATTTCAGAAGTCAGCGGCAGATCATTATGGATACCGAGAAACTCCTGGATGAAAAACCGGGGATTACAGAAGAAAGTTTCAAAAACAGGAGTAATGCATTGGGAATAGACCAGCGACTTTTACGCCTGCGCTACGGTAAGTTTCTCGGAGAAGAAACGGAAACAGAAATTGGAGCAGATCACGACCATGACCACGAAGAAGGACATGCGCATGAAGAAGGGCATCAGCATGAGGGAGAAGAGCATCATGAAGAAAAGGAAACGAAAGCGACAGAAAAATTTGGCGATGTAAAGGCAATTATGGACAGCTATTCCCATAAACACGACATCGCTGAAGATGCAACTTTTTTTGAACCCGAATTAAAAGCACAGCTAAAGGCCGTACTTACAGAAATGTGGAGTTCCGAATTGCACCTGAGAACTTATAAAACAAGAGAGGCCTTGCCTTTCGAATATAAAGCGCTCCGTTTACTGAAAGATCTGCAGCAGAAGTCCAGGGCTTATGTGGCCAAGACTACAGTTAAAGTGGCACAGTTAAAAGAAGAAAAACGCCTTTCCGGCGAGTTGGATAAGATTGTTCAGCCTTTGCAGAAAAACACTTTTGAGCCATTGGATAAAAAAAAGGAATTGTTAAAGCGGGCACTCAGTGCATTGGAAAGCAGAAAGGCGGGCGCTATATTTAGAACTGAAGAACTCAGTTTACTTAGAGAAACCGAAAAATATATGGTCATTGCGGCTTCAGATAACCCGGCTGTTTTTCTACCTGCATTGAAGGGCTGGAGGAAACTAATGACCGGAAGCAATAGTTCGGAAAAAGAAATCGCAAAGGTCCAGGGCGCAATTGGAAGGATGATCGGACCAGAACAAGCGGTGCCACAACTACCTTCAGCTCCTCCAGCCTCAAACCTTTACCGGAAATACTTTAATGCGCTTAAAAAAGGAGAGGGGGCCAATGGAATTTAAATATATTGCTTTAGGCTTATGCCTGATTCTGGCTGTATTTCTGCTGCTGAAGGAATGGCAAAGGGCAAACAAAGCCAGAAGGATTTGGAGGTTGCTGGCCAGCAGTGTCGCGGTGCTTTGCTTTGCCTTATTTATCTTTCCGATCTCTTATCAACTGAAAAGACCGGAACGTCCGCATGAACTTAACCTGCTCAGTTCAGGAGCCATAAAAGACACGGTTAAAAACCTGAAGGGGCGTCTGCTGACAGCGGATGCCAGTCTTCATGGATCCTTAAAGATGCCGAAGCTTGGTCTTATTGCCGACCTTCCTTATTTTCTGAAATCCCAGCCTGAAATCAATCATTTAAATATTTATGGGTATGGGTTAAATGCCGATGAACTTCCAGCACTGCGGGACTATCAGCTTAGTTTTCATCCTCCGGCAATGCCGAGTGGTTTAATTTCTGCAAGCTGGAATTCCAGGCTAAAAAGCTCGGAAATTTTATCTATACAAGGGATTTACAACCAGGAAGGAGACGTTCCGGTTAAACTCCTTCTTCAGGGCTTAGGTGAAAATCTCGACTCCCTGATCATTAAAACAAAAGGAGAAAATGCTTTCTCTTTAAAAGGAAAACCTAAGCAAACCGGGCGTGCGGTGTATCATTTGATCACATTGCAGGGAAAAGATACCCTGGCAAAAGAACCTGTGCCAATAGAAGTACAACCAGCAATGCCACTGAGAATACTACTGCTTGCTGCTCATCCTGATTTTGAATATAAGTTTCTTAAAAACTGGCTTTTTGAAAAGCAATATCCGCTCATCTTCAGGAGCAGAATCAGCAAGAATAAATACAGCACAGACTTTCTCAATACAGAAAACATCAATGTCAGTAAGCTCAACTCCAGCTTGTTAAATAAGGTAGACCTCCTGGTGATAGACGAAGAGGAACTGGCGGTGCTTAGTGGCGCAGAGCTGGCATCCATACGAAAGGCAGTAGAATCCGGCCTTGGCATGGTGCTCAGAATAACAGGTTTAAAAGCGACAACAGTCGTCAGTAAAGGTTTTGACCGGTATGAATCTCCGGAGCTAAAAAACAAAACATTGACGATTCAACTTCCGGAGCATAATCGTCCTTTCGGGCCTTTACCTGCTGAACAGGCAGTTTTCCTGCGGACAGCCAATGATGCTCAGCCACTGCTGACAGAAAAAACAGGCAAGGTGCTGGCTAGTAGTCGGATTAACGGAATGGGGAAAGTAACCGCTACAGTCGTCCCGGCAACTTACCATTGGCTGCTAAATGGTCAGTCCGGAGATTATTCAGACTTTTGGTCGACCTTGCTTACCAGTACTGCAAGAAAAGCTGCGGCAGCGGAGCGCTGGAGTATCGATCCTGCTGTTCCAATACTCAGGCAAAAGATCAATATCACAGTAGATCTCGATGCAGCACAAAAAGCTCCGTTAATCAGTAGGAATGGAGTCCGGTTAAACCCTTTACAAAACATAGAACTTCCATTCCAGTGGCAGGTCAGCACCTGGGCAATTGAACAAGGTTGGAATGAGGTTAACCTCAATGGTAGAAAAACATTCTTCTATGTTTATGGGGAGCAGGACTGGCAGCAGCAGCGAAACATGGCGAAGCTGAAAGCCACTGCGGCATTTGTGAAGGAACAGAAAAATACGGCCAAACTGCTGGAAACAAATGCTTTGATCACAAAACAGGTCTCCATATGGTGGTTTTTCTTCCCTTTCCTGCTGGCGGTAACTTTTTTATGGTATGAAACTAAAATGTTATAAAAGTTCTTAACCATTCCTTTTCAGAATAGGTAAATTGGGAATATTATTAACCTAACCAACCGAACCACTTGAAAAGAAAAGACTTTCTCTACTTATCCGGAATAGGGATGGGGGCCCTGATGCTTCCCGACCTGTCTGCTTTCGGAAATCCAATAGATCCCTTACAAGCACTGGAGGGAGTAGATGTAAAAATTAAAAAAGAACTGGCCGATGTGGCATTAAATGCGGCAAAATCTAAAGGTGCCACTTATGCGGATATCCGGATCGGACGTTACCTGAATCAATTTGTCGCCACCCGTGAAAAACGAGTGCAGGGGGTTGCCAATACGGAATCCTATGGCATCGGTGTGAGGGTCCTTGCCAACGGCTGCTGGGGTTTTGCCGCAACAAATAAAGTGACCAAAGAGGATGTGGCAAAAGCAGCAGAACAAGCAGTCGCAGTGGCGAAGGCGAATGCTAAAATACAGGGTGAGCCTGTACAGCTGGCGCCACAGAAAGGTTTTGGGGAAGTAAGCTGGAAAACGCCTATAGAAATCAATGCCTTCGAAGTTCCGGTAAAGGAAAAAGTAGATCTCTTATTGAACGTGAATGACATCGCCATGCAAAATGGTGCAAGCTTCGTCAACTCGGTCATCTTCGCAGTCAATGAACAGAAATATTTTGCCTCTACAGATGGTTCTTATATCGATCAGGACATTCATCGCATCTATCCCTCATTTAATGTGACAAGGATAGACCGCGAATCAGGGAAATTTCAAACAAGATCAGCTCTGAGCTCGCCAATGGGAATGGGGTATGAATACATGAATGCCCGTCCTCAGGACAAGGTACAGGGGGTAGTAACCCGATATAAAGGTCGTTACGACATGCTGGAAGATGCTAAATCTGCTGCACTGAATGCCAGCGAGAAGGTAAAAGCCAAATCCGTAGAGCCGGGGAAATATGACCTGGTACTCGATCCTTCGCATTTATGGCTTACCATCCATGAGTCTGTAGGTCATCCAACAGAGCTGGACAGGGTATTGGGATATGAAGCGAATTATGCTGGAACAAGCTTCCTCACCCTCGATAAATGGAAGTCTAAGAAATTTAAATTCGGTAGCGATAAAGTAAATGTGATTGCGGATAAAACCCAGGTCGGTTCTTTGGGGGCTGTAGGGTATGATGATGAAGGGGTGAAATGTAAAAAATGGGACATCATTAAAGATGGAGTTCTGGTGAACTATCAGGCGATTCGCGACCAGGCACACATCATTGGACTCGAAGAATCACAGGGATGCTGCTATGCCCAGGGCTGGGATGATGTGCAGTTTCAACGCATGCCGAACATCTCGCTGGAAGCAGGGAAGGAAAAGCTAAGTGTAGATGATATGATTAAAAACGTTGAAAAAGGAATCTATATCATCGGAAACGGCAGCTTCTCCATTGATCAGCAACGCTATAATTTCCAGTTCGGCGGACAAACATTCTATGAGATTAAAAATGGAAAAATCGTCGGCATGCTGAATGATGTGGCCTATCAGTCGAACACACAGGAGTTCTGGAATTCCTGCTCGGCAATATGTGATCAGAATGATTACCGTCTGGGTGGCTCTTTCAATGATGGTAAAGGACAACCTTCACAAAGCAGCGCGGTGTCTCATGGTAGTGCAACTACCCGTTTTAATGGAGTTAATGTTATTAATACAGCAAGAAAGATTTAATTATGGCGATTTTAAATAAAGAAGAAGCCCAGGCAATACTCAAAAAAGTACTTAGCTTTTCAAAAGCAGAGTTCTGTGAAATCAGTCTGAATGGTTCAGATGGTGGAAATATCCGCTATGCAAGAAATGCAGTGTCTACGGCCGGACAAATCAGCGTGATGGACCTGGCAGTAAGTTCCACCTTTGGCAAGAAAACAGGAACGGCAACAATCAATGAATTTGATGATGCTTCCCTCCAAAAAGTAGTGAAAAGAGCGGAGGAACTGGCAATGCTGGCCCCGGAAAACCCAGAGTTTATGCCTTTGCTGGGTGCTCAGGATTTTGAAGAATCTCCAACATATAATGAAAATACAGCGGCAATGACGCCGGATACGAGAGCCGAAATGGTTGGTAAAAGCTTACAGGTTTCTAAAGCTGCCAATCTGGAAGCCGCAGGATTTTTGGAGAACTCCACACGGTTTGGCGCAATCATGAACTCTAAAGGGTTGTTCGCCTATAATAAAAGAACAAATGTCTCTTTCTCAGTAACGGTAAGAAATCAGGCAGGAACAGGCTCAGGTTATATCGAACAACAATTCAATGACCTGGATAAAATGGATACACTGGCGCTAAGCAAGATTGCAGCATCAAAAGCATTAGGCTCTGCGACGGCAAAAGCAATCGAACCAGGGAAATATACGGTGATATTGGAACCGCTGGCAGCGAGTGATATGCTGGGAAACATGTTCAGAGGCTTTGATGCCCGTAGCGCGGATGAAGGTAGAAGTTTCATGAGTAAAAAAGGAGGGGGAACCCGCCTTGGTGAACAACTGTTCTCTGAAAATGTAAATATCTACTCGGATCCAATGAATCCGGATGTTCCCTCAGCAGCATGGAGCGATGATGGATTGAAGGTGAAAAGAACCCAATGGGTGGAAAAAGGAGTGGTGAAAAATCTGGCCTATTCCAGATATTGGGCAGAACAAAAAGGAGTAGTACCAGTCCCTTTTAACCGCAGTATCGTAATGGAAGGTGGTACACAGTCTTTAGAAGAGCTGATAAAAAGTACGGAAAAAGGAATATTGGTTACGCGTTTTTGGTATATCCGATCTGTAGATCCGCAGACTTTATTGCTGACAGGGCTTACCAGAGATGGTACTTTTTATATTGAGAATGGAGAGATTAAGTTCCCGGTGAAAAATTTCAGGTTCAATGAAAGTCCGGTGATTATGCTGAACAATGTCGAAGCATTGGGTAAGCCGGTTAGAACGGGAAGCGGCATGATTCCGCCAATGAAGATCAGGGACTTTACTTTTACTTCTTTGTCTGATGCGGTTTAGGTGTTGAACGAGCAGGATTGAAAGAGCGGGATTGAAAGAGCAGGATTGCAAGAGCAGGATTGCAAGAGCAGGATTACAAGAGCGGGATTGAAAGAGCAGGATTGCAAGAGCAAGATTGAAAAAGAAGCATTACTAATCAAAGGCTGGAATGTTTGCCCTGAAGGGGGCAAATCTTCCTATGCCTTTTCTTAGAACGCATCTTTTTCCTGGAAGGCCCCTCAATTTTTCGCCCTGTGAAGCGTAAAGGGAATATGGTATAGCGGGACATTTGTTGGCACTAATATTAAATGATCTGCGCCAATCGTTTGGGGTGATTTGACACTTTCATTGAGCTCCACATATTCGGGCTATCATAATTGAGTCCATTATTATGACTACTAATTTATAGAAATTGAGAAGAAGAGACTTTTTATACATGACCGGGGTAGGCATTGGTGCCTCTATGGTTCATTTGCCGCTTTTTGGAAAAGAGATTAGTGTGGAGGATGCGTTAACACCCGTTGATGTTCAGTTGAAAAAGAGGATGGCTGATGTTGCTCTCAATGCGGCGCGTTCGAAAGGCGCAACTTATGCAGATGTTCGCATTGGCAGGTATTTGAATCAGGTGATTGCCACCAGGGAAAATCAGGTGCAGAACATCGCCAATTCGGAGTCTTATGGAATGGGAGTGAGAGTCATTGCCAACGGAAGCTGGGGTTTTGCAGCAACCAATAATCTGGATAATGAAAGTATCGCGAAGGCAGCAGAAATGGCGGTAGCGATTGCTAAGGGAAACGCAAAGCTGTTGGTGGAGCCGGTACAACTCGCTCCACAGAAGGGCTTTGGTGAGGTGAGGTGGAAAACACCATTGGAAATCAATGCTTTTTCGGTTCCGATTACGGACAAGGTGAATATGTTATTGAATGCAAATAACGAAGCCATTAAAGGAGGAGCTAAATATGTGAATTCTAACCTCTTTATGGTGAATGAACAGAAGTATTTTGCTTCTACAGATGGTTCGTATATTGACCAGGATATTCATCGGATCTGGCCAACATTTACAGTGACCAGGATCGATCCTGCCGGAGGGAAA
>Ga0307414_10002187_pt1 | contig 10201 bp, 9 predicted proteins | sample DK1Ometagenome_FD_203804 | JGI IMG/M metagenome (GOLD analysis project Ga0307414, IMG submission 203804) | Maize rhizosphere microbial communities from greenhouse at UC Davis, California, United States - DK15-O-3 | ecosystem: Host-associated > Plants > Roots > Rhizosphere > Soil | place: USA...
GCCGCTGTATCAGGAACTCGACCTCTTTGCCCGCGGTCATCATCAGGTCCGCCAGCTCGTCGACCACCACGACGATCTGCGGCAGCACCTCATATTCCAGCTCTTCGGTCTCATAGACCGGCTGGCCGCTGTCGGCGTCGTAACCCGTCTGAACCCGGCGCCCGAGGCGCGAGCCCTTGGCCTTGGCGTCTCGCACCTTGGCGTTGAAGCTGGCGAGCTGGCGGACCCCCAGGCTTGCCATCATCCGATAGCGCTCCTCCATCTGCTCGACAGTCCATTTGAGCGCTCGGATCGCCTTGCCCGGCTCGGTCACGACGGGCGCGAGCAGGTGAGGGATGTCGTCGTAGATGCTGAGTTCCAGCATCTTCGGATCGATCATGATCATCCGGCACTCGTCCGGGCTCATCCGGTAGAGCAGCGACAGGATCATGCAGTTGAGGCCGACCGACTTGCCCGACCCTGTTGTGCCCGCGACCAGCAAGTGCGGCATCGGCGCGATGTCGGCGATGACCGGGTCGCCGCTGATATTCTTCCCCAGGATCAGCGGCAGGGCCATGTTCTGGTCTTCGAACGCCTGGCTTCCGATCAGCTCGCGCAAGCTGACCGTCTCGCGCTTCTGGTTGGGAAGCTCGATGCCGATCACGCTGCGGCCCGGGATGGTCGCGACGCGGGCTGACAAGGCGCTCATGTTGCGAGCGATGTCGTCGGCCAGCTGGATGACGCGACTGGCCTTGATTCCGCTGGCCGGTTCCAGCTCGTACATGGTGACCACCGGGCCGGGGCGAACCTCGACGATGTCGCCGCGGACGTGGAAATCCTCGAGCACGCTTTCCAGCAGCCGCGCATTCCGCTCCAGCCCGGCGCGGTCGATGACATTCTTCCCCTTCTCCGGCGGGGCGGAGAGCAGGTCGAGCGTCGGGAGCTGGTAATTATCGCCCAACGCTAGGCTGGCCTGTCCGGCAGCGACGCCTTTGCCCTTTCGCGGGTTGGGCTTGGCCGCGGGAAGGATGGCTTTGGGCGGTTCGGCGACGGCGACGGCAGGGCGCGAGCGCGGCGGCGCAGCCATCGACTCTTCATCGTCCTCGCGAACCTCACGCGTGCGGCGCGGCCTTGGCGTCGCGTTGGGATCGCGCTTCAGCTTGGCCGCTGCCCATTCGCGTTCTTCCGGCCGGACCCCGAGCGCCAGCCAGCCGACGACAAACCCTCCAATCGCCAGGATCGCCATCAGCGACAAGCGCAGCGGCCCTTCGATCGCCGGATTCTCAACCAGACCGACCGCTGCATCGACACCATAGGCGCCCGCCAGCCCAAGCGCCCCGCCATATCCGGCGGGAAGCCCCGACACGGCCGAACCGGCATATAGACCGAGCGCAATTCCAATGAGCCCGACGCCCAGCCCCGCAACGACCAAAGCTCGCCCGATCCGCCCGGTGTCGGCACCGCGAATCATCCGGAAGCCCGCCAGCGCAATCAGCGGCAGGAACAGGGCAGCGGCCGGGCCGAACAGGAATAGTAAAGCATCGCTCGAATAAGCCCCGAAGCTTCCCAGCCAGTTGGTCGGGGGCCCGCCGGCCGCGGTGGTCAGGCTGGGATCGACGCTCGAATGGGTGACCAGCGCCACACCCAGCGCCAACGAGAGGGCGACCAGCGCCACGCCGAAGGTTTTGCGGACGAAGGCGCGGATCGAGGCCGACAGCGTTTCCCGCCAGTCCGGTCCCAGATCCTTCTTCTGCGCGCGCTGCGCGGCCGTCGCCATGACGTCACTTCCCCCGGCTAATCGTTCGTTCGCACATACTGCCTGTGGCCGGACTCCCCGGCAAGACTTCCCACGCTGGCCGACGCACTCTAGGGGACGAGTGATGCAGCGAAGCGACGTAATCATCCTCGGCGGCGGGCTGGTCGGGCTGGCGTTCGCGGCCGCGTTGGACTCCAGCGGCTTGACCTGCACCGTCATCGATCCCGCCGACCCGGAAGCCCGCAAGGACGCCAAGTTCGACGGCCGGACCAGCGCGCTTTCCTCCTCGTCGAAGCGGATGTTCGACACAATCGGAATCAGCGAGCATTTCCCGGTGCCGGGCTGTCCGATCCGGCGGATTGAAGTGGCCGACGGGCTGGAGGCCGGCGGGCTAGCCTTCGATCCCGGCGACGATGACGAGCCGCTCGGCTGGATGAATGAGAACCGCCATCTTCACGCAGCGCTGTTGGCGCGGGCGCGGGCGGGCAAGAACATCGATCTGCTCTGGAAATCCCGCCCGGCCGCGGTCGACCGGGAAGATCATGGCGTCATCGTCCGCCTCGAGGACGGACGCCAAATCGGCGCACCACTGCTTGTCGCCGCCGAAGGGCGCAACTCACCGATGCGCGAAGCCGCGGGAATTCGGGTCGCTCGCTGGAAATATGACCATAGCGCGATCGTCTCGACGCTCCGCCATGAACGCCCGCATGACAATGTCGCCTACGAGATTTTCTATCCGTCGGGTCCATTCGCGCTGCTGCCGATGACCGATGACGAGGGCGGGCATCGCTCTGCCATCGTCTGGTCAGTGAAAGCCGAGGACGCGCCGGGCTTTCTTGCGCTCAGCGACGAGGATTTCGCGGAGGAGGCCGAGGCCGCGATGGGCGGGTTTCTCGGCAAGATTTCGCTGCTGGCCCCGCGCTCGACCTATCCGCTCGGCTTCCACCATGCCGCCCGGATCACCGATCATAGGCTCGTGCTGGTGGGCGATGCGGCCCACGGCATCCATCCGATCGCCGGTCAGGGCGTCAATCTTGGCTACCGCGATGCGGCGGCGCTGGCCCAGGTGCTGGTGGAAGGCGCGCGCCTCGGCCTCGACCTTGGCGACCAGCAACTGCTCGACCGCTACCAGCGCTGGCGCAGCCTCGACACCTTCATGGTCAGCCTCGCCACCGACGGCCTCACCCGCATCTACGGGATCCCCGGCAAGACTGCGTCGAAGGTCCGCCGCTTCGGCATGGGTTTGATCAACCGGATCGGGCCGGTGAAGGATCGCTTGATGGCCGAAGCGCGGGGGACCAGCGGCGACCTTCCGCTGCTGCTTCGCGGACTTCCGATCTAGCTACTGAAGCGTCTGGCCGATGTCCGCGCCGCCCGGCGACAGGCGCTGGAACTGCATCAGTTGGACCACAAGGTCGGCTCGCCCAGCTAGCGTCTGCTCTTCCAGCAGGGCCTGCTTGGCCCCCGTATCGAACGGCGCGACCTGGGCGATGGCGTTCACCAGCATCTCGTCGTCAAGCTGCCCGACCGCGCCCCAATCGACCGCCAATCCAAGCGCATCGCCGAACCTTTTCGCCTCGCGCTCCACGTCGGCGCGCTGGGCAAGGCCGAGCGGCTCCGGTTCCGAATCGTCGAAGGCGGCCATGTCGACGTCGGCCTGGCGATAGGCGGTACCGAGATCGCGCTCGGCGATCAGGCGGAACCTGGCCGATCCGTGCAGGACGATATTGTAACGGCCGTCCTCCAGTTCCTCGGCGCCAACGATCTCGCCGACGCAGCCCGCGCGGAACAGCGGCGGCGGCTCGCCCTCGCCGCTGGGCTGGATCATCCCGATCCGGCCCGTCCCCGCCAGCGCATCGCGGATCATGTCGCGATATCGCGGCTCGAAAATGTGCAGCGGGAGTTGCGCGCGCGGAAAGAGAATTGCTCCCGGCAAGGGGAACAGGGGGATTCGGGCTGGGTTGGCGCCCATCATGTGAACAGCAGCGCCGACAACCGCCGCCGCTGAGCCCTTCCCCAAGGGTCTTCGTAACCCGCCGCCTCCAGCATCTGCAGGAAACGGGTCCGCGCCGCGCCGTCGTTCCAGTCCCGGTCGCGCGCGACGATCTCAAGCAGCGCATCGGCCGCCGCATCGCGGTCGCCCGCCGCCATTTTCGCCTGGGCGATTGCAAAGCGCGCTTCATGGTCGTCGGGATTGGCCGCCAGCCGGGCTTCCTCGGCCGACACGTCGGCCGCGGGCGCAGCCGCGACTTCCAGCGCCGCCCGCGCCCGAGTGACCGCCTGGTGCTTGGCCTGTTCGTCGCTCAGCGAATCGAGCAGCGCCCGCGCTTCGTCCGCTTTGCCGCCCGCAATCATCGCCCGCGCGCGACCGCCGATGACGACCGGGTTGGCCGGGTCCATTTCCTGTATCTGGGAGAAGATGTTCTCGGCGCGCGCGGCGTCGCCCTCGCCCAGCACCTCTTCGCCCATCGCGATCAGCGGCTCGACCTGCGCGGCCAGGTCCTGGGCTTCCCCCTTCACCGGTAATTGGGCCAGCAGCTGGTCGATGATCCGCTTCAGCTGCGCCTCGGTTCGATAGCTGGTGAGGTCGGCGACCGGCTGGCCCTGGAAGATGGCATAAACCGTCGGGATCGACTGGACACGGAACTGCGCGGCGATGAGCTTGTCGGCCTCGATGTCGATCTTGGCGAGCTTGACGCCCTTGTCGGCATAGTCGGCGGCGATCTTGTCGAGCACGGGCGCCAGCTGCTTGCACGGGCCGCACCAGTCCGCCCAGAAATCGAGGATGACGAGGCCGGTCATCGACGGCTCGATGACGTCGCGCTGGAACCGCTCGATCGCCTCGCGCTCCGCCTCGCTCACGCCCAAAGTCGCCACGCCTTACTCCTCGTTCGTATGTGGCATATGGGCCGCGAGGCGGGTTGCGGCAAGCTGGGCAGCACAAGGGCTTGCGGGCATCGGCAACCGATGCTAGGCGCCCCCTCCACCCGACCGGGACATCTTCCCGGAAGCGCCAGAGCGGGCGTAGCTCAGGGGTAGAGCACAACCTTGCCAAGGTTGGGGTCGAGGGTTCGAATCCCTTCGCCCGCTCCAGACTTCATGCACACACGGCTTCCCTCGTGACAGGCCGGTGCCGGCCCGCTAGTCCGGCCGGGATCATGAAGCTCAATCCCAATCTCGACATTGACGCACTCGCGCGCGACCTGGCGGAGAATCGCCGGTTGCAGGTGCGCGACATTTTCGAACAGGACAGCGCCGAGCAGGTCCACGGGATGCTGGCGAACGAAACGCCCTGGTGGATGGTCTATAATGTTGGCGACCGGGTGGAGCAGCTTCCGCCCGAGCATCTTGCCAGGCTGGGCGCTCACCAGGTCGAGCAGATTTTTTCCGGGATCGTCGAGCGCGCCCAGCGCAACTACCAGTTCGTCTATGCCTTCTATCCGATCGTCGGCAGCTATTTCGATCCGGCCGCGCCCAAGCTGCCGATCCTGAAAGTGTTCGAATTCCTCAACTCGCCGCCGGTGCTCGACTGGTTCCGCACATTGTCGGGCCGGCCGGACGTCCAGTGGATCGATGCGCAGGCGACCCTTTACCAATCGGGGCATTTCCTGAAATCGCATTCGGATCACGACCCGGCGAATGCGCGGGCGGCCGCCTATGTCCTTAACTTCACCAAGCTGTGGGAGCGGGACTGGGGGGGCTATCTCCAGTTCTTCAACGAGAACCACGACATCGAGCTGGCGCTCCGCCCGATTTTCAACGCGATGAACATCTTCCTGGTCCCGACCGACCATAGCGTCGGGCTGGTTTCGCCATTTGCCTATGGCGACCGGCTTGCGGTCACCGGCTGGCTCAGGACCGATGCGCCCCCAGGCCCGATCGGCGGGAAGCTATAATCGCTTTAGCTAGCGCGCCGGATAGCGCAGGCGGCCGAGGAAACGGGCGATGCTCGGGCGCCTGAAATCGTCCCTGCTCCAGCCCGCCTTCCATTTCTCGAACCGTCCGACATCGGCCAGCCTTCGATCGAGGAAGGCAGCGGTATCCGTCCAGCCTTCGCTCTGGTCGTCAAGCCATGCGAGCAGGGTGGCGGTGTAGACACCCGACAGGATCAGCCGCTTCGAATAATGGTTGTAGTCCGTCGCCGTATCGCCCGCGAGCCGCCACATCGCATCGGCCGACCTCCAGCCGGTGCGAAGCGCGAGCGGGACGTTCTGAGGCATGGCTAGGATCGACAGGGCCGAACGCACTGCCTCACGGGCCGGGCCGGTGGTCTCGAGCCGGAACCAGATCATCGCGCGGATGCGCTGGCTGATCCGCAGCTTCTCGACCACCTCCGGCGTGAAATGCGCCTCCATGGCTCCATCGACGCCCTCGATCCACGCTTCGATCATGTGCGGCGGATCCTTGGGGAAAGCGAGGCGCGCCTGGGCCGGATCGATGCCGAGCTCGGCCGCGGCGCTGTCGACGGCCTTGTGCGTCCATCCGTCGAACACGGCATGCTCGCCGACCTTGAGGGCAAGGCGGTGCCGGAGCGCTTTCAGGGGAGTCGGGTCGGCCATGGACGCTAATTGGGCTTCGGCACGCGTTCGCGCAACCTGACGAGGATCAGCGCGATGACGATGGTCGCCGCCCCGGTCCAGTCGAGCGGCGTGAAGGATTCGCCATAGTAGAGCCAGCCGAGCAACGCGGAGAGGGCGGGCTGGGTCAGCATGGCGACGCCGACGACCAGCGGAGGGATGTGGCCTAGCGCATAGACCAGCAAGCCCTGGCCGACGACCTGGCTGCACAGGGCCAGCGCGATCAGGCCGGTCCAGTCGGCGGGAACCACGGTTTCCCCCGCTGCCAGCGCCACGGGAAGGAGCATCGCCGCTCCGAACAAGCTGGCGAGGAACAAGAGGGGCAGCGGTTGCAGTTCGCCGCGCGTCCGTTCGACGATGATGAGGTAGCCGGTGTAGAGCAGTCCCGCGAAAGCGGCGAGCAGGTCGCCACGCAGGTGTGACGCCGACAGTTCCGCGCTGCCCCACATCAGCATGCCGCAACCCGCGGCCGCCAGCGTCAACGCAAGCGCCTGGATCGGCGAGGGCAGGCGGCGCGCGAGCCACAATCCCCAGGCGGCGAAGAAGAAGCTGGAGATATTGCCGAACAGCGTAGCGTTGCCGAGCTTCGTCAGCAGGATCCCGGCGTGCCAGGCGGCGAGGTCGGCGGCGAAGAAGAAAGCCGCCAGCGCGATGGCCAGCGTCAGCGCCTTGCGCGGCCGGTGAACCGGCTGCCTGAATGCCCGGGCGAGCAGCCAGAGGAACGGAACGGCCAGCGCCAGTCGCCAGAAGCCGGCGGCGACAGGCCCCACTCCACTATTGCGCACAAGAAACGGACCGCACGCCAGCGCCAGATTGCCCGCAAGCAGGGCGGCGAAGGCCAGCCCTTCGATTTTGCGTTTGTCGGTGGTCACCTTGCCCCATTGGCGGTAGGCCGGCTGCTAGGCAATCATATTAGAGGCGCGACTTCAAATCCATCAGCGTCAGCGCCGCTTCGGCCGCGCCGCCGCCCTTGTTGGCATGCTTTGGATCGGCCCGCTCGATCGCCTGGCGCTCGTTTTCGACGGTGAGGATGCCATTGCCGACGGCGAGCCCGTCCATGGTCAGCGCCATCAGGCCGCGCGCGCTTTCGCCGGCGACGATCTCGAAATGATAAGTCTCGCCCCGGATGACGACGCCCAATGCGACATAGGCATCATATTTGCCGGTTTCCGCCGCAAGGGCGAGCGCACCCGGGAGTTCGAGCGCCCCCGGCACGGTGATCGTCTCATGGCTATGACCCGCTTTCTCGATCGTCGCCCGGGCGCCGGCAAGCAGCATGTCGTTGAGGTGCGCGTAGAATCGCGCTTCGGCGATCAGGATGTGCGCCACGTCAGGCCTCCGGCTTCTGGATGCAGCGTTCCTCGACGATGGCGAGGCCGTAGGCGGAAAGCCCGACGGGAGAATGCGTCGTGTTGGACAGCAGGATCATGTCATGGATGCCCAGCGCCGCCAGGATCTGCGCGCCGATGCCATAGCCGCGAAGCGCCGGCGACGACTCGCCGCCCTTGCCAGAGCGAAGATCGGTCGCGCGGCTCAGCGATCCGGGCGCGGCGGCGTGAAGGGCCACCATGACGCCGGAGCCTTCGGCCTCGATCATCGCCATCGCCCCGTCGAGCAGCCCGGCGCGCTCGCCGCGTTCGCCGAGCAAGTCGGCGAAGAGGTCGATCGAATGCATCCGCACCAGCGTCGGCTTCGACGGATCGATCGCGCCATGGACGAGCGCGAGCTGCTCCTCGCCGCTCGCCTTGTCGCGGAACACCTGCGCCGTCCAGGCGGCGCCGGAGCGGGCAGTAAAGCGGGTTTCGGACACCCGCTCGACCATATGATCCTTCTTCAGCCGATAGGCGATGAGGTCGCGGATCGTGCCGATCTTGAGCCCGTGGATCCGGGCGAATTCCATCAGGTCGTCGAGCCGGGCCATGGTCCCGTCCTCGCGCATGATCTCGCAGATCACGCCCGACGGGTTGAGCCCGGCCAGCCGCGCCACGTCGACCGCCGCCTCGGTATGCCCGGCACGGACCAGCACGCCGCCGGGACGCGCCACCAGCGGGAAAACATGCCCCGGCGACACGATCGCATCGGCGTCATTGGAGGCGTCAATCGCCACCGCGATGGTTCGTGCGCGGTCGGCGGCGGAGATCCCGGTCGTCACTCCTTCACGCGCCTCGATCGAGACGGTGAAGGCCGTCTCCATCCGCGTCGCATTGACCCGGGCCATCGGCTCGAGACCGAGCTGGTCGACCCGCTCCTTGCCGAGCGCGAGGCAGATCAGGCCGCGCCCATGTCGGGCCATGAAGTTGATCGCATCCGGCGTCGCCATCTGGGCGGGAATGACGAGGTCGCCCTCATTCTCCCGGTCGTCGTCGTCGACAAGGATAAACATCCGCCCGTTGCGCGCCTCGTCGATAATCGCCTCGGCCCCGACCAGCACTTCCTGGACTCCGCCATCGATCAGTTTCTCGAGGCGGACGAGCGTGTCGGCGGTCGGGTTCCAATCGGACGCGCCGAGCTTGCGAAGGCTGTTCGGGTGGAGGCCGGCGGCGCGGGCGAGCCCGCTGCGGCTGGCTTCGCCGGAGTCGACCAAGGCGGTCAGACGATCGATGAGAGTCGTGGACATGAGGGCGCCGCTATCACACTCAAATGTGATTCTCTACCCCAAAACTCTGTCCAAAGGCCTCAACGTCACATTTCAGAGTCGGAAGGTGGCGTTAAACTCGCACATAATGGGCGCCGGTAGCCGTGAACAGCCTCAAATCTGCGGCGGCGTGAACTGGATAGCCGGGAAAAAGAACAGCATCGTCCGGCGCTTGGTCCTGAAATGAGATTAGCGGGGGGTAAGCGATGATCGGCACCGGTACGTCTGGGCCCAACTATTATGACTTGCTCGGCCTCACGCCTTCAGCCGCCGGGGACGCTGTTGCGCAAGCCTTTTCCAGAGCCGCCAACCTTCTCCGGCCGCACGTCTTCGGCCGGGTCACCGAACTGTGCGTCGCTTATGAAACTCTGCGCGACCCGGCCCGGCGCCGCGCCTACGATGAATCGCTTGGACTGAAGCCGGAACCGAAGTTGCCGCCTGCTTCGCGTCCGGCTTCCGCGCATTTCATCGCGCGACCGGCGTCCGCCGGCCCCCACGCACCCGTCCCGCCGCCTGTGATTTCGCGGAATCGGCCAGCATCGCCGCCGCCTCCACATCATCGGCCGAAGCCTCCGCCGGCGCGGTTCAATTCACCGCCACCGCGCCCGTCCGCTTTCGACGATCCCGGTGCCGGAATTCGCCCGGTCGAATGGAAGCGCACGGGAGCAATCGCTGGCGGTTTCGCCGCCGCGGCGGTGTTCGTTGGCGCAATGGCCGGCTGGTGGTCGGGAAGCGAAGCCGCGAAACCTCAGCAACTGGAATCCGCGCGTTCGAGCGATCAACCCGAGACAAGGGCACCAGGCGCTGCCGAAGTGCAACCGGAACCGGTGATTGCTGCAGCCGAGGCGAGGGTTGAACGGCCACGAAAATCCTTGTCCGCACAAGCCCGGGCCGAGCGCATCGATCGACACCCGCAGCTCCCTGCCTCACAGGCCGAGGCCCAATTGATCCAGCCCCCGGAGGACTTGGCCGATCAGGCCTCCAGCGATCCGCTCGCGCCCGAAACGGCTTCTGTTCCGACTGTGGCGGCCACCATGCCGCTGCCGCACAAGACCGTCGCGCGCACCATCGATAGGATCGGTTATTCCTGCGGCGCAGTGGCCTCCGCGGTGCCCGTCGAAGGGGCGGCAGGCGTCTATACGGTCACCTGCTCTTCGGGACAGTCGTTCCAGGCGAGGCCCGTCAATGGCCGCTACCGGTTCAAACGCCTGGCCAGGGACTAGGTCTTTCGCGAACCAGTCGCGAAGGCCGTCG
>Ga0307414_10002188_pt1 | contig 10197 bp, 8 predicted proteins | sample DK1Ometagenome_FD_203804 | JGI IMG/M metagenome (GOLD analysis project Ga0307414, IMG submission 203804) | Maize rhizosphere microbial communities from greenhouse at UC Davis, California, United States - DK15-O-3 | ecosystem: Host-associated > Plants > Roots > Rhizosphere > Soil | place: USA...
CAGGCGTTTTGCGATAAAAAGTGCATGCGGATCGAACTGACCTGTGACCAGTGCGGCAAAAACCGATTTGCCTTCCCAGATGGTGGCGGCGACGATGCGATCGTATCGTGCGATGAATGTGGCCACATTATCGGCAGCATGGGAGCCTTGAAGCAGGCCGTCGCAGAGGCGGTGGTATCAAAAAGGCGCACCCCGAAAATTCACGAAGTGAACAAGACGAATGGTAAATAAGGACAAAGATCGAGAGCGCCGCGCCCGGCATGACCGCGAACTCGAGGAAAGTCAGGCTGCACTGCGGAGAAGCATCTCCGAAACCGAGCGGTTGGTGGGTCAATCGGAAGCGATGCTTCGTCGCCATCGGCAAGAGCGAGAAGAAGACGACGATGACGCTGACTTACCGGATGTCGGCGCACCGGACTAAGACCTGAACGGCGGAGGTGATCGCCAATCACGAACCTAACTCAGGCGGATTTAGTGTTAATCGGGGCAACAGGAGCGGGTCTGCTCTATTCGTGTTTCGGGCGGCGTGGCGCGCAATCGCCCAGATCCACCTATAGATGGCCAACTGTTTTGAGCGGATGCCCCGCGACCCCTGCGGCCGCCGCGGATCCCTGCGCTCTGATGAAAAGCCTGGCGGCTTAGGCGAACAGCGTCCCCAGCCATGACTTCGACGAATGCCCCACCGCCACGCTGCACCGCGCCTCGCACTTAGCGATTTTCGCCTTCCTCGACTTCGGCGAGCCAGCGCGAGAACACCTCGACCACTTTCTCTTTCGGACCGAGATTCTGGCACCAGACGTCACCGCCTTCGGGGGAGCAGGCCCATACGCAGCCATCCTCGTCGGGGCCCTCGATCTGAAACAACGCGTGTTGCTCGGGGTCTTTTTCCATGGCGGTCTCTTGCGCCCAGTTTGACCTCCCGGTCAACGCGCCGCGGGCGCTGCCGGACCTCTCCGCAAGGACCGCCCATGTTCGGGGCGGCGAGAGGGTGGACCGCCGCCCCGAGTATTTCTCTTAGGCAAAGTAACCCGGGGTTTCTTTAGGCATGATGGACTAGCTCGCTTCCGGGCCTGTAGTACCACCGCGAGCAACAGGGTTTGCCAACCGGTCTGAACGGCGACGGCTGCCGCTCAGGAACCCGCACTGCACGAAGCGCGTTTTGCGCGGCATGGTGTCCCATGAGGCAGATCGGCGAGGCCAAATTCTTTCGCAGACGCGCTGCTGAAGAGCATCAACTGGCGCTGGAGGCGAGCGATCCGGCGGCGGCCCGTATCCATCGCCAGTTGGCGGAATGCTATGAACGGATGCTCCGTGAACCTCGGCGGCATTTGGCAAGCCTGCGCTACGACCAGGACGCTGACCGCTCTGTCGTCCAAGAGATGAAGGAATCCTACCGAAGGCGCTCGAATATCAGCGCATCAAATCCGCCGGCCCGGGGCGTATCAGTCCCTCCCGGCTCATCCACCAGCGAGTAGAATGTCGCACAGCAGGCCCGCACGAATAGCAGGTGCCTGCGCTGTGAACCCCATACCCGCACAGCAGCTTGACCCTTTGATAATAAACGTTTTTACTGATGCCGATCGTGGCCGAGTCGGATCGGCTGTTAGCGAAAGGCCGTCCCCAGCCTCCTTTTCGCTCGCTCTGCGGCGGTGCCACCTCCGGCCCATCGTCGACGTCTGGCTCGACCTCGATCTCCTGTGAGATTGTCACGACAGTCGGCTGCTTCGGCGCCCATGAAACCGCGATAAGGCGGCAACCTTTGAAGTGAAGTGTGCGTTTCATGGTCCGATGGAGCTCAGCTCCCTCTCGACTGACTCGCGCACTTCTCCTCGCGGTGAAACATGGTCAGACGCTGTGACTATCAATACCTCGAAGAGCGCGCTCAACAGGCGTTCGAACGTGCGAAGTCCACACAAGACCGTCCTACTCGCTCGAACTATCTCAAGACTGCTAAATGCTACCACGATCTCGCACGTGCCATCGAGCGAAGAGAGCGAATCCGGGCTAGTGCCGATACGCCCGGGCGAAAGCATTGATGTGAGGCGCCATTGCGCGATGCTGAGGCCCGCCTTAGCCCCATGGCGGGCGTTCAGGGGTTGCGCGTTGCCACCGCTGTCACTGGCTATCTTCCGCAACGGAAAGAAGCGTACGCGCGTCAGAAGAACCCGAAGTCGTCCGCGACAAGGCTCGTCAGTTGCAAGCCGCTCAAAAAGGTCGACTCATTAGCCGAAACGCTGATGAGAACGCCTTGGTCGGTCTGTGTCGCGCGCGCAATCACCTGAGCGAAGTCACTCACGCCCAGCGCGGTCGAAAGGTAGAGGACGTCTGTTAGGCCGGCGCCGGGCTGAAAATCGCGAGGCGTGTCGTGTCCGTCACCTGCGCCGAAATAGAAACCGTCATCGTCAGACACCCAATTGAACCGGGCGTCATCGCCGATCAGTAAATCGTCACCCGCATTGCCGAACAAGACGTCGCTGCCGATCCCGCCATTGAGCGTATCGTTACCCGCACGACCATAGAGCAGGTCGTCTCCGCCGCCGCCTAGCAATTCATTGTCGGCGTCGTTGCCGCGAATGGAATTACCGTACGGGGTGCCGAGCACTTTCTCTATGCTGTCGTAGTGGTGATTTTCGGTGCCGCTAAGGCCCGGCAAAACCAGGTCGATTACGGTGACGCCGCAGCCGCGAGCATGAGATCATCGCCCTCGCCGCCATCCAATATATCCCGCTCAGAATTATGGGCCAGCCCGTCGTGGCCCGCTTCACCGAGCAGGACGTCGTTGCCCGTGCCGCCGTCCAGGAAGTCGTCGCCTTCTCCACCGTACAACCAGTCGTTTCCCTCGCTGCCTTCTAGAGAGTCGCCTCCGGCACCACCAATGAGATAGTCATCTCCCTCCAAGCCGCGCAGGAAGTCGATACCTTGAAGACCGTAAAGCCAGTTTGCTGCTGCAGTTCCTGAAATGGAGTCATTGAAGTTGGTGGCTACAAGCCCTTCGATACTGCCGTATTGATCATAGCCGAAAGCAGCGAACCGAAGATCGGACAGAGCAGCTTTGGGGGTACTGGAGTGGCCACCTTAGCCGAGCAACCATTCGTGCCTTCGGTCGGCGACCAGCGGTTCTTTCTTCGCGCGGCGATCGTGATGGCGGTTCTCATTGTCGCGGGCTTCTCGTTTCAGCTGGCGATGGGCCGATCGACGTTCGCCTCGCTGGTCCGTGTTCATGCTTACGCCGTCCTGTTCATCGGCTGGGTGTGGATCTGCCGCCTGCAGAATATCTTCATCGCGACTGGCCGGGTACGCTCTCACCGCAAGCTCGGCTGGGTGGCGGCGGTGTGGATGGTGGCCATGGTCGTCTCGGGCTTCGTCGTGACGGTCGCCATGGCGCGCAATGGCACGGTCCCTTCTTCTTCCAGCCGCTGCACTTCCTAATCTTCGATCCGGTTGCGCTGCTCACATTCGGCGGCCTAACCGCCGCTGCGGTCATGCTGCGCCGCCGCACCGAGTGGCACTGACGTCTGCACTTCTGCGGGATGACCATCCTGCTTGCCCCTACCTTCGGCAGGCTCCTGCCTTTGCCGTTCATGCAGCCGTGGGCGTGGGAGGCGACGTTTGTCGTCACGTTGCTGTCCCGCTCGCCGGGATGTGGGCCGACGTGCGTCGCAGCATCCGCGTGCACCCGGCCTGGAAGTGGGGCCTTTCGGCGATCGTCGGTTCTTTCCCGCTGGCTCAGGCGATCACCTACAGCTCCGCCGGGACGGCGATCTACGCTTGGGTAAACCGAGGGGGTCGCGAGGTGCCGCCGTGCCGCCGCTCGAGTTCCAGCCGCCGCCCGAGGGGCCGCTGATGCCCGGGCAGTCCTGAGCAAACAAAGATCCACGTCGGCTCAAACCCGCTGTCCGCTTTCGACCCATTCGGATGCAGCTGGTAAGCTGTGGCCCTTTCCAACGGAAATTAGGACTCGAACTGAGCTACTAGGCGCTGTCCTAGCCAAAGTTCGCATTTGGAATCAGGATGCTGTTTCTTGACTAGCTCGATAGCGTCATCGTCGGTTTGGGCCCTGACCCAATGTGAAGCTACGATCTCTTCGCGCCTGCCTAAGCAGTAGAGCCGATAGGTTGCCACAGACGCTCGATAGCATGATTCCGCGTGCGGAACGAGCGTTAGCGCGCCAGTGCCGATCCAAGCGCTTCTTGCAGTTGGGCTGAAGTAAAGGGCTTTGCAATGGAGGGATATTCGGGCCGTTTCGTAACAAGCTCCTCGCTGTAGCCAGTTGCGAGGATCACGGGCACAGTCCAACGTTTGCTAATCTCATCTGCTAACTCAATCCCGCTCTTACCGGGCATCACCACGTCTGTTATAACCACGTCGACGGAGTTCGTCTCGAGCTGTGCGATTGCCTGGAGTGCGTCGCTCGCAAGCAGAACGGTGCAGCCCAAATCATTGAGCACGTCGCAGGTAAAGGCGCGCACCTGATCGTTGTCTTCAACCAACAAAACGCGAGCCTCGAACTTATCGGGTATGTCATGGTTTACGTGGACATCCTCATCCGGTTCCTTGGAGGACAAGGGCAGAAATAACGACACCGTAGTTCCCGCACCCTCTTCAGACTCGATTTCCGCAAACCCGCCTGCCTGTGCAGCGAATCCATGAATTTGAGAAAGACCAAGGCCAGTGCCTTTCCCCACTTCCTTGGTAGTGAAAAAGGGGTCGAAGGCGCGTTCCCTCACGCGCTCCGGCATGCCGAGCCCAGTGTCCGCGATAAACATCCGAACGAACTTTTCCCGACCGATCGCTTCTACCCGCGCGCCCAGAGTGATCTTCCCTCCCTTCGGCATGGCGTCCCGCGCATTGACAGCTGCGTTCAGGATCGACGCTTCTAGCTGACCAGGATCAACCTCTACCGTTAAGTCCGGTGCGGTTTCCTCAAACACAACCGTAATACGGCTTCCTAATGTCCTGCTGAGCAGCTCCCGCGCCGATTCCAAGCGTTTTCGGATTTCGAGGACGCGAGGCTTCAATGGCTGCTTGCGCGCGAAAGACAGCAACTGATTTGTAAGGGTTGTAGCTCGCTCAGTAATCTCGATGATTCCATCCAAGTACCGGAGTTTCTTTTCCTCCGGCATCGCGCGGTGACGTCGAAGGAAATCTGCAGATCCAGCAATGACGGTGAGCATGTTGTTGAAGTCGTGCGCAATGCCGCCCGTCAGTTCACCTATAGCCTGCAGCTTCTGTGACTGCAGGAGGCTTCGTTGCGCTTCGTCGACCTGCTCCGCAGCCTTCTTTTGCTCCGTCCTATCACGAGTGACCTTAGCAAAGCCGATGTGGTTGCCTTCGTCATCGTAGATCGGATCGATCAGAACATGGGCCCAAAAAAGCGAGCCGTCTTTGCGAACTCGCCACGCTTCCCGCTCATATTTTCCTGCGGTTAGTGCCGTCTGCAGTGCCCGCGCGGGCTCGCCGGCAGCGCGATCCGCTTCAGTGTAGAATCTTGAAAAGTGTTCCCCGACGATCTCTGAACTCGAATAACCCTTGATATGTTCAGCGCCCAAGTTCCAGTTTGTGACGAAACCTTCCTTATCCAGCGAATAGATCGCGCAATCCTTTACACCTTGAACTAACAAGCGAAAGCGCTCTTCACTGGCTTGAAGATCAGTCTCCGCCGCTTTCCTTTCAGTGATGTCTCTCACGACCTTGGCAAAGCCTAACAGGTCGCCTTGGGGGCTACGGATCGCGTCGACCACGGCATGCGCCCAAAAGCGGCTCCCATCTTTCCGAACCCGCCAACCTTCGGTCTCATACCGGCCATCTCGCGCGGCAACGCGTAGAGTGCGGCTAGGAGCGTCAGCGGCTCGGTCCTCATCGGTGAAGAACATCTGGAAGTGTCGGCCGATCACTTCGTTTGCTGAGTAACCCTTGAAGCGCTCCGCCCCGGGGTTCCAGCTGGCGACGGTGCCGCTCGCATCAAGCATGTAGATCGCGTAATCGCTAATTGCGTTTACGAGCAGCTGATTACGCTCCTGATCGGTTAGAGAACTTAAATCTAACAATGGTGTGTTTCCCAGGCCGATCCGCGTACCCTTGGTACGGCAAACGTTTGCAAATGCACAGGGAATTAGCCACTGAAGTCAGTAAGCGTTGAAACACGTCAAGAGTATCCGCTTTCCACCCAGAGCGGACATTAGACGTCAGTTTCCAGACCGGGTCGCCAGCGGACCTTTCTGGCGACCGATCGCCGTCCGCTAGGGCGAGAAAGTGGACAGCAGGTCGAGGGCGTTGCGCGTCGCGGCGGAGGCAGCGGTGTTGTCGAAGATGCACCACACATCCGCTGTCCCCATCATGCTCTTCATCTCGCACGAATAGCGCTCGAGGGCGTCGGCTTCATAGGACGAGCGGTAGATCCTGGGGGAGCCGTGCAGCCGCCAATAAGCGATATCCAGCGATCCTGCGGGGCGTGATGCGCCGGGCACAATGGCGGGATCGGCGGCGACGCGCGCAACCCCGTTGCTCTGCAAAAAGTCGGTGGCGTCGCCGTCGAACCAGCTTGAATGACGCGGCTCACAGGCAATGCGCGCTGGCACCCTCGACTGCAGATCGTCGAAGAACGCCTGCGCGACGCTGGCACCGAACGCCAGCTTCGGTGGCAGCTGCACCAGGCCTACGGCAAACTTGTAGCCCAGTCCTCCCGTGTCGCTTGCAAACTCGTCGATCAGCTCGTGGCAGTCGGCGAGCCCTTGCACATGCGTGATCGTCCTCGGCAGCTTGACCGCAAAGCGGAAGTCTTCGGGAACGCTGTCCGCCCAGCGCCGCCAGGTATCCGCGCGGTGGCGCCGATAGAAGGACGAGTCAATTTCCACGCAATTGAACCGCGTAGCGTAGCGCGACAGGTTCGATGCGCCATCGTCGAATAAAGCACGGTCCGCGGCCGGCAGCGCCCAACCGGCCGTGCCGATAGAGATCTTCATGGGGCGACCGTTTTCCACTCGGGCCTGACCTCAGGGCATCATTGGAGCGTATGGCCGTCTAAGCATCTTTGATGTCGGCGCCACGTTCGCGTTCTCTCTCTTGGGGCCTGTTCGGCCCGATTCAGCCGCCCGCCTCCTACAAGAGGAAGATGTCGGGCGACTGCACGATCCAGGAGGCATCGATCGTTGTCGAGGCCGCGGCGTTCTGGGCAAAGGATCCATTTGGCTGGGCTGACCAGCTGACGAACGAGCCATTGTCGTGGCGCCAGACGAGGTCATCGCGGCCGTCGCCGTTGTAATCGCCGATCGCCGCAATATGCCAGTCTGGCGGAGCGCTGCTCGAGACGCTGGCGTTCTGCAGAAAGCTGCCGCTCGCCTGGCCCAGCCACTCACCGAGCTGTCCGCCAGCGTTGCGGGCGAGAAAGTCGTCGCGGCCATCTCCGTTGAAATCGCCCGCCCCGATGACAATCCAGCTCGGCTCCAGCGAGAACGAACCCGCCGCGTTGTTGAGGAATGAGCCGTCGGCCTGGCCGAGCCATTCGGCGATCGACCCACTCGAGTGACGCCACAGCAGGTCGTCAGCACCGTCGCCGTTGAAGTCGCCTGTACCGACGATCCGCCAGCTCGCGTCGACGGGGTTCGCAGCCTTGCCACTGTGGCGGAAGTTGCCGTCGGACTGACCGAGCCAGCCCGCAAAGGCGCCGCTCGTATGCAGCCACACGATGTCGCTCTTGCCGTCGCCGTCGAAGTCACCGGTCCCCGCGATCTGCCAGCTCACGTCGAGCGTGGTCGAAGCGGCGCCGTTATTGCTGAACGAGGCATCGGCCTGGCCCAGCCACTCGGCCATCGCCCCGCTGGTGTGGCGCCAGATGAGGTCATCGCGGCCATCGCCGTTGAAGTCGCCAGTCCCCGAGATACGCCAGCTCGTATCGACCGGGTTCGCCGCGCGGCCGCTATGCGCGAAGCCGCCATCCGCCTGCCCCAGCCAGCCGGCAAACGCGCCGCTGGTGTGCAACCAGACCATGTCACTCCGACCATCGCCGTTGAAGTCATTGCGAACATCTGCGCGGATGGAGATCTGGACGCCCCCTCCTGCCGCGGCTCCAATCATGAGGTGACCACCAATGCCGTTCGCGATTGTTAGCGATCCGCCCGTGTAGGTCAGGATGTTCCCTGAGATTGTCGCGGCAAAGCCATTCAAAATGCCATTGCTGACGACAATTCTGTCGTGCCTAGTAAAGTCAGTGATCGTATCGCCGTTGAGTCCCAGCGTGGTGTCACGAAAGATATCAGCCCCTGCTCCGCCGGTGAGGACGTCGATACCAAGCCCACCCGACAGCGAGTCGTCGCCCTCGCCACCAAACAGGTGGTCGTTTCCTGCAGCGAGCCCAAAGGTTATGGCGCTATCGTCGAAGAAGGTGATTGCGCCAACGGAATGGAAAAATCCGTCGCCGTACAGGGAGTCTGCACCGCCCCCGCCATTCAGCGTATCGTCCCCGGCATAACCTCCGATCACGTTATCGGCTTCGTTCCCTGTCAGCATATCGGAAAAAGCAGACCCGCTGAGGTTCTCGAAACCCATCGCATTGATCGTGCCCTGCTCTGCATCTTGGCTCGCGCCCTGCAAAGCCAGGGAAAAGGTCACCCCTGCGCTCGTGATGTCCGACGAGCCATTACCACGAAACGAGAGAGTATCCGTTCCTAGGCCACCGTCCAACGTGTGATTGCCAGTGCCAACTTGAATTAAGTCGGATCCGCCGCCGCCAAAGATGCTGTCGTTTCCAGTGACACCAGAGCCGTCGGAGCCACCCCAGAGCCAATTGTCACCCGAGTCCCCAATAAGAACATCGTTGAACCGGGTACCCGACACGTGTTCGATCCCGACTAGCGTGTCTGACCCCTGGCCAGTGGACTGTGCCTGGCCCTGCAGGTTGAGATTAACAGTCACCCCAGCGGTGGCACCTGTCGAGAAAGCCACTCGATCCCACCCGGCGCCGCCATCCAAAAAGTCGTTACCGACGCGACCGAGTAGATAGTCATCTCCGCCCAAGGCAAAGATTGCATCAGGATTGTTAGTGCCGAATAGATTCTCGCTAAACGCTGTGCCCACAACGATCGCGCCGGCTACGTTTCCCCCGCTCGGGTCGAAGCCCGAGAGGTTGAAGGCCGACAGGCTGCCCATGCTGACGTTCTGGAGGGTAGCGAGGATAAGGTAGACCTGGACGGGCTGCCCGGTGTTCCAGTCGGTGTAGGTCACCCGGATCTGCAGCAGCGTGTCGGTGCCTGACTGGAGCAAGCGGAGGTGCCCGCTGGCGAACGGGTTGGTCGCCGGGTTCCAGTCGGTGTTGCCGCCCTCGCGGATGAGCTGGTCGCGCAGGAAGCCCAGCAGGTCGATCCGGTCACCACCGTTGCCGGCCTGGAAGTCCGTGACAATGAGGGTGTTAAAACCGTGACTGCTGAAGTTGGCCTCGTCGTCCGTGGTGTCGAGCCCGGCGAGCCAGTCGCGGTCGTTGGAGCTGAGCAAGGACAGCGTGTCCGACCCCGCGCCGAGCGTGATCCGGTAGGTCGAGCGCTCGGTGTCCGGAAGCGGGTAATTAAGGTCATCATAGCCCGCGACCGCGTTGACCTGGACCAGATCATTTCCACTGCCGGCATCGATCTGCACCTGCCCGCCGCCGTCCGCGGAGATGACGTCGTTGCCCTCGCCGCCAACCAACGTCATCGTGCTTGCATATTGGTAATGAGCATCCAGCCTGATGCTGTCATTGCCGTTGCCGCCATCGAGCCGCAGCGTTCGGGCCGCGGTCGTGTCGCCCTCGTCCTCGCTGAGGTCGACAACGTGGAGCACGTCGTCCCCGTCGTCGCCGTACAGGCTGTCGTTGCCGCCCAGATTGTCGCTCAGTCGATCGTTGCCGCCGTCGCCGTGAACCACGTCGTTGCCGAACTCGCCGTCCAGCACGTCCGCACCGTCACCGCCGCTCAGAACATCATTGCCCGCACCACCGCGAAGGAGGTCGTCACCGAGGCCTCCGTTGACCTGATCGGCGTTTCCGAACCCCGACAACCGATCGTCACCGCTCGTCCCATTGACCACCTGCGAGGCTACGCTTCCCCCGCTCGGGTCGAAGCCCGAGAGGTTGAAGGCCGACAGGCTGCCCATGCTGACGTTCTGGAGGGTAGCGAGGATAAGGTAGACCTGGACGGGCTGCCCGGTGTTCCAGTCGGTGTAGGTCAC
>Ga0307414_10002189_pt1 | contig 10197 bp, 8 predicted proteins | sample DK1Ometagenome_FD_203804 | JGI IMG/M metagenome (GOLD analysis project Ga0307414, IMG submission 203804) | Maize rhizosphere microbial communities from greenhouse at UC Davis, California, United States - DK15-O-3 | ecosystem: Host-associated > Plants > Roots > Rhizosphere > Soil | place: USA...
GCATGTGATGTCCCGCGGGGGCAGCCTGCGTGCCGCCGTGTTTGGTATCAACGATGGACTAGTTTCGAATTTCAGCCTAGTCATGGGCTTTGCGGGTGCGGATGCCAGACCAGAGTATATTCTGCTAGCCGGAGTGGCCGGCTTATTGGCGGGATCGTTTTCAATGGCAGCGGGTGAATACATATCGATGCGCGCGCAGCGTGAGCTCTTCGAGCAGCAGATAGCGATGGAGCAACAAGAGTTAGAGATGTCGCCGAAGGAGGAGGAAGAGGAACTGTCGTTGATTTATCAAGCCAAGGGAATCCCTGAAAGAGAGGCTGCGATGCTGGCGCGGCGTATTATCTCCAACCCGAAAACCGCTATCGACACGCTCGCCCGTGAAGAGCTCGGGTTAAATCCTTCGGAACTCGGATCGCCTTGGACGGCGGCCCTGAGCTCTTTTCTGGCCTTCATACTCGGGGCCTTAATTCCAGTGCTACCTTATCTGTTTAGTACGGGACAGCTTGCCTGGTTCGTGAGTGGTTTGCTCAGTTGTCTAGCATTATTAGGGGTGGGAGCGATTATTTCGATCTTTACCGCAAAAGGTCCGTGGATAAGCGGGGTACGGATGCTGGGCATCGGCCTCCTGGCATCGGCAATCACTTACGGCGTGGGATGGTTGTTTGGAGTATCCGTGCCAGGGTAGTTGATGCACTGGGCGGCACAGCGATTTGGTCGCAGAGCGCGCGTCCGTATTAGCTATCGTCGGAGTAGAGTCGTTCTCCCGTCCAGGAGCGCTAACAACTTTTTACCGAAATCGGCATTGTCGTAGTAACCTTTGAATTGTTCTGAGCCCACTCCAAGTGCCGCGACCGCAACTGGATCGTTGGTATGAGAGGATGTCTGCCAATACGCTTGGGTGTTGTTGGCGATCATCAATCCCAGAGCATGGGCGCTTGGATCGATATACAGCGTGCGCGAAGGCGGCTGATGCGCGATGATCGCTTCTTTGAAGTCCGGTGCTAGCGTGAATCCGCTAAAGTAGTCCCGCATTAGTTTGTCGACGGCCTCTGCCGTCGGCGCAGGCCCGAGAATCCGCGATGCTTTTTGAAGCGAAATGTTGATGGCTTGAAGCTTTTTCAGCTCAGCGCCGGTGGCTGCTACCTGGTTGTCCGATTTTGTGCTGGTAAGGTCTTTCAAGGCCATGGTAAAGCCCAAGCCGCCGGTTTCATGATCCGAGGTGACCAAGATCAACGTCTCCCGCGGGTACTTTTTGTAGAAGTCGTAGGCGAGTCCGACGGCGCGGTCCAATTCGCGGTAATCCTGGATCATTGCTGCGATGTCGGAGAGGTGGCTGGCCGTATCGATATTCTCGTTTTCTATGAATGCGAAGAATCCACGTGGATTATTTTCGTGCAGATTACGAATCGCCGCGCGCGTCATGTCGTAGACCGACGGCTCAGTGTTTTTTTCGCGGTCGATCTCGAAGCTCATTTCTTTATCGCTGAACAGGCCTAGAAGTCTGCCGCCTGATGCCCGCTCGAGCTCGAGTTTGTTGCTGGCTATTTGATAACCTTTTCTTTGAAACGCGGCGATCGCATCGGTTTCGTCGTTGCGCCCGCTTCCGGCCTGGCTCCTCGGAATGAAATACTCTTTGCCGCCGCCTAAAATCACGTCCGGCTCGAGCTCAATGTAACGATCGATGATCGAGGCGAAATGCCGGCGGTTAGGAACGTGACAGACAAATGCAGCGGGGCTGGCGTCGTAGACGGTTGAATTAGTCACAAGTCCGATGCGCATACCGCGTCTTCTGGCATACTCCATCACCGTATCAGGCACGGAACCGTCGGCGCATACACCTAATGCGCCAATCTTGGCTTTACAGCCACTGGCCAGCGCCGTCGCCGCGGCGGCGGAGTCTGTGGAGAGAGAATTCGCCGCATGAGTGGTCATCAACCCGACGCTGCCTTCCGTCATTATCTTGTCGCTGATCACCATTCCTTCGTTATGAACTTGCCGGTTGTATTGACGCATAATCTCGAGGTGAGCGATGCCGCCACCGTCTGCTAGGAATAGAAAAACATATTTTGGTGAAGTCGGCTGGGTTTGGCCCGCGCGCGCGCTTATCACGAGCCAGCCACCCACTACGAGCAAGGCCGCGATAACGCACGTGAGGAAGAAACGAGATTTTCTAGTCACCCTAACCTGGACGTTGGATGTTTTTGAGTCTGACCCGGCGCAGTTCAAGCCACAAGGAAAGGCAGACATAGTAAATAGGAAAAACAAAAGAGGCAAAGACAATCCCGCGCGGCGGTTCAGGCAGCCAAAAAATCATAGCCAGGATCGCAAGGCCCCAGAGAATGCCCAAGGTGTTTGTCCATAAACGCAAGTACGGGCTTCGGCTTGGATAGACATATCTAATCGGCACGAACACAAGGATGGATAGCGCCAGAATCAAAAAGGCATTGAACCAAAGCGGCGCCCTTAGAACGTAGAGATATAAGGCGACAATGTTCCAGTACGACGGAAAGCCTAAAAAAAAGTGATCCGCCGTTTTCGCCTCCTTCTGGCAGAAACCATAAGCGCTCGCAACCAGTGGAAAAGCAATCAACCAGATCGCATCCTGCGATGGCAACAAGTTGGCGCGGATGAGCAACAGACACGGCACGACGACATAGTTGAAGTAATCGATGATGTCTTCCAGGCGGTCACCATCGAAATTCGGCAGCAGCTCTTTGACCCGCGCGGCTCTGGCCAGAGTGCCGTCGGAAGCATCGATTGCGACCGCCAATGTCATTAGAAAAAAAGCTTCTTGAAGCCGTATCTGTTCGATCAAGAGAATCGCTATAAACGCGATCACTGCCCCGAGGGCGCTGTAAAGATGGACTAACCAAGCGAAGATCAGGCGTGCGGTCATCCAGCGGTTAGCTTGCTGAAGCGGCGAAGCTCGGTCGCGCTTTTAGACGTTCGATCCAGGCAATCGTATTTTTATACTTCGGATCGACACCGATACCAAAACGATCCAGCAGGTCGATGTTTGGCATAAAAGCTATGTCAGCAAGACTGAAAGCGCCGGTCAAATACTCTTTCCCTTCTAATTCCCGTTCGATTCGGTCGAAAGCTTTGGCAATTTCCGCCTTGGCGTTGTCCATCCGTTGGCTGTCCCTTTCGCCCTCCGGTTTGCGGATTTCCTGAATGATGTGAACGAAGTAAGCATTAAAGTGATTGTCGCGAAAATCTTCCATCAAGCGCGCGCGAGCGCGTCCTTCGGAATCTTTGGGCATGAGTGGCGGATAGGGATACTCGTCCTCTAGGTATTCGTTGATGATGGTCGAATCGTAGATGATAAACCCCTCGTCGTCCAAAGCTGGAATCTGACCGAACGGATGAAGTTTTAAATAGTCGGGGTTCTTCTGCTCCCGCTTGGTGAGATCCACATTGACCCTCTCAAATTCTAGTCCTTTCTCAATTAGCGCGATTCTAACTTTACGGGAATTCGTCGAGGGCGGGAAAGTATACAACTTGATCATCATCAGCCTCCTAGAAGTGTCACCACAGCATTCACTGAAATTATACTAACATAAGGTATTACAGGCTGCGAGCATTTTTCCTACGATTGGAGGGTAAAACACTTGTATCTGCCGCCAGATTCGAATCGGATCTCAAGAGAACGACGTGACCGTAACACCGTGCTGATCTGCCTTCGGTTTTCGATGGAAACGGTTTCACGCCCGCGAGTCACCGGACCGGCTAACCCCGAGCCCGAAGCACTGCCTTAAGCTTCAGCGTTTGTGTCCCTCTAAGCACGACGATCTCGACCTCATCACCCGGTTTTTTGCTGCCTAAGGCGAGCATCAGATCCTCCAAATTCTGAACTTTGGTTTCAGCCAACGTGACGATGACGTCTCCCTCACGAAGGCCAGCGAGCGCAGCCGGGCTTCCGGCCGAAACTCCGGCGACCCGTACGCCTTCCTGCTCTCCGGAATAATCAGGAATGGTGCCGAGATAGGTCGTTGAAGTCGGTCCTTCGCCGATGGCCTGCGCCGCTGGCACTGATGGCAGGCTGACAAAGTTCAATGGTGCATTGGTATTGGCCAATGACCGAATCGTAGCCACAACCAACTTGCTGATCTTTGCCATTCCCTCCAGATTGAGCTTGTCCCAAGTATCGCCGGGCGCGTGATAATCGGAATGCACGCCAGTAAAGAAATGAAGCGCGGGAATCTTTTTGCTGTAAAAAGACATGTGATCGCTCCCTCCGATCCCATCGGACTCGCCGATCTCCAGCGCCAATTCCGTAGCTGCACTCTTTACGATGTCGCTAAATTCTTGGGCAGTACGGCTGCCGAATACGATCACTCGATCGTCCCGTAAACGGCCCACCATGTCCAGGTTGATCATCGCCTTGGTCGAAGATAGTGGGGCGGCGGGATGATTGACATAATATCGCGATCCAAACAGTCCTAGCTCCTCGGCCGAGAAGGCGGCAAAGACGATCGTCCTTGCTGGTTTGATATCGCTTTCGCTCAGTTGCCGCGCGAGATCCAGCAGTACAGCAGTCCCCGAGGCATTGTCATCGGCGCCAGGATGAACCTGTCCCTCAGCGCTTGAATTGCGCGTGCCATAGTGGCCAAAGCCGATGTGATCGTAATGTGCGCCAATCACCATACTTTCATTTTTTCGATAAGGATCCGAACCGGGAAGAACCGCGACAACGTTCTCTGTGGGCTGCCGAATCTCTTCCAGATTGACCTCTAATTTCACCGTGCTGGCGGGCACCTCCATCGACGCCGGTTTTTCCTCAGAATCGATTTTGCCGCGCAACTCTGTTAGCGAAATACCATGGCTCTCCAACCATTTTTCGAGTGGTGCGCGGCCCGCCTGCGCGGCTACCAAACCGGTGCCGCCGCGCCACAAGCTGTTTTTGGTGGAGATGAGTTCACCTTTGGCATTGTCTTGATGATGCAGATCCACCAAGATCATGCCGACAGCGCCGTGATCCCGCGCATTATTTGCTTTGGCGCGGAGCGCAGCATGAACCGAATTGTTAGGATACTTACGGAACGGACTGTTGGCGTGCTTGGGCGGCGGTTCGTAGCGCAGGACAATGACAATTTTCCCTTTGGCATCAATGTCCCGATAGTCATCGTAGCCATACTCTTTTATGGTAATGCCATAGCCGACCAAAACGACTGGGGCTTCTACCTTTTTTGAAGCGGAAAAACCTAATGGAGTCCAATCCTGGTTCAATGTCAGAGCTGGTCGATTGTCCAAGGTGAGATTTGTAGGCTGATTGACCCTTACACCCGTTGCAACGTCAAAGGATTGCAGGTAGCTGCCGTTGTCACCTCCAGGTGTCAGGCCGAGCCTGGCAAACTCGCGGGCGATGTAGTCACGGGCAACCCTTATACCAGGACTATCGATGCCTCGGCCCGTGAGTTTGTCGGATGAGAGGAACTGCGCATGAGTTGTCAGAACCTTAACGCTCGACGTTAGAGACCGGATATCGAGAGGCCAAGCAGAAAACGCAAACAGTAAGCCGAGACCAACAGAAAGCCCCAATACGCAAGCGCGCCTCGAGTCATGATATTTTGAAATTGGCATAGTTATTTTTTAAGTCTCTGTTCAGACATGACAAAGCTGTCAGTAAATTAACAAACCGGCTCAGCCTTTGAAACATGCGGCCTGCATCGGCAATGCACAGAAGCTTATACAGTGATTAGAGGCGACCTTGTAATAGCCGACGCAACGTCTTTCATCACAAGTTGCAAAAAGATACTATGAGTGGAAATTGCTCATGGAGGTAAGAGATGGCGGCAAAAACAATCGTCGTCTACACGCAGCCCGGTTGAGGACCTTGTCATAAAGAGGTGGAGTTTCTATCTCAAAAAGGCGTCGAGTTCGTGGAAAAAAATGTGCGCGCCGATAAGGCGGCGCTGAAAGAGTTGATCGACATGGGCTATCAAAGCACGCCCGTGACAATTATCGATGGGGAAGCGGTAGTTGGATTTGATCAGCTAAAAATAATGGAGCTCATCGGCATCGAAACCTAAGCGGTCGACGTTGCCAACGCATTATCAAATCCATCTACGGCGATGCGCAAGGCCGGGGTAAATTTTCGTCGAGATCGAAGTGGGTTCACTTGGATTTTGGAATTCGATTCGGCAGATGGAATCCGATGAATCGTCTGCGCTAGAGAGCAGGTATTTAGTTTAATACTGATTCGTTCTAGATTCTGTTTCGTCCCTAATTTCCATTTAATACCCTAGCTTTTCGATTTCATCGTCGTCCATACCGAAATAGTGGCCGATCTCGTGAATTAGTGTGAGTCGAATCTGTTCGCGTAGTTTGTCGGGATCGGGGAAGTCGCTGAGCAGGGGTTCGGAGAATAGAGTGATTTTGTCCGGCAGGATCGGCGGATCGAATGCGGAGCGGTCGGGCAAAGGAACTCCTTCGTAGAGTCCATAGATGACCTCTTCGTAAGAATCTAAATCCATTTCCGCCAATTGGTGTTTGCTCGGTCTTCTCTGGACTACGATCTCGATATTATGCAACTGCTCCCGGAACTCGTCGGGCAGTTCGTCGAGCACGCGGACAGCTTCCTCTCTTAATTCTTTGTCATTCAATGCTAGAATGCTTGCACGAGTTGGCAAACGAGTTCAAGGAGTATCCGTGCGGACATCATTTCTCGCGCTGTTCGGTTTGTTGTCTTGGCTCTCGCTCGGAAATCAAATCGTTCATGGCCAGACGGTTGCTTCCCCGCCGCCGATCACCGATGACCTCGATCGTGAATCCCTCCGGCTCGCGATCCATCACAGTGTATCTTATCTGCGCAAGCTGCCGCCCGATCAAATCGTCGGAGAGCAACCCCGCCAGATTAGCGCTGGAGAAGCCCTCGACGGCCTTGCCGCTCTCGATCGGCTCCTAGACCGCTGGAGCTGTTGGGCATGTTTCGTCAAAGATTTCGAGGCCCAATTTGAGCTGGTGCCGTCGAGCCGAGATGAGCAGCACAGAGAAGTATTATTTACCGGGTACTATCAACCGATTATCGACGGCAGCCTCGTCGAAACCAGCGAATACCGCTATCCGATTTACCGCAAACCCACGGATCTCTTGACTCCGGAGCGAGTTGCAGGAAATTCCGGCGAGACTGCAAGAAAAATCGGCGGGCGAGTCGAGGCCGAGCAATTCGCGCCTTACTACACTCGCCGTGAGATCGACCGAGACGGATTGTTGCGCGGGCGTGGTTTCGAGATTGCCTGGGTCAAGAATCCGATCGAATTATTTTTTCTTCACATTCAAGGTTCGGGTATTTTGCGCCTGCCAAATGGAACACGGCTGCATATCGGTTATGCCGGCCAAAACGGCAGGCCGTACAGGAGCATCGGCCGGCTGCTCATCGATGAAGGCAAAATCTCACAAAGCGAGATGTCGATGACGCGATTGCGTCGCCATTTGGAGGAACATCCTGAGCAGCGTGACGAGATCATGGCGCATAATGAGAGCTACGTGTTTTTCCGAGTCACTGAAGCAGGTCCTTTTGGCAGTCTCGAGGTGCCGGTTACATCGGGACGTTCGATTGCGACCGATTCGCGTCTTTTTCCAAAGGGAGCCCCGGCACTGATCTACAGTGAAAGTCCGGTTTTGGATGGCTCAGGTCGCTTGATCGGCTGGCGGCCTTTTGTTCGTTTTGTCCTCAATCAAGATACCGGCGGCGCGATCCGCGGTTTTCAACGGGCGGATCTGTACATGGGCAGCGGCGATGACGCGGGCGCCCATGCCGGCTACATGAATAGTCCGGGAAAAATTTATTTTCTGATGTTAAAAACCGCCATCGGCCCGCGCTAGTTCGTTAATTAGAGCGTCGGCTCTGGGTCCATCCGCGTAGCCGCGGTTTGCTGTTGAAACTCTACCGGCCGGAAGAGTAGCGTACTAAAATACATCAGGTATGGAACGACACAGCGAGACGCGGCGCCTAAAATGGGCGCTCGCAATCAGCCTGGGCTACTTCTTCGCGGAACTAATCGCCGGTTTTGTCACGAATAGCCTGGCCTTGCTTTCCGATGCCGGCCATATGTTGTCGGACATCGGCGCCTTGGTCGTCAGCCTTTTTGCCTTCCGGATGGCGCGGCGCCCAGCTACGCCGGAGAGCACCTATGGCTATCATCGCGCGGAAATTTTGGCCGCACTGTTCAATGGCCTGGCGCTCTGGCTGATTGTCGGAGTAATTTTTGCCGCAGCTTACAACCGCATCAGCAATCCGCCCGAAGTAGAGAGTTTCGGCATGATCGTTGTCGCCGTCGTGGGTTTGATGGTGAACATTGCCGCCGGCTTTATTCTCTACGAATCGCATCATCATAATCTCAATCTACACGGCGCGTTCATGCACGTGGTTAGTGATGCCATCGGTTCGGTGGGCGCAATTGTCGCCGGGCTGATGATGTATTTTACCGGATGGTATCTGGCCGACCCATTGATCAGCATCTTCATCGGATTGCTAGTCCTCTACTCTTCCTGGAACTTGATTAGAGAGGCATTGAGTATCCTCATGCAGTCGGTCCCCAAAACCATTCGACTTGAAGAAGTCCAGCGGACCATTGAGGATGTGAACGGCGTTATGGCAGTTCACGATCTTCATGTTTGGGCGGTGACTTCGGGGATCTTCACGCTCAGTGCGCATGCCGTCATCGGCAACGGCCAAGATTTTCACCAAGTGTTAAACGGTATTGAAGAGACCCTCAAGGAGCGTTTTAGTATTGAGCACACGACGATTCAATTGGAAACCGAGAGCCGCGAAGAAACCGAGTTCAAGGGCTTTTAGTGCACCGGAATTGCTCGGAGGATCTCAGCGAGGGGAATCTAAGTTTTCAGCTCAAGAGACGCTCGGGCTCACCACAGCTGATTTGCGCGCGGGCAGCAATAGCGCCATGAGCCCTACGCTGATCAGCGAAAGTAAGCCAAGCATCCAAAAAATCGTCGGCAGTTCAGCGGTGACCAAGAGCAAGCCGACCACCGACGTCGAAATCGTTTTCGACGCCTGCTGGATCAAGCGGTCGAAAGACACGATGCCGCCGCGCATTTCGAGTGGCGCATTTTGTGTGAGCAGGCTCTTTTGCATTGGCGAGATCACGCCGTTGGCAATACCGTAAAAAAATAGCGCGCCGCCGACCAACCAAACGCCGGGCATAAACGGCACGGCGACCAAAGCGATGCCACTGATCAAGAAGGCGATAAACAGTACTCGGGCCTTGTCCCTGCCTGCCGCCACTCGCCCTGCCTGACTCGAAGTAATCATCGCGCCCGCAGAAAAAAACACGTACAACAAGCCGGCTGTTGCCGTTGAGATGCCGTGAGTGCGCACAAGAAAAAGGGGAAAGTAAGTCAGGAATCCATAGTCGAGGAAGAAGCGCAAGAAACCCGCCGAGAACGCGACGAGCAAGCGGGGGTGGCGCGTTAATTTCAGCATCTCGCCCAGATAGGCGCGGGTTCCGCTGGTCACGGTGCCTTTGGTTTCGGGCATCCAGAAAAATGTCATGACCCCCAAGGGCACGGTGATGATGTAAAGAGTGAAAGGCCAGTACCAGGCAAACGCCGCCAACAGCCCGCCCAGCGGTGGTAGAATCATATAGCCGACACGATCGAGAAAGACCTTCAACCCTTGACCGGCGATCTCCTCGTCGCCATCGAGCAAATCACCGATCAGCACAATCGTCAGGGGAATGACGGCGCTGAAGCCGATTCCCTGAATCGCGCGGAAGACCAGCAGCCAAGTGAAGCTGGTCGCAAATGCCATGGCCGTGCCACTGATGCCGAATAGTATAAGCCCGCCGGCGAGAAGCAGTCTTCTGCCGTACATATCGGCGATCACCCCAAAGATGGGCGACAGCACGATGGCCGGCGCGGTGAAAACAGTCATGATTAACGAAAGAGCCGAATCACTGATGCCGAAGGGATCGGTCATTGCCGGCAAGGCGGGTTGAATGAAATTGACGCCCATCATCAGTGCCAGGCTTGCGGCATAAACCAGGCTTAACGAGCGGCGCTTCTCCGGCGCCAGCACGCCCAAACCAAAAAAACCGCTGATGGCAGACATCGACCGCACGCTAGACCAATGCAGGAAGTGAGTCAAATGTATCTGCCCGATATGATGATGAGAAGTGCGAAGAGCCGGTATGAGCGCGGCTCAATTTTATGATGCGAAAAGCTTCTGCAGTCTTT
>Ga0307414_10002194_pt1 | contig 10189 bp, 3 predicted proteins | sample DK1Ometagenome_FD_203804 | JGI IMG/M metagenome (GOLD analysis project Ga0307414, IMG submission 203804) | Maize rhizosphere microbial communities from greenhouse at UC Davis, California, United States - DK15-O-3 | ecosystem: Host-associated > Plants > Roots > Rhizosphere > Soil | place: USA...
GTAGGCGATGACGCGGCGATCGATGCATTGGCCGACTGGCTTCGACATGGCCCGCCCTCGGCCCGGGTCGAGCGTGTCGAACGCACCGGGGCGAGAGGAGGCAAAGCACCCGCCGGTTTCACTGTCGGTTGAGCGACGGCGGTAGGGTTCCCGGGCATCGCCCTGTTCATGTGTGTGGACCCGCCTTGCCGAGGATGATGGGATGCTGTTTCCCGGTTCTAACCGCCAGCGGACCGGGCGCGTATCGCCGGAACTGCCAACTGCCTAGCGATACTGCTTGCCGGGATCGGCGATGATCGGGGGGCGTTCCCGGGCCGATGGCCCCGCCGGAAAACGAGTCCCCCGCACGCATGACCATCGCCCGTTATCGCTTCGGAAGCCACACGCTGGATCTGGCCCGGCGGGAACTCAGGTGCGGGGACAAACCGGTGGCATTGCAGGCGCGGGTGTTCGAATGCCTGTGCTGCCTGATCGAGCACCGCGACCGCGCGGTGGGGCGCGATGAACTGGTCGGGGCGGTGTTCGGTCGGGCCGACGTGTCCGACGCGCAGTTGGCGCAGATCGTCCTGCGGACCCGCCGCGCAGTCGGCGACGATGGCCAGAAGCAGCACACGATCCGTACCGTCCCGCGCTTCGGCTTCCGCTGGACGGCCACCACCGCGGAGGAGTTCGCCGAGGCTGCCGTGATCGCGGCGACCGAACCCGATGTCGCGGAGGTCCAGGACACACACGGTGACGACACGGCGACCGATTCTGTCGTCGAACGGAAACCCGCGCGACCGTCGCCGGCACCGCCGCTGGAGCGCGTGTTGCGGCCGGCACTGCTTGGTGCCTTGTGCGTGCTGCTCGCGGGGTTGCTGGCATGGTGGGTTCCGCACGCTTCGGTCGGGATTGGCGGCGCGCCGGCCGGTGTTGATGCCGTCGTGCCGAGCGGCACGATCATGGTCCTGCCAACCGATGTCACCGGAGCGGGCGATGTTGCATGGGCGCGTTTGGGCCTGATGGACTATCTCGCCGACCGCCTGCGCCGTGCCCGCCTGCCGGTGCTGGCCAGCGAAACCACCCTCGGCGTGCTGCGCAAGAACCCCGGCCTGTCCAGCGATACCGCGGCCTTGCGGGCGGCGACCCGCACCGCCTGGGTAGTCACCAGCCAGGCGCGGCAGGAAAAGGAAAAATGGGCCGTTTCGCTGGTCGCGGCGGATGCGCATGGGGTGGTCCAGCGGGGGCATGGCGTGCATTCGGATTTGCTCGACGCGACCCGCGCCGCCGGCGATCGCCTGCTGGCGGCGCTCGGCGGACACCTGCCGCCCCCGACGGAGGCCGAAACCGATCCCGGCCTGGCCGAGCGCCTGCAGCGTGCGCAATCGGCGATGCTGGCCAACGAACTCGATACCGCGCGACGGATCCTCAACGAGGCGCCGGAACTGCAGCGCTCGCAACCGCAATTGCGCTACCGCCTGGCCCAGGTGGATTTCCGTGCCGGCGAGTACGAGCGCGGCCTCGCCAGCCTCGACGAATTGCTGGAGGACCGCCGGCTGAGGAACGATCCGCTGTTCCACGCGCGGCTGCTGAACGTGCGGGGGGCGATGCTGATCCGGCTTGATCGCTATGCCGAGGCCGAGCGCAACTACGACCACTCGGTGCGCCTGCTGGATGACGGCAAGTACCCCGCCGAGTTGGGCCGGGCGCTGAACGGGCGCGCGGTCACCCGTTCCTCGCAGGGGCGCTTCGACCAAGCCCTGGCCGACCTCGGAACGGCGCGCGTGCAGCTCGTCCGCGCCGGCGACGGGCTTGCGGTGGCGCGGGTCGACGCCAACCTGGGCAACGTGGAGATGGACCGCGACCGCCCCGCCCAGGCCGTCGGTTACTTCGCCAAGGCCGCCGACGATTTCGCGTCGATGGGCGCGGTCAACGAGTTGGCCGCGATGAGCGGCATGCTGATGACCGCCCGTCTGCAGTTGCTGCAACCCGCCCAGGCCTTGCAGGAGAGCGCGCGCGCGTGGGCGCTGCGCGAGCGGATCCGCGACCCGGCCCAGCGCGCCAACCTGCTGCTGGGCCGCGCCGAGGTACTGATCGCCACTGGCCAGCTGAGCGAAGCGCGCGACATGCTGCAGCGACCGGAGGCGGGCACGGTGGTGCCGGGCGATTTCCGTCGTCGCGAGTTCCTGCAGATGGAACTGGCATGGCACGCCGGCGACCCGCGCTCGGCGGCATTGCTGGCCGAGCGGGCATTGCACGAATGGCCGCAACACATGCGACCGCGGTTGCGCGCGTGGACCCGGTTGCGTCGTCAGCAGGCGTTGCTACGAGCCGACCTGCCGCTGCCCGACGAGGGCGTCGCCGACGCCGGCCAAAGCCTTCCCGAGCGGCTGATGCGCGCCGTGGCGCAGCGCGCGCGGGGGAATGACCAAGCCGCCGATGCGAGCTATCGCGCGGCGCTGGCCTTGGCCGAACGACGCGGAATCGCCGCCGAGATCGCCGAGGTGGTGGACGTCCACGCTACCTGGCTGCTGGAGCGCGACCGGATCGATGACGCCGCTGCCCTGATTGGCCGGGTAGCACCCTGGTCCGAGCGCGATTTCGACCTCGCCCTGCTGCAGGCGCGTCTGTTCCAGAAGCTTGGCCAACGTGATCCTTGGCAACGGGCCCTGGAGAATGCGCGACGGTTGGCCGGCGAACGCACCATCCCGGCCGACCTGACCCCTACGGCCGCCCCGTCGACGATGTCGGTGCAACGAGGAGATGTTGCAAGCCTCTGAACTTAAAATATAAATCTCCCTGTAATGCAATCGTCATGCATTTGGAATGACGGTCCGGCAGGGGGCATGACAGCGTCCGGAAGCCATGTCGCGAGCGGTCCAAAAGGGCCAACCGCGTTAATCCACTCCGGGAGATCCACGCCTCATGAAACGCACGCCGTTGCACGTCGCCATCCTGTTGTTGCTTGCCGCCCCCCAGGTGGGTTGGGCCCAACCAGCGGCCCCCTGGTCCGCGGTCGAAACGCCGGACATCGACGCGGCGGGGGACTGCCGGGTGGTCAATGCTGGCGAGCCGGATGCCTCCGGTCGCTACCGCGCAATCGTTGAATGCGATGGCGGGGCGCCGGTGGCCGCGGCGCGGATCGCCGGCAATGGAGGGCGCACTGCCAGCGTCCAGGACGCGAAGCACTATTTCGCGGCGGAAGGTGCCGGCGACGGCAGCGACGATGCCCAGGCCACTGGCGAGCATGCGGTTGCCAGTGGCGCCGGCAGCAGCGCCAGCGGCTATCGATCGGTGGCCAGCGGCCATGAAGCCACGGCGGGCAACCAATGGAGTGTTGCGGTCGGCAGCGAGTCCGACGCCAGCGCGCTCGGCGATGTCGCGATCGGCGCCAAGTCGGTCGCCGCGGGCGGTTCCAGCGTCGCCATCGGCGGCGCCTTCAATACCTTTGCCGGCTGGGAAACCACCACGGCCACCGGAGCCCACGGCATCGCGGTCGGCGCCGGTGCCAACGCCGCCGGCGATTACGGCATCGCGCTTGGCAGCGTCGCCCGGGCCCTCGGCCAGCACGCCACCGCCTTGGGCAACTTTTCGCTGGCCGACGGCATGGACAGCACCGCGTTGGGGACGGCGTCCCGCGCCAGTGCCGACTACAGCAGCGCGGTCGGTCTGGGCAGCGAAGCAGCGGGCGTCAACAGCGCCGCGTTGGGCGCGCGCAGTTACGCGGCTGCGGACAACAGCGCGGCACTCGGACCGGATAGCACGACACTGGCCGATTACGGTACCGCAGTCGGCAGCAACAGCCGGGTCAGCGGCCATGCCGGCACCGCGGTTGGCGCCGGCGCCAATGCCGAGCGCGCCAACAGCACCGCGCTCGGTGGCGCGTACTTCGTCGGCGTCGAGGATGACGGTAGCGGCTGGACCGGCGAACTCGTGCAGACTCGCGCGCAGGGCGAGGCCGCCACTGCGATCGGCGCCGGCGTATTGGCGGGCGGCGACCATGCCACCGCGACCGGCGCGCTCAGCGAGGCGGACGGCCTCGACAGCACGGCGAACGGCTACCGCAGCGTCGCCGGCGGCGAAGACAGCACCGCACTTGGCGCCGATGCCATCGCCGACGCGGACTACAGCACCGCGTTGGGCGCCAGCAGCGCCGCGTTCGGCATCGGTGCATCGGCGTTCGGCAGCGGCGCGTTCGCGCTGGGCGAAACGGCAACCGCCGGAGGCTTCAACAGCACCGCCAGCGGCGACTGGAGCGCGGCCTACGGCGTCGGCAGCGAGGCCAGCGGACAGAGCAGCACCGCCATCGGCGGACAGATGACGGTCATCAACGGCCAGACCTGGGAAGAGGAAACCTGGTCGACGGTGGCCTCCGGCCAGGAAAGCACCGCGCTGGGCGTGGCCGCGCATGCGACCAATTACGGCTCGGTCGCGGTCGGCGCAGTGTCGGAAGCCAGCGGCGAAAGCACCGTCGCGATCGGTCCGGCCAGCACCGCGCGCGGCGACTGGAGCGTGGCGGTCGGCCAGCAGGCGCGCAGCTATGGCGTCTTCAGCACCGCGCTGGGGTCGTGGGCACAAGCGCATGGCGCCCGCAGTGTCGCCGTCGGCGGCATTGCCTATGGCGACGAGAACACCGCTGTCGGGCAGATGTCCGGCACCGCCGGCACCCACAGCAGCGCCTTCGGCCGCCAGGCCCGGGCGCGGCTGGATCGCACCACCGCGCTGGGCGCCGAGACCGATGTCGTCGCCGGGAACAGTGTCGCGCTGGGTGCGTACTCGTACGCCGACCGTGCCGACACCGTTTCGGTCGGCAGCGCGGTGACCAGCCAGCTCAACGGGCAGGGGCCGTTCCAGCGCCAGATCACCAACGTCGCCGCCGGCACGGAGGAGTTCGACGCGGTCAACCTCGCGCAACTGCGGGAACTCGGAGCGGACGTCGCCGACGCGACCCATTATTTCGACGCCAACGGCAACGACGATGGCGGCGACGATGCGCTGGCCGAAGGCGAGCACGCCACTGCGTCGGGTTCGGCCAGCAACGCGCTGGGCATCGGCGCCACCGCGTACGGCAGCGGCGCGACCGTGGTGGCCGACAACGCAACGGCGGTGGGTGTGGACGCGCTGGCGTCGTCGGCCTCGGGTACGGCGGTCGGCGGCCGGCTGGACTACAGCTACGAAGACGCGGAAACCCACCAGCAAGTGGTGCTGGAGGGCAGCACGATCGCCAATGGCGGCGCCGCGAGCGCATTCGGGGCCGGCGCCCAGGCGAATGGCGAACTCGGCACGGCGCTTGGCACGGCCTCGATGGCGTCGGGGATGTGGTCGACGGCAACCGGATCGCGCGCGAACGCCGCCGGCGCCAGCAGCGTCGCACTCGGCGAATCTGCCCAGGCGACTGGCGCGCAGAGCACCGCGGTTGGTGGTAGCCAGCCGGCCGGGCGGGTGCTGGGTCATGTCCCGACCACCGCCTCGGCCGATCGCGCCTCCGCGTTCGGCGCGGGCGCCAGTGCGACCGGCATCCAGTCGACTGCGCTGGGCTGGAATTCCGGGGCGTCCGGCGTCAGTGCGACCGCGGTAGGCGAATCGGCCTTCGCGAACTCGCGCTGGTCCGCGGCGGTGGGCGGCTCGGCATTTGCGAACGGCGACAGCGCGACGGCCCTGGGCTTCTATGCGTTTGCCCTCGGTGACAACAGCGTGGCGCTCGGAACCGGCTCGGTCGCCGATCGCGCCAACACGGTATCGGTCGGCGCCGGCACGAACATCGACGGGTTTGCGGAGACACGCCAGATCACCCACGTGACGGCCGGTACCGAGGCCACCGACGCGGTCAACCTCGCCCAGCTCGAGGAAGTCGCCGACAGCGTGGGCGATGCCAGTCACTACTTCGCGGCCAACGGCAACGATGACGGCAGCGACGATTCGCTGGCCGATGGCGAGTACGCCACCGCGGCCGGCTCGGGCAGCAACGCGCTGGGCATCGGCACGTCCGCATTCGGCAGCGGTTCCTTCGCCACCGCCGACTACGGTACCGCGGTCGGCTACGGCGCCACCGCCAGCGGCGTCCACAGCTCCGCGTTCGGCGAGGGCGCTCAGGCCACCGGAGTTGCCAGCACTGCGCTGGGCGGCGGCTACGAGATGTTCAACATGGAGACCGGTGAATTCGAGATCTGGAACCCGCTGGCTTCGGGCAACCAGAGCACCGCGGTCGGCGCCGGCGCGCAGGCCACCGGCGACGGCACCACGGTGCTCGGTGGCGTGTCGATCGCACGCGGCGCGATGGCCACGTCGATCGGTGTCGCCAGCAGCGCCCTGGCGGACTTCACCACCGCGGTCGGCAGCGATGCGACCGCACGTGGCGAGTTCGCCACCGCAATGGGTCGCCACGCGCACGCCTACGGATCGCACACGGTGGCGATCGGCAGTGGCAGTTTCGCCGTGGGCACCGGCTCGACGGCGGTCGGCCAGTTTTCCGAATCACGCGGCCACATGAGCACCGTGCTTGGCATGCGCAGCTACGCCCTGGGCAAGTACGCCATGGCGCTGGGGGCCGACTCCAGTGCACTCGGTGACAGTGCCGTCGCCACGGGCACCCGCAGCAATGCCGGCGGCATCCGTTCGACGGCCAATGGCACCGACAGCGCGGCCACCGGTTTCGACGCTACCGCGGTAGGCGTCGACAGCGTCGCCAGTGGGCGCGGTGGCACCGCACTGGGAGCGACGAGCAGCGCCGGGGCCGACTTCGCCACGGCGGTGGGCGATTCCAGCCGCGCCAGCGGAGACAGCAGCACGGCACTGGGCGCCGGCAGCTACGCATCGGACACCAACAGCGTCGCGCTTGGGGCCGAGTCCCGCGCCAGCGCGGCCAACAGCCTCGCATTCGGCTGGCGCAGCAGCGCCATCGCGGAAGACAGCGTGGCCCTGGGCAGTGGCTCGATCGCCCACCGCGCCAACACGGTGTCGGTCGGCAGTGCGGGCGCCGAACGCCAGATCACCAACGTCGCCGCGGGCACCGAGGACACCGATGCGGTCAACCTGGCGCAGTTGCGGGAGACCGGGCTGGTCGACGCCGACGGCTCGATCGCCGAAGCCGTGACCTACGCGGATGACGACAAATCCCGCCTGCGACTGGCAGGCACCAACGGCACCACCCTGGGCAACCTCGCGGCGGGTGCGCTCAATGCGAGCAGCAGCGATGCCGTTACCGGCGCGCAGCTGTTCAACACCAACCAGGCCGTGGTCAACGCCCTTGGCGGTGGCGCCATGCTCAGTGCGAGCGGCGGCATCATCGCGCCCACTTACCACGTGATGGAGTCGGCATTCGGCACGGTCGGCGATGCGCTTACCGCACTCGACGAAGGGCTGGCCGCGCTCGACCAGAGGGTCGAGGGGCTCGAGGGCGGCGAAAGCGGCACGGCGTCCACGGCCGTGGCGTCCGCCCGCACCACAGCCAAATCCCCGTCGGCCCCGGCTGCGACCGCGGATGCGAACGAGGTAGACCGGGACCGCAAGAGTGGCGGAACCATCACCGCGGCCAATGCCGACGCCCGCCGCCGCGTGGCTGCCGAATCGGCCGCTACAGCCGACGACGATGCACGGTCGGACGCCACCGCCAGCACGCAGACCCTGAGCCAGGCCAGGGCTTACACCGACACCAAGATCACCCAGGCGGTGGCGGTGCCGATGGCGGCCATCGACGACCTGCGCACCGAGGTCGGCGAGCGCTTCATCGAACAGGACGTCCGCATCGACCGGATGGGCGCGATGAACGCGGCGATGCTCAACATGGCGACCAGTGCCGCGGGCGTTCGTACACCCAACCGGGTCGGTGTCGGCGTCGGGTTCTCCGGCGGCGAGCAGGCCCTCTCGGTCGGCTTCCAGCGTGCCTTCAACGACCGCGCAACGATGACCGTCGGCGGGGCCTTCAGCGACGACGAGAGTTCGGTAGGCGTGGGCCTCGGCTTCGGCTGGTAGGTCGCCGCATCCGCTCCATCACTTCACCCCCAATGGCCAGGGACGGCCATTTCCCAAGGAATCCCGTCGCATGCCATCGCCCGGCACGCGACCTCTCGCCAGGAGAATGCAATGTCGATCCACGTCACCCGTGTCCATGCGCGTCCCCGCTCGATGTTCGGCAACCCGCTGCCCGGCATCCTCGCCGCGGCGATCATGCTGGGGTTGTCGGCACCGCTGGCCGTGGCCGCCAACGGCGCGCCGCTGCCGGTGGCCGTCGCCAACCCAGCCTCGACCTCCGCGGCGGACCGGCAGGAGCTTGACCGCTTCATCGTCCGCTATCGCGAGGGCAGCCCACAGCGCCACGATACGCAGCGTTTGCTGCAATCGCTGCAGCAGGTGGTCGCCCGCTCCGGCCTGGTCGGCGGCGCGGGACTGTCGGTCCGACATGTGCGCAGCCTCGCGCTGGGTGGCGACGTGGTGGAGGTCTCGCGGCCGCTCGATCGCGTCAGCGCCGCGGCGCTTATGCGCAGCATTGCCGCCGATCCCGCGGTCGCCCATGTCGAGCCGGACATCCGCCTGTCGCATACGGGCCTGCCGGTCCGGCCCGGACAGGATCGGGTCAGCCCGGCGATGGTGCCGGACGACGAGTTCTACGCCGACTACCAGTGGCACCTGCACAGCGTGACCGGCGGCATCCGCGCGCCGGCGGCGTGGGACGCCACGAGCGGCGAGGGCGTGGTGGTCGCGGTGCTCGACACCGGCATCACCGACCACGAAGACCTCGACGGCAACGTGCTGGAGGGTTACGACTTCATCACCGACACGTTCCTGTCGCGCCGCGAAACCGACGAGCGGGTCGCCGGTGCCCATGACTACGGCGACTGGAACGACGATCCTACCCAGTGCCCGGTTTCGCCGAGCTCGTTCCATGGCACCCACGTCGCCGGCACCGTCGCAGAGGCAACCGGTAACGGCATCGGCATGGCCGGCGTCGCCCATGACGCCAGGGTGCTGCCGGTGCGCGTGCTGGGCCGTTGCGGCGGCTACCTGTCGGACATCGCCGATGCGGTGGTCTGGGCCTCCGGCGGCAGCGTCGACGGCGTGCCCGACAACGCCAACCCGGCCGAGGTCATCAACATGAGCCTGAGCGGCGCCGCCGCCTGCGGGGCGGAGTCGACGATGCAACTCGCGATCGACGCCGCCATCGCCAACGGCACCACCGTGGTGGTGGCGGCGGGCAACGACAATGCCGACGTCGGCGGTTTCACGCCCGCCAGCTGCGCCAACGTGGTCACGGTCGGAGCGACGCGGATCGGCGGCGGCCGGGCCGGCTACTCCAACTACGGCGCCCGGGTGGACTTGTCCGGTCCCGGCGGTGGTGGCAGCGCCGACGGCAACCCCGGTGGCTACGTCTGGCAGAGCATCAACGACAGCGCGACCTCACCGGAACTGGGCACGCCGACCTACGGCGGCATGGCCGGCACCTCGATGGCGGCGCCGCACGTGGCGGGCGTCGTCGCATTGGTGCAGAGCGTGGCCGAAGCGCCGCTGGCTCCGGTCGAGATGCGCGCCTTGTTGAAGGACACCGCGAGGCCGTTCCCGGTCGAGATCCCCGCCGGCACGCCGGTCGGCAGCGGCATCCTCGACGCCCAGGCTGCGGTCACGGCGGTCGCCGAGCCGTGCGAGGGCGACGAGTGCGAGCCGGTGCCGGAGGCAACCCCGATCAGCAATCGTGTCCCGCTAACCGGACTGGAAGGTGCCGTCGGCGAGACGCAATTGTTCTCGATCGAGGTGCCGGCCGGCGCATCGGGCCTGAGCTTCATCAGCTATGGCGGCAGCGGCGACGTCTCGCTGCTGGTGAGCTTCGGCACCGAGCCGACCACGGACGTTGCGGACTCCCGATCGACCCGGCCAGGCAACAACGAAACCATCCGTGTCGCCACGCCGCAGGCCGGTACCTACTACCTGAAGGTGGTTGGGGTGAAGGCCTTCGCCGGCGTCACGTTGCAGGCGCGGCATAACTGAGTCGAGGCCAGGCGGCCGGTCCCTTGGGGCCGGCCGCAATCTGGTGTCGGGATAGGGCCGTGCGTCAGCGCTTCGCCATGCAGTGTACTGCCGCGGCAAAGTCCCGCGCGAAGCCGTCCATGTCGAACAGCCCGCTGTCGCCGCGGCGCCGGGCGAGTTCCGTGCGTACCGCGGCCAGCATCTGTCCGTCGCGGCCGAGTTCGATCGCGCGGGCGATGAAGGCGTCGTCGGT
>Ga0307414_10002195_pt1 | contig 10183 bp, 10 predicted proteins | sample DK1Ometagenome_FD_203804 | JGI IMG/M metagenome (GOLD analysis project Ga0307414, IMG submission 203804) | Maize rhizosphere microbial communities from greenhouse at UC Davis, California, United States - DK15-O-3 | ecosystem: Host-associated > Plants > Roots > Rhizosphere > Soil | place: USA...
TCCAATTCATTCAATACAATATCAATATTATCAGGGCCAATACCTGTTGAAATTACCGAAATACGTTTTCCTTTGTAAGTGCCCGTTTGCGTTTTAAATTCCCTTTTTTGTGTTTCAAAATCAATGATATCAAAATGCTTAGTGATTTTTACAACCCGATCTGGGTCGCCCACAAAAATGATAGTGTCGCCTATATTTTCAGGTTTCAGGTTTAAATGATAGATGCTGCCATCTGGATTCAGAATAAGTTCAGAAGCTTTAATAGGCATTGCTGGCAGTTTTTATAAGTTTATTGTGTGTTTTGCTGAATTGGAAATCGGCGCTGCTAACCCCACCATACGTCATGATATTTTTAATTTCAGGATAAAAATTATGCTGATTTAATAAGGCTTCATGACCTTTTCGGTTTAATCTGTAGCCTGTTTTATCTACATCAAAAAATAGGGAAAGTTTATCAATAATCCGTAATAATTGAATATCACCAAATCCGTAATAACCCTGATAATTTAATGCGTAACCGAGTAAATGATGCTCAGATTTTATAGTGTTATTCTTTACAATCTCAAGAATATTTTTCTCTAAGATGTTCAATCCGCTTTTAGAATCTGGAAAACGCTCTAAATGTGCTTTCAAGCAGTTGCTTAGATAGATAAACGATGAACTTTGAACAATAAATGGTTTGAACAAATTATGATCAATGCCACAGTAAATTTGCCATAGCGACATGGCCAGTTTTATATCATCGTCACCAAGTAAAATACGGTCTTGGTAATGCCTTCCTAATTGTTCAGAAGAGAGTTCAGATAAGCCAAGCAAGTTTTTATTGCCATGAATTCTGCCACTGCAAACAAGATAAATGGGCAATTTTATTTTTTTCTGCTGAATTAAGCTTATAACGGCAATCATGTTGATATGACAAAACAAGTCATATTCAAACCAAAGAATGATTTCGGAATAATTTTCAAAACGATTTAACTTTTTGATTTCATTCTTAAATGTATAAACATCCAATTCTAATTGATAAATAGATGCAAAAAATGCCTTTCGTGTTTTAAAAAAAGCTTCGGAATCTATATCAACAAACGTCGGACCTTCACAGAGCATTTCTTCCCAGGTAAGCATCTCTCCAGCAAAATCCAACTCTTTAAGCTGCTTTGTTAAATGACTTCCGTTTGTAATATGAAGCGTTAGTTTTTCCATGCTCTTAACCACCAACGCGTTTTACTTTAAATCCTTTATTTTTAAGCATTTGCATAATCTTATCTCTATAATCACCTTGAATAATTATTTTATCATCTTTAAAGCTGCCACCAACACTCAAAGTCGTTTTTATATCTTTTGCTAGTTGTTTAAAATCTTCTGTAGCACCTGTATAACCTTCTAATATCGTGATGGGTTTTCCTTTTCGTTTTTCATATTTACAAATAATGGGATCATCTTGAATCCAAATACCTTTTTCTTCTGAATTATCTGAATCTGAAGGTTCTGGAGTATAATCTGGAAATAGGTTTTTTAGTTGGTCTTTTAAATCCATGGTCATTTTAGTTTACAGTTTCAGTCACAGTCACGGTAGCAATAACTGAAAACTGCGACTGTGACTGTAAACTTATTTTTTAATTAAACCCAGTTCAATTAAACGTTCCGTTAAAAATTCACCCGCAGTAATATCATCAAATTGTTTCGGATTATCTGCATCAATACAACTTTCCAAAACATCCAATTTCATATCGCTAATGGGATGCATGAAAAAAGGAATGGAATATCTGGAAGTTCCCCAATGCTCTTTGGGCGGATTTATAACGCGATGAATTGTGGATTTTAGTTTGTTATTGGTGTGTCGTGAAAGCATATCGCCCACATTAATCATTAATTCGTCTGCCTCAGCAATAGCATCAATCCATTCGCCTTTATGGTTTTGCACTTGTAAACCACGCCCTTGGGCTCCCATCAAAAGCGTTATTAAATTAATATCACCATGCGCTGCGGCACGAACAGCTTCTTTTGGTTCTTCGGTAATTGGCGGATAATGAATCGGGCGTAAAATGGAATTACCATTGTGTATATAATTATCAAAGTAAGTTTCTTCCAAATTCAAATGCAGCGCCAAAGCACGCAATACATATTTGGCAGTTTTCTCCAACATTCTGTAGGCTTCTTTGCCGATTTTATTGAATTCGGGCAATTCTTCAACAACCACATTTTTTGGATATTCGGCTTCCAATTTCGGATTGTCTTCCACATATTGTCCGAAATGCCAAAACTCTTTTAAGTCGCCCTCTTTTTTACCTTTGGCACTTTCTTTTCCAAAAGACACATAACCACGTTGGCCACCAATACCAGGTATTTCATATTTCTGTTTGGTTTCTAAAGGCAAACTGAAAAAATTTTTTACTTCAGCATATAAATTTTCTACTAACTTATCATCTAAAAAATGACCTTTTAATGCTACAAAGCCAATGTCTTCATAAGCTTTACCGATTTCATTGACGAATTTTTGTTTTTTAATGGAGTTTCCAGAAATAAAATCATTTAAATCTACACTTGGAACTAATTTCATTAGGAATATTTTTTGCGATTCACACAAATGTACAAAACATAATAAAGATTTGTATAGCATTTAAAGGCATTAACTTATAAGGTATTCTGTATTTATTCTATATTTGATTAACTTTTTAAATCGGACAGATTCAAAAAATATACTGAAATCCAAAATCACTTAGCATGCATGGCTAATATTTTTAAGATCAATATTATTATATGTGCCTTGTTATTATGTAGTTGCAAGGAAGTACGTGTAGATGACAAATATGATTGGCACGAAATTAAAGTGACAGCTTCAGCATATAACTCCACACGCCATCAAACGGATTCCAATCCACATATTACTGCTTTTGGTGATAGTCTAAAACCTGGATTAAGCTATATTGCTGTCTCACGAGATTTACTTAGAAAAGGCTTAAAACACAATACGCCCGTTAAAATTGAAGGTATTGATAGCATTTATTTTGTAAAAGATCGCATGCATTCACGTTGGAAAAACCGAATAGATATTTATATGGGGCTTGACGTGAAAGCGGCTAGGGAATGGGGCAGAAAAAAAGTCTCCATTTCTTATGGAATCCCTAAGCAAGTTGAAAAGGAAGAGCCTTGAATCTAATATCCATAAGGTTTTGCGCCTTTCCAAAGAATCTCCTTGCTATAATCAAACGACTTTTTTCTTCTGTAAAACGACACGATTTCTTGCGTGATGTTATCGGTGTGTTTCGAAATTCTTATATAGATAGGTGTTCATTTTTTGATTGATGAAATTTTTTGTTTTAAGAGACGTTATTATCTGTAACGTCTCTTGTTGTTCCAGTTATAACTTTTTGAGCTTATGGAATTCAAAGTGATAGGATTGTTGTTTAAAGTTCTCATGATTTTTCGTTTTTTAATTGATTTATAATAGATAGACGACGGTAAATCATATTTGTTACAGTACTATGCATAACATAATAATAAATTAACACATATTAAAATTAGGTATAAGGGTTTATCTATAAAAAAAAGATGTTGTGGTACTGGAAAATTAATTTGGGAATGGTTTTTGTGTTAAAAGAATGCAAAAAGCCATATACTAAGTTAAACGTTTCACATAAAGAAATATCTTTGGTAACTAATTAAGTTTATGGATTATAAATAAACCCAATTCATTTATAATATTAAAACTGTGAAATTTTATTTTTTATTTTTTATTTTCCTGTTTTTTTCAGCATTTATGAATGCTCAAATTGACAGTAGAAATAATTCAATATCCATACCTGCCATAGAAAGTCCGAAGGATTCATCTGACTCAAAAAGTATATTGCCTTCAAAACCCATTGAACCTCAAAATACATTTAAAGGTTTATCAACGCCTAAAACAACACCACAATTTAATTTTCCAAAAAAAGAATTTTCTATGGCTGGTGGTGAAGTATTTGGAAATCCTGGAGAATTGTATACGGAACAATTGGAGAAACATCTTTCAGGTATAAAAGATGAATTAGGATTGGGATCTAAAGGGAGCGAGGTAGATTTATATTTTGGAGAAATTAAAACTAAATCGGATTATATTTTAGTTCAATATCGAGATTATGGCGCACAAGATGGAGATTTAATTCGTATTTCAGTAAATGATGAAATTGTTGAGCTTCGGGTTTCTTTAACAACTTCATTTAAAGGATTTAGAATAGATTTAAAAAATGGATATAATAAAATAGATTTTTTAGCCTTAAATGAAGGAACTTCCATGCCAAATACAGCTCATTTTAGAATTATTGATGATCAAGAAAAAGTATTGGCATCAGACTTATGGGCCCTTTCAACAGATGTGAAAGCCACCATAAATATAATTAGAGTAACTGAGTAATAATTTTACCCTACTATTTTATCTATCAGTTTTAATTCTTCTTCAGTAAAATTTAAATTATCCAAAGCTTTTCCGTTTTCTCTTAATTGATATGTAGTACTAGCACCAACAAGTACAGAGGCAACTTGCGGTTGTCTTAAAATCCATGCAATGGCCATTTGGGATAATTTTTGGTTACGATTCATGGCAATAGCATTCAAAGCTTTTACCTTTTCAATATTGCTATTAACAGCATCTGTATTTAAAAAGGAAAATGCCTTAGTCGCTCTGGAATGTTCTGGAATTCCATGTATGTATTTGTCAGTCAAAATCCCTTGTGCCAATGGGGAAAATGCTATACAGCCCACGCCGTTTTTTTCTAAAGTAGTTAAAAGACCATCTTCAACCCAACGATCTAACATCGAATAACGTGCTTGATGCAATATAAATGGCGTGTTCAAACGTTTTAGAATTTCTGCTGCTTTTTGTGTATCTTCTGGTTGATAATTAGAAATCCCTACATATAAAGCTTTTCCTTGACGAACCATATCTGCCAAAGCACCCATGGTTTCTTCTAATGGTGTATCTGGGTCTGGCCTGTGATGATAAAAAATATCAACATAATCCAATCCCATGCGTTTTAAACTTTGGTCGATGCTAGCAATTAAATATTTTCTAGAGCCAAAATTGCCATAAGGTCCCGGCCACATATCGTATCCTGCTTTACTAGCAATAAACAATTCATCTCTATAATTCTTAAAATCTTTTTTGTAAATCGTTCCGAAATTTTCTTCAGCAGAACCATAAGGTGGTCCGTAATTATTGGCTAAATCGAAATGGGTAATCCCTAGATCAAACGCACATCTTAAAACTTCTCTAGCATTTTGTAAATTATCAACAAATCCGAAATTATGCCAAAGTCCGAGTGAAATTGCAGGTAAAAGAATTCCGCTTTTGCCAGTTCTTTTATATGTCATGGCATCGTAACATTGAGAATTTGGAACGTATTCTTTTACTTCGGATTTATCATTTATTTGCATGCTTTTTTGGAATAATTATGAGCTATAAAAGTATAAATTTAATTAGATAATAAACAAATTGAAAAAAACTAGCACGCAACAAAGCAGATTTAATGAATAAATAATTTAAATTTTCACAACAATCATTCGTCATAAACCCTTTAAAGGTGTTATTTTTGCACGCTACCAATTAATATTTATGTCCGTATCACAAACAGAATTAGAGGAAAGGAAAGCTGGCAAAGATTTATATAGTTACCAAAAAGGGGCTATTGATAAAATTTTTAAGGCTTTTGAAGAATCTCCAGACGATTACCATTTGCTCTATCAATTACCAACGGGCGGTGGTAAAACCGTTATTTTTTCTGAAATTGTTAGGCAATACTTAAAGCATCACAAAAAAAAGGTGTTGGTGATGACGCACCGTATTGAGCTTTGTAAGCAAACCTCAAACATGCTTACCGAGTTTGCAGTGGACAATAAAGTGATTGATAGCAAAGCAGATTTAAGTGATCAAGGGGAATACAGTTGCTTTGTAGCGATGGTAGAAACCTTGAACAATAGGCTTAACGATGATAAATTAGATATTTCTGATATTGGATTGGTTATTATTGATGAGGCGCATTATAATTCCTTTACCAAACTTTTCAAATTTTTTAGTCAGTGTTTTATTCTAGGAGTTACGGCAACGCCTTTAAGTTCGAGTATTGAATTGCCTATGACCGACAATTATGATGAATTGATTGTGGGTGAAAGTATTGAATCTTTAATACAAAATGGCTTTTTAGCACGTGCTGAAATGTTCTCTTATAATGTGGGGTTGACTTCATTGGTCGTTGGTGCAAACGGTGATTACACCGTTAAATCATCGGAAGACTTGTACACGGCTAACGATATGTTAACCAAGTTAATACAAGCATACGAAGAACGTTCCAAAGGCAAAAAAACCTTGATTTTTAATAATGGTATCAACACGTCTTTGCATGTGTATGATACATTCAGAAAAGCCGGTTATCCTATTGCGCATTTGGATAATACGAATACCAAAAAAGAAAGGTCCCAGATTTTAAAATGGTTCAAAAAAACACCAGATGCTATTTTAACTTCCGTGAGTATATTAACGACAGGTTTTGATGAACCAACGGTGGAAAGCATCATTTTAAATAGAGCCACCAAATCGTTGACACTCTATTATCAAATGATTGGGAGAGGTTCTCGTGTGTTGAAGAATAAAAAGACCTTTGACGTTATTGATTTAGGGAATAATTTTCACCGATTTGGACCTTGGGGAGATGACTTAGATTGGCAACGTATTTTTAGATCGCCAAATTATTATCTGGATTCGCTGTTGAGTGATGAGGATTTAGAAAGCAATTTCAGATATGAAATGCCAGACGAATTGCGAGCTGAATTCGCAAAATCTGCCAATGTTCATTTTGATGTCCAAAAAACATACGTAGAATCCATAAGAAATGGTGAATCTTCCAAAGTGGTTTTAGAACGTTCCATAGAACAACATGCCAAAATTTGTATTGAAAACAGCGACGATGTCTATGATGCTTTGGCATTGGCAAAATTATTGGGAGACGATATAGATTTCAGAATAAACAGATATACCAAGTGCATCAGTAAAAGCACTTTTAACTTTGTGGAATGGCTAAAAGGCGAATACAGAAAGAAATTAAATGCTTATTTAAGGTCTAATTTCGACGAAGTTTATGAATCTATTTACGGTTATCCTCCAAAAGACTAAACCTCTACGCAATTTTTTTTTACATTATTGCCCAAAATAAGCGTATATTTGCAGCATATAAGCATGCTCAAGCATTTTCTATAATTTTTTGATAAACAGTTTCTCTTTGATAAGATTTTATATAAAATTAATTGCAATGCAGTAAATTTTTAATAATTAAAAACCCTTACCGTAAACTATGGCAAAATCACAAGTAACTTTTAACAAGATTGAAAAAGAAAAAAAACGCTTAAAAAAACGAGAAGACAAGCAAAAAAAGAAAGACGCTAGAAAAGCGGAAGCCAAAGAAAATCCTCAAGGTATTCAATTTGCTTATGTTGATTACAATGGTAATTTAACTGACACACCACCAGATCCTTCCATGAAAATTAAGGTGGAAGCAGAAAGCATAGAAATTGGCATTCCAAAGAAAGAAATAAGTGATGAAGAACCTGCTGCCAAAGAAGGTAAAGTATCCTTTTTTGACACATCTAAAGGATTTGGATTCATTATAGACAGCATCAACCAAGAAAAATATTTTGTTCATGTTAGTGGCATTCTTCAGCCCATAGCCGAAAATGACAAGGTAACTTATGAGCTGGAACGTGGGCAAAAGGGAATGAACGCCGTTAGGGTTAAAAAGATTTAATTTTTTTTATCAAATTCATTAACTTTTCAAAGTTTTTAATTCATTTTGAGAAATCATAGTGCCTTATGAGTTTGCATTCTATAGAAGAAGATCAGGAATACATCAATTTGCAAACCGAATTAGTTAGGTTACAGCAACATATTAAAGCAACCAATAAACGTGTAGTTATTCTATTTGAAGGCCGTGATACAGCTGGAAAAGGAGGTGCCATTATGCGTTTTATCCGTTTTTTAAATCCGAGATTATTTAGAGTAGTAGCTCTTTCTAAACCAACTGAAAGAGAAGCTGGGCAATGGTATTTTCAACGTTATATCGAACATTTACCTGGGCCAGGAGAAATGGTTTTATTTGACCGTAGTTGGTATAATAGAAGCGTAGTAGAGCCTGTGATGGGTTTTTGCACAAAAACTCAATATAGGTTATTTAATAAGCAAGTGGTTCAGTTTGAAAAAATGCTGATTGAAGACGGCATACATTTGTTTAAATTTTGGTTTTCCATTGATGCAGAAGAGCAAAAAAGACGTTTGGAAGACCGAGTTCACAATCCATTAAAACAATGGAAATTAAGTAGTGTAGATGTCGCAGCTCAATCTAAATGGGCAGATTTCACAAAATATAAAGAAGCCATGTTTAAAAAAACAGGAACACCACAATCGCCTTGGGTCGTTATCAAAGGCAATGAGCGTGATGTTGCTAGAAAAGAATTGATTCGTTATGTGGTTAACCGATTTGATTACGATAAAAAAGGCGATACCAATGAACGTTTATCTCTCGATCATTCCATCGTAACAGAAGTTTTCGATTTAATTAGTTTAAATGAATGTATAAATAAGTAGTTTAAACATTCAATCTTTTTAACATTATGGCTATTCCACGTAAAACCATTCTCATTGTTTTAGCTTTTTTCGCTATTTATGTTATTTGGGGTTCTACTTATTTACTTAATAAAATTGCCGTTGGTGAATTGCCACCGTTTTTTTTGGCGTCATTTCGATTCATAACAGCGGGTATTATCATTTTCGCCATCGCTAAATTCATGAAACTCAATTTAGCAATCACGCGAAAACAACTTATAAATTGTGTGTTTGCAGGCTTTTTATTTTTGGTGTATGGAAATGGTGTGTTTGTCTGGTCATTAAAATACGTGGATAGCGGTTTTGCCGCTTTAGAAGCTTCCACACAGCCCTTGTTTGTATTATTGCTGATGCGCCTTATCGACAATAAAGAAATGAAGGCTAATGCTCTCATAGGCATTTGCTTAGGAATTATTGGTATGTATATTTTGGTGAGCCAAAAAGAATTGGTCACGCAAGAAGGTTCTCTTTTGGGCATGTTTATGATTTTAACCTGTGTATTGAGTTGGAGTTATGGAAGTGTTTTTGTTTCAAAAGCCGATTTACCAGCTAATTATTTTGTGAGTACAGCCTATCAAATGATAAGTGCCGGAATACTTTTAGCTATGTCAAGTTTGGTTTATGGCGAAACTTGGATATCTCCTTTAGATTGGAGTAGTTCCGTAAAATGGTCCATGCTACTTTTAAGTGTTTTTGGAAGCGTAGTTGCTTTTACCTCATTCAACTATTTATTAAAAATGGTATCTCCAGAAAAAGTATCGACTTCTGCCTACGTAAATCCAGTAATTGCCATATTATTAGGCTGGTACATTCTTGACGAAGCTATCTCGTTACAGACTATGATTGCTGCTTGTATTCTTTTAACCGGCGTTTATTTTATAACAACCAAAAGAAAAATTAAAATAAGGCCTTTTGGACGTTAAAAAAGCCATACAATTCATGTTTGTAAGTGCGTTTGCTTTTGCGTGTATGAACAGTGCCGTGAAGTATTTAGTAGATATGAGCGCCTATGAAATCGTTTTTTTTAGATCTATCGGAACCTTATTTTTGACCACAGGATATTTATACAAAAAAAAGATTCCTGCTTTTGGCAATAACAAAAAATCATTGACATTACGGAGTTTTGTCGGTGTGATTTCCATGACACTATTCTTTATGTCAACCAAATATATACCGATAGGAACAGCTGTGTCTTTAAGATACTTAGCTCCTATATTTGCCGCTATTTTTTCCATTTTTTTATTGAAGGAAAAAATCAAACATTGGCAATGGCTTTTCTTTTTTATTGCCTTTTTAGGTGTCTTGGTTTTAAAAGGATTGGATACCCAAATAAATAACTACGGTTTGCTTTTAGCAGTTGCTTCTGCTATTTTCAGCGGTTTGGTTTTTATAACCATTAGTAAAATCGGCACCAGTGAACATCCTGTGGTTGTGGTTCATTATTTTATGCTTATTTCAACTATACTTGGAGGAATAATGTCAATCCCAAATTGGACCCATCCAGAAGGTTGGTGGGAATGGTTTTTATTGTGTAGCTTAGGATTTTTTGGATATTTCGGG
>Ga0307414_10002198_pt1 | contig 10179 bp, 5 predicted proteins | sample DK1Ometagenome_FD_203804 | JGI IMG/M metagenome (GOLD analysis project Ga0307414, IMG submission 203804) | Maize rhizosphere microbial communities from greenhouse at UC Davis, California, United States - DK15-O-3 | ecosystem: Host-associated > Plants > Roots > Rhizosphere > Soil | place: USA...
GATCACCGCGGCGCACACCCGCATCTCTCAACGCATGCGCGAGGCGCGCGACAGCTGTGTACAACTCGCTGTAAGACATTCGTCGCGTTGTTTGCGCTTCGCCTGCGGAGATCAGAGCCGTGCGTTCAGCGCGATAGCGCAGCAGGTTTTCAGCGAAGTTGAGTTTGGCGCCGGTAAACCAGCGCGCTCCGGGCATCTTGTCGAGATCGTCAACCACTGTTTCGAATCTCTTCGAAGCCTTTACTTCACAGAAATCCCAAACCGCTGTCCAAAACGCCGGGATGTTCTCGATGGACCAGCGATACAACTCTTCATAGGTAGTAAATCGTTTTCCCTCCTGCTCGTTAACAAACGCGATGAAGCGCGTCATGTTGGCGTTACTCATTCGCTCATCCGGCGGCTTCCAGATCGGTTCCTTCACCGGTAGTACTCCAATTTCATCTCTGCGTTCTCTGCGTAGCTCTATGTATCTCTGCGTTAGAATTGCGCTTGCGCGTGTTTAACGCCGAGGACGCAGAGATACGCAGAGAGGGGATCACGGGCAGGACGATGTGCGACGGATGGATCCGCGAGTGGTGGATCGTGTTCGTCGCTACCTTCCACTCAGTTTCGTTGCATTGGTTGCCGCCGGTGTTGAGATTTCGATCGAAACGCGGAAAGTTACTACTCGAGATTTCGAGACGGATGCGATGGCCGGGTCCGAAGTAATTGCTGGTAGCCTGAAGATCGATTTTGACTTCGTAAACCTCGCCCGGTTTCATCCACACTTTCTTGTCAAAGCCTTCGCGATAACGCGCCCGCAGGATGCTCTCCTGTATGTTGAAGGCCGAACCATCGGGATAGACATCGACCAGCTTTGCCGTGAAGTCGGTGTCCGGCGCCGACGAAGAAACATACAAAACGACTGACAATGGACCAGTGACTTCCACTCCTTCCTTGAGTACGGGAGTGGTGTAAACGAGAACGTCGTTGCGAGTCTCGACGTCGGATTGATCAAAAACTCCGCTCGGAGCGTCCGCTGTTCCGGTGCAGCACAGTGGACCACCGACCGACGGCGTTGGCGTTTTCGGGTCATACACGTAAACATCGGCAGGCTCATTGCCGGGCAGGGAAGTGCTGAGCGTGCCCGTGCCAAAGCGGCTGTGTGCATGTCCGTCGCTGTGAAAGTAGTACTTCGTGAATTGCGTACGGGCCAGCGGCCACTCGTTTTCCGAGCGCCACTGGTTCCTGCCCATCACGTAGAGATGGACCTTCGGCATCTTAGTGATGCCGTTATCGATCCCTTTAAGCCAGTAGTCGAACCACTTCAGATACGTTCCCCAAAAATCAAACTGCGCGTCGCCGACGCTTCGCTCACCAACCATCGTGTTTGCGGTGGCGCCTTCCGAGGAACAGTGCACTGTGGGAGAGATGATCACAAACTGATTGTCCCCGGCGCGCGCGGTTTCACTGTTGGTGCGAAGTTGATTGAAGAGTTTGAGAGTATCGGCAACGCCGAAGTCGTACCACGAATTGATGTGCAGCGCGGGCACGTTAAATTTATCGGTGTCTTTTACGTAGCCAAACTGGTCCCACCAGGGATCGCCCGGCTCGTGACTGACGAATCCTACCCAATCGTTTGGCGGACCCTGGGCTTTGTTCATCATGTCGATTAACGGAAGGTGTCGCCATACCTGTCGATAGTCGATCTTCGGCAACGTTGGCGGCGTGCCTCGTAGCTTGGCCCCGCTCTCCCTGAACCAACCCAAACATCCTGACAACTCAAACGCGCCGTTCATGTAACAGGCGAAGTAGTTGCGCGAACCGCCGGCCGCCTGAGGGATCATCGCGGCGTGATTGGGGTTTCGCAGGCGCGCCATCTCCATCTGGTTCTCGCCTAGGTAAGAACATCCGTACGTTCCGACCTTGCCGTTGGACCATGACTGAGTTGTGGCCCAGTTGACCATATCAACGCCGTCTTTGGCATCGGCGGCTGAGACGATGTAATCGCCTTCAGATTCAAATCTGCCGCGCACGTCTTGGACGGCGACGACATAACCTTGCCCGGCGAAGAAGTGTGAAGGATAGCGCTCGTTGCGCCACGGATTCTTGTCGTAAGGTGTGCGTATTACGATGATCGGAAGTTTGTCGCCGGCGTTTTCCGGGAAGTAAAGATCGGTTGAGAGCTTGACGCCGTCGCTCATCGGGACCATCACGCTCTTCTCGATCCGCACCTTGTACTTTGCCTGCGGTCTCGGATATCGCCGCTGCGGCGTCGGTGAGGGTGTTTGACCGAAGACACAAGAAAACATCGCGAGACTAACGCACCAGAACAAGAGAAAACTCTTTCGCATCATCATGTGCCTCAGTTTGGTACTGATTCAGTTAAATAACGCCGAAGGCTTGTCGTGATTGCAACGCCGAAGGCGTTCGCTAATTTCAGCCCGGGGTTGGAGCGAAGCGACAACCCTGGGAAAGCTGCAACAACAATCGTTTGGAACCCTGAAAGGGTTAATCCCGCTCACGCCTAACCCTTTCAGGGTTAAATCGCTTTCTTTATCGATTCGAACCCAGGGTTCTCGCTACGCTCGAACCGCTGGGCTGGAGTTGGCGAACGCCTTCGGCGTTTACATGCCGCTCTTAAGCCCTTAATTGTAGGTCGTCGGGGTTTCCGAGAGTCCGAGCATCTGTCGAGCCTGGCGCGGCGTCGCTACTTCTCGATTTAGTTCGTGAGCAATTCTCACCGTTCGCTCAACCAGTTGAGCATTACTCAACGCTTTCTCTCCGCGGCGGAAATAAATATTGTCTTCCAAACCGACACGTGCGTGTCCTCCCATCAGTATCGCGAGCGTCGTCAACGGCAACTGAAACGGCCCGATGGCTGAACAGAGCCAGAGGCTGCCTTCGGGAAGTTCGCCGAGGAGTTGAAGCACGTTGTCGACAGTTGGGAAGCTGGCGGTCTGGTAACCCATTACGGTTTGGATCCAATAAGGCTTCGCCAACAAGTCTTGTTCGATGAGGTAGCGAATCACCCACGCGCCGCCGGTGTGATAGGTCTCGATCTCGGGTTTGATTCCACGTTCTTTCATCGCTGTGGCGATCTCGCTGACGAGTCCGTAAGTGAAGGGAAGGCATTCGTCAATCTCGATTGCAGGACGCGGATCGCGCAGCGGCGGCTTACGTTCTTTCAACGTGAACTTGCTCATGTCCGGTGTCAGGTTTAACGAAGCCACCTCGGGATTCGCCTTGAGACATGAGAGCCTCTCATCCATTGTCAGTCCGGGTCCGCCGCCGGTCGTATCGTTGATGATGATGTCAGGACAACGTTCACGAACCTTCTTGTTGACTTCATGCCAAACTTCCTTCGTGCGAGCACAGAGTGTGATGTTCTCCGGATCGCGTGCGTGAATGTGGACCATCGTAGCGCCGGCGTTGTAAGCGTCGTAAACAGAATCTGCAATCTCATCCGGCGTTTCGGGAATATTCTCGTTGGATTCCTTCCCCTGCACGCCGCCGTTGCAGGCCACGCAGATAATCAACGGCGGCATTCCTTCGCGTACCTTCTGCATAAACTGATACGCATCCGTGTAGCGCCAGAAGTGGTCCATGTTCGTTCTCGTACTCCTTGCTTAACGCCTTCGGCGTTAGTTGTTTTAATCAGGCCGGGGGTCTGCTGCTTTGAGATCACGAATTTTGCGAATCAAGCGATCGCGCCAGCGACGAGTTTCGCTGTGCGGTGCGTTGCCTGACATGGCATCGGTCCCACGACCCAGCCGTTCGATCATTTCGGCGTCGAATGAAGGAGTTGGACCAAGCTGGTCCATGCAGTCTTTGTAGGCCTGCCCGTAGCGAGTGAAATACTCGCGTATTCCTCCGTCAGCATTGGTGTCTGCCACAGCGAAAGGGCCCATCAACGCCCAACGTAAACCGAGCCCGTCACGAATCACGGCATCAACAGCATCAACATCCGCTACGCCACTCTCCACCAGACTGATCGCCTCCCTGATCACCGCCGCCTGCATCCGGTTCAATAGAAACGCAGGCACGTAACGGTTCAATAACACCGGTGTTTGACCAACACTGGTCATGAACTCGATCGTTTGCGCGACTACTTCCGGGTCGGTCTCCGCGCCCGGCAGGATTTCAACGACCGGAATCACGTGAGGCGGATTAACCGGATGAGCCACGATACAACGGCGCGCGCCGCTAAGACCGGACGCAATCTCCGACATGTCGTACGCCGAAGTGCTGCTGCCGAGAATCGCATTTGGATCAGCCGCTTCATCGAGGCGAGCGTAGATCGCTTTCTTCACCTCCATCTGCTCGGGACCGCTCTCCTGGACATACCCGGCGCCTTTCAATGCGTCACTCAAACTTGTGTGCACGCTAACCAGCGAACGCCGCGTGTCTGCCTGTTCCGCTTCGAGGTCCTGGTCCAACCACGTCAAAGCCTTTTCGATCTGCTCCGGGTTCTCGTCATAGATTCGCGTTTGACAACCGGCGCGAATGAACACTTGCACCCAGCTTCGTCCAATCACACCGGTTCCCACCACTGCGACGACTGGGATACTGGGCCGCTTTGCGTTAAGAGTCATATTTCGCGCCGTTGGCGCTCGGATACATTTCGCGCCGTTGGCGCTCGGACACATTTCGCGCCATTGGCGCTCGGACGCAATGCGTTTCCTGGCACTACTCAACGCCTCCGCTTGATTCGATGATTAGCCGGCGACGTTGTTGCTCGGTGATGTCGCCACGAATCTTTTTAGCCACGAGCCAAAACAGCGCGCCTAAAACACCCCACGCTATGAAACAGGTCCACTCCAAAGGAAAACTTCCTTTCGCATCAACGTACGGCTGATAGAGCGACAGAAAAAGCATGAACACCGAACCGGCCAATGCCAAACCCGCTGTCACCACTCCTCCGGGGACACGATAAGGACGTTCGTGCTCGGGTCGCTCTCTCCTCAGTTTGAGAACTCCAAGGCAGATGAGCAGATAGCCAAGCGCAAAGCACGCTGACGCGAGGTTGACGATCGGAATAATAGCGCCGCGACCGAGAAACACTCCCAGCGTCGCAACCACGCCGACAAAAATCACCGACGTTGCCGGCGAATGAAATACTGGATGAACGTTACCAAACCCGTTCCAAATAATTTGCGCCCGCCCGAGAGCAAACAAGACACGTGAGCCGCAGACGATTACGCCATTCCATGCAGTGAAATTGCCGAGGAGCGCTGCTATCAAAACCAGTTTTGTCAGCACGGGAAAGTTGTAAGCGGTAGTGAACACTTCAGCCACCGGAAGATTCAGTCCAACAAGCTTCTCTCTCGATAGCGACATCGAAGTCGCGAGAATTATCGAACAGTAGAACGCACCGGAGAGTACTATCGAAAACAGCAGCGTCCGTCCAACAGTCTTGAGTGAGGTTTTCGGATCTTTCTCACCCATCGTTTGCGGGATGATGTTGAAGCCGCCATACCAGAACGGCGCGGTCAGGAAAACTGCAAAGATACCTGCCAGTATCGAACCCGATGCGCTTCGTTGAAAGAATGGTTCGAGATTACCGACCTGGCCCCAGATAATACCGGCCGAGATGAAAATAACAGCCAGTGCGATCTTTGCGTACGTGAGTAAATCCTGAAAGGTCGCGGCGAATTTTGTTCCCCGGTAGCTCAGGAAGATCAATAACGCCATGCCACCGAGACCTAACAACAGACTGCCCGATTGGATCTCGCTGCCTCCGATTGTGTAGAGCGTTCTCCCCTGAATACCGGGAAAGAGCGTGCTCGCGATCCAGCCGATAGAGATCGCTTCAAACGCCGTGATGGCGATGTAAGCGAGGGCGTATAGCCAGCCGACTGCGAAACACAATCTCGTGCCGTAGATCTCATAGGTATAGACCACTTCACCGCCGGACACCGGAAACATCGTGCTGATCTCTACATAGCAAAGTCCGACCAGCATCATCAGCAGACCGCCGCCCACGAAACCTATGACAGCACCGATTGGTCCAGCCTGGTTGAGCCACGCACCTAACGCGACGACCCATCCGACACCAATGATCGATCCAAACGCGAGCGTGAAGAACTCGCTTGAACCAATATCTCGGCTTAATTGTCGAGTTGGCTCAGCCATTTGACGAATAACGCCGAAGGCGCTGACTAATTTAAGTCCCAGTTTGACGAATAACGCCGAAGGCGTTCGCTAATTACAGCCCAGCGGTTGGAGCGCAGCGACAACCCTGGGATCAAATGAATAAAGAAAGCGATTAACCCTGAAGGGGTTAGGCATCTACGGGACTAACCCTTTCAGGGTTCAATCCGTTTTTGTTTTTATACCCAGGGTTGTCGCTTCGCTCCAACCGCTGGGCTGTAATTAGCCAACGCCTTCGGCGTTATTTAATCTGCCGGCACAGCCGCTTAAGCTAAAAATCTACCCGGACTCCAAACTGGAAAGCGCGCGGGAGGCCCGGCGCAAACGATCCGGAGCCGAGACCGTACCGGTTGGAACGAGTGCCTGGCGTCGTTCCGTTGATCGCTCCGGGACTACCAGTTAGAACACTGCTCAGTCGATTGCCAGCCGGATCGTAGTTACCGATATTGAACAGGTTGAAGACTTCGATCATCGGCTCGATCCGCACGCGCTCGTTCAAACTGATCACTCTCGATACGCGCACGTCAGTGGTGCTGAATGTATCAAGACCGACCTGATTTGTCGGAGCCGTAGCGACAGCTCGACCGGCATTAATCGTCGCGCCGAGAGATCTCAGTTGATCCGGCGTGAAGAGTCCGGCGCTTAGCAGAGCCTGCGCTGCCGGCGTGAACCCGCTTGTCACCTGTCCGTTGAAGTTTGTAATTAACTGATTCAGACGACTCACATCAACCTCGCGTCCAAAAGAACCACGCCTCGTGTCCGGCAGCAGATCCTGGACCGTCCCGTCACCATCGAGATCGGTGAAGAAAATCTCGCCAGTGCCGCTCGCAAGTGGCAGCACGGCCGACTGTGAAAGTGGCGACGAGACGCGCGTGATCGTGCTGAGTGTGAAATTCCACGGCAGATTCGTCAACAGGCTTACCGAGAACTGATGCGTTCGATCGAGATTCGACGGTCCCAGATACCTTTCCGGGTCGTCGTTGTTCAGTGACAACGATAAGAACCCGACATCGGGCTCCGCACCTGAAGACTCAAAACGCGACAAAGCGTAACTGACCGTCGTGGTCATATTCCTGAACGCCTTCCAATTACCAAGCCGCCCGCGTAAACTGACAGTCAACGCGTTATAGCGCGACACACCGACCGGTGCGATCACCTGCATCGATCTGAAGTCGGGATTATTTCCCTGGAATGCGAAACCATCAACAGCGCTGCCCGCGTCCAAACCAAAGAACGCATAGTCTTGAATTACCGCGCCCGCGGCAATCGCGCAGTTTATGGCGGCAGCAGTGGCGTTGGACGGACAGCCGAAAGCAGCATTCGTGGCCGCGATAACTGCTTGAGCCGTGTTGACGTTAAGCGTGTCTGCGGCGCCGATCCGGTTCAAATCGATGATCTGGCCGAAGTGAAGGCCACGGTTGCGAAGATAATCCACGCTCACAACGAGGCCAGGCTTGAGCTCATGTTGAGCACCGATGTTGAACTGAATTCCGTAAGGGCGCTTGTAGTCGTTGAAGATTAGACCACCAAACGTCGTCAACACCTGATCGAACAACGGCGGCACACCGCTGGGCGGATACTGCGCGGCCAATGCCGCAGTCACCTGTTGATATACCTGTTGCATGTGCTGAACAGGACCCATGATATTTCTGAGTGGTTGGCCCAGCAGATTCACGCCGCCGGTGCACTGACCCGGATTGGCGTTGAAGTGAGTAACATCAAAAAGACAATTACCTGAAGCGGGATCGCTTACCACAGGACTACCCGCGCTCAGAACTGCGACCGCATTACCGAGTCCGGGCGGAAGACTCAACGTCCGATCAAATATCTGATTGTTGAGGAGATTCGTGTCGTAGAAAATTCCGGCACCGGCGCGAACGACGGTCTTGCCTCGTCCCCAGGGGTCCCAGGCAAAACCTGCCTGCGGCGCAAAGTCTCCGGAAGGGCGATGCACAAAGCCGGCGAGATCGGCGCTAAACTCAGCAAGCTTATCCGTGCGACGCAGATCGTTGTTTGCGATGTTGCTGTCGAAGTTGTAGCGCAGACCGAAATTAATCGTGAGCCGCGGCATTGTCTTCCACGAATCGTGACCGTAAGCAGCAAAGCGCCGGTTGAAGTAACCGCCGAACGGATAGCCATGTGCCGGCGTCTCACTCGAGAACCCGAGGCCATTGCCGAGCACGACCTGACTGAGTGGAAAATTCAGCGGATCGCCGGCGCCGCCGTTACTATTTGCGAAAGCAATCGTGCCGGCAGAAAAAGTGGAACGAATGCGTGGCGCCAGACCAAAGAAGTTGCCGAAGCCGCCGATGACGATCCGGTTGTAAGCTGCGCCGAAGCTGACGGTGTGATTACTCTTCACGATGCTTCCGTCGTATTTAAATTGCTTGTTGTCCTGAAATGTTGACTGCGGTGCATTGGCGTTTGGACCAACACTGAGTTGTCCTTGAATGTTTACGAGGATCGGCTGCCCGCCCGGATCGAGGGTGCCTGGCGTACCCGCGGCCTCATTCGCATCCACGATCGAGTTATCGAAATTCAAGTAACTGAAACGGAGCGAATGCGTCCATCTCGACGTGGAAAAATCCACGCCCGCGACGTGGCTGTTAGTGTTGTTTTGATTGCCAAACGCCGAGAGGATCAAACCGCCAAAGCCGGTAACGCCTAAGTTGTCGTTGTGGTTAAAGCGGTAGAAGGTGTGAACGTTGCTTTTGAGGTTCCAGTCCAGCCGCGCGCCGAAAAGATCCTCATCGAGTGGCACACCAAAATTACCGGTGAATTGCGGAAACGCCGGGACAGAGGTGAACTGCTGGCCGTCCTGGTTGTTGCGTTCATAATCGACATGCCAGAAGAGCTTGTTCCTGATTATTGGACCACCAATATGACCTCCGATGAGTTGCCGATCGAACGCTGGTTTCTCAGTTGTCGGAAGAGTCTTGTCGAGACGCGTGTCAGCAGCAAACCTTGAGTCGCGGAAAAATCCGAAGCCTGCGCCGTGTATCGTGTTTCCGCCGCTTCTCGTAATGATGTTGACTGCACCACTGGACGTAAGATCGGTGCTGACGTCGAGAGTCGAACGGCTCACCTGAAATTCCTGAATGGATTCGTTCGACAGATTTGCCGTCGTGGTGCCGACGGTCTCGTCGGTGATGTCGACGCCGTCTACCTGAATGCGTGTGGCGCGTCCGCTGCGGCCGCCAATCGAGACGCCGACAAACTGGTTCTTCGTCGGATCAAAATCTCCGCCGTCGCGCGTTTGGACGCCCGGTTCGAGTTGAGCGAGATCAAGAAAGTTTCGACCATTGAGCGGTAGGTTATCGATCTGTTTGGTGGTGATTACACCGTCCACTATCGAGCGACTGTTGTCGACTATGGCTTCAGTGTTAGCGGTGATCTCGATGGTCGCACTGGTCTCGCCCACTTCGAGTTGGACGTCCATCGGCGTCACACCTCCCACTTTAACGATCACTTGCTTCGCGACAAACGTGCGGAAACCGGTCTTTTCAACGGTGATCGTGTATTCACCTGCTTCGAGATTTTGCAGGTTGAAGCTGCCGTTGTCGTTAGTTGTGGTGTTGGCTTCCGCGTTGGTGCTGACGTGTCGCGCCGTTACCTTTGCGTTCTGCACCACGGCGCCCACGGGATCGACGACCCTGCCATCCAATGCGCCTCGGATGTGCTGGCCGGTAACGCTGGGAGTGATTAGAAAGAGAGACACGATCGCGAACATAAAGCGCATGGGGACGCGCAATTCTGGGTAGTTCATCGTCGACTCCTTTTTCTTAGATTGGGAAGGACGCAGCAAGAGCAACTAACGCCGAAGGCGTTGGCTAATTTCAGCCCGGGGTTGGAGCGAGGCTCCAACCCTGGGAAAACCACCAACAACAATCACTTGAACCCTGAAGGGGTTAATGCCGCACACGCCTAACCCTTTCAGGGTTAATTCGCTTTTTATTTTTTCCGATCCCATGGTTGTCGCTGCGCTCCAACCATGGGCTGAAATTAGCCAACGCCTGCGGCGTTAATTAGCCAACGCCTGCGGCGTTA
>Ga0307414_10002201_pt1 | contig 10168 bp, 4 predicted proteins | sample DK1Ometagenome_FD_203804 | JGI IMG/M metagenome (GOLD analysis project Ga0307414, IMG submission 203804) | Maize rhizosphere microbial communities from greenhouse at UC Davis, California, United States - DK15-O-3 | ecosystem: Host-associated > Plants > Roots > Rhizosphere > Soil | place: USA...
ACCCTCGTGTTCTTGTCAAATATTACAAACACCGCTTCACGCTCATCCAGACGCAGATCAACGGTAGTCTGCCCATCTTTTATGGTGTAACTAACCGGTGTTGAAGTACCCGTATCCGCATGCCACAGTTCGGGCTGTTTACCATTAACGCGGAACCTCACAGAATAGTCGTGCGCTGTATCGCTTTTGTTAACTACAAAATAGATCTCTTTGCCATTGTCCGTACGGTGTAACCAGGAAAGCTCCCCGTCCAGGGGTTTACTGTAGCTTACATCAGGGCTGACTTTAACCATTTTTAACACAGCTGCGAGCGGCATTCCCCAGGCCACTCTTCCCTTTCCAGAAGCTTTAACCGTTCTGCTTACACCATCCAGGTCGCCCCATATTTCATTTGTCAGTTTGTTTATTTCCTGATTGGGGTCCAGATAACCCTCCAATCCCGGTGTCTGCACAGGTTTCGGCCCCACAATGGTGGCACCAGCAAAAACCAGCTCTTTAATTTTGCGCAATACCGGTAAAGACATCTCTTTGGTCTCCGGCAGTACCAATAAAGCGTAACTTGTTTTATCTGGCAGTACCAGCCTACCGCTTTCATCTACCGACATTCTGGTAAGCAGTGCATCGGCATTGATGTAATCGTAATCATATCCTTCTGGTTTGGCAGGGAGTAAGCCGGCGCCCCAGAATGGCATGGTCGACGGCGCCCCTTCGTTGAGCAGGTAAACAAGATCGGCCACATAGAGGCCCTGCTGCAACATATATGAGTTACGTGCCAGGTAGGTAAAGAAAGGTTTAGCCTTTTCTGCCCAGGTGATATTCCGGTTGATATGTGTGCCCACCATGGCATTACCTGGTTTGGTGTCCAGGGGCTGGTGTGCAGAGGTATGGAAAACCAGGCGGTTTATACCTTGGGTAAGCCAATAATCGCTTACTTTTTTGAGTGTATAAGGAGATTCAAAGTTGCCACCGGTGAAGGCCTCGGCAGCGACCAGGTTTTTCCCGTAAACATGGGACGCAGAGGCTGCACCTCTCACATCCTGGTAATACATGGATGAAGGATGAAGATCTTTTACCCAAAACTCCCCCATTGGGATGTCGACGAATTTTTTATTCAAGAGTGCATCTTCTATACCTTCCAGAGATACCCCTCCTGCTTCACCATAGGTCTTAAGTCCTTGCTTATGGAGGAATTTTGTCACCGTTCCGTAGTGGTTTTCGGCAAACATGTCTACCAGCGTGCGGCGGAAATCCCATAAGAAACGGTCACTCATTTCACTATTGCCCACTACCTTTCCGGCCATAGCAGGAAGATATGAAGTCAAATCATATCCGCGGCGTTTTTTAAATTCTGCTGGCATATCATCTGTCCAATTTTGTATGCCTGCTTCCCAACTGTCCATTATCATATATTGCAGACTTTTCCCATAGAGACTGCCCAGTTCTTTAACAAGGGGTTTTGTATAAGCCTCCATGTAAGCTTCCATGTGCCTGGCGCTCAGTTTATCAGCCTCATAACCCAATCCCGAGGCTACAGGCGGTCTGTTTTTGGCCCCGGTTAAGGAGTAACCAAAACGCATAATCGTCCAGTTTCCTGCCGGGACATCCCATTTTAGTGTTCCATCCTCGCTCATTTTATTGGTGAGTATCACTATATCTGCAGGATTAATCAGGCCGCTTTCTGGAAATTTTGGCGTGCCTGTTGACTCATATTCGAACATGAAGTTAAATCCTGCTTTATCTTCCCAGCGATTTATCCTTGCACCAGAATAAAGTTTAAGTTCATTAAATGTATAAGCAGTGTCAGGTAAAGTGGTCGCCTGTGAAATAACTTCTGCAGGCTTTAATGCTGCTGCTGTAAATTCAATTCTGTAATATTTAGCGGTGGTCTCAGGGAAGGCAAACGTACGTACTGTTCCCCCACGGTATCCTTGTTTACCCGGTAATTCTGCCAGGATTTTAAAGTTTTTACCATCTGTGCTGGCCATCACCTGGCCGAACGGAATGCCTTTGCGTGCAGCAACGGAAATGGCTTTTGCTTTGTAAGGCTTCGCATATTCAAACTGGATCCATACCGGGCCTGTTTTGTCTTTTGATGTAAGCGTTACTGATGAGTTTAGATCATCATCCAATAAGGCATCAGCATTGATTTTACCGTTACTGGTTAGAATCAGCGGCTGATTATTCGGTTCTACCAGCTCATCCTGAGGTGTACGGTAAGCAACTACAGCGAAATCTGCATAAAATCCTGGTGTGGCAGCTGAGTTGCCATTAGCCATATTCCTGATGGGGCCTATATTTGATGGTGGTTGGGGCAGTTTTCCTGCATAAGTTTTTCCGCCCTGTATCGAGGTTTCACTCCAGACCAGTTTTTTCATGGCTTGTCTGGGTTCTACCCAGGGGCCTCCTGTTATACTCCATCCTGGTGAGGAGAAAATAGTCATTTCCAGGTTCAACCTTTCTGCTTCTGAAGCAGCAAAATGAACAGCATCATACCACGGGGGAGAACCGAACATCACTTTGTCACCAATCTCCTGCCCGCCACCTGAACCTACATCCGATAACTGAAAACCTGTAATACCGGAACGTTTCATCCATTCCAGGTCTTTAGTAATCCCCTCTTTAGTAATATTACCATTTATCCAATGCCACCAGGTTCTGGGCATGGCAGAGGCAGGAGGGCTTTTAAAACCCTCCCTTAAGTCACTGCTTTGTGCATGCGTATAGCCCGAAATAAATAGGCAAAAGACCAGGGCCAGTCCTTTGAGGTTAAAGTTTAATTTTATCATATAGCGTTATCTATATACTAAGTATAATGTGACTAATTACCGGCTATTGATATTAATAGCCGGGATTTTGTTTAATTTTATCGGGGTTAAGGTTTACCTGGTAACGTGGCACGGGAAAGATTAATTCATAATCTTCTAACAAGTTTCCACTGCCTATTTCATCGTCTGATAGGGCGCTTTTAAAATGTGCGTTCATCACTTCTTGTAGCCTGCCGGTACGCAGCAGATCAAACCAGCGGTGACCTTCACAATTTAGTTCTATGCGGCGTTCTTCTTCAATGGCTAAGCGCAGAGCTGCCGGATCACTTTGTAAAGCAGCATTAGTTGTTAACCCTGCCCTTGTCCGCACTGCCGATAAATAGGTATAGGCCACTCCAGTGCTGCCCAGTTCATTTTGCGCTTCGGCATACATGAGATCAATATCAGCATAACGCAATATAATCCAATCGTTACCTGCATCCAACTTGGTGGTCATCCCCTTATCAAAGTATTTGGTCGTAAACACATAACTTCGCCTTGATCCTGCAAGACGGTTTACGGTCGCCCGGCGTTGATCATCTGTTACAAATTTAGCCGCTAAATCTTCTGTCATCAGGAAGGTACCTGTACCACGTTTTAAAATAGTGGTACCAATATCTTCGTTCGCAAAGGCGTATTCTGAGAACGGATTACCTTGTATTGGATCAAAACCACGTCCGTATTGTACTGCAAAAATCACCTCGGCGTTATTAGGATTGGCTGCATCGAACACATCAGCATAATTAGTAAGCAGGTGGTAATTATTGGCACCCGCACCTACCGGGCTATTAATCACCTCCAGAAGTTTAGTGTTCGCATCTGCATAATTTTTCTGGGTAAGATAGACCTTTGCCAGCATGCCTTTTGCCGCCCAGCGTGTTGCCCGGCCAATATCCTGGTTTACCGTATATACGGAAGGCAATTCTTCTGCAGCTTTTAAATCAGCAATGATCTGTACATAAATTTTATCCTTTGAATCCCTGGTATATGACAGCGCTTCTCCAGATGTTTTAATATCCGTTAATACCAGCGGCACATCGCCATAAATACGCACCAGGTTAAAATACATAAGTGCACGTAGAAATTTAGCCTCATTGGCATACTGTGCTTTTGCCTGGTCGCTCATGGGAATCTTTCCAATATTGTCCAGTACCAGGTTTGCTCGGGAGATGGTGGCATAAGCGCGGTTCCAAAGTTCACTGATGATGTTATTATCTGCAACTACATTGGATTCATTAATTGTAATATGCTGCGAGGAGTTGTTGAATTTACTATTATATACACCATCCGCTGCAAGATCCCCGATAGCGTAATAAAAACGGTAAGATTCACGAAGGGAAAAATAACCATCGTTTAGTACCTGCTTAATGCTGGTCTCATCTGTATAAAATGTGCTCTCAGTCGATTGATCGGTAGGGTATTTATCAAAGTAACTCTTTTTGCAGGACGTAGCCATGCAGAGTATCAGGAGTGAAACAAATATTTTAATTGTTTTCATTATACTAGATTAAAGATTTTTAAAAAATTAAGTTTAAACCAAATGAAATATTACGGGATACAGGGTATGTTCCAGTTTCCACTCCGTTATTGGTGGCGTTGTTACCTGCGCCATTACCCTGAGGATTTTTAAAGCCCCCAAATTTGGTAAACGTGTAAATATTTTGTCCCGTTGCAAAGAACCTTAACCGTTGTATTTTTAGTCTTTCGGTTACCCCGGAAGGAAGTGTATAACCCAGGGTAATGTTACGTATCCTCAAAAAGCTGCCCTCATGTAAATAGCGGGTACTGGAAGCAATGTCAGAGGATAGGTTAGTTGTACCGGCCCTATGAAAGCGGCCGTTCCCAGGATCTGCTTCAGATCTCCAGCGCTCCAGAGATGCCGCCGAACCGTTTTCCAGCCAGCGGGAAAGAGAGAGCGGTAATTCCTGACTGCTATACACTTCTGATCCGTAAGTACCGTCGGCCAGTAGGTTCAGGTCAAAATTTTTGTAGCTGAACGTATTACCAAAACCGAAAACGAAGTCAGGCTGGTAGTTACCAGAATACACCTGGTCATCTGCAGTGATCCTGCCATCAGGCACACCATTGGGACCAGACAAGTCTTTGTAACGTAAATCACCTACGCCTTGTGATCCCAGTTTTGGATATTTGGCCAGATCATCCGCATTGTTGAACGTACCGTCAAGCTGATACAAGTAATAATCGCCCATCGGACGGCCTACATAGTTACGTATAACACCCTGGTTAGCCAGTTGGGTCTGTCCTGAGGCCAGGCTTGTAATTTTATTGCGGTTGAAGGAAATGTTAAAGTTTGTGCTCCATCGGAAAGCAGTTACCGTGTTAGCGGTCGTTAAAGATAACTCCAACCCCTTGTTTTGTACTTCGCCCACATTTTGTATAACTGAGCTTGCTTTTCCATTGATGCTGGGGATATCTGCCAAAAGAATGATATTACTGTTCCGGTTATAAAAATCTACCGATAAGCTGATCCGTTCTTTAAATAAGCCTAGGTCCAGACCTGCATCAAACTGTTTGTTTTTTTCCCAGCCAAGGTCGAGATTAGAAAAACCGCCCGGGCGAAAACCTATTACCTGGGCATCAGCTGTACCGAAGAGGTAATTTTCCTGTACCATGGTTGCGATCCATGGATAATAACCAGGTAACTGGTCGTTTCCTGTCTCTCCGTAACTTGCCCTTAATTTAAGGGAAGATAACACCGGAATTTTTTCCATAAAAGATTCTTCAGTAACGTTCCATCCTGCAGACAATGAAGGGAAAGTACCAACCCTGTTACCTGGTCCGAAACGGCTCGAACGGTCGCGTCTGATAGATCCCGAAAGAAGATATCTACTTTTATAATTGTAATTAACCCTGCCGAATACAGCATCAAATACATATTCCGTTCTTTCGGAAGTACCTTTATTTAGGATGGCACCCTGTACATTTTTCACATTTTGGTTAACAAATGCTACAGGGTTATCTTTATCTGTCCTGGGTTCAAGTGTAAGGTAAAAATCATTCTGCCTGGCCGCATCATAACCTAACAGGGCAGTAAAGCGATGGTCATTCTTGATTTTAAAATCATAAGTAGCCGTGTTAGACCAGTACCAGTTGATATTGGTGGTGTTCTTTCTGCGGGCTTTGATCTGCGCAAGATTTGGCGTGGAGATATTTCCGGTATTACCATTCCCCCTGGCTAGAAAAGCTTCTACATAATATTCTTCCTTTTCAGATACGATACCGGCGTTGAGTTTTGTACTTATGGTTAGCCCTTTAATAGGTGTGTATTCGGCATATACATTACCCGTTTGGCGGTATGCATTGAAGTAATCGTTGTTAGCATCCAGTTTAACTAATGGGTTTGACAGTTCGTCATTAAAAATAGTTTTCATTTCAGCATCCTGAGTAATGACAAAGTAATCGCCATTAGGACGTCGTACAGGTAAGATAGGTGGCATAGTCAATGCTTCAGCCAATATACCATCCACTCCTGTTGAGGTATTTCCACCAGTAGTTTGCTGTACACGCGTTTGTGTAAAAGAGGGCTGTACATTCAATCCCACCTTCAGGTTGTCAGTAAGCTTAGCATCAAGGCTTCCCCTGATATTGTATCGTTTTAAAAAAGTGTTTCTTATGGTTCCTTGCTGGTCTGTATAAGCCCCGGAAACAGAATACTGTACTTTATCAGTTCCTCCCGACGCACCTATCTGGTACGTTTTAAATGGAGCGGTACGGAAGATAACATCCTGCCAGTCTGTATTGGCCCAGCGCTCAGGCTGGTTTAAAAATGCTGGAATGGGCTTACTCTGGTGAGTAAGTCCTTCCTTCGCCATGTCAACAAATTCCTGGGCATTCATTACGTCATACTTGTGCATAACGTTTTCAAACCCGGTTGTGGCGTCAAATGAAAAGCGCGTTTTTCCTGCTTTACCTTTTTTTGTGGTCACGAGGATCACCCCATTACCTGCCCTTGACCCATAGATAGCTGCAGAAGCAGCGTCTTTAAGGATATCAATGCTTTCAATATCCTGAGGGGATAACGCATTCATCAGGGAAGCATCATTGGTGGGATATCCATCGATTACATACAAAGGTCCGTTACCACTGGTAATAGAACCGTTACCACGTATACGCACAAAAGGGGCTTCACCCGGCGCACCGCTTCCCTGCTGGAGATAGACACCCGAGACTTGTCCTACTAAGGCTTGTGTGGGGTTGGTTACTGGAAGATCAGCGATTTTTTCACCTTTTAGGCTGGATATCGCCGTGGTTACATCTCTCTTACTTTGTGTACCATAACCGATTACAACGACTTCGTTCAGTGATTTAAGTTCCGGCAACAGGGTTACATTGATCATAGTCCGTCCATTAAGGCTGATTTCTTGTGTGATATACCCGATTGATCTGAAAACTAACGTTGCACTGTTATCAGGTAAATTCAAAGAAAAGTTACCATTTGAATCGGTGCTGGTTGCTGTCTTGGTTCCTTTGAGCATAACAATAACATTGGGTAAAGGCATGTTTTGCTCATCCTTTACGTTTCCACGGATTGTTTGCTGCTGTTTTACGCCAGGTAATTGCGGCGCAAGCTGTGCACCCGCAATTTTGTAGCTGATCACCACGCTGCTATCTACAACTTCATAAGTTAAATGAAACGGTTGAAGTAAATCATTGAGTATTGAGCTCGCTTTTTGATTATGAGCGACTAATTTGACCTTCTGGGCCCTATTTATTTTGCCGGCGAATACAAATTTGATCTTTGTAGATGACGATAGTTTATTCAGCGCCTCATCGAATGAGGCATTATTGAGGTTAACGGATATTTTCTTTTCCAACAACTGACTATACGCATTATTTGCAAATGCTGCGTTGAACAGGATGGAAAAAAAAATGTAAAATAGAATGCTGCATTTCATAACAAGCATGACATTGTTTACCAATTTATCTCGCTGAAGAGATTTATTTTTCATAATTTTGAGATTGAAAAGTTTGAGCAATAGTTGTGCGTTGCCTGCGGTGTCGAAGTCCTGGCATACGTGCAAAATAAGTTTTCGGCTTTTTTCCCGGTTAGAGGACCGGGATTTTTTGTTTTAGGAGTTCTTCATAGCGGTAATTTTAGGTTCATACTCGGTTAGTTTATTTTTGGTTATGGGTTGCAAGGAATACCTGTAATTAAAAAGGTGTTGTTACCCTGGTTTACCATGGTACCATTTAAGGATTTGGCAAGCAAGTTTAATACTTTTTCCGGGTGGTCTGCATAGTTAAAATCAGCAAATACAAGACAATTGCGAAGCTGTTCCTGACAGCTCGCTTCTATTTGAAAAATTCTGTTCAATTCTTCTAAAGCTTCGGGAAAGGGAGTACTGCGAAATTTAATGATTCGCTTGCGCCAGGCGGTTTCTGCCGCAGCATCAATAAAGGATGATTTAACGAAAACATTTTTGTCTTTATTGAATGTTAAGCCCTGGTTAACGGTAAGGAAAGTAGCCGGCTTAGTACTACCTTTTACCCTTACGCCTACCTTACCAGTCAGAACGGCTATTTTTGCAGTCTTATCGTTTTCATAAGCTTTAACATTAAAGCTTGTTCCTAAAACCTGGGTAAGCATCTTACCGGAATGAATAAGGAAAGGTTTTTTTAGATGGACAACCTCAAAATAAGCTTCACCATTGAGATTTATTTCCCTTGTATTTCCTGTGAACTGCTCAGGATAAGTCAGTTTACTACCGCTATTCAAAAACACTAATGTGCCATCACTTAACGTTATCTTCAGCGTGTGTTTTGCGGGGGCAATTTTTGTGAGTTCTTTTACGGGGCTGGAATGTTTAAAAGGATTATTGCTAAAATTCATCCATCCGGCTACGAGTAGTAAAACCGCCGCACAGGCTGCGGCCCTCCATATATAGAAAGAATAGCTGCGCTTTACGTTATTTTCTTTTGCAATTGCATTTGTTATTTTCCTGAACAGCCGGCCTTTAACCTTTTCCTCGCTGCCCATCAGCTCCTCGTCCCAGCTTTTGTGTTCCTGTAAGTGATTGTAATGTTGGAAAAGTTCAGCTTCTTCTGCTTCACTGGTCTTTCCATTTAAATACTTATCAACAAGAAATTTGAATTTTTCTTCGTTCATACATTTGGTTTCATATGTATGTCGTTAAAGGGCACCCTGTACCCCCAAAGAAAAATCAATTTATTTCTCAAAAAGATGTAAATGACAGGAAATACAACAGCGTAAACCAGGAACACCAACAGAGATAATTGGCCATAGAGGCCCTGAGCCGTTTAATCGCTATAGTCAATTGGTTTTCGACTGTCTTCGGCGTTATTCCTAAGCGGTTTGCAATTTCTTTAGTGGAGAGCTGCTGCTCACGGCTTAAAATAAATATCTCCCTGCATTTTTCTGGCAATGAGCTTATCCGCTGATGCAGCAATCCTTTTAATTCTTTTTCCCTGTACTGTTCCTCTATAGCATTACAAAGTGGGCTCTCTTCCATCTTTAACACGAAACGCTGTTTTACTTTTCCAGACCTGATGGCATCAAACACCTTATATCTTACTGCTGTGTACAAATAAGCACCTAAATTGGCTATTTCAGTATTGTCCTTTTTAAACCAGAACTGGACCATTACTTCCTGAACGATATCTTCTGCTGCCTGCCTGTCACGCAATACATTATAGGAAGCCAGGTAAAGTCTTGACCAATATTCATTATAAATTTTTTCGAAAGTAACAGGATCAATTTGGTTGACTAATTCACACTGGCTATCGTCACTACAGGCTGAGTTGGTTTTTTTCTGCATAGTACAAAAAGGATTAGATAACCAACCTGTAACAACCCGTACAGTTGCCATTAAAATGAAGTTTGACATTTGTCTCCCTTCTGCCATTATAAATAAGACATTTATAAATACAGATGAGTACAGGTTATAATTGGTTTGTTGGGCTAATTTATATTAATTAAATTAATCAACTGTCCTGTACCATCCTAGTTATATGATCGCGTGGCATTCATGCTCATTTTGTACAAGTCTTAACCGTGGTTTATCCAATATTACATTGTGTAAGCATTGCGCCACCATTGTGTAATCACTGTGTAAGCATTGTGTAGACCCTAATTTATGTATCAGTCCGGACAGCTTGCCACCATGGCCTGAGCAGCACTAAATTATTCTTCTGATGGCAAGCTAAAATAGAATGTAGAACCCTTCCCTTCTTCGCTTTCTACCCATATGTTTCCATTATGCCGGCGCACAATTTCAGCGCTTAAGTACAGGCCAATTCCAAATCCAGAAACCGTTTTTAAGGGTGTGTTTTCCACACGATAAAAACGGCTAAACAGCTTTTCTATATCTTTTTTAGAGATCCAC
>Ga0307414_10002202_pt1 | contig 10163 bp, 8 predicted proteins | sample DK1Ometagenome_FD_203804 | JGI IMG/M metagenome (GOLD analysis project Ga0307414, IMG submission 203804) | Maize rhizosphere microbial communities from greenhouse at UC Davis, California, United States - DK15-O-3 | ecosystem: Host-associated > Plants > Roots > Rhizosphere > Soil | place: USA...
AGCGCAGCGCAGCGCGCAACGCCTGGTTGTCTCCGTCGTTCAGCGACTTTCCGGTCGCCGCATCTTCCAGCCAGCCGCCGGTTTCGCTGTGCAATGCGTTGATGCGCAGGGCGACGGTCTCGCCGACTGGCAGGTTCAGCATGCCATCGAAGTAGCGGCGATCGTGGTTGCCGAAGCGCAGGCGCGCGCGGCCCTCGATGCCGTCCAGCGACGGTCGCTGGGTGATGATCGAGATCGCGCCGGCCGCCGTGTTGCGGCCGAACAGGGTGCCCTGCGGCCCCTTCAGCACCTCGATCCGCTCGACGTCGATGAACGGCAGCACGGTGCCGCCGCCACGTCCGGCGTAGACGCCATCGACGTATACGCCCACGGTCGGGTCGGTGCCGATGCCGAAGTCGCCGGTGCTCAGGCCGCGCAGGCGGAAACTTGCCTGGGTCGGTTGCGAGTCATCGACCACGAGGCCCGGGATGAAGCCATCGAGGTCGCCGATGTCCTGGGCCATGGTCGTCTCGATGACGTCCTCGCCTACCACCTGCAGCGCGATCGGCACGTCCTGCAGCTCCTGCTCGCGGCTCTGCGCCGTGACCATGATGCGGTCCAGCGTGGTCGCATCGGCTTCAGTGGCCGGCGGCGCCGGTTCGGCCGGCGCGGCCCCTGTTTGCTGCGCCAAGGCCGCCCCCGCCGACGCCGCCAGCAGGCAACCGCCAAACAAGGCCTGTCGCATTCCCACTACCAGACCGCGTTGGATCAATTTCATCGTTCTCTCCCGTTGAACCATCGTGCGCCACGCCATTGCGGTCGTGCCGTCATGTTTTCCCCAAAACCGGCTTGCCGAAGCCCGCCATCCCCAAGCCAGCGATTCCCGAGCGTGCTCACGAATCGCAGGTGCCGTGCTGTGCCTCTATCCATTGCCGTATCAGCTGCACCCCTTCCCGGTGCACCACCGAACGCCCCAGCTCCGGCATCATCACCGAAGGATCGTCGCTGTCCATGCGGAATACCAATACCGAAGCGTCGGCGTGGCCCGGGGCAATGTCGTACAGGCGATTGCCGGTGCCCTTGCCCGCGGCCACCGGCTGCTTGCAGAAACCCAGCTTCAAGGGGTCCTTGATCGACGCATCCAGCCACATGCCAGAAGTGATCGCCGGTCCGGTCGGGCTGTGGCAATGGCCGCAATTGACGTCCAGATAGGCGCGCGCGCGATTCTCGAGCATGTCGTGCGCCGCATCCCGCGAGTCGGCATTGCGCGGCGCCCGCTTCGGATCCGGCGCACCGGCCAGGTAGCCGATGCGCGAAAGATGGGCGAGCTGGTTTTCGCTGCCTTCGGTATAGGCAAAATCGCGATTGAGGTGACGCGCCTTCGGCCCGATCGGATGCAGGGCGCGGGTCTTGTTGTCGGTGGCGTGGCAACTGGCGCACTGGTTCTGGTCCGGCACCTGGTAGTCCACGGCCTCGCGGCTGCCGTCGGCGGCTACCAGTTCCAGCGCAACCAGCGCGCCGGCACGCTTCAGCGTGGCCTCGGTCTGGGCCTCGTTCCAGACATAGGGAATCGCTTCCCAGCCGGCTTCGCGGCGCACCAGGATGCGGGTTTCGATCAGGCGCACGCTGGACAGGTCCAGCGCCCCGTCATGAAAGGAATCCTGCGCCGGATCGGTACGCGCCACCGACTTCCCATCCCACTTGCCGCTCCACTTGTCGCCAACAGGCAACGGGTAGTAGAACGTCTTGCTGATGATCGTGCCGACCGGGAAGTCGAAGGCGGCCTGCGCGTCGTAACGCGCCGGCTTACCCGCGGGCATCCAGACGGTGCGCAGCTTGTGCGCGTAATCGCTGAACAAGGGCGTGTTGAGGTCGTACGGCACCACGCCCTGGTTCAAGCTCAGGCGACCGTCCTCGATCTTGAGTACATGCCACTCGCTCAATGCCGCAGGCTGGCCCTCGGCGAAGAAATGCACGCCCGCCTCTTCGCGTTTGCACGCCACCAGCATCAACAGCAGACAGACAAGGAAAAAACCCCGCAACTGGATCATCGGATTTTTTCTCAGCCGCGACCCAGGTCGACCGCGGGCAGGCGCGGCAGTTCGCATGCGAACGGCGCGGCATCCTTGCTCGGGTTCTTGTAGCCGCCCGGACCATCGGCATTGACCACGCCATTGACATCGCGCAGGCAGATCTGCGGGCCGCCGGCCGGCTTGCCGTCGATCTTGCGGTCCTTGTTGTAGTAGCCATCCCACAGCACATCGGGGAAGCTGCCGCCGAGACCATACAGCGCCACCTTCAGCGCCTTCAGGTCCAGGCCGTCGGGCGAATCGCCGCCGCCGGACACCTTGTTGCCGTGCACATGGATGCGTTCCGGATAGGGATCGAAGTCCTTGGCCATGCTCGAATCCTTGTAACCGGTCGAATACACGCTGGAGATGATGAAGTTGGCGGTGGCGTTGTCGGCGACCTCGTTGTCGAAGATCTCGACGTCGTCATTCGCATTCACCACGATGCCGGAACCCGCCGGCACGCTGGCCACCGGCGTGCCCTTGGCGCCGAAGTTGCCGGTGTTGTTGCCGATCACCTTGTTGTTGAACACGCGGATGTTGCCACCCTGCTGGGTCAGGTTGGGCATGTTGAAGACCAGGATGCCACCGGTGTTCTTCGTCGCCACGTTCTCGTACACGTCGGCGTTGATGGTGTTCTCGATCTCGATCCCGGCAACGTTGGATTCGGCTCGGCTGCGGCGGACGATGACGCCGTCGGACTGGCCCACGTAGATACCCGCATCGGATGCGCCGATGGCGACCGAGTCCTCGATCAGCACGTTCTTGGTGAGCACCGGATACAGGCCGTAGGCGCCATTCTTGCTGCTGGGACCGCCGGTCCACTGCACCTTCACCTTGCGGATGGTGACGTTCTTCGATTCGCTGACCTTCAGGCCATCGCCCTTGGAATCCTCGATGGTCAGGTTCTCGATGGTGAAGTCATCGCCGTTGACCAGCACGCCCTCGGCGCCGGCCTTCTGGCCCTTGAAGCTGAGCACGCTCTGGTCGATGCCGGCGCCGCGAATGGTGACGCCATCGGCACGCAGGCTCAGGCTGCGGTCGAAGGAGAACTTGCCCGCGGGGATTTCGATCACGTCGCCCGGCTTGGCATCGAGCAGGCGCTCGTGGAGTTTGGCGGCGAAATCCGCATCGCCCGCGGCGACGGCAGCGCTTTCCGGCGCCGTCCCGGTCTTCTGGCAGGCGGCAAGAGCAAGCAACAAAGCGGCTACCACGACGAGCTGTCGCATCTGGGATCTCCTGGAATATCGATGGTTGCGGTGCAATACGCCCGCGTATCCACGCCCTGCGTGGGTGGTGCAGTCTGGTTCGCCGCCCTTGACGCGGGTGAGGGCGGGAGCGGCATACTTTGGGGGGCAAAGCGGACAAGCTGAAGGGACCTGGATGCACTTCACCATCGAGCCGGTCAGCGAGCCCCGCCTTGCGGCGGCGGTCATCCCGACCAACATGTTGTCCCACCTGATGCAGCTGGCGCGCGAGCGGCGGATCGACAGCACACCGTGGTTCAAGGGCCTGCGCCTGGACCCACGGGAAATCGACGACCCCGCTACCCGCGTGTCCTATCGCCAGGCCAGTGAAGTGGTTGCACGGGCGTTGTCGGCGCTGGCCGTGCCGCATCTGGGCATGGTCGTGGGCTGCAGGCAGGACATCGGCAACTTCGGACTGCTCGGGCTGGCGATGAAGACCGCCTCCACCTTCGGCGAAGCGGTGACGCTGGGGATGACCTATCAGCGCACCACCGGTGCGATGCTGGACATCGATACCGAAATCGAGAACCCGGGCGAAGTGGCGATGATCGCACGCGCGCCGGTGGCGATACCCGCCATCCTGCCGTTCCTGTGCGAGGAGATGTTCGCCAGCTCGCTGATGGTGAGCCGGGAACTGGTCGGCGCCGAGTTCCGTCCATTGCGGTTGGAATTGTCCTATCCCGCGCCCGCCTACGTCGAGGCCTATGCCGACCTGTTCCAGTGCGAACTGCGCTTCGATCGCCCGCGCAACGCGATGGTGATCGACAGCAAATGGATGGACTGGAAATTCCCGACCTACAACGCGGTCAACGCGCGCCAGGTACTGGAATTATGTCGCCGGCAGCTGGCCGGCACCGCCTCGCCGCAAAGCGAAATCACCGCTACCGTGGAGCGCTTCCTGCGCCAGCACGTGCGTGAGAACCCGCCACTGTCGGCCATCGCCGGGGTCATGCATCTCAGCGAACGCACGCTGCGCCGCCAGCTCGCCGCCGATGGCGTCAGCTTCAGCCGCCTGCACGACAGGGTCCGTGCGCAACGCGCGCTGGAACTGCTGCACGACCACGATCTCACCATCGGCCAGGTCGGCGGCCAGGTCGGCTTCGCCGATGCTCGGGAATTCCGTCGCGCCTTCAAGCGCTGGACCGGGCGCACGCCCAGCGAAGCGCGCGAGCAGATTGCATGACGCAGGGGCTGGATGGAGAGCGGCGTCCTCACCGCGACCTCTTGATTCCGTTGTCGCTTCCTGCGAACTAAAGCAGGAGCAAAGGCGGCGCTCACGGCGGGATGCCACCCCCACGGATGTGTCAGTCGAGCACCATCACCGCATCGACCTCGAACATCGCGCCCTTCGGCAGCGCGGACACCTCGATGGTCGAGCGCGCGGGGAACGGAGCGGTGAAATATTCCTGCATCACCGCGTTGACCGCGGCGAACTGGCCAAGGTCGGTCAGGTACAGTCCCAGGCGCACGACCTGCGCCAGCGAACCGCCAGCCGTTCCGGCCACCGCCTTGAGGTTGTCGAACGCGCGCCGCGCCTGCGCCGCGATATCGCCTTCGACCAGATTGCCGGTAGCCGGATCGAGCGGGATCTGCCCGGAGAAATACACGGTGTTTCCGCTGCGCACCGCCTGCGAATAGGGGCCGATGGCGGCGGGAGCACGATCGGTCTGGATGATCTGGCGGGTCATGGCGATTCCAAATAACGAAACAAGGGCGGCAATTCTAATGCGTGGGAGCGGGCCTTGCCCGCGATGAGCTGGCAGTTGCCTCGCAGGTTCGCGCTACCCGGATGCCCTTCATTCCGGATCAGGCCATCCGGGCAGGCTCGGACCTACGTCCTGGAGGAAGCTCAACCCGGGCGGCATGGCCCGAAGCACGCGGGCAAGGCCGACCCGTGCGGCAGCGTCATTGCCGGCGCACGCCGTGGACCACCGACAGCCGTCGCAGCCTGCGCATCACTTCGGCCAGGTGGTTGCGGTCGCGCACCTGGATGGAGAAGCGCAACACCGCCGCGTTTATGTCGCGCTCCAGGTATTCCACGCGATCGATATTGGACTTGGCCTGGGCCACGGCCGCGGCGACCTGCGCCAGCACGCCCGGGCGATTCTCGACGTCGATCAGCAACGATGCATCGTAATCGCCGGTGACGTTGGTATCCCAGCCGATCGGGATCCAGCGCTCGGGCGACTTGCGGAATTCGACCACGTTCGGGCAATCCAGGCGATGGACCACGATGCCTTTGCCGGCGGTGTGGTAACCCATGATGTCGTCGCCGGGGATCGGCTGGCAGCAATTGGCGAAACTGATCACGCCACGCTCCGTGCCGTTGATCAGGATCTTTTCCTGGGAATGCCTGGAATGCCCGCCGCCGCGCAGCTCGGCGAAGGCGGTCAGTGCCTGCGCGGCCTGCGCCGGCATCCAGTTGCCCAGGGCGACATCGGCGAGCAGCGCTTCCAGGCGCGGATAGCGATGCTCGGCCAGGAACGCCTCGAGCCGTTGCTGCGGCAGGCGCTCCAGCGAACTGTCCAGGTCTTCCAGGGCGCGGTCGAGCATCCGATGGCCGAGCTGCACCGCATCCTCGTGCTCCAACTGCTTGAGCTGGTGGCGGATCGCGGTGCGGGCCTTGCTGGTGACCACGAACTCCAGCCATTGCGGCTTGGGCGCAGCCGACTTGGCGGTGATTATTTCCACGCTCTGGCCGCTGGCCAGCTTGGTCCGCAACGGCACCAGCTTCTTGTCCACGCGCGAGGCCACCGCCTGGTTGCCGACGTCGGTATGCACGGCATAGGCGAAATCCAGCGCGGTGGAATTGCGCGGCAGCGAGAGGATCTTGCCCTTCGGCGTGAACAGGTAGACCTCGTCCGGGAACAGGTCGACCTTGACGTTGTCGAGGAATTCCAGCGACGAGCCGGCCGCCCGCTGGTTCTCGATCAATTCCATGATCCAGGCATGGGCGCGGCTCTGCGCGCTGTTCGGGGTCTGCGCGCCGTACTTGTAGGTCCAGTGCGCGGCGATGCCGCGCTCGGCGATCAGGTCCATTTCCTCGGTCCTGATCTGCACCTCGATCGGCGAACCGTAAGGACCGAACAGCACGGTATGCAGCGACTGGTAGCCGTTGGCCTTGGGGATGGCGATGAAATCTCGGAAGCGGGAATCCAGGGGCTTGTAGACTGCGTGCACCGCACCCAGCGCGTGGTAGCAATCGGGCACGCTCCCGGCGACCACGCGGAAGCCGAACACGTCCATCACCTGGTCGAAGCTTTTGCCTTCGCCGCGCATCTTGTTGTAGATGCTCCACGGCGTCTTGATGCGGCTGACCAGTCGATGGCGCAGGCCTTCCTTGGCAAGCCGCTGCGACAGGTGCGCCTCGATCTCCGCCATCGACTCGCGCCGCACCACCGGCTGGCTGCGGATGTGCTTTTCGATGATCGCGTGGCGCCACGGATACAGTGCGCGGAAACCCAGGTCCTGCAGCTCCGACTTGACCAGGCCCATGCCCAGGCGCTGGGCGATCGGCGCGTAGATGTCCAGGGTTTCCTTGGCGATGCGCCTGCGCGCCTCGATACCCTGCGCGCCCAGCGTGCGCATGTTGTGCAGGCGATCGGCCAGCTTGATCATGATCACGCGCAGGTCGCGCGACATGGCCAGCAGCATCTTGCGGAAGCTCTCGGCCGCGGCTTCCTGGCGGTCGCGGAAATGCAGCTTGTCCAGCTTGGTGACGCCATCGACCAGTTCGGCGACCGATTCGCCGAATTCGGCGGTGATCTCGGCCTGGGTCAGCGGCGTGTCCTCGATGGTGTCGTGCAGGATCGCCGCGATCAGGGTCTCCACGTCCAGCCCCAGCTCGGCCAGGACCTGGGCCACCGCGACCGGGTGGGTGATGTAGGGCTCGCCGGACTTGCGGATCTGGCCGATATGCGCAGCGGCCCCCACTTCCCATGCGCGCCGCAGCAGCGGCAATTGCTCGGCAGGCAGGTAACTGGCGACCCGTTCCAGCTGATGGACGTAATCCGGCACTTCCCCATCTGGCGATGGCGAATGATCAGCGGTCTCGACATTACGTCTTGGAGTCATCCCGCAAGCCTATGCCAGCGGGGTAATAACGGCAAATTGGCGTTGACTGCGGGACGCAAAGTTTGGAACGTTGGCGTTGCTCTGCTGTGGCTGTGGCTGTGGCTGTGGCTGTGGCTGTGGCTGTGGCTTTTGCTCTTGTTCCACCAAATCCCGTGAGGCGCGGCAGGCGGGACGGGTAAACCCCGCAGGGGCGGCGCACAAGGATGTGCGCCGTTTCCGTAGACACAGGATGTGTCTTACGGAAATTCCCGGCCCGCTTGCGGACCCGACGGTTTCATCGTTGGGCGCGCCGCAGGGTGTGTTTCTTTGGTTACTTTCTTTGCACAAGCAAAGAAAGTGACTCGCGCATCGCGCGAAACGCTTTGCTTCAAGACAAGACAAGGCGAGGAGCGATCCCCGCCTGCGCGGGGATGACGAGCAAAAACAAAAGTACCCCTCCTCAATCCTCCCCTGCGCTATGCGCAAGGGAGGAGGCCAGGAGCAAGATCAGATGGGTCCCAGCTTGCGCTGGGATAACGGCTTAATGGATGACAACTACGGGATGGCAACTAAAAAGCAAACAGCCCGCGTTAGCGGGCTGTTTGATGTGGAGCGTATGAGCCAGGGAACGATCAGTCGTCGCCCTTCGACAGATCGTCGTCGGCCACCACTTCCGCCGCCGCCCATTCCAGGGCCTCGCGCTCGGCGCGCTCGCGCTCGGATTTCTCGACCCGGTTGATCAGCTCGTTGTCGATCTTGCGCGCGGCGATCTCGCGCAATGCCAGCACGGTCGGCTTGTCGCCGCTTTCGTCGTTGTCGATAAGCGACTCGACGCCATTGGCCAGCTGGCGCGCGCGCTTGGACGCCATCATGACCAGATCGAAACGGTTTCCAACGACTTCCAGGCAATCTTCTACGGTGATGCGGGCCATGCGGGCTCCCGGCGACCGGCGGGGTCGCGCGAATTGATACAGAGGGGGCGCGGATTGTAGGGCCGGCGGCGTCCGGATGCAAATGCCCGGAGCACTACTTCCTTTACAATCAATTACTTGGGTCGGATCCATCATCCGCCAGCAGGGCGGAAATCAGCTGGGAGTGGCGCGCCACCTGCGGTTCCCGGCGCAGCCGGCTGGCGGTGAAGATGGAGCACATCTCTTCCACTGCGGTGTCGAAGACCTCGTTGACGATGACGTAATCGAACTCGCCGTAATGCGACATTTCCTCGCGTGCGGCGGCCAGCCGTTGCTGGATCACCGCCTCACTGTCCTGGCCGCGGTTGCGCATGCGCTGCTCCAGCGCACGACGCGAAGGCGGCAGGATGAACACGCTGACCGCGTTGCGCAGCTTGTCGCGCACCTGGCGCGCGCCCTGCCAGTCGATTTCCAGCAGCACGTCCTTGCCGGCGCTCAACTGCGGCTCCACCGACTGCCGCGCGGTGCCCTTCCAGTCGCCATGGACGCGGGCGTACTCGAAGAAGTCGCCGGCGTCGATCATCTGCTGGAATTCGTCTTCGGTGACGAAGTTGTAGTGCTGGGCATGGCGTTCGCCCGGCCGCGGCTGGCGCGAGGTGAACGAGATCGACAGCGCGATCTGCGGATCGCGCGCCAGCACCGCATTGACGATGCTGCTCTTGCCCGCGCCCGAGGGCGCGGCGACGATGTAGAGGGTTCCGCGCATAGGTCAGGAACGAGTGTAGAGGAACGAGGAACGAGTGGTCACGGCCGCCATCGCCAGCATCGACCCACCACTCGTTCCTCGTTTCTCTCCGCTCTTCACTCGATGTTCTGCACTTGTTCGCGGATCTGGTCGATCAGCACCTTGAGTTCCACCGCGAGGTTGGTGGTGCGCACGTCGACCGATTTGGAACCCAGAGTGTTGGCTTCGCGGTTGAATTCCTGCAGCAGGAAATCGAGGCGGCGGCCTACCGGCTCGGTCTGCTTCAGCACCCGGCGGATTTCCTTGATGTGGCTGTCCAGGCGATCCAGTTCCTCGTCCACGTCGAGTTTCTGCAGCCCCAGCACCAGTTCTTGCTCGACCCGGCCAGGGTCGGCGGGATGGGCCAGATCGGCGAGGCGCGTTTCCAGCTTCAGGCGCTGGCCGGCACGGATCAACGGGATCAGTTCGCGCACTTCGCCGGCGCGGGCGGACAGCGCATCGACGCGTTCGCTGATCGCCTGCGCGAGTTTTTCGCCTTCGCGTTCGCGCGAAGCGACGAACTGGTCCAGCAAGGCATCCAGCACTGCCAGCGCGTGCGCCTGCAAGGCTTCGGCATCGACCGCCTTGCTCTGCAGCACGCCCGGGTACTGCAGCAAGTCGACGAATTCGGCACGCAGTTGCGGGAAATGCGCGTCCAGTTCCAGCGCGACCGCGGCCAGCTGCCGGATCAGGTCCTGGTTGACCCGCACCGCGCCCTCGCCTTCCGGCAAACGCAGGCGCAGGGAGAAATCCAGCTTGCCGCGGGCGATGCGCGCGGAGATGCGTTCGCGCAGGACCGGTTCCAGTACGCGCAGCTCCTCCGGCAGGCGCAGCCCCAGTTCCAGGAAACGATGGTTCACCGCGCGCAGCTCGCACGCCAGGGTGCCGCCATCGGTGGCGCGCTCGGCGGTGGCGTAGGCGGTCATGCTGCGGATCATCGTGGGGCCTGGCCGGAATCGCGGGAGGCGAATGGTAACCTAGCCGGCCCTTTTTCCGGATCCGCGCATGACCGTTGCCCGCCCCAGTGGCCGCCTCCCCGATCAGATGCGCGAAGTGGGCATCCAGCGCGGTTACACCCGCCATGCCGAAGGCTCGGTGCTGGTTTCCTTCGGCGAGACCC
>Ga0307414_10002204_pt1 | contig 10161 bp, 7 predicted proteins | sample DK1Ometagenome_FD_203804 | JGI IMG/M metagenome (GOLD analysis project Ga0307414, IMG submission 203804) | Maize rhizosphere microbial communities from greenhouse at UC Davis, California, United States - DK15-O-3 | ecosystem: Host-associated > Plants > Roots > Rhizosphere > Soil | place: USA...
AAATACTTTCAGATCAAAGTCTTGAAGAACTAAAATATACCAGAAAAAAGCAATATTCAATCATAAGACTCCAAATCATTTTACTTTGTATTCTGGTTGGAGCATCAACTTATCTTACGATCACAAATGGCTTTAGCGTTTTTACAGTTTTACCTTTATTTTTCTTTCCAATCTGTCTTTATAGCTTATTTAATCTGAAAAAAATAAAAGATGAAATTAAAGTAAGAACCGCATATATTGTGATGGAGAATAAAATCAAAGAAATGAAATAACCTGTCTGTATCGCCTCTTTCATTTTATTAATAAATATCCAAAAAACTTCAATAGTTTTAATAAAACTAAATCATTTAAACTTTAAACTTTCATTGGCTTGAATTTCGAACTTCAATGCGTAAATTTGATCTAAAATAAATTTAGAACAATGCTTAATTTCGAGTTTAAAAACCCAACAAAAATATTTTTCGGGAAAGGTGAAATCGCTAAAATTTCAAAAGAAATTCCACAAGACGCTAAAATTTTAATGATTTACGGCGGCGGAAGCATCAAAAACAACGGTATTTATGATCAGGTAAAAGAAGCTTTAACAAAACATGAATTACATGAATTTGGCGGTGTGCCTGCTAATCCTGAATATGAAGTTTTGATTAATGCTTTAAGTTTCATTAAAGAAAAAGGCATCACTTATCTTTTGGCTGTTGGCGGCGGCTCTGTAATCGACGGAACGAAATTTCTTTCCGCAGCTGCAAATTATAACGGAGAACCTTGGGAAATCCTTAAAAAACCTGTTCGTACTTTTGAAGGCGAAGGAATGCCTTTCGGAACGATTTTAACTTTGCCTGCAACAGGCTCCGAAATGAATTCCGGATATGTGATCTCAAGAAGAGAAACCAACGAAAAATTGTCTTCCGGTGGCCCCGGACTTTTCCCACAATTTTCTGTTTTGGATCCTGAAGCGGTAAGATCAATCCCTAAAAACCAGATTGTGAATGGAATTACGGATGCTTACACGCATGTTTTAGAACAATATATGACCGCGCCTTCATCTGCAGATTTGCAGGAAAGAATTGCAGAAAGCATTTTGATCAGCTTACAGGAAACAGCTCCGAAAGTTTTGGCAGATGATTTCGATTACGAAGCTGCAGGAAATTTTATGTGGTGTTGTACGATGGCTTTGAATGGTTTGATTCAGAAAGGCGTGATTACCGATTGGGCTGTGCATGCGATAGGACACGAATTAACGGCTTATTACGGAATCGATCATGCAAGAACTTTGGCGGTTATCGCTCCGTCGCATTACCGGTACAATTTTGATGATAAAAAAGGAAAATTGGCTCAATACGCAGAAAGAGTTTGGGGAATAAAAGACGGAACCATCGAAGAAAAAGCCGAATTGGGAATTAAAAAAATGGAAGAATTTTTCCATAGCTTACATATTAAAACCAAACTTTCTGAATATACCGAAGACTTCAAAGGAACTGCTGAAAGAGTGGAAAAAGCTTTTACCGAAAGAAACTGGCTTGGTTTGGGTGAATATAGAAAACTGACTCCACAAGACGCTTACAAAATCGTGGAAATGAGTTACTAAAAAGTATGAATATGGAAGTTGGAAGCGTGAAGTTTAATTCTTCGTGTTTTCTGACTTCATATTCTCGTCTAAGAATTGTCTTTTTTACAAACATTTGTTTAAAAAACCTGAATTTCATTATAAATATTTGAAATTTATTTATATTTTAGCATATTCTTAAATTTGTGAAAATGAAAAAATACTTACTTTTATTTACCTTTTCTGCGTTGGCACTTACATCATGTGAAGATGATATCCAAAATTATGAACTGGACATGCTAAAGGGTGAATGGAAGACCGCCAAACAAGAAGTTATTTCCGGTGCAGACAATTCTACAGCAATACAAACCTATATTCCAACAGGATGTGATGCGAAAAGTATAACAGAATTCAGAACAGATTATTATGCAGCTTATACTGCGTATTCTGGAATCGGAGCAGATTGTGCAAGCACTAAAATGGAAGGTAAATTTGATTATAATACTGAAAATAAAGAGCTGGTCATAAAATATGACAACGACAGTGACAGGAAATATAAGATCATAATTTTGAGCAGTAAAGAACTGAAGATGAAGCAAATGTATGACAATATCGATATTGACGGAGATCAGGTAATTGACACTACTTACATCACCTACAAAAGGTAAAAAATAATAAAAGCTCCCGGAAACACGGGAGCTTTTTATGTTTAATAATACAAAAGAAAAACAATGAAGAAGATTTTATCAGCATTTCTATTGCTGGCTTTTGCCCTTATTTTTTCACAGGAAAAAAAAATGTTTTGGCAGGACATTCAAAATTTCAAAGAAACGGATCAGGAAACAGCGCCACCGAAAGATGCAATTCTTTTAATCGGAAGCTCCTCTTTCACAAAATGGCAGGATGTTTCGGATTTTTTTCCTGGAAAAACAATTATCAACAGAGGTTTTGGCGGTTCGAGATTAACAGACTTAAACTATTATTTCGAAGATTTATTAAATCCTTATCAGCCTAAACAAATTATAATTTACTGCGGCGAAAACGACTTTGCCGATGATGCTAAACTAAAAGCTGATGTTGTTGTTGAACGTTTTAAAGCTTTCTATACTAAAATCCGTGAGAAGTTCCCGAATATTGAGGTTGATTATATTTCGATAAAATATTCGCCGAGCCGAGAACATCTTTGGCCACAAATGAAAAAGGCAAATAAAAAGATTGCAAGATTTATGAAGAAAGAAAAAAATGCAGAATTCATTGATATTACCAAAGTAATGAACGACACAAATGGAAATATCAGAAAAGACCTATTTGTGGAAGATATGCTTCATATGACACCTGAAGGATATAGACTTTGGACAAAGGTGATGAAGCCTTACATGAAATAAATTGATTTGCCATTCTGAAAGAATCCAAACAACATAATTCTAAAACATTGTATAGATTCTTTCAGAATGACAAATTCCTATAAAGCAAAAAACGATTCCTAAATTGGAATCGTTTTTTTATTTCTTTCTTTTAGATTTCGATATTGCTTTCTGTTGCGCTCTGTTGGCTCCGAATTTTTTTGGAGTTTTTCTTTTTGTTGGTCCGCCCCAGTTTTCCTTCTTGTTTTTATCTTTTTTCTCGTGAAATGCACCACCGCCTTCATATAATTTTGCCTGAGCAGGGTTTTTCATGATGATCTGATCTTCTTCAGAAGCAATTTTCTTTGGATTGATCTGTACTGTTTCAGGGAAATCAATGAATTTTAAATCTTTATCCATTAATAATTCGATATCAAGAATTGAAGGCTCTTCTCTTTTAGTCACAAAAGTGATCGCTTTACCGTCTTTATCGGCTCTACCCGTTCTACCAATCCTGTGAATATACTGTTCCGGAACTTCGGGAGTTTCAAAATTGATAACGTGAGTAATATTGGAAATATCCAAACCTCTCGCCATTACATCGGTTGTAATCAAGCCTCTTATTTCTTCATTTTCAAAGCTTTTCATGGCTTTCAATCTGTAGTTTTGAGATTTGTTGGAATGGATCACATCAAACTGTTCAGGGAAAAGTTCGTTTATTTTGGTAAACAATAAGTCTGAATTCTTTTTATTATTGGTGAAAATCAAGACTTTAGACATTTCTGCATTTGTTTTCAGTAAATACTCAAGCAAATTGATTTTAGTATTAAAGTTTTCGACTTTATAAGCGGTCTGCTCAATTTTCTCAAGCGGAGTTCCGGATTTAGCCAATGAAATCTCAATAGGCCCCGAAAAATACTGATCCAGCATCTCATCAACCGCTTCCGTCATGGTTGCAGAAAAAAGAATGTTTTGTCTTTTTTCTTTCATCATTTCAAAAATATGAGTCAATTGCGGTCTGAAACCTAAATTAAGCATTTCGTCAAACTCATCAATAATCAGTTTCTGAACTTCTTTCAGTGAAATTGCATTATCAATCGCAAGATCCATTACTCTTCCCGGAGTTCCGACCAAAATGTCGCAACCATTGTTGAACAAAAGCTTTTGGGTATTGATGTTTTTTCCACCATAAATTCCGATCACTCTTGCCGTAATATTCTCTGTTAATTTTTCAACGATTTCAGTAACCTGAACGACCAATTCTCTTGTAGGAACAAGCACCAAAACGGTTGGATTTCCGTTTTTGTTATACTTCCAGGTTTTAAGCACAGGCAAAAGATAGGCTAATGTTTTTCCAGTTCCCGTCTGCGCAATTCCCATTACGTCTCTTCCGGAAAGTATTGGCCCGATACTTTTTTCCTGAATCGGTGTAGGTTCAAATAATTCTAAATCTGCCAAAACATCAAGAATCTTTACAGGCAGTTCAAAATCTGCAAAAGTGAGCTTTTCCATTTTGCAAAGATAGCAATTAATTTTTGTGTTTTTTGCCTAGAAGATGGATGTTGGTAGTGTGAAGATTTTGATAAATTCCGGAGCTAAGCTTGTCATTCTGAATGTAGCAGAGCGGAATGAAGAATCTCTTTATATTGTTAGATTCTTCTTCGTCGGAATGACAAAAAGAAATATTTACATATGGAAAATTTGTGAAAAATTACTTTCTGGTAACTCTCAACAATAGAATGATCATCAATAAAACAGAAAATATAAAACCTAAAACAGCCATTAAAGACATTTCGCCAACTCTTGGACCGGATTCGGAGACAAAAACAATAGCTGTTGCAATCATATTAGCACCTAAAATCATGGCTAAAATAAGATTGACAATGCTTGATTTTATAATATTGTTGGTCTTTTCTATATTTTTTATTTCACTTGAAATCGTGAATTTGTTATCATCCAATTTTTGAAGAACCGAACGAAGCTCTTTTGGAATTTCATCGATATTGTCGGTAAAATTCATCATTCGGTCCATTCCGTTTTTCAGGAGATTTTTGGGACTTATCTTTTTAGTAAATATTTTTTTCGTGTACGGATGAAGGCTTTTTACAACATCAAGCTCAGGATTTATTGTTCTTCCAACGCCTTCTATCAAGCCGATTCCTTTAAATAAAAGATAAAAATAATCCGGCATATACAGCTGGTTATCTTTTAAAACGTCTTTCATTTTATTGATAATTACATGAGGATCAATGTCTTTCAAAGAAGTGCTGTGTACAAAATTTAAGACTTCTTCTACATCATTTTCAAATCTTCTTTCGTCGGGAATTTCGTAGCTGACCGCCATTTTCTTGAGATAACGCACGATTTTATGTGAATTTTTAGCAACAAAAGCAACAATTAAGCTTTCAAGAATTTCCTTATCATTGGGCTGAATTTTTCCTACCGCACCAAAATCTATAAAAACAACTTTTCCGTCTCTTTTCACCAAAATATTCCCGGCATGAGGATCTGCATGAAAGAATCCGTAATCTAAAATCTGTGAAACAAAAAGCCTCAAACCAACTTCAGAGACCGTTACCGGACTTATATTATGGTTTAAAAGCTCTGCTTTATCGGTGACTTTCATTCCGTCTACGAATTCCATACAAAGTACATTGTTGTTGGAAAACTCGTCATACACTACCGGAACATACGTTTCTTTGCTGTTTTTAAAGTTTAAGGCAAACTGCTGAATATTGTTTCTTTCATTCACAAGCGAAACCTCTTCCAGCAAAGATTTTTCAAAGGTGGCAATTGCCTGTTTCAAATTCAGTTTTGATCCTATTTCGGAATAGGTGGAAATCAGCTTTACCAAATCTTTTATAAGAAGCAGGTCGTCTTCGATCACGGTAAGCACATCAGGTTTTTTGATCTTTAAGATCACTTCTTCACCGTTGTTTAACGTAGCTCGGTAAACCTGGGCGATGGAAGCGGTGGCCAAAGGAATGGAATTAATGTTCAAAAAATGATCTTTAACGGAAATATTAAATTCATTTTCCAGAATTTCCTCTACGTTCATCTCTATCACTTCTACCCTGTCCTGTAGTTTTTGCAGCTCCTGGATCATCTCCGGAGGAAGCAGGTCTTCGCGATTGCTGAATGTCTGACCAAGTTTTACAAAAGTAGGTCCCAACTCTTCCAAGACCAGCCTTATTCTTTCGTAAACGGTGCCTTTGGAAACCAATTCGTCGGGGTTTTCAGAATTTTCTTCCGGTTTTTTGCCGCCGTTCATTCTTGCCAGCATATCTTTAAATCCGTATTTACTCAGTACGGAAATCAGCCGGGCAGATCTTTTCAGCTTTCGCTGTTGCTTGTCAAACATATTGATAAAGTAAGTAGCTGCAATTTACTTCAAAAATTATTCCTATTCTTTTTTATTCGTATAAACTATTTAATCTTGCTGGGATAAGAGATGAAAGATGATAGTTTTAAAATCATTAAACGCAAAGATTTATAATTAAACTTTATATTTTAGAAAGCAAAGGCAACTCAATTTGCTTTGCTAAGCTTGAGCGGAAGCCTTTATATAAGCAAATGGAATTCACCTTTGCGTAAATCTCATAATAAATAGATTATATTATTACTTAAACACGAATTCAGGCTTTTTAAATAAAAACATTTTGAATATTTGGTATTATCCGTGAAAAGATTGGCGTTACTTATGCCTTCATTCAAGAGTTTTTTTTATCTTTATTGCTTATTATTAACCAATAAAATATTATACAATGAAAAAATTACTAAACAAAAAATCGCTTTCGAGAGAAGAATTAAAGAACATTTCGGGTGCCGGACTGATCCGCAACTGCTCCAACCAATGCTGCCCGACAGACGGAAGACCAAGATGCCCGGGACTAATTTGCCCGGCGGTGGTTTGCCCGCAATATATGTAATACAGCGAATGCAACAATGAATAAGAACAGGTGAAAGCCTGTTCTTTTTTGTTTACAGACTTTATTCTAAGATGCCCTGTAACAATAGTATTGCTTACAATGCTTGTTTTATTTTTTCCAGTACTAACAATATTTCCGCCGATGCGATCTTTATAAAAGATATTGCTTACTTTATAAAAGACATCAGAAGTTTTGTTACAGACATCGCCTGTTATATACTTTCCGACGCTTACATTATCTTATCCGATTCAATCTTTATGAATGACATTGCTTACTTTATACAAAACATCAGAAACTTTGTTACAGACATCGCCTGTTATATACTTGCCGACGCTTACATTATCTTCTCCGATGCAATCTTTATGAATGACATTGCTTATTATGAATGAGACTTTAAAAGTTTTATTGCCGGCGTCGCTTGTTATATCTTTTACGGTGCCTGTTTTATAATATCAATCGCTTGATTTACAACATCAGGTGCTTACTTTTTAAGCTCCTTTATACGTTTTAAATTCTATGCCGTTGATCTGCTTATACTGCGTGCTTGATGCACCGAAGACGCTTTTTACGTACTGCTTTACTTCTTTTGCTGTCTGTACGAGACCTGAAAGCGGATTGTACATCACCAGATTCCTGTCTGCCATCGCATTGCTGTATTGTGTGTAAGAATTGATAAGATCGGAATTTTTTGTCTGCATGTCCGCCAGCTTGGTTTGTAATGCAGCTACCTTCAAATCGCCTTCATTGGGATCATAGGCAGGATGCTGGACCAAGACTTCAATCATCCCCGAAAAATGCTCTATCATTTTATCGTAAGACTGCTGCGAGGTGGAAATGGTTTTTATCGGTTGAGGCTCCAGATCATTTGATGATGTATCCGTTTTTTTAGAAGATGCACCCTGTATTTTTTTATTGACTGATTTTAAATTATTAATTCCCAATGGATCAACACCGGAAACAGAAAATGCATTGACAATCTTTGTAGAAAGAGGTTTCAGGTCTGCGAAAACATTTTTCCGGCTGTTGGTTGCATTGTCAAAAGATGTTTTTTTGGCTCTTGTATTATCCATACTATCCTGTGCTGCCTGTAAAAGTGCTTGTAATTGCGGAACTTTAAGTGCTTCTTTGGTCGGATTGTAAGCTTCTCCGAATCCTGAACAAAAAGAAATGAGAGACTGAAAACTGGCAGCATTTTTAGTATGCCCAGTTTCGCTTACTGATTTTTTAGTGACTGATGTCATTTTGTATTTTTTTATTATCATTATTAAAAACAAATGTATAAATTATTTAAATATATATAATACAATTAAATTTTATTTATTTATAAGTTACTCATGTTAATTTTATCCAATATTTTTAATTAATATTATGCGCCAGGTTTTGACGTTTTGCAGCAGTAACTTTGCATTATTATTATAACGTTTATAAAGTAACAATTGAAAAATATTTTATATTAAATTTTGTATAAATAGTTCAATAAATGCTAAAAAAAGTTAAATTTGTGAAATTAGTGTTTATAAAAACTAATTATTAACCTTAAATACACAAATTAGATGAAAAAACTCTACATGAGTGCATTTCTAATATGCACTTCTGCTGTACTATATTCTCAGGATGTAATATGGCAGAAAGATATTAAATCCAATACGCAGGATTTCCTTTCACAAGTGACGACAACGATCGACCAGCAATACCTTATTACAGGAAGCAGTATTCAGGCAAAAAAGATTACTTCTGAAAACAAACAGAACAACGGTTACGATTTTCATGTCATTAAGCTTAACCAGCAGGGTGAAGAAGTCTGGGAAAAGTATTTCTCGGGACAGAATCATGATTTTCTTTCGGCAACGGTGAATACACAGGAAGGAGGATTCCTTCTTGCAGGAACTTCTTATTCAGGAAAAAGCTTAGATAAAAAAGATGCCTCGAAAGGAGGTTCGGATATATGGCTGATCAAGATCAACGAATTTGGAGATGAGCTATGGCAGAAAACATTGGGAACAGCTCATGACGAGGAAGCCAGATCAGTGATTCAAACCACAGATTTAGGCTATTTTGTAGCAGGAAATGTTCAGAATGCTGCAAAAGGATATGGCTCGAAAGATGTATGGATCGTAAGACTGGATAAAGACGGAAAAGAACTTTCACAAATACTATTAGGAGGAAAAGGATTGGACGAAGTTGAAAAGATGATTCCAACGAAAGACGGAGGTGCATTGCTTGGAGTTTACTCGAGAAGCGGAATTGCAAATATGAGTAATAAGCAATCAGTAATAAGTAATGCTGATTCGAATGTAAAATCAACATCATCTAACATTACCAATTACTCATTACCCATTACTTATAAACCAAAAACTACCAACAATGAAGGTGAAGGTGATTACTGGATTATTAAGCTTAATAAAGACGGAAAAGTAGAATGGGAAAAGAACTTTGGAGGGAATGGTGATGACCATTTAAGAACTTTAGCTTTAACTTCAGACGGATATATCATTGGCGGAGAATCAAGATCTGAAAGATCAGGAAATAAAACAGCAGGAATTGAAGAAGGTACCGACCTTTGGCTTATTTCTCTTAACGAAAGAGGTGAAGAAATCTGGCAGAAATCCTACAATTTCAAGAACAGGGATATCCTGATGGGAATGAATGTGATTAATCAGACACAAGATTCAAGAGCTAAGAACCAAGACTTGACAAAAGGCATTTTACTGGGAGGTTATACCCAGGCAGAAGGAAGAATTGAAGCGGATGATGAAACATTCTGGATGCTTTATATCAATAAAGATGGAAATGAAGAGTGGAGAAAGCATGTAAAAGGAGAATCGAGAAAGAAGGAAGAACGGTTATCTGATTTAAAGCTGAACAAAGACGGTTCGATTATTTTAGCAGGAACAAGCGCAGAAGAACTCGGCAAGGAAAACTGGAAGATCGTAAAGCTGGGAGACAGCCAGATCGATCAGCTGATTGAAAAACAGGACATGAAGATCTATCCAAACCCTGTTTCAGATTACTGTTATGTGGAAATAGGGTTTGAATTCAAAGAAGCAGAGATTATTATCTACGATATGGGCGGAAGACAATTACAGAGCTTAAAAACCAGGAATAAAGTAACGAAGATCAATACCCAGAATCTGATTCAGGGTGCTTATTTGATTGTGGTGAAAACAAATACCAATGAAACGGCGAATGCTAAAATGATTAAAAAATAAACATGATGAGAAATAATACACTGCTTCTAGTACTGCTGGTATTTAGTTTTTTTATAAAAGCTCAAAACACAATTCCTGAACCTTCGACATCTGCTATCTCAAGCTATGTGAATATCGCCGTATCACAGGCAACAGGA
>Ga0307414_10002205_pt1 | contig 10157 bp, 8 predicted proteins | sample DK1Ometagenome_FD_203804 | JGI IMG/M metagenome (GOLD analysis project Ga0307414, IMG submission 203804) | Maize rhizosphere microbial communities from greenhouse at UC Davis, California, United States - DK15-O-3 | ecosystem: Host-associated > Plants > Roots > Rhizosphere > Soil | place: USA...
CGCGCTGAAGTTCAGGCTGGTGAGGTTCTTAGCCCCGTTCAGCAGCATCTGGGTCTGGTTCTGCAGCATGGTAATCTGGTTGGTGATCTGCTGCAGACTGCGCGACGCGGTCAGGACGGTCTGGACATAGTTGGTGGGGTCGAAGACCGTCAGTTGGGCGTTCGCCTGCATCGGCGCGGCCAGGACGAGGACGGTCGCCGCCGCGGCGGCGAGCCAAGGCTTCTTTGACATGGGTCAGGTCTCCTTTTCGGGGGCAGGGGTTTGGCCGTCGATCAACTCGGCGGCCCAGGCGAGGTCGCGGCGGCTCAGCCAGGCCGCGGCGAAGGCCGCACCGGCGACATGGTCCGTGACCTGGTCCATGGCGAGATGGTCGGCGGGCCCTGAGGCGCCGGCGAAGGCCAGGGCGACGGGACCGAGGTCGAGCTCGAACAGCCGATTGCCGAGCCGGCTCTGCAGATAGTAGTCGCGCTTGGGCGTCGCGCGGGCCACGATCTCGATCTGGCGGGCGTTCAAGCCGAAGCCCTCATAGATGGTCCGGAGCTGCGGCTCGGTCGCCTGGGACGAGGGTAGGAAGATCCGCGAGGGGCAGCTTTCGACAATGGCCGGGGCGATGGTCGAGCGCTGGATGTCGGCCAGCGATTGGGTGGCGAACACTACGGCGACGTTCTTCTTCCGCAGCGTCTTCAGCCACTCGCGGATCCGCGCCGAGAACAGCGGGTCGTCGAGGAAGACCCAAGCCTCGTCGAGGACCAGCAGAGCGGGGCGCCCGTCGAACGTGGCTTCCAGTCGGTGGAAGAGGTAGCCCAATACGGCGGCCGTCAACGCCGGCGAGCGCATCAGGTCTTCCATCTCGAAGGCCTGGAGATCGGCGAGCGACAGCGTCTCCTCATCGGCGTCCAGCAGCCGGCCGAACGGTCCGGCGACGGTGTAGGGTTGCAGGGCCTGGCGCAGAGCAGCCGACTGCAGCAGCACGGAAAGCCCGGTGAGGGTCCGCTCAGGCTCCGGGGCCGAGGTGAGGTTGGTCAGCCCCGCCCAGACGACCTCCTTGGCCTCGGGCGTCAGCTCGACACCCTCGCGCAACAGCAGGCCCTGGACCCACTCCGACGCCCAGGCGCGTTCGGCGTCGTCGTTGATGTGGCGCAGCGGCTGGAAGCTCAAGCGCCCGTCGAGACCGAGGTCATGGAAGGCGCCGCCGAGTCCAAGGGTCGTGGCGCGGATCGAGCCGCCCTTGTCGAAGATGCTGATCTGCGCATCGGCGTATTTGCGGAATTGCAGGACCAGGGTGGCCAGAAGCACTGACTTGCCGGCTCCGGTGGGCCCGACCACCAGGGTGTGGCCGACATCGCCGACGTGAAGGTCCAGCCGGAACGGCGTGGCGCCCTCGGTGCGGGTGACCAGCAGCGGCGGGCCACCCAGGTGCCCGTTGCGCGCCGGCCCCGCCCAGACCGCAGAGATCGGCATGAGGTGGGCGAGGTTCAGGGTCGAGACGACGGGTTGGCGGACGTTGGCGTAGACTTGGCCAGGCAACGTCGACAGCCAGGCCTCGACGGCGTTCAGGGTCTCCGGTGTCGCGACGAAGCCGCGACCCTGGATGGTCCGCTCGACCGTTCGCAGCCGCTCGTCGGCTGTCTCGGCGTCTTCATCCCAGACCGTCACGGTGGCGGTGAGATAGCCGAAGCCCACCGCGTCGGATCCCAGCGTCTGGAGCGCGTCGTCGGCGTCGATCGCCTTGTTGGCGGCGTCGCTGTCCACCAGTGGGCTCTCCTGCTGGAAGATGGTCTCCCGCAGCAGGGTGGCGATGCCCTTCCTTTTGGCGAACCACTGACGTCGGCGCTTGCCGAGTTCCCGCTCTGCCTCAGCCTTGTCCAGGCAAAGGAAACGGACCGTCCAGCGATAGGGAAAGGCCAGCCGGTTGAGCTCGTCGAGCAGGCCGGGCCAGGTCGAGGTCGGGAAGCCGCGGACCGTCAGCGTCCGCAGATGCGCCGCGCCGAGCCTGGGGGCGAGACCGGTGGCGAGCGGCCGGTCCGCCAGCAGCGCATCCAGGTACATTGGGACTTCGGGGACGGCGACCGGGTGCCGCTGGGTGGAGACCGTCCCGTGCAGGTAGGCCAAGGTCTCCGCATCGTCCAGCCAGCCGAATTCTGGCAGCACGCCCTCGAACAGCCCGGCGAGCCGCTCGGTCAAGTCGACGAAGCGGTAGAGTTGGGCCCGCCAATCGACGCCGCGCGGCCCAAGATCGTCCTTCGGGCTCTCGAAGAGCACCGAGCCTGCGCGGGCCTTCGCTTCTCCCGGGGGCAGGAGGATGAAGGTTAGGTGATAGACGCTCTCGAAGAGGTCGCCGCTTTCGTCGAACCGCGCCCGCCGTTCCTGGTCGACCAGCCAGGACAGCGGGTCGGGAAATTCGGCATGTGGATAGGGCGCGGCCGGCCGCCGTTCGGCCTCGACGAACAGGGCCCAGCCCGAGCCCAGCCGCTTCAGGGCGTTATTGAGCCGGGCCGCCGTGGCGACCAGTTCCGACTCGGTGGCGCTGTCGAGGTCGGGCCCGCGAAACTGGGCCGTGCGCTGAAAGGATCCGTCCTTGTTCAGCACGACGCCTGGTGCGACCAGGCCGGCCCAGGGCAGCCAGTCGGCCAGGCTGGCCGGACGCTTGCGGTATTCGGCGAGGTTCAGCATCGGTTTACGGGTCCAGGTGGGGGCGGTGTTTCACGTGGCGGGTGAAGACCTCGACGAACTGGGCATCGATGCGGGCGCCCCAGACCGCCAGGGCATGGCCGACCATCCAGACGACGACGCCGGCCAGCCAGAGGCGAAGCCCGATGCCGAGGGCGGCGGCTAGGGTGCCGACGGCGATGGCCACGGCCCGCGGCGCGCCGCCCAGCAGGATCGGCTCGGTCAGCGAGCGGTGCAGCGGAACCTCGAAGCCCTCGGTCACCATCAGACCAGCGCCCCGCCGCTGAACGAGAAGAACGACAGGAAGAAACTCGAGGCGGCGAAGGCGATCGAAAGGCCGAAGACGATCTGGATCAGCTTGCGCAGGCCGCCGGAGCTGTCGCCGAAGGCCAGGGTCAGTCCGGTGGCGATGATGACGATCACCGCGATGATCTTGGCGACGGGCCCCTCGATCGAGTTGAGGATCTGCTGCAGCGGCTGCTCCCAGGGCATCGAAGAGCCGGCCGCTGCCGCGCGGCCCGGGAGCGTCGCAATCGCGCAAATCAACCAAGCCGCCGAAGCGGCGATCCGGGTTTGAGGATTTCCGTAAATCCGTTTCGTCGTCATGGCGCTTCTCCGGTTTGCAGGGGGACGAGAGATTCGAGGCGGTAGCCGGGCCCGAGGAGCCCGGTGACCCGGACGAGTTCGCGGACACGCCGGGCCTGGCCGCGGCCATCGATCAGCGCCACGACATCGACGGCTTCGGCGATCAGGGCGCGGGGCACATTGACCACCCCCTCGGCGATCAACTGTTCGAGCCGGTTGAGCGCGCCCACGGATGAGCCGGCATGGAGGGTGGCGATACCGCCGGGATGGCCGGTGCCCCAGGCTTTCAGGAGGTCCAGCGCCTCGGCGCCGCGGACCTCGCCAATGACGATGCGGTCGGGCCGCAGGCGCAGCGTCGAACGGACCAGGTCGGCCATGGTGGCGACGCCGGGCTTGGTGCGCAGCGGCACCTGGTCGTTGGAGAGCGACTGCAGCTCGCGGGTGTCCTCTAGGATGATCACCCGGTCGCCGGTCTTGGCGACTTCCTCGAGGAGGGCGTTGGCCAGCGTGGTCTTGCCCGAGGAGGTCGGGCCGGCGATGACGATGTTCATCCGTTCCCGGACCGCGATCCGCAGGGCTTCAGCTTCATCGGCGGTCATCACCGCGTCGGTTACATAGCGGTCCAGGGTGTAGACGAGGCTGGCGCGCTTACGGATGGCGAAGGCCGGAGTCGGCGCGACCGGTGGCAGCAGGCCCTCGAACCGTTCGCCGGTCTCCGGCAGTTCGGCCGAGACGATCGGCGCCTTGCGGCTGGCTTCCACGCCGACATGGGTGGCGATCAGGCGAATGATCCGCTCGGCGTCCGCCGCCGACAGATGCTCGCCGGTGGGCGTCCGGCCGCAGGAGAGCCGATCGGTCCAGAGCGAGCCGTCGGGATTGAGCAAGACCTCGACGACGTCGGGGTCTTCCAAGGCCGCAGCGATAACCGGACCGAGCGCCGTGCGCAGCATGCGGACCTGGCGCGCGGCGGAGAGCTCGTGGACGCTCACGGCGTGACCTCCGCCTCGGCGCCATCACGCGGGACGTCGTCCAGATGGAAGAACCGGCTCTCGTCGGGGAAGATCTCCTCGTGGACCTCCTTGACCAGGCTCTTGCCCGTTTGGAGTCGGCGCGCGAGCTGGTCGACGAATTGGCGCATGCGTTCGCGCCCCTGCGCGACCGCAGCGTCCTGGTGGGCGGCCGGGATCGGCGAGGTGACGGTCAGGGTGTGGCGGACGAAGAGCGCCACGGTCTCGATGAGGATGGTCTGGTCGCGCTCCAGCCGGTCGTACTGCCGGGTGAGTTTGTCCAGGCGCCTGGCGATGGCGGCCTCACGCCGGTCGCCGCCGTCGGGCGACAGGAACGACCACAAGGCCGCCGCCACGATCGAGGACTTGGAGAGCCCCTTCAGGGCCGCGACCTCGGCCAGCCGCTTCTCGGCCTCAGGCTCGACATAGACGCTGAGGCGCGAGCGGGAGATCGGCGGGCGGCTCATAGGGCGATCCCGTCGTCGGGATCGAGCGCCGCTAGCCGGGCAGTGGCCTGAAGCCGGCGGTCGGGCCGGAAGCGGTCCGTGGCCACCCCGTCGTCGAAGTCGTTGTCGTCATCAAGCCGGGTGATCTCGTCCGCGACCGTGGTCATCGGCGCCGCCTCCGGCGTATCGAGCTCGGGCTGACGGCGGGGACCGCCTTCGTCGTCGAAGCCAGCAAGGCCCGGGATCGCGGACGCCGTTGATGAGAGCGCAACGCGCCCGCTCCAGTCATCCGGTCGCGCGGCCGGACGATCGGCGTACCGGTCGGCGGCCAGGGTCGGCGGTGTCAGCACCCGGTCCTTGAAGTTGGCGTCCTCGTAGTAGCGGAGCTTCTTGGCCCGGGCCGGCGGGTGGCCGGAGACCATCACGATCTCCTCGTCCGGCGGCAGTTGCATCACCTCGCCCGGGGTGAGGAGCTGGCGGGCGGTCTCCTGGCGGCTGACCATCAGGTGGCCGAGCCAGGGAGAGAGGCGGTGGCCGGCATAGTTGCGCTGCGCCCGCAACTCGGTCGCCGTCCCGAGCGCGTCGGAGATCCGCTTGGCGGTGCGCTCGTCGTTGGTCGCGAACGTCACCCGCACATGGCAGTTGTCGAGGATCGCGTTGTTAGGGCCGTAGGCCTTCTCGATTTGATTGAGCGACTGGGCGATCAGGAAGGCGCGCAGGCCGTAGCCGGCCATGAATGCCAACGCCGACTCGAAGAAGTCCAGCCGCCCCAACGCCGGGAACTCGTCCAACATCAGGAGCAACTTGCGGCGCGGGCGCTTGGCGTCCTCCAGCCGTTCGGTCAGCCGGCGGCCGATCTGGTTCAGGACCAGGCGGATCAGCGGCTTGGTGCGCGAGATGTCAGACGGCGGAACGACCAGGTAGAGGCTGACCGCGTGGTCGGCCTCCACCAGGTCGTCGATCCGCCAGTCGCAGCGGGCGGTGACCTCCGCGACCGTTGGATCGCGATAGAGGCCGAGGAAGCTCATGGCTGTGGAGAGTACGCCGGAGCGCTCGTTCTCCGATTTGTTCAGCACCTCGCGCGCGGCGCTGGCGACGACGGGGTGGACGCCCTGCGGGCCCAAATGGGCCGTGGTCATCATCACCTTCAGGGTGCGGTCGAAGGCGCGGGCCGGATCGGAGAGGAAGTTGGCGACGCCACGCAGCGTCTTGTCCGGCTCGGCGTAGAGGACGTGGAGGATCGCGCCGACCAGCAGGGCGTGGCTGGTCTTCTCCCAATGGCTGCGCTTCTCGATAGAGCCTTCGGGATCGACCAGGATGTCGGCGATGTTCTGGACGTCGCGGACTTCCTGCGGTCCACGCCGGACCTCCAACAGGGGATTGTAGGCGGCCGAGCGCGGGTCGGTGGGATTGAACAGCAGGCAGTGGGAGAAGCGGGAGCGGAAGCCCGCCGTGAGCTGCCAGTTCTCACCCTTGATGTCATGGACGACACAACTGCCCGGCCAGCTCAGCAGGGTCGGCACGACCAGGCCGACGCCCTTGCCGGAGCGCGTGGGCGCAAAGGCCATCACGTGCTCGGGGCCGTCGTGCCGCAGGTAGTGCGCGTCGCCGCGTCCGAGGAAGACGCCGGCGGGGCGCATGAGGCCGGCGCGCCGCAAGTCCTGGGCCTTGGCCCATCGAGCGGACCCGTACGTCGTGACCAACCGAGATTGCCGTGCGCGCCAGACGGAGCCCACCACGGCCGAGGCGGCGCCGAGCAGACCCCCAGTGGCGGCGATGGCGCCGGCGCGGTCGAAGATCCCCGGCGCATAGGCGTAGTAGGCGAACCACCAAGGGAACAGCAGCCAGGGTCGATAGACCGGATGGCCGAAGGCCATGAACCAAGGCCGGCCGAGCTGGGACTGGTAGGCCAGGGCATGGGCCGCCCATTGGGTCGCGCCCCAGACGGCGAAGCCGGCCACGGCGAACACCACCAGGATTTGCCCGACAAGCACCTTGGTCGGCGACATCCGACCTCTCCCGTATCGACACGACGAGCCGATACGCACGCCTAGGTGAAGTCACTCACCGCCACACGCCGGGTCAAAGACCGTCCGGGTATGCTGCGAGACGTTAGAGGACGGTTTGCAAAGCGCCGGACTGCCGGTCGCGCCCAGGCGTGGCGAGGGCGGTGAATCACGTCTCTGAACTTTTTTTTGTTAGACGCCGATGCCGCGCGACCTTCCAAAGGTCCACTGCACCCCGCCGCCGCGGATCTGGCCGCTGACCGCCTGGCCGAGGCGGTTCTCCAGCACCGGCCGCCAGGGCACGAGGCTGAAGCCCATCCCATCGTCGATCATGGCGAAGCGACCGCTGACCAGATTGAATTGGCGGCGATAGGTCCCGCGGATGACGTCGCCATCTATCGTCGGGCGATGCGCCAGTCCGGTCTCGGCGGCGAGGCGTGCGCCGACTGCCTCGAGCTCCCGCCCGCGCAGCGTAACCAGGAGATCGGGCGCCAGCTTCCAGCCGGCGCCACGGGGTGTCGCCAGACCTTGCTCAGCCAGGAAGGCGCGGCGCCCGTTCAGGGCATCGCGGACCTCGGCGCCGAAAGCCGTCGGCGCGGGACGGACATCCTCGATCAGGGTCCGGTCGAGCCAGGTGGCGCCTAGCAGGCGGGCCTGTCGCGAGGGTGATCCATCTGCCGACACCTCCACCTGAACGCCGCCGAACCGGCCGGCGTCATACGCGGCCGCGCGCGCCAGGAAATCGGCAGGAAGTTTCCAGCGTCCGTCGTCCAGCCGTTCGACGACACCGGCTCGGCGGAGCGCCTCCAGCCGACGAACATGTGCGGCCACGAATCCCTCAGGGTCTTCCTTCGGCCCGGCGTCGGCTCGCGCCAGGAGCAGATGGCGGTCGGGACGGTAGAGATCGCCTTCAGAGACGGCGGCGATGGCGCGGTCCGCCGGCCGTGGCCCGGCCGCGACCGAGCGGACGTTGACGATGGCACCCTGCGGATAATCGGCCAGCGTCGCGCCCGGCGGCAGCGTCACGTAGCGGCCTTTGCCATCCAGGCCATCGACCACCAGGAAACCGCGATCGTTCAACTCGTCGGTCAAGCCCTTGCGGACGATCCGGCCGATGGTGGTCGCGGGCGCGCCGCCGGCGTGCAGGATCTCCATCGCCCGTGATTCCCCGGCGAACGCCCGCTGCAAAGTGCGCACGATGTCGCCGCGCTCGCCCATGGCCCGCAGCGTCGGCTCGAGGTCTTCGCGCAACCGCCAGCCCGCGCCATCCGCCCGCTCCGCCAGGCCAAGGCGTTCGAGGGTGCTGGCTCGGCCAGCGAGGGCGGGATCCGCGTCGGGCCCAAACGTCACGACGGCGGCCCGAGCCAGATCTTGCAGACGCCGGTCGAGGGTCGTCCAACGCTCGGCCTGGATCTCGCGGGTCAGCCGGTCGCGCAATTCCTGCTCGGTCTGCGGCCCGAGCAGTTCGGTGGCCAGCAGCGAGGCGCGCCGGCGCATGCCATGGGCGATGTAGTCGCGAGCGATGACCAGGTCACGGCCCCGGTCGTCGACGCCCCGCAAGACCACGTGGCTGTGCGAGTTGTCGGTGTCGAAATGGTCGACCGCGACCCAGTCGAGACGGGTTCCCAGATCGGCCTCCATCCGGCCCATCAGGTCGCGGGTGAAGGCGCGCAGGTCGCCGAGGTCCACCGCGTCCTCTGGGGAGACGATGAACCGGAACTGGTGTCGGTCCCCTCGCCCGCGCGCCTCGAATTCTTCTGCGTCCGCCTGGTCGGTCGTCCGCCCGTAGGCGTGGCCTGGCTCGCCTTCGGGCGTGACCCCGTCGCGCTGGATGTAGCGCAGGTGCGCCGCCGTCGAGCCGGGCGCCGCCCTAGCGAGGACCACCAGCCGAACTTTGACCACCACGCGACGGTCTCGCGCGCCGCCGGCTCCGGCCAGGAGCCGGGCGACCGCCCGGCCCCGTCCCGCTTCGGCGCCGCGCTTGGAGGGGCGAGCGAACCGGGGACGAACCCCGCCCGCGGCCTTCTGCGTCGCCTTCAGCACCTGGCTGGTGAAGCGGTGTCCGCCGGCCAGGCCAGCGCGCGGCTTGCCCGGTCGCGGCCGAAACCGCTCCTCGTCAGGACCGCGAGCCACGGGAACTCCAGGGAACCGGGGCGGATGAACCCCGCAAAACGCCGAGCCTGAACAAGGGTCTGACCTCGACCGCGGCGCGAACCCTCGGCGCCCTGGCGCCGCCCAAACCGATGTGCAGACAAAGCCCTGAGGCCACGGACGAGGTGCGTCCTTCTATCTTGCCCTCACACACCCTCAGCCTTGAATGACCGCTATAGGGCATATCGATGGCTCCTGGGATCTAAGGACGGGAGACGAACAGGCCGCCATCTGACGGCACGGCAGGTGAGGCTTTCGCGGGTTCAGCATCGTAGCGAACGGCGAACAGACCCTGCGGCGGGATCGGCTGAAGCCGACCCGCCGCAGGCGCGCCGCTGGCGGTCGCGGCGGCGAGGCCCGCCACATAGCGGCGGGTCTCCAGCGGCAAGGGACGCCCGTTGAGATGGGCCTCGAAACGGCCCGGCCCGGCATTGTAGGCGGCGAGCGCACCGGGCAGGCCGTAGCGGTCGTAGAGTCGTCGAAGGTAGGTCGCGCCGGCCAGAAGGTTGTCGGCGGGCTGGAAGGGATCGGCGCCGAGACCAAGCTCGCGGCGCAGCTCGGTCCAGGTGGCCGGCATCAGTTGCATGAGGCCCATGGCGCCGGCGCGAGAGACGGCCCGGGGATCGCCGCCGCTCTCCGCGCGCAGCACGGCGAGGATCAGCGGCTCGGGCAAGCCGACGCGCGCTGCGACATGGCGGACCTCTGCGGCCCACGGCTCCTGCGCCCAGGCCGTTGCAGGCAGGGCGAGCGCCAGGACGCCGGCCAGGAGGGGCCTCACCAGGTCCATAGAGGCCTCGCCCGGCCCAGGATCAGCGCCGTCGGCGTGGGCCCGAAATACCGCCCATCGAACGAGGCTGGATGGCCGTTGAGCAGCAGCACCTGGCCAGGACCCAATGTCCGGCAGCCTGACCAGACGGGCAGCGGACGGCCGGCGCGGTCGCGAACCCGTGCCGCGGCGATCACCCGGCCATCGACCGTCACCGCCACGCCATCGCGGCAGACCCGCGCGCCGGCGATCGCGGCCACGGTCTTCACGACCGGAACGCTGGCAGGCACGTAAAGCCGCCGATCCGCCAAAGCGGCTGGGGCTGCCGGCAGGCGCGAGACCACTAGGTCTCCGGCATATAGGGGCCGCGCGACCCCGACGGCGTAGAAGCCGAGCGGCGCGCTGGCGGTCGGGTTGTAGACCACGCGGGTCGGGGTCGGGCCGAGACCGCTCAGCGCCAGGCTGGCGGCGGCGACGAAGCTCGTCGTGATGGTGATCAGGCCGCCGGGGTTCATGCGGCGATCTC
>Ga0307414_10002206_pt1 | contig 10149 bp, 9 predicted proteins | sample DK1Ometagenome_FD_203804 | JGI IMG/M metagenome (GOLD analysis project Ga0307414, IMG submission 203804) | Maize rhizosphere microbial communities from greenhouse at UC Davis, California, United States - DK15-O-3 | ecosystem: Host-associated > Plants > Roots > Rhizosphere > Soil | place: USA...
GAAACTAGCGTGCCGGTTTCCTTCAGCGTCATGCCGATAAAGCCGATCCGCACACCGCCGACGTCGCGGATCGCCGTCGCCGGGAACAGCGTCTGTCCGTCCGGTCCGACCACATTGGCCGCGAGATATTGGAAGCCCGCGCCCTTGAACGGCTCCAGCTTGCAGGATTGGCGCGTGTCGCCGGGCTTCTGCTCCCGGCATCCGCCCGATTGCATCCGTTTGAGCTCGGCGGGGCCGCGGTCAAATTCATGGTTGCCGACCGACGCCAGAGCGAGTCCGCTATTGCTCAGCGCCTCAATCGTCGGCTCGTCATAGAACAGCGACGAGACCAGCGGACTGGCGCTGATCAAATCGCCGGCTGCGACGGTGATGCTGGCCGGCGTGCGGACCTCCTTCAGTGCCGTGGCGAGATAGGCCGCGCCACCGGTCGGCACCGTCCCCTTGGCGCCCTCATAAGCGAGGCCGGGCGGCTCGAGATTACCGTGGAAATCGTTGATCGCGAGGATTTGAACCTCAACCGGTCCGGAGACCGATGAAACCGTCCGCGGCGTGCTTGCGCAACCGGCTAGCAATGCGAACGTGATCAGGAAGGATGCGCGTTTGGTCATAACCCGTCATTGCGAGGAGCGAAGCGACGAAGCAATCCAGAATTGATGCTGGATTGCTTCGCCTCGCTCGCAATGACTAAGAGGCTGCATGACCGACGAAAAACTGATCGCCGCAGCCCGGGCCGCCGCCCTTCGCGCCTACGCCCCCTACTCCCGATTTTCGGTCGGTTGCGCGATCGAGAGCGTCGATGGCCAGGTCGTCACCGGCGCCAACATGGAAAACGCCTGCTACCGCCTCGGCCTCTGCGCGGAGCAAAGCGCCCTCACCGCTGCCCAACATGCCTTCGGTCTTGAAAAGGTCGCACGGATCGGGGTGGCGGGCGGCGATGGATCGGGCGCAGAACTGGCCGGCGATCAGATCGTCACTCCTTGCGGCGGCTGTCGCCAGGCGATTTACGAAGCGTCATGCCTCTCGGGCCGCGACATCGAGATCATCTGCTCCAGCGGCGATGGTTCGGCGGTCGAGCGGCATTCGATCTCGACCCTCATCCCGCATGGCTTCGGGCCGGCGAACCTCGCCGACGCGGGCTAGCGCTTCCGGACGAACTCGGCGCGCAGGACCAGGCCTTTGATCCCCTCGTAACGGCAATCGATTTCCTGCGGATCGCCGGTCAGCCGGATCGACTTGATCAGCGTTCCGCGCTTGAGCGTCTGTCCGGCACCCTTGACCTCCAGGTCCTTGATCAGCGTGACCTGGTCGCCGTCAGCGAGCAGGTTGCCGACGGAATCGCGGACTTCGACCGTGTCGGCGGTGGCGCGACGCGCTTCCAACTCCGAAGCGGGCAGCCATTCGCCCGATTCCTCGTCATAGACATAATCGTCGCCGCTCACTTGAGTTTGATCTCTCGCAGCCGCTCCTGAAGATATTCGTGGCTGCTGATCGGCGGCCATTTCGGCTCCTCGCCCGGCGGCACCGTGCCAGGCAAGGCCTCGATGACGAAGTCCGGGCGGAAGTGGAGGAAGAAGGGCATCGAATAGCGGGCGTGGCTGGCGCGGTCGGGCGCGGGATTGACCACGCGGTGGCTGGTCGAGCGGAGCACGCCGTTGGTCAGCCGCTGCAACATGTCGCCAATATTGATCACCAGCTCGCCCGGCTTTGGCGACACGGGGATCCAGCGGCCATCCTTGGTCTTCAACTCCAGCCCCGCCTCTTCGGCGCCGAGGAGCAAGGTGATGGTGTTGATGTCCTCATGCGCGCCGGCACGGATGTGGTTGCCGGTCGGCTCGTCCTGGGCAGGATAGTGGAGGAGGCGCATCACCGAATTGCCATCGCGGACCGTGTCGGTGAAATATTCCTCGTCTACTTTGAGGAACCGCGCGATGGCGCGAAGCACCTTTACCCCCGCCTCGTCGAACGCGTCGTAAAGCGCGAGATAGGTTTCCTTGAAGCCCGGGACTTCGTCCGGCCAGATGTTGTCGGCCATGACGTCGCGGAATTTGTGCCCGGCCGGAAGCTCGCGTCCGACGTGCCAGAACTCCTTGAGGTCGAACGCCTGCGCGCCCTTCGCGGTCTCGACCCCGAAGGCGGTGTATCCGCGCGCCCCGCCACTTCCCGGAATTAGGTATTTGCGTTTCACCTCTTCGGGCAGCGCGAAGAACTGCTTCGAAAGCTGCTCCGCCCGCTCGATCAGCTCCTGCGGGATGCCATGGTCGCGGACGATGGCGAAGCCATAGTCAACGAAGCTCTGGCCGAGTTCATCGGCAAAAGCCGTGGGATCGCGGTCGGCGTCCTTCAGCGAAACGGACGCGATATGGTCGCTGGTGATTACGTCGGTCATTTCAGTCTCTTAGCAAATTACTATTCGTCATTGCGAGCGCCAGCGAAGCAATCCAGCGGCGGCACTGGATTGCCGCGTCGCTACGCTCCTCGCAATGACGATCAGCCGATCATCAGCCCGGCCAGGGCAGCGCTCATCAGGTTGGCGAGCGATCCCGCGAGCAATGCCCTTAATCCCAGCCGCGCAATCATCGGCCGCTGGTTGGGCGCCAGTCCGCCGGTCACCGCCATCTGGATCGCGATCGAGCTGAAGTTAGCGAAGCCGCACAGCGCGAAGGTGATGATCGCGCGACTTCGGTCGGAGAGCGCGGCCGGGTCCATCTGCCCAAGATCGATGAAGGCGACAAACTCGTTCAGCACCAGTTTCGTGCCGAACAGGCCGCCGGCCGTCCCCGCCTCGTTCCACGGAACGCCGATCAGGAACATGATCGGCTGGAAGATATAGCCGATCAACTTCTGGAAGCTGAGGTCCGGCAGCCCGAACCAGCCGCCGATCCCGCCGAGCAGGCCGTTGGCGAGCGCGACCAGCGCGACGAATGCCAGCACCATCGCGCCGACCGCTACCGCCAGCCGAACGCCGGTCAGCGCCCCTTGGGACGCGGCCTGGATGATGTTGGCCGGACGCTCGCCTTCCTCGAAGGTTTCCGAAACGTCGACCTGATCTTCTTCCTGTCCGCCGGACAGCGGCAATTCGCCCGGGGCGGCGATATCGTCGGGCATGATCAGCTTGGCCATCAGGATGCCGCCCGGCGCCGACATGAAGGCCGCGGCCAGCAGATACGGCAGATATTGCTCGCCGAGCAGGCTGGCATAAGCGGCAAGGATGGTTCCCGCGACGCCGGCCATGCCGACGACCATCACGGTGAACAGATGCGATGGCGACAGCGCGGCGAGGTAGGGCCGAACCACCAGCGGCGATTCCGACTGGCCGACAAAGATGTTGGCCGCGGCGCTCAGCGATTCGACACGGCTGATTCCGGTCACCCAGCCGATCGCGCCGCCGACCCAGCGCACGATCCGCTGCATGATGCCGAGGTAATAGAGGATGGCGACCAGGCTGGCGAAGAAGATGATTACCGGGAGCGCCGCGATGGCGAAGGTGTTGGCGAGAGGGTTGCTTGCCGACGGGCCGAACAGGAATTCGGTGCCCTTGCCCGCATAGCCGAGCAGATTGGCGACGCCGAACGCCATGCCCTTGATCGTCGCGACGCCGATCGTCGTCTTGAACACGAACAGCGCGATCGCCGCCTGAAGCGCGAAAGCCGCTCCAACGACGCGAAGGCGGATCGCGCGGCGGTTGGAAGAAAATGCGACGGCGATCAGGATGATGACGGCAATGCCGGCAAGACCAAGCAGAAACTGACTCATGGATGGCCGCCCCTCCCCCGGGCGTGTTTACCAGGTGACGCCTTGTGCAGCGCTTTTGACCGCTTCGTCCAGTAGGTCGAGGGCTTGTGCGGGCGTATCGGCTTTCAGTAGCTGGAGCCGCCGTGCCTCGCTCAGGAATCCACTGTCGACGACATGGTCCATGAAGCCCGCGAGACCGTCCCAAAAGCCGTGGACGTTGAGCAGGCAGAAGGGCTGCGCGTGATAGCCGAGCGCGTTCCAGGTCCACGCCTCGAACATCTCGTCCAGCGTGCCGATCCCGCCCGGCAGGCAAACGAAAGCGTCGGCAAGCTCGGTCATCTTCGCCTTGCGCTCGTGCATATTGGCGACCGTGTGAAGCTCGGTGCAGCCGTGATGGGCGACTTCATGATCGACAAGGGCCTGCGGAATGACGCCGTAAGCGCAGCCGCCATTGTCGAGCACGGTGTCGGCGACGATGCCCATCAGGCCGAGCTTTCCGCCGCCATAGACGAGGTCGATCTTCCGCTCGACCATCAGCAGCGACAATTCGCGAGCCGCGTCGGCGAAGGCCGGATCGGCGCCGGGCGCGGAGCCGCAGTACACCGCGAGCCGTTTGATGGTCATAGCTGGATCAGCGCTTTCAGGTCGACGATCGGCCGGGCGCCATAGTGCTTGATCACCTCGCCTGCTGCAATCGCGCCGGTCCACAGGCAGCGCTCCAGGCTCGCGCCCTTGCAACGCGCGGCCAGGAAACCCGCCGCGAACAAATCGCCGGCACCGGTCGTATCGACCACCTGATCCACGGGCGCGGCCGGGATGGAGATATATTCGTCGCCCTCAATGCCGATAGCGCCCTGGGGGCCCTTGGTGATCACCAGCGTCGGAACCCTAGTCCTTAGTTCGTCGAGCGCCGATTGGAGATCTGTCCGGCCGGTCAACTGAAGCGCCTCATCCTCGTTGGCGAAGAGCAGGTCGACACCGCCGCTATCGATCATCCGGGTAAAGGGCTCCTTTCGCTCGGCGATGCAGACGCTTTCGCTGAGCGTGAAGCCAACCTTCCGCCCCGCGGAGTGGGCAATCGCGATCGCTTCCATCATGGCCGCGCGAGGCTTGCTCGGCCCGAACAAATAGCCTTCGAGGAAGAGAATTGAGGCCGACGCGATCAACTCACGGTCCAGGGCGTCGACCGACAGCTCGTGACTGGCGCCTGGACTGGTGTTCATCGTTCGCTGGCCGTCCGGAGTGACCAGGATCAGGCAACGGCCGGTCGGCGGCCCGTTCTCCAGCGGCGGAGTCTCGAACCGCACGCCCAGCGCATGCATGTCATGCTCGAAAATCAGGCCAAGCTGGTCCTCGGCGATTTGACCGATGAAGGCGGAACTGCCGCCCATCGCCGCGATGCCGGCCATCGAATTGGCTGCCGATCCGCCTGACATTTCGCGGGCCACGCCCATCGCCGCATAGAGATCGTCCGCCTGTTCGGGCGACAGCAGCTGCATGGAACCCTTGGGCAGTCGATGCTCGACCAGAAAATCGTCGTCGCAACTGGCGATGACGTCGACGATAGCGTCTCCCATGGCAACGATATCAAGCGTCGGATCGGCCATGAGCGGGTCGCGCGAAGTCCTTGTGGAATCGGGGAAAGCGCGTCCGCCTACCCTTGGCAATGGGGCTGGTCAATGGAGCCGGGGCTTGCGCGGGGCGAACAAGCCGTTACCCCTTCGCGCCATGACCGAAGCATCGCCAACGCCCGCCATCTCCCGCTCCCTCTTCGCCTTTGGAATTTTTTATGGCGGCATGGTCTGCATCGCCGGCGTGCTGGGCAACAAGCAGGTCGCCTTGGGCCCGCTTGCGGTGGAGGCGGGCATCTTCGCCTTCCTGCTGCTGGTCATCACCTCGAGCGCGGTGGCGGAACTGCATGGGCGAGAGACCGCCAACAAGCTGGTGCTGATCGGCTTCGTGCCTTTGGTTGTTTCGCTGCTGCTCAGCCTTCTTGTGCTGGCTGTCCCGGCTTCGAAGGACATGGACCCGGCAAGATTGGAATCCTTCAACACAATCATGGGCGGGACGCCGCGGATCTGGATGGGCGGGATTCTCGCCTATGGAACCTCGCAACTCCTCAACGTGACTATTTTCAGCAAGCTCAAGGGCCGCGAGGGCACGCGCCTGCTCTGGCTCCGCTCGGGCGTCGCCAGCGTGCTCAGCCAGATCGTCGACACGCTGATTTTCATCACCGTCGCCTTCTACGGCGTGTTCCCGATCACCGAATTGCTCCTTGGGCAGATGCTCGCCAAGGTCGTCCTTTCGCTCATCCTGGTGCCGCCCCTCATCTACCTTTTCGTTGGAATTGGCCGGCGGCTGGACGCTCGCGGAGCAGCCTAGCGTTGCATGCATGCATCGGTTGATCGGGCGATGCTTCGCCCGTTCGACTTACACCCTTGTTCGGACGGCGAAACTTTGCTGTAGCGGCAGGGTGAGTCGCGCGGGGTGGCGCGTCGGGTGGGGGAATTTTCCCAAGAAATAAGATGAGGTGATGCCCGCCGTGGGGCGGTCACCCTTTTGTCTTATCCGGGCCCTAACCAGCCGCCGCGACTGATTGGATTTGTCGCAATATTCATTGGGGTGTCTCGTGAAAAAACTGATTTTGCTCTGCTCGACGGCCGTCGTCATGCCGACAGCCGCTTTTGCCCAGTCGACAGGTTCGGTCGACTTCGAAAAAGAAACCATCGTCGTCACCGGCACCCGCACTCAGGACGTAGGCGGCGTTCAGACCCCCGATGCTCCGAAGGCGAAGGCCGTCATCACGCAGGAGATGATCTCGCGCAGCGGCCCGGGACAGACCGTGCTCGACACGATCAACATCGTTCCCGGCGTCAGTTTCCAGAACAATGATGCTTACGGCAACTCGGGCGGCACGCTGACCATTCGCGGGTTTGATTCCACCCGTATCAGCTACACGCTGGACGGCGTGCAGCTGAACGACAGCGGCAACTACAACATCTACTCGAACTTCTCGATTGACCCCGAACTGATCGAGCAGGTCAACGTCAACCTCGGCTCGACCGACGTCGACTCGCCGACCGCCTCGGCTGTCGGCGGCACGATCAACCAGCGCACCCGCAACCCGGGCAAGGAATTTGGCGGACGTTTCAGTGCGTCGATCGGCCAATTCGATTATCGCCGCTTCTTCGGCATGATCGACACCGGCGAGTTCACCTCGATTGGCACCCGCGCATTCATCGCGGGAAGCATGTCCAAGTATGAGAACCCGTTCAACAACTACGGGAAGATGGACCGCAAGCAGGTCAATGCGAAAATCTACCAGCCGCTCGGCAGCGATGGCGATTTCGTGTCGGTTGCAGCCCGCTACAACCGGGACCGCAACAACTTCTTCGGCTCGGTTCCGCTGCGGCTGGATTTCGACCCGAACCTCGGCTTCCCGGAGAATCGCGACGAGCGTAAGTACGACATTAACTATCCGTGTACAGTCGATACGCCGTCACCGGACGCTGTCGATGCACCGAACCTCTGCGGCACCGAGTTCGACCGCCGTTACAACCCGTCCAACAGCTGGAATTTCCGGGGAAACTCGCGCTTCACGCTCGCGGAAGGCCTGACCCTCACGGTCGATCCGAGCTTCCAGTACACCAAGGCCAATGGTGGCGGCACCGACACCGCCCGCGAATATGGCTATGACCTGTTCGACCAGAATGGGTCCGCGAGCGGCGGCCGCGAAAACTGCTCGACGACCGCGCCAAATCCGAACCTGGTCTGCGGGTTCGGCTACTTCGGTGGCGATCCCTATGTCGGCATCGACCTTAACGGCGACGGCGACGAGCTGGATACCGTTACGGTGCTGACGCCAAGCCAGACCCGCACGCGCCGCTACACGGTGATCAGCGGTCTGCGCTATGAGATCAACGATAATCACACCGTCCGCGCGACCTATACCTTCGACCATGCCAACCATCGCCAGACGGGCCAGATCGGCTATGTCCAGGACAATGGCGAGCCGGTCGATGTCTTCCCCGTCGACGATCCCATTTCCAGTGCCGATGGCGTGGTCATCCAGAAGCGCGACCGCCAGTCCTACGCGGTCCTTCACCAGATCGCCGCCGAGTATCGCGGCGAGTTCATGGAAGACCGGCTGACGTTGAACGTCGGCGCCCGCCTGCCGTTCTTCAAACGCGACCTCGAGAACTTCTGCTTTACTTCGTCGGCGTCGGGCTTCGTCGAGTGTGCCGGGCAAGATCCGGCGACGAACGAAACGGCTGAGGACAGTAATCCCTATGTGGTCGACCCGGTCACCGGCAAGGTAGTCAGCGGCTGGTCGCCGCCGCAACGCCGCGTCCTCAAATATTCGAAGTTCCTGCCGAACATCGGTGTGGTCTACGATTTCACCCCGCAAATCTCGGGCTTCGTGAGCTACGCCAAGGGTCTTTCGGTGCCGAGCACCGACAACCTCTACAACAGCTTCTACTACCCGAGGGATGCGGCTCTAGCGAAGCCCAAGCCGGAGATCTCCGACACCTTTGACGGCGGTGTCCGTTATCGCAGTTCGAAGGTCCAGGCCCAGCTGTCAGTCTGGCACACGAGCTTCAAAAATCGCATTGCCGAGGCCTATGACGCCGAAGTCGATCAGCGCATTTTCCGGAACCTCGGCGCGGTAGAGAAATACGGCATCGACGGCTCGATTGCCTATCAGCCGATTCCACAACTGACCGCTTATGTCTTTGGTTCGTGGAACAAGTCGAAAATCAAGAAGAACCTTCTCGTCGGTGAGTTCGGTGGAATTACCGATTGCGACAACATTCCGGACGCGGCGACCGATTTACAGATCGCCCAGAGCTGCGCCTTCACCAAGGGCAACCGGGAAGCAGGCTCCCCGAAATATACGTACGGCACTTCCTTCACGGTTGAGCCGGTTGAGTGGTTCTCACTTGGCCTAACCGCTAAGCGCACGGGTCCGCGCTACATTTACGACAATAATCAGCCGGTGTTTTTCGGGGATACGACCAGCCCTTCAGTGGGCAATGAAGTTCGTGAGATCTTCCCGGCCAAGGCTCCCGCCTACTGGCTGGTCAACCTCGACGCGCGCCTGAACATGGGCGCGTTCGCGGCCGATCTCGACAAGACCTATATCCAGCTGAACGTCTACAATTTGTTCGACAAGCTTTATGCTGGCGGCTTCGGCGGGTTCTCCAACCAGCCGGTCAGCTCTTCAGGCTTCTACAGCGAATCGAGCACAAGCGGCATTCCGTTCGTCCAGATCGGCGCACCGCGTACGGTCAGCCTGACGGTCAACGTCGGCTTCTAAGTCGAACGACTATATGGGGATTGGGGCGTCGCTCTTCGGAGTGGCGCCCTTTTCTTTGCCTCGTTGACCCTCTGTCGGCCCTGTGGCAATCGGCGCTCCGCTACGGGCGGGTATGATGTAATGGTAGCCTGTCAGCTTCCCAAGCTGAACGCGCGGGTTCGATTCCCGCTACCCGCTCCAAGGCCGGGGGCAGTTCGCGGCCTAGAGCGCGCTGCGGCCTGCCGCAGCGGCGTAGCGCCCGGAGCGTAGCGACGAGCGACTTTGGCTCTCAGATGCCGCCCAAGACTGGTGGATACCCAGCCTCCGCCAAGCTCTTTCCTAGTTCTGTAGCAACGCGTTGCGCCAAGGCCTCCTCTTCGGACCGAACCACGAAATTCGCCCCGACCCGTCCATCCTTGAAGAATGGGTAACTCCCGACCGCAACGCCTTCGTTCGCCTGCTCCGCCTCGCGCAAAATCCCCGCCACCTCACTCTCAGGCGCGAAGGCGCCCACCGTCACCGACACCAGCGGCCTCCCGCCCTCCAGCGTCCCCGTCAGCGAATCGAGCATCCCGGCCGTGATGTGCGGAACACCCGCCATCAGGAACAGATTGCCAATCCGGATCCCCGGCGCGCCGGACATCCGGTTTTCGATCAGCTCGGCCCCTTCAGGCACGCGCGCCATCCGCAGCCGCCCCTCGTTGAGCCCGCCCTTGTCGACGTAATAGCGCTCAAGAATCGCCCGCGCCTGGGGATGGATGACCACCGGCACACCCAACGCCTTAGCCACCGCGTCGACCGTGATATCATCATGCGTCGGTCCGATCCCCCCGGTCGTGAAGCAATAATCATAGGTGCTTCTAAGCACATCGACAGCCTCGATGATCCGCTCCTCTACATCGGGCACCACCCGGACATCGGCCAAGCGGATGCCCTGCACGTTCAGCCAGGTCGCCACCTGAGCGATATTCCGGTCCTGCGTCCGGCCGGACAGGATTTCGTCGCCGATGACCGCCAGCCCCGCCGTCCAAACCTTCGCCAACGTCCCGCCTCCATTCGACTTTTCGGCACTGCTATCCTATCTGAAGGGCATGACCGAATATATTCAAGTTGGCCCCGAA
>Ga0307414_10002209_pt1 | contig 10146 bp, 11 predicted proteins | sample DK1Ometagenome_FD_203804 | JGI IMG/M metagenome (GOLD analysis project Ga0307414, IMG submission 203804) | Maize rhizosphere microbial communities from greenhouse at UC Davis, California, United States - DK15-O-3 | ecosystem: Host-associated > Plants > Roots > Rhizosphere > Soil | place: USA...
CAGGGGCTTGCCCCCACGTGAAAGGCCCGTGGCCAGCGCGGGATTCAGGCGCCGCAACAGGGCGCTGTCATGGCCCTGGCGGCTGGCCCAGGCGTCCAGGCTGGCGACATCGGCGGGCAGGACCTGCGAGGCCAGCCGCGGCACCGGTCGATCCAGGGTGCGCATCCATTCCTCGCGATCGTCGGCCTGCTGGAAGATGCAGGCCAGCGCATGCAGTTTTTCCACATAGGCATAGGTGATGCCCGACAATCCGGGCAACTGCGCGGGCTTGGCGTTCTGCGCGTTCATGCCGGCGCGGCGCATCGATTGCAGGATGCGGTATTCGCCGGCGTTGTAACCCATCACCGCCAGCCGCCAGTCGCCGCCGAACATCCCGTTGAGGGTCTTGAGGTAGCGCACCGCGGCCTGGGTGGACTCCACCGGCGACAAGCGTCCGTCGTAACCCTTGCGCATGGCCACGCCATGGTTGCGCGCGGTGATGCCGATGAACTGCCACAGGCCCGCGGGACCACTGGTGCTGCGTGCGCCCGGCTTGTAGCCGCTCTCCACGAACGGGATCAGGGCGAATTCGGTCGGCAGGTCGGCTTCGCGCAGCGCGTCGACCACGTAGCCGAACAATGGCAGCAGGTCGTCATTGGTCCGGGCCAACCGTACCGGCGCCTGGCTGAAGTGCTTTTTCCAGCGCACGCTGGTGGCGGCCGCGTTGCATTCGGGTTCGGCCAGGCCGGCGCGGAAGCTTTCGTAGATCTGCCGGCCATTGCGCTGGCTGGGAGCAGATCCGGGAACAGGCAGCGATCCCGGCTCGATCGGCAAGCTGCCAGGCGGGGACACAGGCGCCGCCATCGCCAAGGGCGGACCGTCGACTACATCATCGCCGGCTTCACCCGCTTGCAGGGAGCCAACGCAGACACATGCGCACAGCAACAGCCAGGCACCACGGCGGCGCCGTGTCATGCGCGGAAGCCGTCTTTCCAGCGCCGTAATTCGGCGAAAGTTTCAACCCGGTCCGTGGGTTCACGGCCCAGCCGCTTGGCGACGGCCGTGCGAATCGCAGGCGACTCCACGCGCAGGAACGGATTGGTGGCCAGCTCCGTGGCCAGGGTCGAAGGCAGGGTGGGGCGTCCGGCATTGCGCATGGCTTGGGCTTCCTCGGTACGGCGACGCAGGGCGTCGTTGGCGGGGTCCACGGCCCGGGCGAAGGCTGCGTTGGCCAGAGTGTACTCGTGGCCGCAGCACACGGCCGAGGCGCCGGGCAGGGCGGCCAGGCGCTCCAGCGACCCCAGCATCTGCGCCGGCGTGCCCTCGAACAGGCGTCCGCAGCCCAAGCTGAACAGGGTGTCCCCACAGAACAGATGGCCTTCCGCTCCGTGGAAGGCGATATGGCTGAGGGTATGTCCGGGAACGGCCAGCACGGTGAAATCCCAGTGGTTCAGCTGGAAGCGCGAGCCTTCGCCGACCCGTTCGGTGGCCTGGGCGATGCGCGGGTCGTCCGGGGCGAACACCGGCAGGGTCGGCCAGCGTTCGAGCAGCGCAGCCACGCCGCCACAGTGGTCGGGATGGTGGTGCGTGAGCAGCACTCCGGCAGGCCACAGCCCCAGGCTGCTGGCTGCCAGCACCGGCGCGGCATCGCCGGGGTCCACGATCACGGCGTTGCCCTCGTCGTCGACCAGCGCCCAGATGTAGTTGTCCTCGAAGGCGGTCAGGGCGGTCAGGCGCATCGGTGATTACCGGGAAGGGGGAAACGGGCAGGGCGGCGGCAAAGGTCGTCCTCTACAATTCCAACATGCCTGTCCTGCAGATCAGCCGTCAACCCGATGCCCTAGCCTGGTTCGACAGCGTACGGGGCCGGCCCTTGCTGGCGGCGGAACAGGCGGTGGTCGGCGCGGCCATGGCTTCGCGCCCGACCCAGCAGCCCTGGTTGTGGCTGGCCCCGCAGGCCCCCGAGCCTGGCACCTTCGAGCTGCCGCGACGGACCCTGGTCCTGCATCGACAGCAGGATGGCTTTGCAGGCAGCCTGCGCTGCGGTCTGCCGCTGCCGCTGCCCAATGAGTCGATCGGCAACCTGGTCGTGCAGCACGCGCTCGACGATGGAGTCGACGGACTGCTGGATGAATGCGCCCGGGTGCTGGAGCCGGGTGGACGGCTATGGCTGTTCGCCCTCAATCCCTGGAGCCCGTATCGCGCGCGCTGGCGGCACAGCGGCCTGCTGGCGCGCGATCCCCAGGCCTGGCGCCGGACCCTGCGCGGCTTGGGCCTGCAGGCACACGCGGACAGGGTGGCCTACCTGGGCCCGATCTGGCGCATGGCCTCCGACCCGCCGAGTCCGGCAAAACCCGGATCCGGCCGCCTGCGCGCCACCTGCCTGCTGGAATTCGAAAAACGCAGCGCCGCCTTGATACCTCCCGCGCCGGTCACCCGCCAATGGCAGGCCGGCGCCACTCCCGCATGAACCAGGGTCGGTCCAATCCATGAAAGAAGGCGAACAATGAAAGAAGTGGAAATACATACCGACGGCTCCTGCCTGGGCAATCCGGGCCCGGGCGGATGGGCGGCGGTACTGCGCTACCAGGGGCGCGAACGCGAACTCTCCGGCGGTGAAGCGCTGACCACCAACAACCGCATGGAGCTGATGGGCGCGATCATGGCCCTGGAAGCGCTGAGCGAACCGTGCCACATCGTCCTGCACACCGATTCGCAATACGTGCGCCAGGGCATCACCGAATGGATGGCCAATTGGGTGCGCCGCAACTGGAAGACGGCTGGCGGCGGTTCGGTCAAGAACCGCGACCTGTGGGAACGCCTGCATGCGGCGAGGCAGCGGCACAAGGTCGATTGGCGCTGGGTGAAGGGGCATTCGGGCGATCCCGACAACGAACGGGTGGATGTGCTGGCGCGCGACGCGGCGATCCGGTTCCGCAACCTGGCCCTGGTGGGCTAGGCATGTCGCTGCCGATCCTCGAAACCGAGCGCCTGCGGATCCGCCCGTTGTCGGCGTACAGCGAGAGCGATGCGGCGTTCGTCAATCGCCTGCTCAACGAACCCAGCTTCCTGCGGAACATCGGGGACCGCGGTGTCCACAGCGTGGAGGATGCGCGCGCTTACCTGCTGAACGGGCCGATGGCCAGTTATGCCGCCAACGGCTTCGGCCTGTGCCGCATCGAGCTGAAGGAAAATGGCGAGACCGCGGGAATGTGCGGGCTGGTGAAGCGCGCGACGCTGGAGGATGTCGACCTGGGTTATGCGTTGTTGCCCGAATATTGCGGTCATGGATATGCGGTGGAAGCGGGTGCGGCCGTGCTGGCCGACGCGCGCTCCAGGCTGGGCCTGCAACGCATCGTCGCCATCACCGATCCACGCAATGAAGGTTCCATCCGCGTGCTTGAACGGCTCTGCTTCCGCTTCGAAAGAATGGTGCGTCTGACAGCCGATGACATCGAGCTCAAGCTGTTCGCGTCGGAGGCCGCAAGGTAAGCTGGAGGCATGCGTCAGATCATCCTCGACACCGAAACCACCGGCCTGGAATGGAAAAAGGGCAACCGCGTGGTCGAAATAGGCTGCGTCGAATTGCTGGAACGGCGGCCCACCGGCAACACCTGGCACCAGTACATCAATCCGCGGCGCGAATTCGAGCAGGGCGCGGCCGAAGTCACCGGCCTCAGCCTGGAATTCCTGGCCGACAAGCCCCTGTTCGCGGATATCGCCGACGACTTCCTCGCCTTCATCGACGGCGCCGAACTGATCATCCACAACGCGACTTTCGACATCGGCTTCCTCGACTACGAATTGTCGCTGCTGGGCGAGCGCTACGGGCGCATGCACGACCGCGTGCAGGTGGAGGATTCGCTGCTGATGGCGCGCCAGCGATTCCCCGGTCAGCGCAATTCGCTGGATGCGTTGTGCAAGCGCCTGGGCGTGGACAACACCCATCGCCAATTGCACGGCGCGCTGCTCGACGCGCAGTTGCTTTGCGAGGTCTACCTGTACATGACCGCCGGGCAGGGCGAGATCGGCTTCGGTGGCGAGGAGTCTTCGCAGCAGACCATGGTGGCGCCGGCTTTCTCGATCCCCGCGCAAGGTGCGCGGCCGCGCGTACTAGTCAGCCCGGCGGAACTGGCTGCCCATGAATCGCGCCTGGTCGTGCTGCGCAAGAAATCAGGCGACAAGTGCCTGTGGGACCAATAGCTCTTCCTTCTTCCTTCTCCCTCCGGGGGAAGGTGCCCGAAGAGCTTGCCCCCGAATGCTCTGGTCGGGGGCGGATGAGGGTGCAGACGATCATGTCGCAGGATGGTTTCAGTGGGTTGGAATTCTCCCGTCCTCATCCGGCGCTACGCGCCACCTTCTCCCGATGGGAGATGGGAAGCAAAAAGATCAGTGGCAACGCACCAGGATCGCGGTGACATTGTCGGAGCCGCCCCCGTCCAGCGCCGCGGCGATCAGCGTGTCCACGCATTCCTGCGCGCTGCAGTCGTCGTGGCGCAGGGTGCCGGCGATGCCCTGGTCGTCGACTTCCTCGGTCAGGCCGTCGCTGCACAACAGCAGCTGCATGCCCGGCTTCAGCTCGCCGGTCATGGTTTCCACGTTGAGGTGGTTGGGGTCGGTCACGCCCAGGGCCTGGGTGACCACGTTGCGGTGCGGGTGGGAGCGCGCCTGTTCGTTGGTCAGCGAGCCCTGTGCTATCAATTCCTGCACGTAGCTGTGGTCCTGGCTGAGCTGGGCCAGGTTGCCGTCGCGCCACAGGTAGGCGCGGCTGTCGCCAACCCAGGCGACCTCGAAACGGTTGCCGTGCACGCGCGCCGCGACCACGGTGGTGCCCATGGGCAGGGTGTCGTTGCGGCGCCTGGAAGTGCGGATGATCTCTTCGTCGGCGATGCGGATCGCCTGGGCCAGGGGGGTGCCGTCGCGGATTTCGCGGACGATGGTTTCCCGGGCCAGGGCGCTGGCGACTTCGCCGCAGGCGTGGCCGCCCATGCCGTCGGCGACCAGCCACAAACCCAGCTCGCTGTCGCCGTAATAGGTGTCTTCGTTCAAGTCGCGGCGCAGGCCCACGTGGGTGAGGTGTCCGAATTCGATCATGGCGCCCTGTTGGTCTGAATCCGATGGTCCGTATCGGTAGCAACGAAATGATCGCGGGGAAACGGACAGGCGGCAAGGTTTCGCGGGTTCGCGTGCGGGCCGGGGTTCAGCGGCCTGACCGCAATGCGGATTCACTTGTCCCGGCGTGGTCCGGCCCGTATCATGCACGCCCCCGGCCCGCTACACGACCGGGGCGACCGGAGAGGTGGCAGAGTGGTCGAATGTACCTGACTCGAAATCAGGCGTACGTGTAAGCGTACCGTGGGTTCGAATCCCACCCTCTCCGCCAGATACGCCAAGGCCCCCGCATGGGGGCTTTTGCGTTATTGGCCATCGCCGTCGGTAAATGCGCGTGCCGTTACAATCGGCGCTCCCGCAGCGAGAACCCATGCCATGTCCGAAATCCAGGCCCCCGTTTCCTTCGGCGAACTGCTCGACAAGATCGCCATCCTGCAGATCAAGTCCGAGCGCATGAACGACGAAGCCAAGCTGGCCAATGTGCGCAATGAGCTGTCGGCGCTGGAATCCACTTGGATGGCGCATCCGGCGGCCGGCCACGACATCGTCGGCCTGCGCGCGCAGCTGAAGGCGGTCAACGAACGCCTGTGGGTGATCGAGGACGATATCCGGATCAAGGAAAAGGCCCAGGAATTCGACGCCGGCTTCATCAAGCTCGCGCGCAGCGTCTATTTCGAGAACGACGAACGCGCGCGGATCAAGAAGGACATCAACCTGGCGCTGGGCTCGAGCTACGTGGAAGAGAAGTCGTACCAGGACTACAAGGGCGACGCCGCTCCGCTCTGATCGCGGCTACGCCAGCCCGGCCAGTTGCCGGGTCAGTTCCGCCGCGGGGATGTCCCTGCAGCCGTCGGGATTCTGCCCCGACCACAGGGGCGAGAAATCCCCGCTCCCCAGGCGCTCGCAATGCGCCCGCAACGGCGCGATCGCCGCCGCGGCCAGGGGAAATTCGGGAGCGAGAGGATTCATCGGCCCCAGTTCGCGCATGCAGCGGTTGACCAGGCCGCGCGCCGGGCGCCCGCTGAAGAGGTTGGTCAGCGCGGTATGCCGCGGCATTCCCTCCGATAATGCTGCGCGATGCACTGCGCTGGTAGTGGCTTCCGGACACAGCAGGTAAGCGGTACCGACCTGTACGCCGGATGCGCCCAACGCGAGTGCGGCGGCGACTCCCTGCCGGTCGGCGATGCCGCCGGCGGCGATCACCGGGACTCGCACCGCGCGGACGATCCGCGGCAGCAGGGCGAAAATCCCCGATTGCCGGGTCAGGTCGCCGGAAAGGAAATGGCCGCGGTGCCCTCCGGCTTCCAGCCCTTGTGCGATCACCGCATCCACGCCGCGGGCTTCCAGCCAGCGCGCTTCCTCCACCGTGGTGGCCGTGGACAATATCCTGCAGTCCCAGCGGCGGATCCTTTCCAGCAAGGCGTGCGAAGGCAGGCCGAAGTGGAAACTGATCACGGGTGGTTTGAATTCCTCCAGCAATTCGGCGGTTGGCGCATCGAAGGGCAAGCGCGCCGGAGCGGCTGTCAGCTGTGCGGGGTCGAGATCGAAGGCGCGATAATAGGGTTCCAGTACTGCGCGCCACCTGGCTTCACGCACGGGATCGGACGCGGGCGTGGCGTGGCAGAAGAAGTTCAGGTTGCAAGAACGGTCGGTTTTCGTCCTGATCGCGGCGAGCTGCGCGCGCAAGGCGTCGGCTCCGAGCATCGCGCAGGGCAGGGAGCCCAGGCCGCCGGCATTCGATACCGCGGCCGCCAATGCGTGGTCCTGCGAACCGGCCATCGGCGCCTGGATGACCGGCAGGTCGATGCCGAGCAGGGATTGCAGCGACATTTCGATCCCGGTGCGGAGAGGGAAACCGGATTATGCGCGCGGGTGGTCGGACACGTAGCGCTCGAAAGCGGCGACCGCGTCTTCCACGCCGATCAGGCCCATCACGTCGTCGAACTCGATCTTGGTTCCCCAGCCGAGCTCGCTGGCCGGCTTGCCGAGGAATTTCCGCGCCGCTGCGTCGTACTTGTCCACGCAATAACGGACGTCGGAATACGGGCCGCTGCGCATGGGGTTGCTAGCGGCATGCAGGCCCAGCACCTTGCTGCCCATGGCGTTGGCGATGTGCATGGGACCGGAGTCCGGGGTCATCACCAGTTCGGCGCGTTCCAGCAGGGCGGGCAGCTGCTTCAGCGTGTCCTTGCCGACCAGGTCCAGCGCGGGTGCCTGCATCGCCGAGACGATGGCGTCGGTGGTGCTTCGTTCCAGCTCGCTGCGGCCGCCGCACAACACGATGCGCCAACCCTTCGCTGCCGCGTGGTCGGCGACGGCGGCGTAGCGATCCGGATACCAGTTGCGGCGCACGTGGCTGGAGCACGGCGAGATCATCAGGGTCGGGGCGCCGTCTTCGGCCCATTGCGCGCGGGCCCATTCCCGGGCCGCCTCCGGCACCGGCAGGTCCCACGCCACCTCGGTCTGCTTCAGGCCCAGCGGCTCGCAGAAGCTGCCGATCGCATCGAGCACATGGATGCCGGGGCGGTCGGGGATGCGTTCGTCGATGAAAAGCCCGTGCAGGTCCTTGGATCGCGCGCGGTCATAGCCGATGCGGCGACGCGCGGGGATGAAGGCCGACAGCACGTTGGCGCGCAAGGCGACCTGCATCTGCAGAAGGGCATCGAAGCCCTCCGCCGGCAGCTGCCTGCGCAAGGCGCGCATGCCCGCCAGCCCCGAGCGCTTGTCGTAGGCGTGGAAGGCTACGCCTTGCAGGCCTTCGAGCAGCTTCTGTCCGCCCTTGTCGATGATCCAGTCGAGCCGCACGTGCGGCCACGCCTTCTGCAGCGTGCGGACCAGGGGTACGACGTGGGTCACATCGCCCAGCGCCGACAGGCGCAACAGGCACAGCGATAAGGGATTGATCGACAAGTGTTGTTAGACTCGGGAGATATGGTCGAATTCGATGCCACGGAATCCATGATCCCGTTCCGCGAAGGTAGCGGATTGGGAGCGATTCTGTTCGACAGCAAGCAGTTGCGGCAAGCGGATCCGGAATGGTTCCTGCCGGCGAAGTGGGGCGAACGGGCCCGGCCGGTGGACAGTGGCGGCCGCGGCGGCGCCTGGTTCATCGATGCGCCTTTCGGCCCCAGCCTGTTGCGCCTGTACCTGCGTGGCGGCTGGGCGGCCCGGGTCAGCCGCGACCAGTACCTCTGGCACGGCGCCAACCGGACCCGCAGTTTCGAGGAATTCCGCCTGACCCGCGCACTGCTGGCCAAGGGCCTGCCGGTGCCGCGTCCGGTCGCCGCCAGCTACGTGCGTGGCGGCCTCGGTTACCGTGCCGCGATCCTGATCGAACGCTTGCCCGATGTGCGCTCGCTCGCGGACCGTGCCCTGGTCGCCGGCAAGGACGCGCCATGGGAGGAAGCCGGGCGCCTGGTCGCGCGCTTCCATCGTGCCGGGCTGGACCACGCCGACCTCAACGCGCACAACATCCTGTTCAACGCACAGGGCAAGGGTTGGCTGATCGATTTCGACCGCGGCGCCCTGCGCATACCGGCTACGCGCTGGCGCGAGAACAACCTGATGCGCTTGCAGCGCTCGCTGTTGAAGTTGCGCGCCTCGCGTAGTCGCGAGGAAGTCCTGCATGACTTCGCGCATTTGCGTCGCGCCTACGACACCGCCTGGCAGCGGGGCTACTGATGGCCTGGACATTGCGATTCCTCGGCGTGGGCAATGCCGCGGCGGTGGAGCTGGGATCGGCCAACGCCACCCTCGAGCGCGACGGCAAGCCCTGGCTGACCATCGATTGCGGCGCCGAAGGACTTTCGGCCTACCTCGCCCATTACGGCGAGACGCCGCGGGCCCTCTTCGTCACCCACGTGCACCTGGACCACGTCGCCGGCTTCGAACGCCTGTTCGTCGCCACCTGGTTCGATCCGCAGCGGCGCGGGAAAGTGAAGTTGTACGTCCCGGCGACCGTGGTTCCGCTGCTGCACAAGCGCATCGCCGACTATCCCAACGTGCTGGCCGAAGGCGGGGTGAACTTCTGGGATGCGTTCCAGCTGGTCGCGGTCGGCGATTCGTTCTGGCATGACGGCGTGCGCCTGGAAGTGTTCCCGGCGCGCCACCACTGGCCCGAAACCGCGTACTCGCTGCGCTTGCGCGGCAGCCTGGTCTGGACCGGCGATACCCGGCCGATTCCCGAGGCCCTGGCCAGGTACGCGGATGCGGGAGAACTAGTTGCCCATGATTGCAGCCTGCATGGCAATCCCTCGCACAGCGGCATCGACGACCTGGAGCGCGAATACCCGGCCGCGTTGCTGCAGCGGTGCGTCCTGTACCACTACGCCAGCGCCGAGGATGGCCGCGCGCTCGCATCCCGTGGCTATCGCGTGGCGCTTCCGGGCGAAGTGATAGCCTTGCAAGAGACGACCGCGGCCCGCATTCCTTCCCCATGAACGCAGCCCTGCAAACCCCGACCTGGTCGCCGACCGCGCCGCTGGACGTGCGTGGCCGGCCGTTGCGCGACCTGCGCCTGTCGGTGATCGAGGCCTGCAACTTCCGCTGCGGTTACTGCATGCCCGCCGACCAGGTAGCGGACGATTACGGCCTGGACGCGGCCTCGCGCATGTCGTTCGACGAGATCGAGACCCTGGTGCGCGGCTTCGCCCGGCTGGGTGTAAGCAAGTTGCGTCTGACCGGAGGCGAGCCGCTGTTGCGCAAGCGTCTGCCGGAACTGGTCGCGCGGCTCGCGTCCATCCCCGGCGTCGACGACCTGGCCCTGACCACCAACGGTTCGCTGCTCGCGGGGCAGGCGCAAGCCCTGCATCGCGCGGGGTTGCGGCGGTTGACGGTCAGCCTGGACGCGCTGGATGCGGACCTGTTCCGCCACATGTCCGGAGGCCGTGGTGAAGTGGCGGCGGTGCTGGAGGGCATCGAGTCGGCGGCGCAGGCCGGGTTCGCTTCGTTGAAGATCAATTGCGTGGTCCAGCGCGGCGTCAACGAAGACCAGGTGATGCCGCTGCTTGAGCGCTTTCGCGGCAGCGGCCACGTGCTGCGCTTCATCGAATACAT
>Ga0307414_10002211_pt1 | contig 10140 bp, 9 predicted proteins | sample DK1Ometagenome_FD_203804 | JGI IMG/M metagenome (GOLD analysis project Ga0307414, IMG submission 203804) | Maize rhizosphere microbial communities from greenhouse at UC Davis, California, United States - DK15-O-3 | ecosystem: Host-associated > Plants > Roots > Rhizosphere > Soil | place: USA...
ATATAAAATGACTGTAAAAGCTGCGATTCCGGCTAAGGCATAAGCCGAAGTATAGTACAATAAAGTTCCGGATGATTTTTCGGTACTTAATAAAGTCATTAACATAAAACCGGCATGTGAAATACCTGAAAAAGCCAACATACGTTTTACGTTGATTTGGCGTAAAGCCATAATATTACCAACAGTCATTGAAGCAATAGATACAATGACAATAATCAATTGGAATGCCGGAGAAATATCAGCATTCATGGTTTTTACTAATTTGTATAATGTGGCAATAGCTACTACTTTAGCCAAAGTACTCATTAATGCGGTAGTCAGTGCAGGAGAACCTTCGTATACATCCGGTGCCCAGAAATGGAACGGAACAGCGGCAATTTTGAAAAGCATTCCAATAAAAATTAAAACAATCCCTATAGGAAACCAAATTGGTAATTCGGCAGAGCGGGATAATTCGCTAATCTCAGCAACGTCAAAACTTCCCATTGCACCATAAATCAAACAAATTCCGAAAAGAAGAATTCCGGAAGCAAAGGATCCCATCAGGAAATACTTTAAACCTGCTTCGTTACTTTTAATACTTAAACGGTTGCTTGACGCCAAAACGTACAAGGCAATGGATAAAACTTCGATTCCTAAAAAGAACATCGCTAAGTTTCCAAAAGAAACCATAGCAACTGCTCCTGCTAACAGGAATATTTTTATGGCAATAAAATCGGAGATTTTAGTTTGATTTCCTTCATAAAATTTATGTCCTAAACTCACTAAGAAAATAGTAAGGATGATAAATAATCCTGAAAACGCCGAAGAAAATTTACTCACAACTATCATGTTGTTGTAATAAAATTGAGGAGCAGCATTATATTCAGATATATCTAATCCAAGCACCGCCAATAATCCAATAACGACTACCGGAATGATGGCTTTTCTAGCATCAAAAATTTCAAATAAAAGGCATAAAATACCTAATCCTATTATTGCTATTAATGTATTCATATATTATTTTGTGATTCAGGATTGGCACCTGATATTAAAAATAGTCGGTTTATTATTGAATTTTATATAATGTTCTTAAAATTTGGTCCAAACTAGGAGTAATTAGTTCATTAATGGGTCTTGGATACATTCCGAAAAAGAAAATGACCGCAATGATAATAACTAAAACAAGTGTCTCATGGAAAGTAACATCAGCAAAAACTTTTGTATTAGTTTCTCCCAGCATTACTTGTTGGTACATTTTTAACATATAATAAGCTCCTAATATAATTGTTGTTCCGCCTAATACTGCAAACCATACATTAATTTGATACAAACTATACAAAACCGTAAATTCTCCCACAAAGTTAAAAGTAGTAGGCAAGGCTACCGAAGCTAAAACCAAAATCATAAACAAGGAAGCAAATTTTGGTGCTTGTGAACGAATACCACCCATTTCGGCAATTACTCTGGTGTCAAATCTTCTGTAAATGATTTCTGCTGCAAAGAATAATCCCACTACAACAAAACCATGAGAAATCATTTGTAAAACAGCTCCACGCAATCCGTCAATGTTTAAAGTATAACATCCGGCAGCAATTAGTCCCACGTGTGCCAATGAAGAATAAGCCAATAATTTTTTCAAATCTTTTTGTCTTAAAGCTACAATCGAACCGTAGATTACTCCCGCAATTCCTAAACCGATTAATATTGGTAAATACGTTTTTGATGCAATTGGAGTTATTGGTAATTGCCAACGTAAAACGCTATACAATCCCATTTTTAACATGATACCTGATAAAAGCATGGTTCCCACTGTAGGTGCTTTTTGGTACACTTTTGCCTGCCAGGTATGGAAAGGGATAATTGGAATTTTGATAGCATAAGCTAAAAAGAACGCCCAGAAAATCCAGAACTGTTCCATTTGGCTTAATTCTGCCTGGTATAAATCCTGCCACAGGAAGCTGCCTGCTTTTTGGTACAAATAAACAAAAGCAATTAGCATGAATAAAGATCCGGCAAGGGTATAGATAAAGAATTTTACCACTGCCTTTTTGCGTTCTTCAACATCTCCGTTACCCCAAATTAAAGCAATGAAATAAATAGGAATTAATGCTAATTCCCAGAAGATATAGTATAAAAGTCCATCTGATGCTAAGAAAGTTCCTGTCATAGCAAATGACATAAACAGAATTAAAGCATAAAACGATTTGGCATTTTTATATTCATTTCCAAAAGAAGAATAGATAATTAAAGGTGTCAATGACGAAGTCAATAATAACATGATTAATGACAATCCATCGGCAGTTAAGGAAAAAGAAACTACAGGTTTGTTAATCCAGAATTTAAAAAAACTAATATTTTCTCCTGAATTGTAAGCATTCAACAAAGCAATTGATATTCCTAAAGCAACTAAGCTGAATAATAATGCCACTTTTGAAGCCAGTTTATCGCCGGCAAAATAAGTAGCAAATGCACCAACAAGAAGTATAATTAATAGTAGTGATACGTTCATGATATAAAATTATTGAGCTAAAAATAAATAAGTTAGTATGGCACTAAGCCCTAAAACAAATACAAACAAGTAAAAACCAATACTTCCTGTTTGTAATTTCTTTCCCTGGTAACTTAATTCGTTGGTTACTTTTCCTAATCCAAAAACTACAGCAGATAAAGATGTTTCGATATAATCTCTAAAGAATCCGGACAAGCTATTGATTGAATTTACAAAAATGACATTGTAAATTTCATCTACATAATATTTGTTGTAGAGTACTTTTGAAAAACCTGTAATTTCAGCATCTTCTGCCGGAACCTGATTTTGTTTAATGTATTTTACAAATGCAATTGTAATTCCGATGATTCCACCAAGTACAGCAACAGCCATCAATGCGTATTCTGTTGTTCCAAAGTGATGTGCTTCGTGGGCTTCTTTCGAAAATAATGGAGCTAAATAACCATTCAGCCAGCTATTTGTTGGTAAACTAATTAAACCGCCAATAGTTGCTAAAATTGCCAATACAATAAGTGGAAAGGTAATTAATCCCGGACTTTCATGTAAATGACTTTTTTGGTGTTCAGTTCCTCTGAATTCTTTAAAGAAAGTCAAATACAACAAACGGAACATATAAAAAGCAGTCATTAACGAAGCTAAAGAAGCAATAACCCATAGTGCTATATTGTTATGATAAGCAGTCATTAAGATTTCGTCTTTCGAGAAAAAGCCTGAAAAAGGAGGGATTCCTGAAATAGCTAATGACGAAAGTAAAAACGTAATAAATGTGATTCCCATTACTTTTTTCAATCCGCCCATTCTGCGCATATCCTGTTCTCCGTGCAAAGCATGAATTACTGATCCGGAACCTAAGAACAAACAAGCTTTAAAGAAAGCATGAGTGATTACGTGAAATACCGCAATTTCATAAGCTCCAAAACCTAAAGCTAAGAACATTAATCCTAATTGAGAAACGGTAGAATAAGCCAATACTTTTTTAATATCGGTTTGAACCAAAGCAATTGTTGCAGCAACTAAAGAAGTTACAGCACCTACAATAGCAATGATGTTTTGTACTTCAGGAGCTAAATCAAATACATAATTCAACCTTGTAATCATAAAAATACCGGCAGTTACCATCGTAGCAGCGTGAATCAAAGCCGAAACTGGCGTTGGTCCGGCCATCGCATCAGGCAACCAGGTGTATAATGGAATTTGAGCTGACTTTCCACATGCTCCAATAAATAAAGCAAATGCAGCAATTGAAATCATCGTAATGTCTAAATTACCGGAAGTAGCAATAGCCGTTTTTAAAGAGGTATAATCTAAAGTATTGAACAAAGAACCAATGATAAAAATACCAATCAATAATCCTAAATCTCCAATTCTGTTCATGATAAAAGCTTTTTTAGCCGCATCATTGTATTCCTGATTTTTATGCCAAAACCCGATAAGCAGGTAAGAACAAAGTCCAACGCCTTCCCATCCGATGAATAGTACTAATAAGTTGCTTCCGATAACTAAGGTAATCATGAAGAAGATAAACAAATTCAAATAGGCAAAGAACTTGTGCATATTCTCATCATCATGCATGTAGCTGATAGAGTAGAGGTGAATCAATGAACCAATTCCGGTAACAAAAAGCAACCATAAAATAGATAATTGGTCTAATAAGAAACCAAAATTCACACGGAAATTATGAGTTCGGATCCAATTGAATAAATCAATTTGGACTGCTTCTTTGGTTTCGTTTATTTGCAGGAAAAAAACAAGCGTAGCAACAAATGAAACTGCAACAGTCAATGTTCCAATAATTCCTGAAGCCGATTTTCCAATCTTTTTCCCAAAGAAAATATTAAATAAAAATCCTAAAAAAGGAGCTAATAATAAGAGTAAAGCTAAATTCGTATTCATTATCGTTTATCCTTTTAAGTTTTTTAAATTATTAATATCAATCGAACCTAAATTTCTAAAAATCGATACCAGAATCGCTAAACCTACAGCAACTTCAGCCGCAGCTACAGCCATAGAGAAAAACACAAATATTTGTCCTTGTGCATCCTGATGATAGGTCGAAAATGCTACGAATAAAAGATTTACCGCGTTAAGCATAATTTCGATCGACATAAATACGATGATGGCATTTCGTCTGTATAAAACTCCAAATACTCCAATACAAAAAAGTATTACAGAAAGGAAGATATAGTTCTCGATGCCTATTTCATTTAAAATATTAGTCATTTTATTTCTCCGTTTTTTCTTTTTTAGACAATAATACAACTCCAATCATCGCTGTTAAAAGCAAGACAGAAGCAAATTCGAAAGGAACCATGTATTCATTTAATAAAACACGTCCTAAAACCTTTATAGACTGATAATCTTCTCCGGTAGCAATATATTCTCCTTCAATAGGTTTTGAATTGATGAAAATCAAAATCAGAACCACACAGATTAAACAAAAAGAAACAATAGCTCCTAATCGGGTAATACGGGGTTTATGAACTTCATTTTGCTTATTCAGATTCATTAACATGATTGTAAATAGGAACAAAATCATAATGGCTCCCGAATAAACAATAACATGAACAATTGCTAAAAATTGAGAATTCAATAGTAAATAATGACCCGCGATAGTGAAAAAGCAAATTACTAAGTAAAGTGCACTATGAATAGGGTTTCTGCTAAATATTGCCAGAAAAGCGGTAATTAACGTAATAAACGATAAGAAACAAAATATAATTTGTACAGGAGTTGCGTTAGCAAAATCAGGAATATGTATCATTTAGTTAGCGTTATTAAGTTGAGCATTTTTGATAGCCATATCTAACGGCATCACTAATTTGTCTTTTCCAAAAATAAAATCTTCTCTTTCATAACTGGAAGGAACCAATACTTTTGAAGTAGTCAAATAAATAGCGTCTTTAGGACAGGCTTCTTCGCACAATCCGCAAAAAATACAACGCAACATATTGATTTCGTATATTTCGGCATACTTTTCTTCTCTGTACAAATGTTTTTCATCGGCTTTGCGTTCAGCAGCTTTCATCGTTATGGCTTCTGCGGGGCAAGATAAGGCACACAATCCGCAAGCCGTACAATTTTCTCTTCCTTGTTCGTCACGTTTCAACATGTGTTGGCCGCGATAAACCGGACTCATCGTACGCACTTGTTCCGGATACTGAATGGTAACCTTTCTCGAAAACAAGTGTTTCAGAGTGATAAATAATCCTTTTACAATTGCAACAAGATACAAACGCTCTAAAAAAGTCATCTCTTTATTAGAGACTTGTACTTTTCTTCCCGATAAGGATATGGTTTCTATTGACATCTTTATTTTATTTTTTATTTGAAGCTAATCCTGCTTTCCGTTTCAATCTTTCTAGTTTTTAAAGAAAAAACTAAAAAGGATTTTCACTTCAATCAGGGCTAGGGTATTTGGGTGTTAATGTTGTTTTATTTTTTATAGCCTATTTTTGTTCTTTCAATTTTATTTTCTTGTTTGTCCATTAATTCATCAAGATAAGAAAATACTAATTCTATGTTTTTGTTCTGGTTTGTTAACTTCTTTTTTATTTCTTCAATTTCTAATTTTATATTTAAAGTTTCTGAAATCTCTTGACGAATTTTCGTAAAAACACGAATAATTTGAATATTTACCTTAATTGCTGTTGTGCTATTCAAAACACTTGATAACATCGCAACTCCTTGCTCTGTAAATACTAACGGAACGTATCGGTTTCCTCCCCAACTTGAGGTGCCAATTTGGCTCCTCAAGATTTCACTCTCAACTTCAGTTAATTCAAACATAAAATCTTCAGGAAATCGTTCTATATTTCTACGGACTTGTCTTTTAAGCTGTTTCGTTTCTACTCCGTAAAGTGTTGCCAATTCAGAATCAAGCATTACTTTCTGACCTCTAATAAGCAATATTTTGCTTATTATGGATTGCTCTGTAATGATTAATTCATTTTCCATGTTTCGCTTTTTATGGTGTAACATTTTGTTACACTTAAATTATTTGGCTAAAATCCTAAAAATACTGCTAATTCATGTCTCAAAATTACAATTCCTGTAATCACAATATTAACAATCGATAACGGAATTAATATTTTCCATCCTAAATTCATTAATTGATCGTATCTGAATCTTGGAATAGTCCATCTTACCCACATATAGAAAAAGATGAAGAAACATATTTTTGCAAATAATACTGCAATTCCTATTACGTTTGCTAAATTTACTCCCCAGTTTTCTACCGCCCAACTCATTCCCGGATAATTATACCCTCCAAAGAATAAAACAGCAAGAATAGTAGATGAGATAAACATACTCGCATATTCAGCAAATAAATAGAATCCCATTTTCATCGAGGAATATTCAGTATGATAACCACCAATTAATTCGCTTTCGCATTCCGCTAAGTCAAATGGTGTTCTGTTTGTTTCTGCAAAAGAACAAATCAAAAAGATTAAGAAGGAAAGCGGTTGGTAAAATACATTCCAGTTCATTCCGGATTGTTGCATACTAATTTCTCTTAAGCTTAAAGTGCCTGTCATCATTAATAATGCTATCATCGATAATCCCATGGCTACTTCATAAGAAACCATTTGGGAACCCGCACGAACAGCTCCCATTAATGAGAACTTGTTATTAGATGCCCATCCTCCAATCATGATGCCGTAAACACCAATAGAAAGAATCGCAAAAATGTATAATAAAGCATTATCAATATCAGAAGCCTGAAGGATAATATCTCTTCCAAAAAGATGGAAATGATCTCCCCACGGAATTACTGCACTGGTCATTAAAGCCGTACTCATGGCTACTGCCGGACCTACAAAAAACAAAAATCTGTTTGGTGTATCAGGTTCAAATTCTTCTTTCGAAAATAATTTTAAACCATCGGCAAGGGGTTGTAAAAGTCCTCCTTTTCCGGCTCTGTTAGGACCTATACGATCTTGTAACCAGGCTGCAATTTTACGTTCTGCAAGTGTAGAATACATTGCCATAACCATTGTAATGGCAAAGACAACCAGAATGATAATACTTTTTTCTATAATAATTGTACTGTCCATTTTTTATAGATTACCATTGTTAAATTCTTCTTGCTCTTCTTTATCCAAAGGGATTGCAGTCATACTGATCTTTTTACGGTCTTGCTCTCTTCCTTTGAGAATCCCTTCTTCGGTAGCAATATGAACTGTTTCTAATTTTTGAGTATAATTATTCTGATTGATAACCGAATCTTTATCAAATTTTCTTGGTCCTTCAATAACCCAATCCGCTGGATCTTTGTGGTCAAAACGACATTCGTTACAAATAAAATCTTCTACTTCATGGTATTGATCTTTACGTCCGGTAACTCTTTGAATTTCGTCTCCAAACATCCAAACCGTAGTTTTTCCGCAACATCCCGGAGTTGTACATTCTCTATGTGCATTGAATGGTTTGTTGAACCAAACTCTGGATTTAAAACGGAATGTTTTATCAGTCAATGCTCCTACAGGACATACATCAATCATGTTTCCTGAGAATTCATTGTCAATAGCTTTCGAAATACAAGTCGAAATATTAGCATGATCGCCACGGTCTAAAACGCCGTGAACTCTGTTGTCTGTCAATTGATCTGCAACCTGCACACAACGCTGACATAAAATACAACGATTCATGTGTAATTGAATATTTGGACCAATATCTTCCGGTTCAAATGTTCTTTTTTCTTCTATAAAACGGGTTTTTGATTTTCCGTGTTCAAAGCTTAAATCCTGCAAATCACATTCTCCGGCCTGATCGCAAATAGGGCAATCCAATGGGTGATTGATTAATAAAAATTCTGTCACCGATTGACGTGCTTCACGTACCCGGTCAGAATTTTTACTATTCACTTCCATACCATCCATACATCCTGTTACACAAGATGCCATTAATTTTGGCATTGGTCTTGGATCGGCATCGCTACCTTTGGCAACTTCAACTAAACAGCAACGGCATTTTCCACCGCTTCCTTTTAGTTTAGAATAATAGCACATCGCAGGTGGAACTGATTCTCCTCCTATCATACGAGCCGCCTGCAAGATGGTTGTTCCTGCTTCAACTTCAATTTCTTGACCGTCTATTGTTACTTTCATTTTAATATTGTTTTTTTAGTTTCAGGTTTAAAGTTTCAGGTTGTAGCACTTGAAACTAAAAAAACTTGAAACTTGAAACTATTTTATACTGTTTGTTTGCTTACCAAATGTCTTACTTTATCAAAAGGCTCGGCAACAAAATGATTTCTATCCTTAATTCTTTCCGGGAAACGAACATGGTATTCAAATTCTTCTCTAAAATGACGAATGGCTGCTGCCACTGGCCATGATGCTGCATCTCCAAGCGGACAAATGGTGTTTCCTTCAATTTTACTTTGAATACTCCATAGTAAATCGATATCTTCTTCGCGACCCTGACCATTTTCAATACGCCACAATACTTTTTCTAACCATCCTGTTCCTTCACGGCAAGGTGTACATTGTCCGCAAGATTCATGGTGGTAAAAACGAGAGAAATTCCAAGTGTTGCGTACAATACAAGCCGTATCATCATACACAATAAACCCACCAGAACCTAACATAGAACCTGTTGCAAATCCGCCATCACTTAAAGATTCATAAGTCATTAAGCGGTCTTCGCCATTAGCTGTTTTAAAAATTAAATCGGCTGGTAAAATTGGTACTGATGAACCTCCGGGAACTAATGCTTTCAAAGGTCTGTTCGAACTCATTCCGCCTAAATATTCGTCAGAATTCATGAATTCATCAACGCTTAATCCTAATTCTATTTCGTAAACTCCAGGATTTTTAACATGTCCGGAAGCTGATATTAATTTAGTTCCTGTAGATCTTCCAATTCCTATTTTTGCATAATCATCACCTGAATTGTTTACAATCCATGGCACTGCTGCAATAGTTTCTACGTTGTTTACTACTGTTGGGTTAGCCCAAAGTCCGGAAACAGCCGGGAAAGGTGGCTTGATACGTGGATTTCCTCTTTTACCTTCTAAGGATTCGATCAAAGCGGTTTCTTCTCCACAAATATAAGCTCCTGCTCCACAGTGAACGTGTAGTTCTAAATCATAACCTGTTCCTAGAATATTTTTTCCTAACCAGCCTGCAGCTTTAGCTTCGGCAATGGCTCTTTCTAATATTTTAAAAACCCACATATATTCTCCTCGAATGTAGATATAAGAACGGTTTGCACCCAAAGCAAAACTGGAAGTAATCATTCCTTCAATCAACAAGTGAGGAATAAATTCCATCAAATAGCGATCTTTGAATGTTCCTGGTTCTGACTCATCGGCGTTGCAAACTAAATGTCTTGGTTTTCCTGATTTTTTGTCAATAAAACTCCATTTCATTCCGGCTGGGAAACCCGCTCCACCACGACCACGAAGTCCTGATTTTTTCACTTCCTCAACCACTTCGTCAGGAGTCATTGATTTCATGGCTTTTTCTACAGAAGCATAACCACCTTCTCTGCGGTATACTTCGTAGGTTTTAATCCCCGGAACGTTTATTTTGTCTAATAATATTTTTTTTGACATCTTATTTATCGTGTAATATTATTTTATTATCTCGGCAATCAGCAATAATCTGATCGATTTTTTCTTTAGTCAAATGTTCTTTGTAGAAATC